>OLEE01000628.1_pt1 | contig 7246 bp, 4 predicted proteins | sample 1602011 | NCBI WGS metagenome assembly OLEE01 (sample SAMN02675044, study PRJEB24791) | human gut metagenome, SKBSTL002 | isolation source: stool | host: Homo sapiens | place: USA | reverse complement strand
CGGCGGCAGGGTTGAACCCGCGTCCGTTGTCCGTATAGTCGAGCGCGAGCGTATCGCCGCTCTTGGAGAGCGAAAGGTTGATCTCCGTACACCCCGAATGTTTGAGCGAATTATTCACCAGTTCGCAAACGACACGATAGAGAATCACCTCGACGTCGGTATCATAGCGCTCCGAGCGAAGGTTGGTCGTGAAACGGATCTTCACGTCGTGCATCGCCGAACTCTTTCCCACGAAGTTCTGGATGCCCCGCGCCAGGCCGAAATCGTTGAGCACATGCGGCGAAAGGTTGTTCGAAATTTCCCGCAGCGAGCGGATCGCCTCGTCGATCACATAAGTCGTATTACCGATGATCTCCTGCTGATCGGCCGGCAGCGACTCCCGTTGCAGGGCCGACAGCGACATACGGGCCGACGAGAGCAACGGCCCCAGCCCGTCGTGCAAATCCTTCGCGAAACGCGACCGCGATTTCTCCTCGGTGCGCAGCACGGCCGTCAGGATGCGCTTGTTGAGCAACTGCCGCTGGCGGTTGAGCCGGGCGATGTACTTGAAAAGCTTATGGGCATACATCACGCCGATCGACATACTGATCGAAATGACCAGTCCCAACCAGACGAACACCTCATAAGGCAGCGTCTGACCGTTGGCACGCAGGAATTGCACGACCCGTTCGACGGAAAGGAGCGTAAATCCGATGGTCTATCAACGAAATTTTATTTCCACCCTCAGGACGATAAGTCACAAACGAATTCCCGTCATAACGACTAAGTCCATTCAGCGTTCCCATCCAAATAAAACCTTTGCTATCCTGATATATATACCGAATTGAGTTATTGGCAACCCCATCTCCCGTAGTCATATGAGTAGAACGCACCTCGACTGATGCGGCAATACTCTGACTGAAAAGAATAAAGAATGCCCATAGAGCATAGATGTGTTTTTTCATATCATTTATCACAGTGTTTTTGTCTTGCAAAGGTATAAAAAAAGAGTGTATCAGAATGAATCGATACACTCTTTTTTATTTTAATCCATATGGAAGACCTCGGGCAGCGGAATAGTAACCGGAGAGTTATCCGGATTCACTTCCATGATATCCGCCATATAGTCCCACCATTTCTGCACGATAGGATTGGCTCCCATATCTTGCGAAGACTCCTCTCCTTTAGTTTTCTGACAAGCAAACAGAATATTTGTATCCTTGTCCCAATAAATGGAGTAATCATATACTCCTCCATCGGACAACATTTTTTTTAATTCCGGCCAAATGGCTGCATGTCTCTTCTCATACTCTTTCTCGAAGCCCGGCTTCAAGAACATTTTAAAAGCTTCACGTTTCATGGTATTTTCCTCCTTTTTATAAAGTCCTTGTTTTTACTTATTTAGTTTCTCCATCCATTACATGGAAAATTGGTTCGGAAGTCTTTTGTTCCGTACGGTAATATTGCACGGCACTATCATTCATTTTAGGATGCTGCTTGTTCAGCAAATTAATCATCTCAGCACCCGCCCAAAGTACCGGTCCATAGCCGTGGGCAGCATACACATTGACCGGACGATAATAATAAAAAGCCGGATCAAAAGCCATACCTGTACCTACACAAGTTCCGTCCACCTGACCTTCCGCATTGATTTGGGTGGTAACGGCATGCCATCCCAACTGTGCCACCGGACCGTATGCCATAGCATCAATCCATCCTTTATTGATAGCATGGGCAAAGCAATATACATAAATAGCCGTGGCCGAGGTTTCCAGATAAGAATCGTTACGATCCAGCAACTGATGCCAGAAACCTTCACCACTCTGGCAGGCAGCAAGACCACGTACATGAGCACGGAACAGCTCCAGTATTTTATCGCGCTGAGGATAATCCTCCGGCAACACATCCAAGACCTCACACATAGTCAACAACGCCCAACCATTGGCACGTCCCCAATGGAAAGCAGGATGATCCTGCATACCTTCCACCCATCCATGACGGAAAAGGTTTTTCCCGGGTACCCACATACGGTCTGCAAATTGAAATATCTGACGTACAGCTTCGCTCAAATACATTTGCTTTTTATCACCGGCAATACATGAATACCAAGCTACCGGCGGAATACCCATAAACATATCGTCCAACCACAGCGTATTATGTTGTGGACGGGTACGGGCAAATGTTCCATCAGCAAGACGATACTCCTTATTCACAATAAAATCCATATAATTATCAATCAACGGCTTAAGTTCCGGTGAATTTTCCTTCATCTGCACCTTGACCATAGCCGCGCACACCGCCCCGGCATCATCCAATGCATGAGGAGTCAGAATTTGTTTCATCTGCGGATCTACAGTTCCATACTTTTCCAATACCTTACGGAAGTGCGGAGCAACCTCGGCCAGAAACTGAAAACGATCTGTTACATATTTATAATAAGCCTGATCCCCCGTAGCCTCAGCAGCAGCCAACATAGCTGAATAAGTCACCCCCCATTCATAACTTGCCAGACGGAAAGCACCTCGTTCCAGCTGTGCATCAGCCGTCATATTGGCATAATCCGTAATAACCTTACCTGTATTCTTATCAACGACACGAGTCGGAGTATTCTTTTCCAAATAACGAAGGACACGATCCATATCGGCCTTTATCTCCTCTGTAGTGAGCATACCGTAAGGCACTTTGTATGCAGGTTGCAACAAATGTAACGGCGTATTCGAATCATTCAGTACTTCTTTCTTCTTTTGCGCATTCGCACCCGTTCCAGCCAGCAGCAACAGAGCGCCCATCATGCTTAATGTTTTCAGATTCATGGTATATAGTCTTTATTCATTTTTAAATTCATAACCTCTAAATATCCCCTCTTTCAAGTCCGGTCCGAAATAAAAACCAGGCTGGGTAGGCTGGTTGTATGCCACATTTTGAGTAGCGATACTGATACGATACACCGGATCTTCCAAGAAAGTATGAAAACGGTATTCAGTCGGTATCCGCGACACATACAGACGAAGTGCCGAATTATCTTCCGTACGGAGCAGCACCTCCTCACGCCAATCACCTATTATATCTCCCTGCAAACAAGGATGGGACTTCGTACCATTATTTGAATCCGTTCCATCAAATATCATTAACGGACGACATACATCGTCTTCCCAATCATACTTGGTTATCCTGTTTTTATCCAGCAACTCACGAAGCAAATCTCCATCCCACCATACAGCCATATTAACTGAAAAGCTCTTGAGATCAGGACGAATCACTTCACCTTTTATATTACGTACTCCTTTTGAATCGGATGACCACATCTCCACTCCCGGATTGCGCGGATCAACATCAGCAGCCATACACCGGCCTACATCTATACTACTTTTCACCTGAAACAGCACTTCACCCGTAGCCGCATTACGGAAAGTGGAACCATCTTTCTTATTTTCATGACAATCCCAAACCTGCAAGCCTTTTAATCCGGGAGCAAATTGTGTCAGATGCATAGCGTCTCCATGCCCCATACGGGTAGAATACAATCCTTTTCCATCATGATCAATGGCACAAGAACCATACATTATTTCATTACATCCGTCACCGTCCACATCGCCTACACGAAGATTATGGTTACCCTGCCCGGCATAGTCTTCACACCCCGGATTATTGCTGTCGAACACCCAGTGCTGTTTCAAGTTCTTGCCATCCCAGTCGAATGCCGCCAGCACAGTGCGGGTATAATATCCACGGCACATCACCACACTGGGATGTACTCCATCCAGATAAGCTACACAAGCCAGGAAACGGTCACTGCGGTTGGCACGGTTGTCTCCCCAGTCGGTCAGCTTACCACGAGCCGGAACATAATCAATTGTTTTCATCGCTTCTCCTGTCAGTCCGTTGAATACGGTTAAGTATTCGTTACCGGTCAGGATACGTCCTTGGTTACGAGGTGTATTCCCGTGGGAATTTCCGTCTGTGATACCCGGTTCACGGTAATCAGCCTTGGCATCACCTATTATCTTTCCTTTTCCATCCTTTGTTCCATCAGAAGTCTTCATGACTACTTCTGCTTTACCATCTCCATCCAAATCAAACACCATAAACTGGGTATAATGTGCTCCGGCACGGACATTATGCCCTAGGTCAATACGCCATAGTTTTTCTCCGGTCAGACGATAACAGTCAAAATAAACATTTCCGGTGTAACCGTCATGTGCATTATCATGTGCATTGGAGGGGTCCCACTTCAAGATAATTTCATATTCACCGTCGCCGTCCACATCACCTATAGATGCGTCATTAGGACTATAGGTGTATTTTTGTCCCGAAGGAGTCACACCTTCCGCCGGTCTGTCCAGAGGAATATCGATATAACCTGACGGAGCATTAGCCGGCAAAGTATAATTTCCATTCAACTTACCTGTTTCAACCCCATTTATCACCGGTTTTACAGTATATACCGCTTTTTCATTACCTGAGTAAGTATCCCGGTAAAAAGTACCTGTAGAATGGGGGACTTCCGCTATTTTCTCTCCATTTCTATATACATTGAAAGAAGTATTGATCGGATCGGAAGACAGGTAACGCCACGACACCACTACGTCCAATGGATTTTCACGAATGGCCACAACGCCACGCCCCAACTGCTCTTTTTGCAGTTTGGAATAATTGTAGGCCGGTTGGGCAACCGTACCGGTTGCCACACACAGAGCTGCTAAAGCACTCCATAGTTTTTTTTGTGTTTTCATTGTTTATCTTGTTTCTCCTTGTAAATTATATTTTCCTCCACCACATTCTCCGCATTTACCACATTCTTCACAAACTTTGTCACTTCCCCCACAGTCACATTCCTTATTTCCACGTTTTTGATAGGAAGGCGGGCATCGCCTTTCAAATCATAAACAGCCTCGGTACGGTCGCAAGTCACACTATCCATATAAAGTCCGTTGATGAATGTAATGCTATCCTGATAGGTAGGTACCAAATCACGCCACTGGTAAAGCACATCCGTATCCACTTCGAGTACACGTTGCATCTTTCCCGCCTTCACATTTTTCATCCAGATATTTTCAATAAATCCACCACGACGATGATTGGTTTTGGCAAAGAAAAGACGGAATACAGAATCGGGAGCCGTACAATTGTGCATGTACACATTCCGTACACCACCAGACATTTCACTACCGATTCCCAGTAACGTATGTCCTTTCAAGATATCACAATGGCGTATCACAATATTCTCACAAGGAGTATTCAGACGCCATGCATCCTGGTTACGCCCTGCCTTTATAACCACAGCATCATCTCCCTGATCGAACACACAGTTCTCTATCAGGAAGTTACGGCTCATTTCCAAGTCAATTCCATCATTATTATGACCATGAGCCTTTACATCCAAATTACGTACGATACCACCATCACACATATAAAGATGTATCGTCCAAAAAGGACTCTGGCGAATCTTGAATTCATCCAGCAACACATTTTTACACCGGTTGAAATGAATCAGATGAGGACGAAGATGGTTTTCTCCTTTTGCCATCTGACGCTGTTCTACAGGTACATCGGTAGAAGCCATCGTATATAACTCTTTCAAAGCATCCATGTGAGGTTTAGGACGTTTGAACCAGATTTTCCAAGTATCCATGATAGGAGCCAGTGTCCCTTTTCCGGTAATAGCAATATTCTCACAATCCATAGCATACAGCAACGGAGAATAGTTATAACATTCCATACCTTCCCATGAAGTCATCACAGCAGGCAGATAATCAGAGGGATTATCTGTAAAGCGTAATATGGCATTTTCTTCCAAATGAAGATTTACATTACTTTTAAAATGAACAGGTCCTGTCAGCCATTCCCCTTCAGGAACAACCACACGACCTCCTCCGGCCTTATTACAAGCTGCTATGGCTTTGGCGATGGCCTCCGTATTCACTGTTTCCCCACCTTTCACCGCGCCATAATCCACAATGGAAAAATCTTGTTCGGGAAAAACACATTCTTTGATGGGTTCCATAGCAAAAGGAGCATCGACAACTACCGTTTTATACTTTGGAGCCGGTGCCGTACATGATACGGCAAAAGCTACGGCCGCAATACCAGCCAAGGATTTAAAAAAAGTCTTCTTCATTTTATCAGTTGTTTTTCATTGTAATTTCTGTATGCACAAATATCCTGAATATCTTTGTTCACCCTATTTTATCCGAGGCATATAAAGGCATATCTGATCCAATACCACACCTTCATCCAATGCGGTAAAAATTAAACGATGGGAAGCTTTCCGTGCAACAGGAAGAATCATCCGGCGAACAGCCTGATTACACAAAACATTCTCCTTCCATTCTTCACTGCGTCCTTTAGTTTCATACGAAACAGCCTCCGTGGCACTTCCATCCAAAGAAATGGTAAAACGCAACCGTTCTCCTTCTACCGGATGATTAGGCAACAACCGTACTTCCACCTCGACAGAATCCGTTTCCCATGCAGCAAATTCAAAAGTCAGTTCTTTCTTTTTCTCCACCGCTACCGCCTTTCCTTCATAGCCCAGCCCTTCACAAATAACCGATGCCCCTTCAACACAATCAGCGCCATTCCATGTATAAACTGCCTGAGGTTTTTCAAGCAGCCCGGACGATAGTGCTTTTCTTTCCACCCGGTTGAAAACCAGAAGTCTGCGTGGTTGGAAATCCATCATACGGTTCCATTTTGTTGTGTTATAGGTTTTTGTCAATGAAACTATACTGTCATACGCCCTGTCACTATCCGCCCAATCAGCCTTTCCATGACGCGCCAACTGGGCTGTCAGCAATTTGTTATTCATTTGAGCAGCCGCCTGAACAGGATACTTCACCAACTGAAAATAAGTTTCTTTTTTCTGTGCAGGAAGCGCATGCCATTCCTGCTCCACCTTATCTGACAATTGTCTGTATGCGGCCAGACGTTCATTGATTTCCTGCTCACACCAAGGCAAATCACTGATCACTTTAAACTTAGGATCCTTCTCTTCCGTGCGGGTATTCCCCATAAATTCCGGCTTACGGATATAAGCCAAACGATAAGCTTCCTGCATGACGGGCTGTAACCGGTCAGCCCTATTTTTTCCAAACTCACGCTCCAGGAAATGACGTTGATGGGCAGCAACCCCCTGCTGCTTCACCGCTTCCAAGTTCCATGCCATATCCAGGAAAAGTTCTACCTGATATTCAGCCGGTTTAATATCTCCGACATTCAATATCCACATTTTCTGTATACCCCGCTCATATGCCAAAGACATTTGCTG
>OLEE01000625.1_pt1 | contig 7262 bp, 6 predicted proteins | sample 1602011 | NCBI WGS metagenome assembly OLEE01 (sample SAMN02675044, study PRJEB24791) | human gut metagenome, SKBSTL002 | isolation source: stool | host: Homo sapiens | place: USA | reverse complement strand
TGAACGTCAAGGAAGAGCTGGAGGATCGCAGCCTGCATTATCTGGACCCCGTGGGCTATGCCGAGATCAGCCGGATGCTCAGCGAGCGCGCCGGTGAGGAGTTTTTGATCAAGGTGTCTGGCGTCATCGAGCGCCGTCTGGTGGAAAGCGGCATCGAGGGTGCCACCATCAAGCGCCGGGTCAAGAGCATCTACGGCATCTACCGCAAGACCATCATGCAGAACAAGTCCTTCGATGAGATCTACGATATCTATGCCGTCCGTGTTATTCTGGATACGCTGGCTGAGTGCTACAGCACCCTGGGCCTCATCCATGATATGTACCACCCGCTGCCCAACCGCTTCAAGGACTATATCTCCACCCCCAAGCCCAACGGCTACCAGAGCCTGCACACCACCGTCATCGGGCACGAGGGCATCCCCTTTGAGGTGCAGATCCGCACCCGCAAAATGGACGAGCAGGCTGAGTACGGCGTTGCCGCCCACTGGAAGTACAAGGAAGGCCGCGAAGGCCACGATAAGCTGGACGACCGTCTGGCATGGGTCAGCCAGCTGCTGGAGAACCAGCGCCTGAGCGAGGATTCCGGCAACCTGCTCCACGATCTGAAGAGCGACCTGCTGCCGGAAGAAGTGTTTGCCTTTACCCCCAAGGGTGATGTCATCAACCTGCCCACCGGCGCCACCTGCATCGACTTTGCCTACGCCATCCATTCGGCAGTGGGCAACCGCATGGTGGGCTGTAAGGTGAACAACCGTATGGTGCCCATCGACCATGTGGTGTCTACCGGCGAGATCATTGAGGTGCTGCTGGGCCCGGCAGATAAGGGCCCCAGCCGCGACTGGCTCAAGATCGTGCGCACCAGCGAGGCCAAGAGCAAGATCCGCAACTGGTTCAAGAAGATGCGCCGGGAGGAGAATATCCAGCAGGGACGGGACGCCTTGTCCAAGGAACTGCGCCGGGAGATGATCATCATCCCGGACGACCAGCTGGATGCCTTTATTGACGGCTGCTCCCGCCGGATGCGCCAGAACAACGCGGAGGAGCTGTACGCCGCCATCGGCTACGGCGGCATGACCATTGCCAACTGCCTGCCCAAGCTCAAGGAAGAGTGGCAGAAGCTCAAGGCTGCCGAAGCCGAGGAGAATAAGTCGGTGGAGGATCTGCCAAAGGTAGACCTGAGCCGCGTGCACGCCACCGACGGCGTGGTGGTGGAGGGCTTCGATAACACCCCCATCAAGTTTGCCAAGTGCTGCAGCCCGCTGCCCGGCGACCCCATCGTGGGCTTTATCACCCGTGGCTTTGGTGTTTCCATCCACAAGCAGACCTGTGCCAACGCCGTTGCCAGCATGAAGGACCCCTCCAACGCTCCCCGCTGGGTCAAGGCCTACTGGGCAGACAGCGTCAAGGACAGCTACAAGGCCGGGCTGGAGATCATTGCCCTGAACCGCAACGAGCTGCTGCAGGACGTGCTCAGCGCACTGGCCGATATCCGGGTGCCCATCTATGCCATGAACGCCCGTCAGGTAGAAAACAACTGCGCCGTGGTCAGCCTGACCATCGGCATCAACAATACCGAGCACCTCAACCGTGTGGTGGCGCGCCTTTCCAAGGTGCGGGACGTGCTCAAGGTGACAAGGAGTTAACGCAGTGCGAGCAGTCATTCAGGCCGTATCCTCCGCCAGCGTGCGGGTGGAGGGCGGCGAACCCCGCGCCATTGGGCCGGGAATCATGATCCTGCTGGGGGTCAGGGACACCGACACACTGGACATCGTGCCCAAGCTTGCCGATAAATGCGCGGGTCTGCGCATTTTCCCGGATGCGGAGGGCAAGCTGAACCTGAGCGCCCGGGATCTGGGCTATTCCGCGCTGGTGGTCAGCCAGTTCACCCTTTACGGTGACACCAAAAAGGGCTACCGTCCCAGCTTTATCAAGGCTGCAAAGCCGCCCCTCTCGGTGGATGCCTATGAGCTGTTCCTTGCCGAGATGGCGAAGCACGGCCTCAAGGACGTGCAGCACGGCGAGTTCGGCGCCCATATGCAGGTGTCGCTGGTGAACGAGGGCCCCTGCACCATCGTCATTGATACCGACGAGTGGAAAAAGAAGGAGTAACGATGCAAGGTTTTCACATTCCTGCGGCACCGCCGCTGTATACCAACACCTTTCTGCTCATTTCCGACGCAGGCCATGCCGTGGTCATCGACCCGGCGGCAGAGGTGCACAGCTACGACGAAATCTTAAAGCAGCACAACGCCACCCTTACCACTATCCTGTGCACCCACGGCCACTACGACCATGTGGGCAGCGCTGCTGCGCTGAAGGCAGAGTGGAACGCCATCCTCTACTGTGAAAAGGCAGACCTTGCCGGCGACCGGATGTACCCGCTTTCCGCTGCGGACTACGGCTACACGGAAGGCGAGCAGATCGCGGTGGACGAGCTGCGCTTTACCGCGTGGCACACCCCCGGCCACACCCCCGGCAGCGTGGTGCTGCTGTGCGGTGAGCATCTGTTCTGTGGCGATACGCTGTTTGCAGGCAGCATTGGCCGCACCGACCTTGAGGGCGGCAGCAGCGCGCAGATGGCAGACAGCCTGCGCAAGCTGGCGCAGCTGCCCATCCCCCGCGAAACACAGGTGCTGCCCGGCCACGGCGAATTTTCCACCTTTGGCGCGGAGCTGGACAACAACTACTATATCCGCAGCGCCCTGCGCGGCGGCAACGACATTTTTTAAAGAGAGAATGACATGAAGATCTATATCACTGGGCTGCCCTCCGGGTACGAGGTGGAGCACCTTGCCCGCCTGTTTTACCCCATGGCACCCTTGACCCTGACCCCGCCGGAGCCTGCTGAGGACTGTCTGTGGGCTGAAAAGACCGATACCGGTCTGCGGGTGCTGGTGCGGCAGGGCGAAAAGAGCAAAACGCTGGAAGCCCCGCTGCCGCTGCCGGTGGAACAGGGCGGCGAAACCCCGGAGTTTGCCCTTGCCAGCCTGACTTATGACCTGCTGCGCTCGTGGACGGGCGTCCGCCCGCCCTGGGGCAAGATGACCGGTGTGCGCCCGGTGCGGCTTATCCACGATAAGCGCGCCGCCGGGTGGAGCGCAGAGCAGATCGACCGCTTCTTTTTGCAGCGGTTCGACTGCTCGGAGAAAAAATACGAAATGGCGAAGGAAATTGCCGACTTGCAGGAGCCGATCCTGCGGCTGGGCAGCGCCCCCAAGACGTATAGCCTGTATATCGGCATCCCGTTCTGTCCTTCCCGGTGCAGCTACTGCAGCTTTGTCAGCTGCAATCTGGACCGCGACCGCAAGATGGTGCAGCCCTATGTGGACTGCCTGTGCAAGGAGGTCGCGGAGATCCGGGCGCAGGCTGAGCGTGCCGGGCTGACTTTATGCAGCATCTACATTGGCGGCGGCACCCCCACCAGCCTTTCCGCCGCCCAGCTGCGGCAGCTCATGGGCACCGTACGGGAGAATTTTGATCTGACTAAGGTCGTAGAATATACCGTAGAAGCTGGCCGTCCGGACTGCACCGACGCCGAAAAGCTGGCGGTCATCAAGGAATACGGCGCTACCCGCATCTCCATCAATCCCCAGACCTTCTCGGACGAAGTGCTGGCAAATATCGGCCGCAAGCACTCGGCACAGGATATTCTGAATTGCTATGCCGATGCCCGCCGCGCCGGACACGAGGACATCAACATGGACCTCATTGCCGGTCTGCCCGGGGATACGGTGGAGGGCTTTGAGCACAGCCTGCGGCAGGCCATTGCCTTGCAGCCGGAGAATATCACCGTCCACACCCTTACCCTCAAGCGGGCGTCCCGCATCGTCATCGAGGACCAGAAGGAAAACGACTACGCGGACGTAGCCGCCATGCTGGAAAAGTGTCATCTGCTGGCCGAGGCGGGCTACCGCCCCTATTACCTTTACCGGCAGAAGAATACGCTGCAAAATCTGGAAAACGTGGGCTGGTGCAAGCCGGGTCACGAGGGTTACTATAATATCTATATCATGGAGGAAGTCCAGACCATCCTTTCGGCCGGTGCGGGCGGCAGTACCAAACTGGTGGCCGATGGAGGCAAACGGATGCAGCGCATCTTCAATTTTAAGTATCCGAACGAGTATATCCAGCGCTTTGCGGAGGTACTGGAACGGAAAAAAGGAGTGGCTGAGTTTTATGATCACAATCTGGGTACCGAAACGACTGGTTGAAGTAGACCTGTATAACGTAGCAGCCCGCAGTCCGCAGGCGCTGGCACAGCTGAGCGAGAACAGCTACGCCCGGCGGGTGCAGTATGCTGCCCAGAAGGTACGAGGCTCCGGGGCAAAGATCGTTATGCTGACCGGCCCTTCCGCCAGCGGCAAGACCACCAGCGCCCACTGTCTGGCAAAGGCCTTGGTACAGCAGGGCACCCCGGCACAGGTGGTCAGTCTGGACAACTTTTTTAAAGGCGCTGCCTACTACCCCAAAATGCCGGACGGCACGCTGGACTACGAAAACCTTGAAACGCTGGATCTGCCCCTTATCAAGCAGTGCCTGCACCAGCTCAGCGAGACCGGCAAGACCGAGCTGCCCATCTATGATTTTGCCACCGAGCAGCGCTCTGCCGCGGTGGAGCCCATCGATCTGCAGGGCGGTGTGTGCATCGTTGAGGGCATCCATGCCCTCAACCCGGAGCTGACCGGCCTTGTGCCGGACGACCAGATCTACCGCATCTACGCCGGTCTGCGGGAGGAATACTGCATCGATGGACGCCGGGTCATCAATACGCAGGATATCCGCCTGTGCCGCCGCACCCTGCGGGATGCCGCAGCCCGCGGCCGCAGCCCCGCCAAGACCCTTTCCATGTGGGACAGGGTGCTGGACGGCGAGACCCGGTATATCAAGGGCTTCAAGACCACCGCAGACTTCCTGCTGGACACCTCCTTTACCTACGAACTGGGACTGATCTCCCGGCTGCTGGGCGAGGTGCGCCGTCAGTTCACGCTGGAGGGCCACAACGCCGAGCTATGGGACGAGACCGCCCGCCGCTTTGAGCAGGTGGACCCGCTGCCGCTGGAGCTTCTGCCCGCCGACAGCATGCTGCGCGAGTTCTACGGCAGCCGCACCTAACCGGTGAAAAATGCGTAAAATTTGTTTCCAAACCGGCACCAAACTGTAAAAATTGCGGTGCATTCGTTGCAATTGCCATAACGCTGCGCTATAATGGGAATATGACCCCGGTATGGCGCACTGTGCGCCGCAGTCTGCAGAGAATACTGCCAGAATAAGAGAGGTGTCTTTTATGGATTTTAACAAGATCAAAGCAATGGGTTTGGAATATGCCGAAAAGGGCAAGAACGCTGCCATGGATCTGGCCGAAAAGGGTAAGACGCAGGCGCTGCTGGTCAACGAGCAGGGCAAGCTGCTCAAGGCACAGCGTCAGCTGGGTGCACTGGTGTACAGCCTTGCCAAGGGCAAGGAAGAAAACCAGCCGCTGGTGGATAAATATATCGAGATGATCGATACCATTGAGCAGGAGATCACCCGCCTGAAGGCTACCTTGACCCCGGTCGAAGCCGCCGAGGTGGACTACGAAGCCCCCATGGAGGAGGCAGAAGAAGCTGCCCCGGAACAGCCCGCTCAGCCTGCCCGCAAGACCTGCCCGCAGTGTGGCGCGCCCGTCTCGGACGATGCACTGTTCTGCAATAAGTGCGGCGCACAGCTGTAAGCCCGTAACCGGAAAAGTTTGCAACAGGGCGGTATCCCCCACAGGACGCCGTCCTGTTTTTGTGAAAAGCGCAGAAAACCATGAACAAAGCGGGAAAATTGCGGCTTTTTGCTTGAAAAACCGCAGCGACTGCGGTAGAATCTACAATATCTTTTCAAAAAGGAGATGGAACGTGTGCTGGACTGGAACCCACAGCCGCCCTATACAGCGGAGCAGCTGCTGCAGGTGATCCGTATTCTGCGGGACCCGGAAAACGGCTGCCCGTGGGATAAGGTGCAGACCCATGCGTCCATCCGCAAAAATTTTCTGGAAGAGACCTGCGAGGCGCTGGAAGCCATTGATGCAGACGATGCCGTGCTGCTCCGGGAGGAGCTGGGAGACGTGCTGATGCAGGTGGTGTTCCACGCCGCCATGGAGGAAGAGCGGGGACGCTTTACCTTTGAGGATGTGTGCCGCAACGTCTGCGAGAAGCTGGTGTTCCGGCACCCCAACATCTTTGCATCCTCCGCAGCGGAAAACGCCGGTATAAATGGCTGGGATGCGCTCAAAAATAAGGAAAAGGGGCGTACCACCCTTGCCGACGAACTGGCCACTGTGCCCGCTACGCTGCCCGCACTCATGCGGGCGCAAAAGCTGCAAAAGCGTGCCGCCGGGCACGGCCTTGGGCAGCAGGACGCAGCTGCAGCGCAGCATCAGCTGGAAGCCGCCGTGCAGGACTTTGGCAAGGCAGAGGAAGCCGCAAAGCAGGAAGCCGCAGGCCGGCTGCTGTTTGCAGCGGTGAACGCCGCCCGGCTTGCGGGGGTGGATGCAGAGGAAGCACTGACCTTTGCGTCCAAGCGCTTTGCACAGCAGTGTCTGGAACAGGAACAAAGCGGTATTCAGGTCGAATGACCTGCTCCGATAGAACGAGAGAATTTAAGACAAAAATCAGATGGAGGCAAATAATATGACCAAGACCGACTTGATCGCACAGGTTGCGGCAAACACCGAAATGAGCAAGAAGAGCGCTGAGCAGGCTGTCAACGCCGTTTTTGAAGCACTGGGCAAGGCAATGACCGAGGGCGAAAAGATCAGCATCTCCGGCTTCGGCACCTTTGAGGTGCGCGAGCGCGCCGAGCGTCAGGGCATCAACCCCCGCACCCGTGAGCCCATCACCATCGCTGCTTCCAAGAGCATTGTCTTTAAGCCGGGCAAGGCTCTGAAGGATACCCTGTAAGTTCGATCTTTGCCGCCGGGGCCGCAGTGGTTCCGGCGGTTTTTTTGTAAAACCTCTCAGTCAACGCTTCGCGTTGCCGGCTCCCCTGTCCGGAGGTGCGGCGGCGGACAAAGCGCAATGATGGAGAGGGCCTGCTTTTCTGGAGGATCATAACATGAGACTGGATAAATACCTGAAAGTTTCGCGGCTCATCAAGCGCCGCACCGTGGCAAATGAGGTGGCCGATGCGGGCCGCATCCTCATCAATGGCAAGATCGCCAAGGCCAGCCAGGCGGTCAAGGAAGGGGACATCATCGAGGTCACCTTCGGCAACCGGCCCATCAAGGTAAAGGTGCT
>OLEE01000616.1_pt1 | contig 7356 bp, 4 predicted proteins | sample 1602011 | NCBI WGS metagenome assembly OLEE01 (sample SAMN02675044, study PRJEB24791) | human gut metagenome, SKBSTL002 | isolation source: stool | host: Homo sapiens | place: USA | reverse complement strand
GCATATAAAGTAGAGGAAGCCGATGAGAAAGTGGAGGAAGCGGCAGATACCGCCGAAATAGTTTTCTCTTCAGCAACCATCGGTTCTTCCTCGAAAGGAGAATTTTCCCAATCCATTTCCGGTTCCTGCTGAGGCTCATTCATCTTACTTGCCTTGGTCAATCCACCATACAGTCCTTCCCATTCCACCTTCGGACGGCTATATGATCCGCCGCCACTTCCACCGGAAGATACTTTGAACGGATTGAAATCCGAATTATAATGAATCTTCGGAGGTGCAGGAGGCAGGTTCTGCTCAAATGCAGGAATATCCGGCATATCTTCCGTATCGAAATCAATGGAAGGAATGGCGCTGAACTTACCCAACGACTCTTTGACTGCCGCCGAAAGGATTTGCCAGATTGCCTGTTCATTCTCAAACTTGATTTCGGTCTTCGTCGGATGAATATTCACATCAATATTAGCCGGATCGACTTCAAAATAAATGAAGTAAGAAATCTGTTCGCCGACAGGAATCAACTGTTCGTATGCATCCATTACGGCTTTATGAAAATAAGGATGCCGCATATATCGCCCGTTGACAAAGAAATACTGATGGGCACCTTTCTTGCGGGCTGTCTCCGGTTTGGCTACGTATCCGGAAATCTTCACCATGGTAGTATTCACCTCGATATTCAGCAACTGCTGATTGAGTTTCTTACCAAAAATAGCCATAATGCGCTGACGCAACGGAGAAACCGGAAGATTGAAAAGCTCGGAGTCATTGCTGTAAAGGGAGAAAGCTACTTCGGGATGAACCAGAGCGATACGTTCAAATTCGGCAAGGATATTACTCAATTCGGTGGAGTTTGCTTTCAGGAATTTACGACGGGCAGGGATGTTAAAGAATAGATTCTTTATGGAGAAGTTACTTCCCTTGGAACAGGATACCGCTTCCTGGCTCTCTACCTTAGAGCCTGCAATCACCAGTTTCGTTCCCAGTTCTTCCGATTCCAACCGTGTTTTCAGTTCAACCTGCGCCACAGCTGCAATGGAAGCCAGTGCTTCTCCACGAAACCCCATCGTACGCAAAGCAAACAAATCCGCCGCTTCGCGAATCTTCGAAGTAGCATGACGTTCGAAAGAAAGACGGGCATCTGTTTCGGACATTCCTTTTCCATCGTCAATCACCTGAATACAGGTTTTACCCGCATCAGTCACTAACACATGTATATTTTGCGCATCTGCATCAATCGCATTCTCCACTAGCTCCTTGATAACAGATGCCGGACGTTGTATCACTTCACCGGCAGCAATCTGATTAGCTACCGAATCTGGTAACAAATGTATTATATCACTCATAGTTCGTTAAGCAGTAAATCAGTTAAGTAGTCGACTACTAATAAATTCTTTCCTTTAGAAACTCCAGCTTCCCGTTGCCAAATAATGCCACAGATAGATAAGGAAAGCAATGATAATCAATATGATTCCGAAAGAGACAGGTTTACGCCCGCTAGCCTTCCGGCGTTTCAGGTGCGTTGTTCCTTCAACAAACTTGCCACGGATATCTTCCGGCTTAAATTCTTTTTCAGGAAGCATTCCCAAATCGCGCTTCGCTTTCTCTTCCATTTTAGCGAGCTTCTCCTTTCGCTCGTCTACATAAATGTATTGATGATTAAAGCCTCGAGGTTTTCTCATCGAATTGAAAAACATTCCCATACTACTTCATATTAATTAAGTTTCGCTTATTTGTCTTTGGCCGCCGGGCAGTTGTCGGTTTCAGCATTTCGCCTTCCCGCTTGCCTCTCCAGTTGAAAATATCCTCTTTATTCAGCGGACGCACATAATCAAACCAGGAGAATGTAGGCAGACGTAACTTATCGGGCGGTATCTGATCCATGGGATACATCGTACCGTTGGACTTTCCCACAAATAATCCTTTCTCCATCTTCTTGTCTTTCATATAAAGATGGAGCAAGCTCCCTTCCAGACAGTTGAATCCGGTCATCGTGCTGTCTTTTTCTTCCGGATAAAAGGCCGTCAGCACATTACCAATCACTTCGATATGCCGCATATCCCCATTTTCAAAATAGGCTTTCATCTCCTTACCGGACACTTGGTTATAATGAACAGAATCTTTCATCTCCACCGTCAGTGCCTGATTGATAATGTGGGCCCAGTCGATAGTACTGTCATTCATATAAATCTTGATCTGCTCACCAAGCAACTGCTGACCTTCATTCCAAAGAATAGGGTCAGTATACATGGTCATACAGGAATCTTTCGAATTATAAACCAGTGAGTCACATACTCCCTGAACATCTGTACGATACATACGTACTTTATGATACGCCCGCGTTTCCCGGAACATAGAATCAGTATTCAAATAGTAGGTATACATTTGCAATGTATCGGCATGCATAAACAAACTGTCACCTTGTGAATAATCCACTACTACCGCTTTTTTAGTAGCAAAAGCATACTTGGTCAATTCATTATAATAACAATAATCACCAGTCAGCATATTCTTGTTTACTGTATCTGTCATGATCACATTATCAAACGCCTCCCCGTATCCTTTTACACGATCATAAAACAGACTGTCTCCAGTCAAACGCTTCCCCTCATTGGTCAGCACGGACCGGTCCAACAATTCCGCCTGCCCTATCTGAGTATTATAAAAGCCCAATTCCGAATAAATATGGTTAGCATCACTGACAATATCGGACGGACCAAGGATATTGGCTATTTTGGTTGCTGTGCTGTATCGTAATGTATCGGAAGTCAAAGTAAACTTAGGATTGACCAACTTCACATCATAATTGAACACAGATATTTTGGTAGCCGGACTATATTCCCCCCATTCCGAAGTCAATACATTCTCCTCGTCCATCAATGTCCCGCCATCAAAGTAATATCCCAAATTATAAATACGATCGTAGTTCAGGCTATCCGTCAACAAAGTCGTATTCTTGTTTTCCATGCGTACATTATAGCGTACCTGGGCAATCTGGGTATTTCCGTCATAAAACAAATAGTCCCCATACAGAAACAAGGTATCCCCCTGCACCATCTTCACATTGTCAAAAGCTTCCAGCGAATTCGTTTTCTCATAGAAACAGGCACTGTCACAATACATATATACACTGTCGTGACGGAACGCAACGTTTCCAATCAGAATCTGTGCATCCGGGTCCGGATTCAACGGACTTTTCTTCAACACATCCGAATGCAACAGATACACCTTGCTTTTAGCCGGTTTCTGTTCCCCTTTTTTAGCTGGTCTCACTTGAGCCAGCAAGCAAAAGCCGAACAGGCACAGGACACTTACCACAAGTATCCTATGCCTGCCCGAAGAGTATTTATTCTTTCTTTTTCCAAGCATATACTTTATACACTACATTATTTCTTTACCCAACCCGGATATTTGAAATCGCATTTCTGCCACTTCTCATTAATACGCACGTAGGTATGTTTTTGTTTATCCCTGATCCACTTATCAAGTTTTTCTTCGCTGCGTTTTTCCATCACGATGCCTTTCAGCCGTTGGTAGTCTTCCGTTATGGTTGCCTTATGCCCGTTCAAGCGGGTTTTCAATTTCACGATAGCGCAAATTTCCTTTCCTTTTGCATTAATCATGGTAAAAGGTTTGGAAATTTCCCCCACATTCATGCCTTCCACCATCTTTGCAGCCTCTTGTGACACCTGTGCCAATTGTTGCATTTCAAAACGCGCCGTACCAGTCTGCGGATTCGCCATCAAACCATGGTTGTTACGCGTGTCCTTATCGTGAGAGATATAAGTAGCGGCATCATCAAAAGTAAATTTCTCATTACGGATATCATTGGCAATAGAATCCAGACGTAACAAGGCTGCTTCCAGATCTTTTTCATCCACTTTCGGTTTTAACAAGATATGGCGGGTATTGATACGGTCACCACGTTTTTCGATCAACTGGATAATATGGAAGCCGAATTCAGACTCCACAATCTTGGATACCTTGTTAGGATCTTGCAGATTGAATGCCACATTCGCATATTCAGGTACCAGCTCAGCCCTGCCCATAAAGCCGAGTTCACCACCACGGCGGCGCGAACCTTCATCTTCCGAATACAGACGTGCCAAAGTGGAGAAAGCTATTTCACCGGAAGTAACACGTTCCGTATAGTCACGCAAAGTCTTCTTCACACGCTCAATTTCTTCCTGCGGAATCTTAGGTTCCATAGTAATGATCTGCACTTCTACCTGAGTAGGAATAAAAGGAATACTGTCTTGAGGAAGATCCTTGAAATAACGACGGACTTCGGCCGGAGTAATCTTGATATCCCCCACAATCTGCTGCTGCATTTTCTGCACCGTTTTTCCATCACGTATATTCTCGCGGAGCATTTCGCGTATTTGTGTAGAAGTCTTATTATAATATTCTTCTACTTTTTCCTTAGAACCAATCTGATCAATCAGCCAATTTGTACGTCTTTCCACATCACTGATAATTTCCTGTTCGGAAACCTCAATACTATCAATAGCAGCCTGATGAAGAAACAATTTCTGGATGGCAAGCTGCTCCGGAATAATACAATACGGATCACCGTCAAACTTGCGGCCTTCATACTGGGCATTCAGACGTTCATTCTCCACGTCCGATTTTAGAATGGCCTCATCACCTACTACCCATACAACCTCGTCTATCACATTGTCTTGCCCGTATACTGAAACAACGGCAAACAGCATCAGCATCAGTGCATAAACTTTGGTACACATCAATTTATTCATTTGAATTCAAATAATAGTAATTAATCTTGTTCCTGTCCGAAGCGTGTCGGTATAACTCTTCTTTGACTTTATTTATAAATTCAACCCGCTTCAGGTTTATTAAAATCTCCTTAATTTCCGTCTTTGCAAAATCCAGCGGCCTCTGTTGGTCCTTACCCAAGAATTCCTCTACATGCAGGAAATAACAAAACGCCGTGTCTTTTACCTCTATATTCCGGTTCTTGTCCAAATAGTTCTCATCCGTATCAAGCGCTTTCAAAGGTATTTTGACAGCAATATCGGACAATGGCATCCAACGGTCATAAAAATAATCATAGCTCACCGCATTGCGCAAACTGTATTTTTCCAGGCTCTCAATAGCATCCCGGTTATTTTTTTTATACCATTTGCGTACACTTGCCAAATCCTGAGAATGAAGAGGAACTTTTATAAACAGCCCTTTCACAAAAGGATGTTCTGTATGAAACAACTCCTTGTTTTTCTCATAATAAGCGCTGATTTCCTCATCACTTATCTCATTGGCCAGTTTCTGATTAACCAGTTCCTCCTGATACGTATGCATGATCAATGCCCTGCGATAGTTCTCCACTAACTTGGCAATCTTTGCATTATCAGGAATATTTCCTTCCGCTTTATCAAAAAGCAGCACATCCTCCACCCAGTTTTTTATATAGTGCTCGGCAAACAAGACACTATCGTCTTTTGAAATATGGAAAGGCAACGCCGCCTGCAAATCTTCTTTATAGAGATATTCACCAGCAACTTCCACTAAAGGAGTCCTCCCCTTATGGTCGTGCTCCTGGCCGCATCCCGACAAAGCACCTGCTATAACAAGTAACACCCCCCAGTTTTTCACGATATTCATATAACATTAAAATAGTGAACGAAGATACTGCAATAATTAATTACTTCCGTTATTATTAACTGTTTTTAAAACCTCTTGGTTAATTTCAACCTTATATTTCCGCTTCAAATCTTTCAACCAGGCATCCTCATAGACAGTCAGATAATCCTTGACAACCGCTTCTCTTACATCCTCATAACTTTCAGGACCTTTCTTTAACTTCTTTCCCATCACAAAAGTATAAGGTAAATCCGGCTCAGGCTGAAAGCTACCGCATTTAAAGACCAATTTATCAATATACCTGTTGGTCCCTATCTGAAAGACACCTGCTTCCATACGAACTTTGGAGGAAGCATCATCTCCAGTCAGTGTATGTAATATATCTTTCCACTGGGATACCGGTTTTTTTTTCAATTGTTTCTTAATAGCTGAAGCCGTTTTTCTATCTTTACAATGAATCACTGCTCCCCGATAATGCGGCAATTCCCAGGCATAGTCTGATTTATGTTGCTTGAAGAAGCGTTCCAGGTCATCCTCATTCCAGGCTTCATCACCCGATTGATATTTTTGCGACAAATAAGCCGCAAGCAAACCATCCTGCAATTCCTGCACCCGGAACTCCAGTTCTTCCTTCTGTTCTGCAGAAAGCTCCTTCCATGTACAATTGCCATTCTTCTCCAGATAATTCAATAACTGTTCCCGTTTTTCTTCAAAACTGACACCCTGCCTGCGGTCTATCCATTTCACTATATGAATGCCCATAGGTGAATAAAAAGGAGCTGAAATCTTATTTCTTTCCAAAGATTCCAGTTTGTCTATCCATTCCTGCATATTCTTGTTCACAGGCATCCACGGCAACACTCCTCCCACATTTTTACAAGCTTCATCATCCGAGTACCGGCGGGCCAGCGTTGCAAAATCCGCGCCTTCCCGCAATGCTTCATAAACCGAATCCATTTGCTGCCGCACCCTCATTTCCTCCTGACGGCTTGCATTCTGGGATAAATATTTGCTAATATGGGCAATTTTGATCCAATCATTTGCCTGCAAACGTTGTTCACCTTGCAGGTATAACCGGCGGGCAGCCTGTTCCTCCTTTTCTGCATCTGCCAAATAAGTTCTTAAAAGTTTGCCCCGATACCAGTCCACCTGCCTGCGGAAAACAGACAACGTATCTATTCCCATATCATGTGCATAGCGTACTTTTAATTTATAGTTGATAAAAGAAGGTAGAAAAGAAAGCGGGGTCCGATGAGAAGATTTACGAAAATAATATTCAAACTCGGAACGTTTTACAGGTTCACCGTCAATAGATAACACAACTTCTCCTTGCGCCCGCATTTCCAACGCGAACACAAGGAGAAGTGACAGAATACCGACCATTCTATGCGGCATCATTCATACATTTTATTGAGGACGGCTGTAGTTAGGAGCCTCGCTGGTTATGGCCACATCATGCGGATGACTTTCCAATACACCTGCGTTAGTAATACGGGTGAATTTGGCATCATGCAATTGTTCTATATTAGCAGCGCCACAATATCCCATTCCCGCACGAAGACCACCTACCAGCTGGTAAATCACTTCATACAAAGTACCTTTATAAGGTACACGGGCTGCAATACCTTCCGGAACCAGTTTCTTCACATCGGCAGTTCCGCTCTGGAAATAACGATCCTTCGAGCCGTTCTCCATCGCTTCCAAAGATCCCATTCCACGATAAGATTTGAATTTACGTCCGTTAAAGATAATCGTATCACC
>OLEE01000590.1_pt1 | contig 7586 bp, 5 predicted proteins | sample 1602011 | NCBI WGS metagenome assembly OLEE01 (sample SAMN02675044, study PRJEB24791) | human gut metagenome, SKBSTL002 | isolation source: stool | host: Homo sapiens | place: USA | reverse complement strand
CATCCGTCGTAAAAGTAAAGTCTGTATAGTTATAGTTCTTTCCATCAATCGTGAGAACACCCTCTGCCGGCATAGTCATGGCATTGACGTTTGTAATGGATGGATTGCTGATTGTAATTGTGCCTGCTGTAACCCCTTTGATGGATCCTCGGAAGTTCTCACTGTTGTTACCATCCCGGATATCGAACAACGCTTTCAACGAACCGGAGCTGGAGTCGGAACCTGCTTTAAAACTGTTTCCGGTATCCGCCCAGACAATCTCATACATTCCTTCCCGGTCAGACTGATTGATCGTGTTTTTTCTTGCCACACAGGTAAGTTCACTATACTCGTAAGTATCAACAAACTTCTGTCCATTGATTTTTACCGTATAATAATTTGCACCTGTCTGCATGTCCGGATGTTTGGAATTCGTCACCGGAACTTCTGAAACCTCTGTTGGAACAATAGAGGATAACTCATCGATCAGAAGTGCCCGCTGATCACGGAGTTCATTTGCATAACCGCCCTGTACTTCAATAACGTTGATCTGTTTATTCAAAAGACTGATCTTTTTGCCGATCGCATTGATATTTTCAACGGTAGATTTAATCTCCTCGTTCACACTGTCCTGAATCTCGCCAAGACCGGTTGCCACACTGTTAAAGTAAGTGGTAAAACTCTGTGCATCTGAGATAAACTGCTGTCTGACATTCACATCACCGGCATTATTTTTTAATGTGTCCAATGAATTGAACATTTTATTTAAAATGGTCGAAAAACCTTTTTCTGTATCATCATCAATAAAATAGTTCTCAATCTGCTCCAGATAACTTAATTTCGTCTCATACAGACCAAGGCTTGCCTGATTCTGCCAGTATTTTGTATCATAGTACTCACTTCGGATCTGTTTAATGGAATTCACCGTAACGCCGGAACCCATGCTTCCGTATTTTGCATTGACACGAAGTGCATCCGATGCGGAAAGATTTGCTGCCTGTCTGCTGTATCCCTTTGTCTGTTCGTTTGATATATTATTGGCGGTGGTATTAAGTGCTGCCTGATAAGCACTTAAGCCTGACGATGCAATTGTTAATCCAAAAAATTGTGAAGGCATCCTCTCACCTCTCTCTTTCTGCTATGTAATCTGTGAAAGTAACTGTTTTTGTTCCACTAAAAAATCCGGTCTTTATGAGCCAAGCTGTGTGATCATGGATTCGATCATTTCATTCACCACATTGATAAACCGGCTGGGTGCATTATATGCATTCTGGAACTTGATCATCTTGGTCAATTCTTCATCAGAAGAAACTCCCATAACCTGTGATCTCTGATTATCTACAGCTGTCACTGTTCCGGAAAGACTTTTCGCTGTGGATTCATAAACGGAACCGATCGTTCCAAATGCTCCCACCATATTATTATAGTAATCAATAAATGTAACTTTATTCGTGTCATCCGGATCCAGGGTAAGATACTCACCCTTCCAGAGAGCTGCTACTTTCTGGGCGAGATCATAATTCACTTTCCCATTTTGTGAAAGATGTGGAAGCAGCGACTCCTGTTCTACCAGCTTATCATTTACACTGACACTCGCTAATGTATACTGTTTGGAAGTATCTGTCTCACTCTCTTCATTGTATACATAATAATCGTTGGTAACGGTATTGCCATTGGCATCTGTCTCCTGAACAGAAACTTTGGTATAACGCTCTGTACCAAGTCTTGTGAACAGCTCCTGTGGCGGAATCTGTTTGTCACTTCCGGTAGAGCAGTTTTTCGTATCCAGCACTTTCATTCCGGATGTGATCGTAACGGTATTACCATTCTCATCTGTTCCGGTAAGGGATGCTATATTTCCGGTAAGTTCTCCAAGTGTTGTATTCGGACAAAGTGTATCATTAATCGCTGTGATCATCCCATGTACTAACTGATCTAACTGCGCCTGTGCCTGTAACATGACAGACATTCCTGTTGCGATAGAATCTGCCGTTGATCTGTTATATTCATCGGATGTCAGTCCCACAATATCTTTATATGTCGCTTTTCTGTCTCCCCGTGCCAGGATCAGTGCTTTTAATTCTCCAAGATCATTATTAAGATCCGAGGAGATCGGTGTTGTAAAGCTGAATACATTGTCGTAATCGCCGTTCTCGATATCGGAAAGATGTGTCCAGTAAGGTGTGACAAATCCCGTGATCTCATCACGGTTCTTCCCCATCTCGTAACATCTTGCCTCGTCTACAAATTCAACACCTTCGACACTTACCTTTACAATCCCATCAGAATTCTCTTTGTAACTGATATCTACATAAGAAGCGAGTTCGTCCAGCGCATTATCTCTCTCATCACGCAATGTCATTGCAGTCTCAACATTACCCGATTCTACTTTCTGGATTTCCAGATTCAATTTAAAAATGGTATTTCCCAGCTCATTGATTCGATCAATATCATCTGAAATCTGTGTATTGATCGTGCTCTGGTAGTCGGAAAGTCCCGTATAGACTGCATTGGATCTGCTGACAAACAGATTGGCCTTCTGAATGACCAGATTCTGCTTCACACTGTCATCCGGAGCTTTTGCCCATTCCTGAAAAGCTTTCCAGAAATCCTCCAGAGTTGTCTGGAAAGCCTGTCCCTGTAACTCCTGATAAAAAGTGTACACTTCATCCACTGCCTCATACGTGGCTGCATAAAATGCCTGACGTCCTGATGCGTTTCGATATGATTTATCCAGAAAAATATCCCTCGCATGCACCACATCACCGATCTTCATGCCAAGGCCGGACTGCTGCTGGCTGATCGATGCAGTTGTATTGAAGGTTGTATAATTTCTGTCTACCTGTAAAACCTGCTGACGTACATAACCCTTGGTATTTACGTTTGCAAGGTTGTTTGATGTTGTATTTAAAGCATTCTGGGAATTCTGTAACCCGGATGCTCCGATATATAAGCTTCCAAAGCCGTTAGCCATGGTACTCCCTCCTTACATGTTACTGTTTTGCGTCAAAACCGCTGCTGCCAAGCAGATCACCTGTATTGCAGGCGTTCTTATTATAGTTGGCGGTCTCAGGTGCCTGTCGCATACTCTTAAGCAATGTAAGGTCAAACTCCACCATCTCTAATGCCTGATTTAAAAGGATCTCATTCTGTTCATTAATGGCTGCCATCTCTTTTCCTGTCTGTAAAAGCCGCTCCTTTACTTCCATGAGCTGTTTCTGCTCGACCGGCTGTTCCTCCAGATAAGAAATCATCTTTGTGATCGTAACCTCCCCCGGATTCCTGCCAAGAACCGTTGCCATGTCGTTGAGTACTCTGGTTCTCTTCTTCGCCAGATTCTGCAGATTGCTGGCAACCTCCTGCTCCGTCGCGGTAATCTCATCCAGCGTCTTAATATCCGCCCGGATCACCACTTCCCTCTTTTTCTTTCCGAGTTCGATCAATCCCTGATACTGTTCTTCTTCCTTATTCAGAACGTCGATCAGGTCTTCCATTAAACTAGCCAAAATTCATCCTCACTTTTACATTAATGATGTGTTGTACTTTTCCAATAATTTTTTCGCAAAATCTGCAGTATCCACGGAATAATTACCAGAGTTAACCTTTGCTTTTAGTTCTGCGACTTTATCTTCCCTGATATCTGCTGCTTCAGTGACTGCCTGTTTTGCGATCTGATAATCTCTGCCAAAAGACGAGATCTGTACTTCATCACGTCCATGCCTTGCATTCTCTGTCTTCTGTAACTTTGCTGCGCTTGTCGTCTTGTATACCTGCGCGATCTGATTATAAGCATCTATACGCATATGAGGCATCTCCTTTCTTCCTTGAAATTCGCTTTCACGTTATTTATCGGACATTTTTTGATTTTCCTTAGAGTAAAATCAGTAATTATTACGTTCTGACCGTTCTCCGTCTGTAAATCAGATTTCCGTTTTGCTCACAACCAGCATATCGCCACTTTCCAGCCGGATATTTCCGTGCGGGATAATGACCTGCTCTCCTCTCTGGATCATGATCACTAACGTATTCTCTTTCTTTGGAATCTCTGATAACAATTTTCCGTTATACTTACTGTTTTCATCCACATAAATCTCAACAAGTGATACACCCTCGACATGATCCGGCGAAGTTGCGCTTAAGACCAGAACATCGTTTTCGAGAAGCCTGGTATCCCCATTTGGGATAATATTCTCTCCATTTCTTTTTAATAATACGACCAGTGTCTCCGGCGGAAGTGTCAGCTCTTTTAATGTTTTTCCACACCAGTGATGGCTCTTTGGAATACTGAGCTGGATAAACTGCACCGGAACTTCATCGGAATAATCATTAAACGTTTTCATGACATCGCCTTTTTCATCGATCATATCCAGCTTCTTTGCCACAAGCGGCAATAACGAGCCCTGAAGCAGGATAGAAAACAGCACGATCATAAAAACAATATGGAACACATCATTTTCTGTTTCCACTGCCATCTCTGCCATAATTGCAAACACGATAGACGCTGCACCCCTCAAACCTGCCCACGACACCAGAAGCTGTTGTGAAATTTTTCCTTTAAACGGTGTGAGTACAAGTGCAACTGCCACCGGTCTTGCCACAAATGTCAGAAATACTGCGATCAAAAGTGCCGGAAGCACCACCTGCGGCAGTCTCGATGGAAATGCCAGAAGTCCGAGCAGAAAGAAAATGAGCATCTGCATCAATCCGGTCAGTCCGTCAAAAAAATTTACCAGATTCCGTTTGTTGCGGATCTCAGTATTTCCGAGCACAATTCCCACAATATAGACACTTAAAAATCCATTTCCACCAAAAACTGCCGGAAGTGCGTACCCGATCACTGCAATTCCGACCACAAAAACCATGTCAAATCCTGCGATCGAAAACTTAATTTTTTTCAACAGCAGCACTGCAGCTGCTGCGATCAACCCGCCAAAAAGAATGCCAAAAAGCATCTGTTTTACAATGAGAAGTCCAATCTGTCCACCACTGGCGCTGCCCTGTGCGATCGCGATAAATGTCACCGTGAGCATATATGCGCACGGATCATTACTACCACTTTCCACTTCCAGAAGGGAAGCCGTATTATAACGCAGACTCAGCCGTTTCGATCGCAGCACTGAGAATACGGACGCCGCATCTGTGGAACCGATCAGTGCACCGATCAGCATACTTTCCACCCATGCGATATGTAAGGCGTAATGACAGAAAACTCCGGTAAGTGCAGCTGTTATCACAACTCCGGCCGTCGATAACAGCCCTGCCTTTACCGCAACGGACTTTGCTTGCTGCCAGTTCGTTCCAAAGCCACCATAAAACATAATGAAGATCAATGCGACCGTACATATCTGCTCTGCAAACGCATAATTATCAAACGGAATCTTTAAAATCCCATCCGAACCAAACAGCATTCCAAGCAAAATGAACGCAAGCAGCATTGGAATTCCAAGTCTGCTTGACACCTTGCTCAGGAATACACAGGCAAAAATAACTACCGCTGTAATAAGAAGATATGTTGTCATAAAGTGACCTCCTTTTTAAATGCATGGTTTCTTTTGCTACTTTTGTCCGCAGGAAATCACCTCTCCCAGATCTGTGCTATTTTTACCTGATCAGCAGATATGCTGTGTATACAATATACAGCAGTACACAGACCGCGCCTTCCCATCTTGACATTGTCTTTTTGGTCTTTGCCAATACAAACAAAATAACTGCGCTGATCAATAGAATGATACAGTCCGTCAGGGATTCTCCTAACACATTGAGTGGTGAAATTGCTGCTGACATACCAAGGATAAAAAGAATATTGAAAATATTTGATCCGATCGCATTGCCCAGTGCAAGACCACTGTCTCCCTTTCTGGTTGCAACGATGGACGTCACAAGCTCCGGAAGTGATGTTCCGATCGCTATGATCGTAAGTCCGATAAAATTCTGGCTGACACCAAAATTTGCTGCGATCACACAGGCATTATCCACCACAAGATCCCCACCAAAAATAACTGCCACAAGACCGCCTGCCATAAACACAATACTTTTTGGCAGCGACAGTACCTTACAATCCTCAACAGTTTCACGATTTTTCAAAGCAGAATAAACCATACTTACAATATTTGCGGCCATTCCTGCCAATAGAATCAGACCTTCGATACGGCTCAGTTTTCCATCCATAAACATGAAACAGAGAATCATTGTGATCACAATGTTGAGAGGCATATCTCTTTTTAAAATATCGAGATTTGTCTTAAAACTTGCTAAGAACGCACAGATACCGACCACCACAAGACCGTTAAAAATATTCGAACCGACAACATTGCTGATCGCAATGTCATTATTGCCTGTGAGCGCCGCATTAATGCTGACGGATGCCTCCGGGGCACTGGTTCCCATCGCAACAATGGTAAGACCAATGATGACGCTCGGCACTTTCATGATTTTTGCCAGAGAAGAACTTCCCTCCACGAAAAAATCTGCACCTTTTACTAAAAGTACAAAACCAACGAGTAACAGTAAATATTCCATAACGCCTTCCTTTCCTGCGATAAAGGATTGATTATGAAAAGAGACCTTTATCGCATCAAAAAAATTTTTGAGTGATAAAAGTCTCGTTACTTACAATAATAACCGGCCTTTCAGCGTGATGACGACTACTATTCCATCCGAAGATGCTAACTACTCCCTCTTATATTTCTTAGTTTAATATAAGAATGCCTGTCCTGTCAATTTCGTTATAAAATTTTTCCAAATCTTAACTATTTTTTTATTAATTCTGCCGCAGGATCTGCTCTTTTTCCAGCATCGGATAATGGATCAGTCCACTTCCATCCAGATCTTCCCTGTGCATATCCACCGCTGTGATCTGACGGTTCGTATAAGTTGTGTAATAATAAATACCTTTTGTGGCATTACAACAGGAAGTATAAATCGTGATCTCATATTTTCCTTCTGCCACTTCACAGCATCCTCTCTGCTGCTCCACGGATCCTAAAATATGGAAAAACTGACCAACGCTCTCCTCCTCCGAATCACCGGAAACAGAGTTCATTTTCGTAAAGGCAACCCTCGCAAAACGGGATGCACTGGAAAGGTCTCCCGGCAATCCCAATGCTCCCATGCCACGGCTATAGCATTCCAACGGAAGTTTCTCAGAAAAATGGTTTTCCGGCTGTCTTGGTGAAAGTCCTCTGTAATTGTTCAACAGAAACATCTGCTGGTCAAATGGTGGGTTATTTGTCATAACGCCCGCCGGATTGTCGTAAATTTTCAGTCCATCCTTCATGGATTCGACTGTGACAGCCTCATCAGCGTCCGCAATGATCCAGTGCAGGGAAGCCGCCGGCATATTCTCCGCAAAAGGTGTTCCTGTAATATTGATCTTAGCCAGCAATGCACGTACTTCCTTCATATTGGCACACTGTCCTAACACCCAAGGAATAAATTCAAAGGAGGCAACATTTTCTTTTCCCTCTGTCACTTCCGGGAAATACGCATTTCCGACAAAATTCAGTCCTGCCATCCCAACACCTTTTTCGTTGACCGCATCATAATACAGCGGATAATCTGCTGCAACATGCGCCATTCCTATGATCGCATAATGGTTTGCAACATCC
>OLEE01000584.1_pt1 | contig 7652 bp, 9 predicted proteins | sample 1602011 | NCBI WGS metagenome assembly OLEE01 (sample SAMN02675044, study PRJEB24791) | human gut metagenome, SKBSTL002 | isolation source: stool | host: Homo sapiens | place: USA | reverse complement strand
GCTGCATATCGGTGTACTTCTTTACCGCGCTGATAAACGCTTTAACGTTGGTCTTTTGTTTTTCCTGCTGCTTGATTTCTTCCCGTAGCACTTCTGCCATAGCTTTTAGATTGCTCTGCTCCAATTCGTAATCATGGGACATTTTGATAAACCGTTCGTCAGACAATTTCCCGGTTACATTGTCCTCATATAAATGCTTAAACAGATTATCCAACTCGGCAATACGGCTTTCGGCTTTGGAAAGTGTTTCGCGCTTGCGGGAAAACTCAACGTCGCGCTCTCGCAAACGGCTGTCTGCTGCTTCCTGCACAAACTCGGCTTCATACTCTGTTACATAGTCGATTGCTTCCCGTAGATTTTTCAAGACGATTTCATACAGAACAACATTTTTGATTGAATGGGTCGTACACAAGTCTTTGCCTTTCCGATAGGTTGAACAGATAAAATATTTCTGTTCTTCGGTGAAGTTCGTTGCTCGGCATTGATACATTTTACCGCCGCACTCTGCACAATAAAGCAGCCCGGAGAAAATACCCATATCGCCCATTTTGGTGGGGCGGCGGCGGGATTTGCGTATGTTCTGCACAATGAGGAATACACTTTCCTCTACAATCGGCGGCTGCGTGTTCTCAAAGATCACCCATTCGGACGGGTCGTTCCACAACTTCTTTTTGCTCTTGTAGGATTGCTTGCGGGTCTTGAAGTTTACGGTATGCCCTAAATACTCTATCTTTTCAAGCATACGGGAAACCGTTTCATTCGTCCACTTGTACGGGTTTGCCCCCGGCTTCGGCTTGTTTGTTACCTTTATGCCCTTTGACAGCCAATAGAAAGTAGGGTTGAGGATTTCGCTTTTCTCTAACCAATGGCATATTTGTGTCGGCCCCATGCCGGAAACGCACAATGCGAAAATCTGCTGCACAACTGCTGCGGCTTCCTCGTCAATAATCCACTTCTTTTTGTTGTTGGGGTCTTTCATATAGCCATAAGGCGGGATTGTAGTAAGGTGTTCGCCGGATTTTCCCTTTGATTGCCAAGTAGCGCGTATCTTCTTTGAAGTGTCGCGGGCATACATTTCGTTGAACACGTTGCGGATTGCGGTAAACTCATTTTCGCCCCGCGTACTGTCAACTCCGTCATTGACCGCGATAAAATGCACGCCAAAATCGGGGAACAGCATATCGGTGTAGAAACCGACTTGCAGATAATCACGCCCGAAACGGGACATATCTTTGACGATAACGCGCTTGATTTTTCCAGCTTTTATATCGGCAAGCATACGTTGAAATCCGGGACGGTTGAAGTTTGTACCGGAATATCCGTCGTCCTCGTCATAATGTCGATAAGCGGTAATTCCATGCTCCCGGCAGTACCGTTCTAAAATCTTCTTTTGGTTGGCAATACTGTTGCTCTCACCCTCTAATTTGTCCTCTTGTGAAAGGCGTTCATATAAAGCCGTTATGCCCTCGTCCTGTGCTTCCTGCTGCTGATCGCGCACATAGAATTGCAAAACATTATTTGAAATGGCTTCGCGGACTTCTTCGCTTAACACTTTGGGGACAGCAATCTGCTGAAAAGAAAATGTCTTTGTCATTTGCGCTCACCGCCTTTCGCGGTAAGTGCAGCATATAACTGTCTGCTCCAATCCAGCGTAGCATGGTCGCCGTTGATTGCTTCAAGAGAAACACCCCTACCAGCGGCGCAATCTGCAAAAGTAAGTACATCTAAAAAGTTTCGAGAAATGCGGTCAAGACCTGTTACAACGATCTTTTCCATTCTCTCGTTTTTCATATCCTGCTGCATGAGGGAAAAAGCGGGACGGTTAAAGTTCAAACCGCTATAACCATTATCCACATATAGCGCAAAAGTGGTAATCCCGTTTTGGCTTGCGTGGTAAAGAAGTTTTTGCATTTGATTGTCAAGGTACAAAGTATCTATTTGTTGCGCCGCACGAAAATAGTATGCGGTCAATTTATCCGACTGTTTCATGTTACCTCCTATTCCGACAGCCGGACAAACAGGTTATATATATTATACCACAAAACCCGTCGTCCGTCTGCAATAGGATTACATTTTCGGCATTATACCGGGCTTTTTCCCCGGTTTAAGTCATTTTGGATTAAGCGGCGTACCTTTGTCGCGGCGTCCTCTTTTACACCGTCTTTAACAACGGCTTTGACAATATAGGTAATATCCCCGATTTTGTATTCACGCACAACCGGGGATTTTGTTGTTTGCTTTGTTTGTTCCATAAAGTAAAATCCCCCTTTCGTGGGATAACAAAAAGATTAAAAATGAAAGGCTGAAACGGGCGGTTGTTAGCTGCAACCTCACGGGAGTTTCACCCCGGCCCATGCTGATGGGTGCGCCGCGCAATGCTTTGAGGGCGTTCAACGCGGGAGTATCATTGTGCCGCCTTGTATGTCGTCGCCCACAAGCTGCTAAACCTGTTTTACGGCGCGGTAGTTCTCGCTCGGCTTTTCCCCTATGGGGAAAAGCTGTCATGGCGTACCCGCCGACTGGCTCGGTACAGACGGAATGTACCCGTTTGCCTGTTATGCTGCGCACCAAAGGCCGCTTTCTTTGTCAAGGAACAATAGGCTTTGTCGGCCTGTAACAGTACACCGTTTCCGATGTGCTGTTACGGAACGACAAATAGCCCATAACGGGAAGCGTGGAAAGGGGACACGCTCCCCGCATGGGCTAAAAGATTATCCTACATGAAAAGCAAGGGTGCGGGTAATAAGGCGCACTTGCAGCCTGTTACGCATTTCCTCGTCCACATAGGAATAGGTATTGCCCGCGTCGTCTTTCAGCGTGCGGGTACAAAGTTTCGCTATGTAACCCTCGTAATGCTTCAAGATCGCGCACATGGCGGTTGTGTCGCCGTTTGCCGCTGCGGAAATGACAGGGAACGGCAACAGATTTTCAGATTTCCTAACGGTATTCATCATCTGCTTTTCCCTCCAAATACTGTTTGATTTTCGCAAGCGCGGATTTCCTGTGCCGGAAAACCGTCGTGCGTACAACATTCAGCAGTTCGCCAATTTCCGCGTCGCTCATATCCAAGAAGTAGGACAAGAGAACAATATCGCGTTTCCTTTCGGGCAAAGCGTTAAGGGCTTCGGCAAGCAGTTCATTTTTGACGAGTACATCAAAGCCGGACACTTGAAAACGGAAATAATCGCTTTTGTATTCGTCCGTTGTGAAAAGCTGCGCGAGTTCGCTTTCGCTCAAATCCGAAAAAGGTACTTCGCGTGCTGCGCGTTTCGCAAGAGTGCGGCGGTGGCTTTTCGCTTCGCCAACCAAAGTTTTCTTTGCTAATGCGTCGTACTGATGTTGTATTCTTTCCTTGTCGGAAGAAGATAGCTCCATAGAGTTCACCTCCTTCCCGCGTGGAGTAGAGGACGGGAGTTAAGGGCTTGTCCTCTCTGCCCCTTTCGCTCCGTACCCGTTCGGGAGATGGCTCTTGAGTGCGTTTTTCAGAAAAAAGTTGAAAAAAGCAAAATGCGCCCGTCCGCAAGACGCGGACGAGCGCAAAGGAAATGTAAGAAGTATTTAGATGTATTGACAGTTCATACTCATAGCCGGAATATCCCGCTTGCGGAGCATAGCTTTTTTTGACCGCAAAGCATTAGGCGGGTTACAGTAAATAAAAATGGACACGGCGATACCTCCCCGATACCGCCGTATCCTTAAAAAAGGGCGACTTTAATACACTACCCGCAATCCATTCTATAATAGGGAACAGCGGCTTTTGCGCAATATTAAATAAAAAAGCCGATAACACATAGGTTTTTTGACCTAATGCGTTATCGGCTCTGCGTCTATGCGTCTGGCACTTTTAATCATTTTTTTTTGAATTTATTATATGTGTTAGCTAACTGTCCACAAGCCGCGTTAATCTCTCTGCCATGAGAAACTCTCATAGTAACTTCAAGTCCTGCTTGCTCTAATTGATGTTTGAATGCAACTATTTCCCGTTTCTGTGGTGCTTTAATTCTTGAATTGCTTGTTGGGTTGTATTGTAACACGTTAATCATAACTTTTTTGCCCCGAAACCATTTTGCAAGTTGTCTTACATCTGAGGGCCGGTCATTTATACCCGGTAAAAGCAAATACGCAAAGACAATTTTGCGATTATGCCTTTCAGAATAGGATAAGGCTTGCTTAACAACATCTTCAATAGCATATATGCGCATGTGAGGAATAATACGATTTCTTGCAGATTGTGTTGCTGCGTGTAAAGATATTGTCAACTGAATTTTAAGATGTTCCTCGCGCAATTTTTTTAATTGATCGACCGGACCAACTGTTGATATGGTAATGCCGTCGGTTGGAAAGTTGAGCCCATATCTATCTCGGAGAATATGGATTGCTTTTATCAAGTTGTCATAATTGAATAAAGGCTCTCCCATACCCATAAAAACGATACGGTTTACTTTTCGACGCAACAATATAATCTGTTGTACGATTTCTGACGATGTTAGATTACGAACAAAGCCATTTCGCCCGGACTCACAAAAAATACAACCAACAGGACAACCGACTTGTGTGCTCACGCAAACAGTTCCACCATCTCGCCGCTTGATAAAAACCGTTTCAATGTATTTGTTGTCTTTCAGTTCGTAAACATACTTTTCAGTATCACTGCTTTTGCAAATATTTTTTACCAACATTGATAGATTTTTTTTGCGTGGTAATTGCTTATATAATTCTTCATATAAGGCTTTTGCTTCATTCTCGCCAATAACTTCCGACATTTCTTTGTAAGTAAATCCGTATGGATCATTCCGTACTTCCGCAGGCGTATATTTAGGTAAACGTTTCATTTTTATATCCTTTCTTCTAAATAATAAAAGTTTGTTTTTCTGTATTTTTGATTACAATCTCTAATTTTTCTACATCAATGATATGCGTCAATTTGCATTTAGGGCAGAAAAGAGGAAAATCTTTTAATACAGTATTATGAAATACTTGAACTCTCGTCTTTCCGTTACAAATCGGACATTTTATCCAATATTTTTTAAGCATTATATTTCACTCGTCCTTTTTACACAAAAAAATGCAGGTCAATCCTCAACATGAGCATTGACCTGCATTTATAATGCACAGAGCAGTACAACAAAACTAAGGCATAGCTTGCACTATGTCTATACTATATCTATACGTCGTTAGTTTTTTGTATAGCATCCGCAAAATAAGCATGACAAAAAAGCCCATGTTGAAAATGGGAAAATCCTTTTTTTCAATGCTTATCTAATACGCATGCTATGCAACATAAACGCCGCCTCCTTTTACATAAATTTTATTTTATCAGAAAATCAGTCTACTGTCAATACACAACAGGAAGTATTTAACCTAATGATATGAATTGTGTGGACATATCCAAAAAGAAAGGTGAACTGTAAAATGTAACAGGGTGAATGAAAATGGCAAAAAGACCCGTACCATTGTACGACTTTAAGGCTTTCGGGGCAGCTATAAAAGCCGCGAGAAATGAATACGGCGAGAGCCGCAAAAAGGTAAGCGACGAGTTATATATTTCCCCGCGCTACCTTGCGAATATCGAGAACAAGGGACAACAGCCGAGTTTACAGGTATTCTATGACCTTGTAACCCGGTATCATATTTCGGTAGATCAATTTTTCTTCCCGAACAGCAATGCGGAGAAATCCACCGGGCGGCGGCAGCTTGACGCGCTGCTGGACGGTATGAGCGATAAAGGCATACGGATTGTAACCGCAACAGCAAGGGAGATAACGGAAGTCGAAAAAGCAGAGGATTAACCTCACAATATGAGAAATCGGGAGATTGCAGCGCATGGCGGCTGCAATCTTTTTTTGCGTCCAAAATCAAAGGAACGCGCAACAAATACCGCCTTTCGGTGGGGGTATGGAGTAGATAGCAAGCACAGCAAACGAGTACCCGTTTGCGGAAAATGCTTGTTGGGATAATCCCAAACCCTTATACCGAAAGGCGGTGCGGAAATGGAAAACCGAAAGAGAAATATACAGATGAAGTTTTACGTTACGGAAGAAGAAAAGCGGCTGATCGACGAGAAGATGAAGCAGCTTCCCATAAAGCAGTATGGGGCATACTTCCGTAAAATGGCGATAGACGGGTATATTCTTGTCGTTGACCGAAGCGACACAAAAGCATATATCCGGGAACTGCAAGCGGTGAGCCGGAACATCAACCAAATTGCAAAACGCGCCAATGCGACGGGGACGGTTTACAGGCAGGATATAGAGGACATTAAAAAGGCGGTGGACGAGATATGGCGGTTACAAAGACGCACCCTATTAAATCAACCTTAAAGGCTGCGATAGACTATATCTTAAATCCCGAAAAGACAGACGGGAAGCTGCTTGCGTCCTCTTTCGGCTGCGGGCTGGAAACCGCCGATATTGAGTTTGCATGGACGCGGGAAGCTGCCGGAGATCGCGGCACACATTTAGGGCGGCACTTGATACAATCCTTTGCGGTGGGAGAAACCACACCGGAAGAAGCGCACAAAATCGGCATGGAACTTGCCGGGGCGGTATTAGGCGGCAAGTATGAGTTTGTTTTGACAACTCACGTCGATAAAGACCATCTGCATAATCACTTGATTTTCAACGCGGTTAGCTTCGTTGACTACAAAAAGTACCATTCCAACAAGCAAAGCTATCACTTTATCCGGCGCACCAGCGACAGGATATGTAAAGAGCATGGGCTATCCGTCGTCGTACCGGGACAGGACAAGGGAAAAAGCTATGCAGAATACACCGCCGAAAAGCAAGGGACAAGCTACAAAGCAAAGCTGAAAACGGCGATAGATACTCTCATTCCCCAAGTGAAAGATTTTGACGAACTGCTGCGCCGCTTGCAGGAAATGGGATATGAAATCAAACAGGGCAAATACATTTCTTTCCGCGCCGCCGGACAGGAACGGTTTACCCGCGCAAAGACGCTCGGCGCAGCATATACGGAAGAAGCGATAAAGGAGCGTATCAAGGGCGTGTATGTTGCCAAAACAAAAACGCTGCGGGAAGATAAGAAAATCCGGCTTGTCGTCGATCTTGAAAACAGTATCAAAGCCCAACAGTCGGCGGGCTATGAACGGTGGGCAAAAATCCATAATCTGAAACAGGCTGCTAAAAGCATGAACTTCCTAACCGAAAACAAGATTGAGTATTATAGCGAACTTGAAAGCAAGATAGCCGATATTATGACCGCTCATGACGCGGCGGCAAAGGCGGTTAAGGAAGTGGAACAGCGTATGTCTGATTTGTCGCTGCTTATCAAGCACACCACCACATACCGACAGTTAAAACCGATTTACGATGAATACCGAAAATCGCCGGACAAGGAAAAGTATCTGCGGGGGCATGAAAGCGAAATTATCCTGTTTGAAGCTGCGGCAAGGGCATTAAAGGAAATGCAGATAAAGAAGCTGCCCGATCTCGCCGCGCTGCGCAAGGAGTATAGCAGCTTAAACGACAGGAAAACCAAATTGTATGAAGATTATCGGCAAGCCAAACCGGAATGGCTGACCTGGGAACAGCTTCTTCAGTACGAAAAAGTAATGACAGAAACCGGAATACCCGTGAAGAACTGCTCAGACTAGACAATTCATCATTTATCAGAAATTACCCTCTATATTATCC
>OLEE01000580.1_pt1 | contig 7673 bp, 6 predicted proteins | sample 1602011 | NCBI WGS metagenome assembly OLEE01 (sample SAMN02675044, study PRJEB24791) | human gut metagenome, SKBSTL002 | isolation source: stool | host: Homo sapiens | place: USA | reverse complement strand
CGGCAGATAATGTTCGATCACAAGACTGACCCAGCAAACCCCGAATATCACACCAAACTGTTTTAAAATCTTCATTTGTTTTACCTCTTTTTAATATGTAAGCCTACACGTCAAATTCCAGAAACGATTCTTCCGTCAGTTTCTGTCAATCTCATATCAGGAGAACAGTAACAGAAGAACTCTCTCTACACATGACACGCTTTTTAGATTAGCACTGCACGCACTATCCGTCAATGTAATTATTCATGAAATAAACCTGCAATTTTTCATCTTTTTTTGATATATTTCTTCAAATAATCCAAAAGACATTGACATCTTATTGTATATGTTTTATGATACATATGTTTTCGCACTTTAAACAACTAAAATTTTACAGTACGAATATTAAGGAGGATGATAAAAAATGATTATTGTTTTGAAACCTCATACTTCTGAGGAAAATATACACCGTGTCGAAAATCTTGTAAAAAAGCACGGACTTGACACTCATCTGGTTCAGGGAACCGGAATGACGATCATCGGATGTATCGGAGATACAACACTGATCGATCCAAGACAATTTGAAATTGACACATGTGTTGACAAAGTTATGCATGTACAGGAGCCTTATAAGCTTGCGAATCGCGCATTTCATCCGGAAGACTCTATTATTGATGTTTCCGGTGTTAAGATCGGCGGTGAACATTTAGGACTGATTGCAGGACCTTGTTCTGTAGAATCCTACGAACAGGTTCTTGAGATTGCTCAAAAAGCAAAGACATCCGGAGCAAATCTTCTCCGCGGCGGCGCATTCAAGCCAAGAACAAGTCCTTACGCTTTCCAGGGACTCGGACTTGAGGGACTTGATATTCTCTGTGCAGTCAGAGAAGAAGTCGGACTTCCTATTGTCACAGAACTCATGTCTTCCAAGTATCTGGATGTATTCAATGAGAAGGTTGACCTGATCCAGATTGGTGCCCGCAACATGCAGAACTTCCAGCTGCTCAAGGCCGTGGGCAAAATGCACAAGCCGGTGCTGCTCAAGCGCGGCCTGTGCAACACCATCGAGGAGTGGATCATGAGCGCCGAGTACATCATGGCAGGCGGCAACGAGCAGGTCATCTTCTGCGAGCGCGGCATCCGCACCTTTGAAAAATACACCCGCAACACGCTGGATCTTTCCGCCGTGCCCATCATCCACGAAAAGACCCATCTGCCCATCGTGGTAGACCCCAGCCACGCCACCGGCAAGGCCAATCTGGTAGAGCCGATGATGATCGCCGCCGTGGCTGCCGGTGCGGACGGTCTGGAGGTAGAGGTGCACTACGACCCCCAGCACGCATGGAGCGACGGTGCACAGTGCCTGACCCCGGACGCCTTTGCACAGGCCATGGCAAAGTGCCGTCAGGTGGCTTGGGCCATCGGCCGGGAGATGTAAACCGTTTACCCCCTCAGGCGCTGGCGCGCCAGCTCCCCCAAGGGGGCGCCTGAAGCGCTGCCCGGGGGAAATTGCAAAAGGATAACACCGCTATGCTAGTAACCATCAGACCTGCCCCCGGCGGCATCGGGGGCGTGATCGCCGCGCCGCCCAGCAAAAGCATGGCGCACCGCGCCGTGCTGTGCGCCGCGCTGGCTGTGGGGCGCTCCCACATCACCCATCTGGAATTCAGCAAGGACATCTCTGCCACCCTGTCCGCCGCCGCGCAGCTGTGCGCCGCCGTGGACACCGGCGCGGACGATGCCACTGTGCAGGGGCTTGGGCATTTTCTGCCCCTGACCGCCCCGGTGGACTGCTGCGAAAGCGGCAGCACCCTGCGGTTTTTGATCCCCATCGCCAGCCTGACCGGCCAGCCGGTCACCTTTACCGGACGCGGACGGCTGATGGAGCGCCCGCAATCCGTATACGAAACGTTATATCGCGAGCAGAATCTACGGTTTGAGCAATCTCCCGCTAGGCTGACCGTGGAGGGCGCACTGACCCCCGGGGACTACCGGCTGGCGGGCAACGTGTCCAGCCAGTTCATCAGCGGGCTGCTGTTCGCGCTGCCCTTGCTGCCCGGGGACAGCCAGCTGCACCTCATCCCCCCGGTGGAGAGCCGCAGCTACATCGACATGACCCGCGCTGTGCAGGCCGCTTTTGGGGTGCACAGCCGCTGGCTGGACGAAACCACCCTGCTGCTGCCCGGCGGGCAGCAGTACCACCCCTGCGACTACAATGTGGAGGGCGATTACAGTCAGGCTGCTTTCCCGGCGGTGCTGGGCGCAGTGTGCGGCGGGGTGACCATCACCGGCCTTGCACCGGACACTTTGCAGGGCGATGCCGCTATTCTGGACATCCTGCGCCGGTGCGGCGCGGTGTTCACCCGCAAAGGCGACAGCATCACCTTTGCAAAAGCGCCCCTGCGTGGGGTGGACATCGACCTTGCGGACTGCCCCGACCTTGGCCCCGTGCTGATGGTGCTGGGCCTGCTGTGCAAGGGCACCACCGTCATCCGCAACGCCCAGCGGCTGCGCCTGAAGGAGAGCGACCGCATCGCAGCTATGGAGGCCGAGCTGCGCGCCTGCGGCGGCGTGCTGGAAAGCGACGGCGGCACCATCACGGTGCACGGCTGTGCTGAGCGTCTGCACGCCCCTGCCGCCCCCCTGCACGGCCACAACGACCACCGGGTGGTCATGAGCCTTGCGGTGCTGGCCGCAGCCGCCAAGCTGCCCCTGACCGTGGACGATGCCGAAGCCATCCAGAAGAGCTGGCCCGGCTTTTTTGCAGATGCAGCGCCGCTTGGCGTGGAGGTAGAAGATGCTTGATAAAACAAAACGTTATCTCGTAGTGGGTCTGGGTCTGCTGGGCGGCAAGTACGCGCTGGAGCTGACCCGCGCCGGCTTCCATGTGGACGGCATCAACCGCAGCGAGGGACACTTGCAGTACGCGCTGGAGCACGGCTATATCGCCGGCGGTAAGACCCATGATTTTGAGGATCTTGTCCGGCAGGCCGACCATATCATCTTTGGCCTGTACCCCACCGCGCTGCTGGACTGGTTCCGAACCTACGGTTCCCTGCTCAAGCCCGGGTGCATCTTTACGGATGTTTCCGGCGTCAAGACCGGCCTTGTGGAGCCGGTGCAGGCGCTGTGCCCGGCGGGGGTGGAGTTCATCGCCAGCCACCCCATGGCCGGCCGCGAGACTTCCAGCGTGGAGCACGCCGCCGAGGTGAATTTTGCCCCGGCCAACTTCATCATCACCCCCACTGAAAAGAACACCCCGGCGGGCATCCAGTGGGCAAAGGAGCTTGCCGAGGTGCTGGGCTTCAAGCACATCTGCACCCTGACCGTGCAGGAGCACGACCGGATGATCGGCTATGTCAGCCAGCTGTGCCACGCCATTGCCGTAAGCCTGATGTGCGCCAACGACAACTCCTCGCTGTGCGAGTACACCGGCGACTCCTTCCGGGATCTGACCCGCATTGCACGCATCAACGATAAAATGTGGGCAGAGCTGTTTTTGTGGAACAAGCAGAACCTGATCAGCGAGATCGACCAGTTCGATTCTGCTTTGCAGGAAATGCGCGCCGCCCTTGTGGCAGACGACCGGGACAAGCTGGAAGAAATGTTCCGCCTTTCCACCCAGCGCCGCGCCGCCTTTGACAAAAAGCTGCCGGAATAAACCGTGACGGAGGTATTGCCCCATGCCCAAGCAGGAAGGACAGAAATCCAAGCTGGTAACGCTGCTGCGCATCCTTGAGCAGCGCACCGACGAGAACCACCGCCTGAACGTGCCCCAGCTGGTGCAGCTGCTGGAAAATCAGGGCATTCTGGCCGAGCGCAAGAGCATTTACAGCGATATCGACACCTTGCGCAGTCTGGGCTACGACATCCAGCTGCAGCGCGGGCGCGGCGGCGGGTACTGGATGGCCAGCCGTGCATTCGAGCTTTCGGAGCTGAAGCTGCTGGTGGACGCGGTACAGTCCAGCAGCGTCATCTCGGCGCGCACCAGCAAGCGCATCATCCACAAGCTGGAAGCCCTCTGCTCCGACTACGAGGGCACCCAGCTGCAGCGTCAGGTGTATGTGGACGGCCGCCCCAAGACCGACAGCCAGACTCTTTTGTACAGCATCGACGCCCTGCACACCGCCATCAACCGGGGGTGTCTGGTGCAGTTCCGCTACAAGGGCAGCAGCGCCGTGCGCACCGTAAGCCCGTGGCAGCTTGCGTGGGAAAACGGCTGCTATTACCTCATTGCCTATCAGGACGAAAAAGCCCCTCCGGTGCGCCACTACCGGGTGGACCGGATGGCCGGGGTGCTGGTGCTGGACGAGCCGCGCCGGGGCAAGGAGTTCTTCCGCACCTTCGACCTGCCCGCCTACCTGCGCAAGCACTTTAATATGTTCGGCGGCACCGAGTACCGGGTCACCCTGCGGTGCGCTGCCGACCTTGAGCCGGTCATGCGGGAGCGCTTTGGCCGCGAGCCGGTGTTCTGCCCGGAGGACGCGGAGCACTTCCACTTTGACGTGCCCATCTGCGTCAGCCAGCAGTTTTTCGGCTGGGTGTGCGGCTTTGGCGGCAAGGTAGAGGTTACCGCCCCCGCCGCCGTCCGCGCCCAGCTGCACGAGATGCTGCAGGGGCTGGCGGAGCAGCATGAATAAACAGAAAGGGTTCCAGAAACGCCTGCGGGCGTTTCCGGAACCCTTTTTCCTATCAATTTTTCCTTATTCCTCAAATTCCAGATCGCTGGGCTGGATGAGGTCAAGAGGAGCGGCGGGCTCGGCGATGAGGCGGCGGCTCTGATTGAAAATGGCCTTTTCCAGCGTGTTGCGCGCCAGACGGCCATTGCCGGCGGTACGGCTGTCCAGCGCCTGACGGCGCTTATAGTAGCCCAGCAGCGGGAAGGTGCAGCCCTCGGCAAGGCGGTAGCCCTTGCCCTTTGCCAGTACGGCGGTGATGTCCAGCAGCTCGTCTGCAGTGTAGTCCGGGAACTCGATCTTGTTGGGGAAGCGGCTGGCAAGGCCGCTGTTGGCGGTGAGGAAGGTCTCCATCTCCCTGGTGTAACCTGCCAGAATGACCACCAGCTCATCCCGGTGATCCTCCATCCCCTTCACCAGCGTGTCGATGGCTTCCAGCCCGAAGCTGTCCTGCTCGCCGCGGTAAAGGCTGTATGCCTCGTCAATGAACAAAACGCCCCCCAGTGCGCTCTCGATGACGCTGTTGGTCAGCGGGGCAGTGTGGCCGGTGTAGCGCCCCACAAGGTCGGCGCGGGTCACCTCCACCAGCTGCCCGCCCCCCAGCGCGCCGATGGCCTTGAGGTACTTTGCCACCAGCCGGGCAATGGTGGTCTTGCCGGTGCCGGGGTTGCCGGTAAAGATCATGTGCATGGACAGGCTTGCGGTCTTGAAGCCCGCCGCTGCGCGGCGCTGCTGCACCTGTAAATTGTCTGCCAGACCGAACACATACTCCTTGACCGGGGCAAGCCCCACCAGCGCATCCAGCTCGGCGCGGATCTGCTCCACCGCGCCGGTGTAGGCCGTCGGAAGCAGGCTGAACAGGTCTGCCGGGGCGGCACCGTTCAGCGCAAATTGCAGCCCCTCGGGCGCGGCGGTCAGCGCCACCGTGCCGGAAAGTTTTGCATCGGTCTGTAAGCAGTACTCGCTCAGAGCCCGGAAGATGCGCTCGCAGCAATCTGCCAGCCCCTCTGCGCCCTTTTCCTTGGAGCACTGCGCCGCCACATAGTCCCGCACCTCTGCCCCGGCGGCAAGGGTCAGTCCCAGACGGCTGTGCACCCGCTGCGCCAGCGCGTTCAGCTGCTGCGCCGCCAGTGCAGCCAATGCTTCCGGGGTGAAGGGGGCGGTCTGGCACACATCCCCTACCGCCGCCACAAAGGACGCGCCGAATTTATCTGCCAGCGCCTCCCATCCCTTGCGGGAGAAGAAGATCAGGTACTTGCCGCAGGGGTCGATGCGGCTCACTGCGCCGGGGGCAAGCGCTGTACCGGCTTCCACCAGAATGCCCTCTTTGTTCACCAGATACCGGCTGGACAAGGGCGCACTGCCCTTGACCGCAAGGTCGGAGAGGATGCGCAGAAAGCCGGGGTGGCAGCTCTCGTAGTGCTCAAACACCACGATCTCGCCCGGGGCGTGCAGGGCGGCGTAAAGGTCCTGCAAAAACAGCTTTTCCGCGCCGGGGTCGGGGTAGAGTGCAAGGTCTATCACCGCCATCCGGTCGCTCTGCAAAAGCCCCCGCGCTGCCATGATGCGGGCAGTCTCGGCCAGTGCAAAGTGCCGCCCCGTGCCCGGAGCGCCCCACAGCAGGATCACGTTGCGGGCGGCTGCGCCCTCGGTGCCCAGCACAAAGGGGCGGCGCATTGCCCGCACCACGCTGTCCACAAAAGTGTCCTGCCCGAGGACGGTCTTTTTTACCTCAGCGGCAAGGCCTTCAAAGCTGCCCAGCTGCTCCGGCTTTGTGTCTGCCGTGCCCTTGGCCAGCAGGCCGTCCGCTTCCATATCCCGCAGCATCTGGCGGCTGTCCTCCAGCGCCGTCTGCACCCCTGCATCCTGCGCCTTCAGCCGGGCGTTCTGCTGCTTCAGCAATTCGTCCAGCTGCTTTTGCTGTTCCAGCAGCGCCGCGTTCAGGTCCGGCAGGCCGCTGCCCGCCGGTTTTTCGGGCTGCAGCTTTTCCGGCTGCGGCTGCGCGCCGCCGAACTTCAGTTTGCCGCCCGCGCCGAACACGCCGTTCATCAAGCTTTCCCAATCATCGGTGTATGCCATGGTGCTGCCCTCCATCGGTGTTTTTTCTTCCAGTATAGTGAACTGCGCGGCATTTTGCAAGCATAAAAAAGCTCCCCCTTTCGGGGGAGCTGATATCCGCGTCTATGCGGGGATCATGCTGTTTTCTCAGCCCTTGCAGCCCTGCTCTTCCCAGTCGCCGAAGTCGTTGGCATCGGCGATCTTGGTGACGTCGATCTTGCCGTTCTCGTCCTTGGGGGCAACAGCGGGGCCGGCCTCTACGGGGTTGGCGTTCGGGGCTTCGGGGTCGTACACAGGGCGCTCTTCGGCGGTCTCCGGCTGGGTCTGGGGTGCGTTCTCAGCAGGGGCTTCCGGTGCGGTTTCTTCGGCAGCTTCTGCGGCGGCATCGGCAGCCTTTGCTTCTTCCTTGGCTTCGGCTTCCGCGTAGGCATCGGCGGTCTTTTCGGCCTCCTCGGCGTCCTTTTCGGCTTCCTCCGGGAACTCGACCTCCTCCACATGGAGCGGGTCTTTCTGGTTCAGGATCTTGTCCAGCACCACGATGGCAGCGCCGGTGACGGCCACGGCAGCAGCCGTGCCAAGAATACGGAACAGAGTTTTCATACCAGAACCTCCTTGTAATACAGAAACGTTAAGAGAACGTTACGACCTCTTCCAGGGGCTTTTCGGCGGGCTCTACCGACACGGCGGTCAGCACCGGGCCTTTGCCCCGGTAGATGTTGTGGAACTTGTACCCCACCTTTGCGGTCACCCGCACCCATGCGCGCTGCTCCAGCGCCTTGTAGCCATCGTAGCTGCAGGGGAAGCCCACGAACTGGATGTCCTGCACGCAGCAGGTCATGGCGAAACGGCCCGGCACGAAGCTGTTCTTGCCGGCACGGTTGGTCTGACACACCTGTGCAAGGAATTTGACCGTTTTGCCGGTATACTTCTGGGGCTCGTCCTGACAGTCCATGTACCAGA
>OLEE01000568.1_pt1 | contig 7787 bp, 3 predicted proteins | sample 1602011 | NCBI WGS metagenome assembly OLEE01 (sample SAMN02675044, study PRJEB24791) | human gut metagenome, SKBSTL002 | isolation source: stool | host: Homo sapiens | place: USA | reverse complement strand
TCAGGAGATTCCTGGACATGGGACAAAGGAACCATTGTGATTGATACTCCTGAACGTCCGGCCGGCCAGAAAAGCGTATTAGGCTTAACCACCCCTAAAATGGAGGTAGTCCGCGTAGGATTTGTCGGATTGGGAATGCGAGGCCCCGGAGCCGTAGAGCGCTTCACTTATATTCCCGGTACACAAATTGTGGCCCTTTGTGATTATGAAGCATCCCGTGCAGAAAAATGTCAGGATATCCTAAAGAAAGCATCTATGCCGAAAGCTGCCATTTATTCCGGAGAAAAGGGATATGAAGAATTATGTAAACGTACAGACATAGATTTAGTTTATATCGCCGCAGACTGGTTGCATCATTTCCCGGTAGCAAAATGCGCATTGGAAAACGGTAAAAATGTAGCTATTGAAGTTCCCTCGGCCATGAACCTGCAAGAATGCTGGGACTTAATCAACCTGAGTGAAAAAACCCGCAAGCATTGCATGATTCTTGAGAACTGTTGCTATGACTGGTTTGAAATGAATACACTGAATATGGCACAACAAGGTGTATTTGGCGAAGTAATCCGTGCCCAAGGAGCCTACATTCACAATTTAAGCCCGTTCTGGGATCATTATTGGAAAAACGGCAAAGAAGACAAACTGGGATGGCGTTTGGATTATAACATGAAACACCGGGGTGATGTATATGCCACTCACGGCCTGGGTCCTGTAGCACAAGCATTGGATATCCATCGTGGTGACCGTATAACCACTTTAGTAGCTATGGACACCAAATCTGTTGTTGGTAAAGATTTAGTGGAGAAGAGAACCGGCGAAGAATGTAAAGAATTCCGTAACGGAGACCATACCACCACCCTGCTTCGCACAGCAAATGGAAAAGTTATTGAAATCCAACATAATGTAATGACTCCCCAACCTTACAACCGCCTGTACCAACTGACAGGAAGCAAAGGGTTTGCCAATAAATATCCCGTTGAAGGATATGCTTTGGATGCAGCACAACTGACCGCATCGGGTGTGCAACCCAAAGTAGACGATTTGAACTCTCACGGATTCTTACCCCAGGCAGAAATGGAAGCACTTGTTGAGAAATACCAGCATCCTATTTTAAAGAAATATGGTGAAATGGCAAAAGAAGTCGGCGGCCATGGCGGTATGGACTTCATCATGGACAGCCGTCTGGTATATTGCCTGCAAAACGGACTGCCTTTGGACATGGATGTATATGACCTGGCCGAATGGTGCTGTTTGGCCGAACTGGGAGCTATCTCTATGGATAACGGCTGTGCGGCAGTAGCCTTCCCGGACTTCACACGAGGTGAATGGAACGTGACCAAAGGTTACAAACATGCATACGCTTCACCCGAAGACGAAAACGCAAGCATGGAAAAAGCAAAGGCTTTCACCGCGAAACTGAAAGAGCAGGGAGCTAAAGAATGGGCGAAAGAAGCTAAGAAGAAAAAGAAATAAACAGGAATAAACAAGAAAAAATGTGCCGGAAGTCACTCTGTCATAAAAGGCAGCCCAATTCTTCAGGCACATTTTTTATGCCGTCCGAACAACAACCGTTTCCGGATTTTATCGAGAATCAAAAAAAGGGCATAACCGGCATTCTTATAATTTCCGGCCAAAGCACTTCGACAGTGTCAAATTCAATCCGACACGCCATTTTGTCAAAGAAGTATACAGAAAGGGTGAAAAGGAACTGGAACACGCAGACCCCACATACGGTTTCAAGACGTCTTCTTCCAAGCACACTCAGGAAGAGCGATTCGGCATGCTGATGGAATATCTAAGGGAATACACCTTCATCACCCGCTAGGAATACCCTGTTCTCTTATATCCTATGATAGATTTCATCGAAAGGAACCCTGCCCCGTTCTCCCCAAATGCCTTTGTTCCCATCCCGTATGCCGCAAGGTATAACCATATTGATGCCTGCCCCATGGGGCAGCTTCAATAGTTTCTTCATCCGCCTGCTGTCAAAACCTTCCAGCGGACAAGTGTCATAGCCTTCGTTTGCCATGGCAATCATAAAGGTTTGGGCAGCAAGGGCACAGGATTTATTTACCGTCACACGCATATCGCATTCCGAAACTTCCAGCATCATAGGGCGGAACAGGCTGATGGTTCTCGCCAATATCACCCTGAAAAGCCCTAGAAGCCCGAAGAACCTTGCATAAATGAAAGGCATCAGTTTACCATAATACAGCTTCCTGTCCCTAATACGTTTTTCCTGACGCTCTTTCGGACTATTGCGCCTGATATTTCCTTCTTCAAAGTCAAGCACAAATTTAGCACGCTTTTTATACAAATCCTGACGAGTAACAAAAACAACAATTTCCGAAGCCGTAGAAGCAGCCGACTGCCCTAAACAAGCTTCTGAAACTTTCGCCATCAGTCCGGGATTCGTTATTTGATAAAATTCCCACAATTGCATATTGGAACTATTGGGAGCCAGCGTAGCCAGTTCAAGACAATGTTTCACCTTTTCCGGGTCTATCGGTTTATTTTTATCATACCTCCGCACAGACCGGCGGAAGTTCAATACCTCTTCTAAATTCATTTCCTATTCATTTTTTATATTTTACTTACTGAACCGACAAGATAAGTTTTAGGGGCGATGTCAACTATAACATCCCCCCTACACTACTATATCTCAGCGGATATTAACATCCTACAGGTTGTTCTTATAGATATTCGCCATCACCTTCTGGTATTGATTCTCAATCTGCATATACGCCTGAAGATTCTTATAAATACTTTCCGTTTCCACAAAATATTCAATCAATGAAATTTGTCCTTTGGTCAATGCCTGCTTCAATAAATCCAGCGAACGGTACATCAAAGGGACATCATACGCATTCATGGCATCCTTCAACTGCTGCATCTCATTGAAGAGAGACATCAGAGAAGCTTCAACCTGATCTTTAGCATTTTCTTGCATCAATTGTGCGCTGATAGCCTGTGCCTTGGCTATCTTTACCTTTTTACGATTCTGAAACAAAGGCAAGGAGCCCCCTACCACAAAACCATTCATCGAAACCGCATCATCCGTGTTACGGCGAAAACCGGCTTCCAGTTTCGGCAACCATCCTTGACGGTCTACCGAAACCTGCTTCTCGGCGGCACGGGCAGTGGCGACGGCGGCCTGCAAGTCAAGGTCTGATGCCATCACTTCATCCCGCATGACATTGTAATCATTGATTTCCTGTATGGCAGGGTATGTGGTTTCAGCAAATTCTAAAGGCATGTTGCCGTTCATGGCAAGCAGAGATTGCAAGGCAGTGCGGTGGGCTGCGCTGTTTTGGGCAACTTCCGTCTGCACGTTCATACGCTCCATCTTGATTTTGTTGACTTCCAGTATATTCGCATCACCGGCAGTCAGACGTTTCTCGTAAAGTGCCTGTAATTCATCCGCATTTTTCATACGGATATCCATCAATGTCTTTTCCTGATTCAACAGAATAAGGTCCAGACAGAGATTCTTCGCATTCAGCAGAATATCCCGGCGGGCAGCCTGTTGTTGCTTGTCCACCGCTTCGTTCTGCAAAGTAGCCTGCCGGTTGCGGGCAATATACTGAGTAGGAAAATCAAAACCTTGCGAAGCAACGAATTCCGTACCGTGACCACCTTCGGCACCATTACTGTAAAAAGAGCTGTAGCTCACCGTAGGATCAGGCAAGTTGTTGTTTGTCCGGTTTTCCATCTTGGTCGCATCGGCGGCATGTTTCTGTGCCTTGAGCTCTTTATTGTTCTGCTCGATGCTTTTCAAAATGTGCTCAATACTCTGGGCCTGCATCAGCAAGGGAGAGCAGAGGGCTATTATAACTAAGATTCGTTTCATATTATTTCTATTATTTCTTCTTTCGGTTCATCAGTTCATAAACAATCGGAATAATGAAAGCGTTCAGGAAAGTCGATGTCAAAAGACCTCCAAGAATAACTTTCGCCATCGGGCTTTGTATTTCATTACCCGGCAAATCGCCACGGAATGCCAAAGGTATCAAAGCCAGCGCGGAAGACAACGCAGTCATCAGGATAGGGTTCAAACGGTCTAACGAACCGTGAAGAATGCTTTCTTTCAAATCCATACCTTCTTCGCGCAACATATTGTAATGACTTATCAACAACATACCATTACGGGTAGCAATGCCAAACAACGAGATAAAGCCGATAATAGCCGGAATGCTTATCTCACCCGTTGTTATCATCAATGCAAATACCCCACCAATCAACGCCAAAGGCAAATTCAACAAAATGACTCCACTTTGGGCTGCATTCTTAAACTGGGTATAAAGCAACAGGAAGATAACCACGATACTCATAAACGAAGTGAGCATCAGCGTACGGCTGGCCGCCTGCTCGCTTTCAAACTGACCGCCATATTCCACATGATATCCTTCGGGAAGCTTGATTTGCGCATCAATCCGTTCCTGTATATCATTCACCACGCTGCGCAAATCACGACCGCTGGTATTGGCCGAAATCACAATCTTACGCTTCACGTTCTCACGGCTGATGGTATTCGGTCCCATGGCAGAAACCACATCGGCTACATAGTTGACAGGGATTTTCTGACCGTCACCGGTATCAATCATCAGGTTGCGCACCTTCTCCATCTCATCACGCACCTCATCCTTGGTACGGACAATAAGATTAAACGCTTTGCCTTCTTCATATACCTGTGAAACAACTTCACCCGCCATGTTCACTGATACAAACTCGGCAAACTCCGGTAAAGAAATACCGAATTTGGCAAGCATCTCGCGTTTGGGAACAATCTTGAGCTGCGGACGTTCGATTTGTTGTTCCACATTCAAGTCGGCAATACCCTCCACACTGCTGATGGCATCCTTTATCTGATTACCGATGGCAAACATCTTGTTCAAATCATTACCAAACAGTTTGATGGCAATGTTGGCCTTGGTACCCGAAAGCATGGCATCGATACGGTGGCTGATAGGTTGGCCTATTTCGATATTCGCACCGGTAATGGTAGATAACTTGGCACGCACATCGGCTACCAGTTCCTGGCGGGAACGGTCTTTCAATTCAAACGGGGCCTCAATTTCACTCACGTTAACCCCTAATGCATGCTCATCCAGTTCGGCACGTCCCGTTTTACGGGCTACAGTCTGTATTTCGGGAATAGACATCAGCAACTCTTCTGCACGGTGTCCCATTTTATCCGATTCTGCCAAAGAAATTCCCGGCAATGAACTGATATTAATGGTGAACGAACCTTCATTGAAAGATGGCAGGAAACTGCGTCCTAATGTAAAAAACATAACCAATGCCACCGCAAACAGTCCACCCGTAAAACCCAATACTGCGGATTTATGATTCAAGGACCATAACAAGGCATTGCGGTAATGCTTTTTCATCCATACGGCCACAAATGCCTCTTTGGGCAATCCTTTGCTTTTATTATTACCTAACAGATAGCTGCACAGTACCGGAGTCAGTGTCAAAGCCACTACCGTAGAAGCAAACAACGCCACAATAAAGGCAATGCCCAACGGAACCAGCATACGCCCTTCCATTCCTGTCAGGAAAAACAAAGGAACAAAGCTGACTACAATAATCAAGGTAGAGTTCAAGATAGGCATACGCACTTCCTTCGAAGCATTGAACACGACTTCAATCACGCTCTTACGTTCCCCTTCGGGCAACAAGCGATTCTCACGCAAGTGCTTCCATACATTTTCCACATCCACAATGGCATCATCCACCAACGAACCAATGGCAATGGCCATACCACCCAAACTCATGGTATTGATGGTGAGTCCCATATAGTGAAGAGTCAATATAGAAACAATCAATGACAACGGAAGGGTTACCAATGAAATAACCGTGGTACGTACATTGGCAAGGAACAGGAAGAGAACAATCACCACAAAAACAGCACCTTCATACAACGAATCCTTCACATTACCGATAGAGCTTTCAATAAAACGGCTCTGACGGAAAATATCTGTAGAAACGTGTACATCAGCCGGAAGATTCTTCTGCAAATCCTTCAATGCGGCTTCCAACTGCTCTGTCAGTTCAATAGTCCCGGTCTTGGGTTGTTTGGTAACGGTCAGCAGTACGGCAGGTTTTCCTCTCTCCGAAGCAGTACCCAGTTTGGGTTCCTGCGAACCAATCTTCACATCGGCAATATCCTCCAATGTAACGGGCACCCCTTCCACCGTCTTGATGACGGAACGTGACAACTGATCCACATCATGACTGGAAAGCACCCCGCGAACAATATATTCGTTTCCATATTCATAAATCACTCCGCCATTGGCATTCTGATTCATGTTACGGGTAACGTTCATCACCTCTGCCAACGTAACATTGTAATGTTTCATGCGGGCAGGGTCAAGCAACACCTGATATTCCTTGATATCACCTCCCAGCACGGCAACCTGTGCCACACCTCCCGTAGAGAGCAGGCGCGGACGGATAGTCCAGTCTGCCAGTGTACGGAGATCGAGCATGGAAGTAGTATCCGAAGTCAGACCGATAATCAGCAACTCACCTAAAATAGAAGACTGAGGTCCCATGGTAGGTTTACCTACATTCTCGGGCAGTTCCTCGCTGACCAAGGACAATTTCTCACTGACAATCTGACGGGCCAGATAGATATCGATATCCCATTCAAATTCCACCCACACAACGGAAAAGCCATTGGTGGAAGATGAACGCACCCGGCGCACATGGGTCGCACCGTTCACGGCAGTTTCTACAGGAAAGGTTACCAATTGTTCCACCTCTTCGGCTGCCATACCATTCGCTTCGGTCATAATCACTACAGTCGGCGCATTCAAATCGGGGAACACATCGACTTCCGTATGAAAAGCCGTGTAAGTACCGCCGATAAGCAGCAAAACCGACGCCACCAGAACCAATATACGGTTCTGAAGGGAAAAATGTATAATCTTATTTAGCATAGGACGGCTGATTAATGTTCATGACTATGAGCCGGAATCGCATTGCTAGCCGACGCTAATTTCACCTGATAAGCTCCCTTTGTTACCACACGGTCACCGGCTTTCAAACCGGTCAGAATCTGCACTTTCTTTCCGTTGCTCGCTCCCAAAGTTACCTCCTGTTTCTTATATCCTTCCTCATCCAGTTGCAGATAAACAAAGTACAAACCTTGTTCTTCGGTCAGTGCCGTAACAGGCAAGGCCAGCACATCGGGCATTTCCGACGAGAGCAGATACACCTCCACATACGAACCGGGAATCACATCTCCCCGATTATCAAATTCGAAAGTTACAGGCACATAAAAAGAAGTACCACCGGATGCTTTACCATAAGAAAGCAGACGCCCTTTCAACTCACCCAGCTCATATACCTTATTATCGTATGGAGTCTTGAAGTTTGCCGACTGGATGCTATGCAGATAACCATAATATTTCTCGGAAACATCTGCACGAAGGAACAGACGACGGTTCTGAGTGATACTCACCAAAGGCTGGCCTACCGACACATAGTCACCTTCCTGCACCAGACAATTCTTGATATAACCACCTAAAGGAGCTGTGACGGACACACCTGTCTTGGTCTGGTTCTTTGAAATAGCCTCGTATGCCAATAATGCATTTTCATAACTCTCCTTAATGGCATTGAAATCTTTCTGCGATATTATCTGACTTTTTACCAACTTGGCGGCACGTTCATATTCTTTTTTGGCGGTTTCATATGCGATACGGGTACGTTTTACAGGGTCTCCGTCCGGCATATTCTCAGCAGAGATATTCAGAATGGGAGACCCCTTGCTCACACTCATA
>OLEE01000567.1_pt1 | contig 7793 bp, 4 predicted proteins | sample 1602011 | NCBI WGS metagenome assembly OLEE01 (sample SAMN02675044, study PRJEB24791) | human gut metagenome, SKBSTL002 | isolation source: stool | host: Homo sapiens | place: USA | reverse complement strand
TTTTAACATTAAACGCCCCAAACCCCGGATACTGCGCGGCGCTGCCAAGCTCCTCCTCGATGCGGAGAAGCTGGTTGTACTTGGCGACGCGCTCGCTGCGGCTGGGGGCGCCGGTCTTGATCTGGCAGGTGTTCAGCGCAACGGCCAGGTCGGCAATCGTGGTGTCCTCGGTCTCGCCGGAGCGGTGGGACGCAATGGCGGTGTAACCGGCCTTGTGCGCCATCTTGATGGCCTCCAGCGTCTCGGAAACCGAGCCGATCTGGTTCAGCTTGATGAGGATCGAGTTGCCGCAGCCCAAGCGAATGCCCTTGGACAGGCGCTCGGTGTTCGTGACGAACAGGTCGTCGCCGACCAGCTGGACCTTGCCGCCCAGCTCCTTCGTCATGTGCTGCCAGCCCTCCCAGTCCTCCTCGTCGAGGCCGTCCTCGATGGAGTAGATGGGGTACTTCTCGACCAGCTGCTTCCAGTGCTCGACCAGCTCCTCACTGGTAAAGACCTTGCCGCACTTGGGCAGCTTATACTCGCCCTTCTTGCTGCCCTTCCACTCGCTCGACGCGGCGTCCATGGCCAGCACAAAGTCCTTGCCGGGCGCATAGCCGGCCTTCTCGATGGCCTCAAGGATATACTGAATGGCCTCCTCGTCGCTGGCAAGGTCGGGTGCAAAGCCGCCCTCGTCACCGACGGAGGTGGCCAGACCCTTGGATTTCAGCAGCGCCTGCAGCGCGTGGAACACCTCGGTGCACCAGCGCAGACCCTCCTTGAAGCTGGGCGCACCGGCGGGCATGATCATGAACTCCTGCGTGTCCACGGTGTTGGCGGCGTGTGCGCCGCCGTTCAGGATGTTCATCATGGGCACAGGCAGGCGGTTGCCGTTTACGCCGCCCAGAAAACGGTACAGCGGCATTTCCAGCGAAGCGGCTGCTGCGCGGCAGGCTGCAATGGACACCGCCAGAATGGCGTTTGCGCCCAGATTGGATTTATCCTTGGTGCCATCGGCTTTGATCATGGCGGCGTCCACGGCGTAGATGTCGGAGGCATCCATGCCCACCACTGCGTCCGCAATGACCGTGTTGATGTTCTCCACCGCCTTGGTCACGCCCTTGCCCAGATAGCGGCTCTTGTCGCCGTCCCGCAGCTCCAGCGCCTCAAACTCGCCGGTGGATGCACCGGAAGGGGCGCAGCCGCGTGCCACAGTGCCGTCCGCCAGCGTGATCTCGGCTTCTACGGTGGGGTTGCCGCGGGAGTCTAAGATCTCGCGGCCTACAACAGATTCAATTTCCAGATAATTCATCTTGAAACCCTCCTGAATATCATTTTCTCTCCCGTACTGCCCGGGCGGGCAGACGGGGAACTGCTCTATTTAGATAGTTATACATAACTAACCATCAATATCCTACCACGCTTTGCGCCCCGGCGCAAGAGCCGGTGCGTATGTTTGCAGACCTAAATTTTTAACGGGAACGCAAACCGCCGTGGAAAACCCGTTTACAGTCTGCCCCCTTGCGGCAGCGGGGATACGTTATGCTTACCATGTGTTTTTTATATGGCATATATGCCAAAAATTTTCTTTACTTTTTGGTAGTTCGGTTCTATACTGGTTGCGGCGTTTACGCTGTTTTCCCATTTATAGTCGTTATAGAGGAGGATTTTTGCAATGAATAAGGATCTGACGGTGGGCAAGCCGTCACAGGTATTGTGGCAATTCTGTCTGCCCATGTTTGGCAGCATCATTTTCCAGCAGCTGTACAATATCGCGGATAGTCTGGTAGCGGGCAAGTTCATCGGTGAGAACGCACTGGCTGCGGTGGGCAACAGCTACGAGATCACCCTGATCTTCATCGCCTTTGCCTTTGGCTGCAACATTGGCTGCTCGGTCATCGTGTCCCGCTACTTTGGCGCAAAGGAATACCGCGAGATGAAGACCTCGGTCTACACCTCTCTCATCGGCTCTGCCGTGCTGTGCGCCGTGCTGATTGGCATCGGTCTGTTTGGCTGCGACGCCCTGCTGGAGCTCATCAACACCCCGGAGGAGATCCTTGCAGATTCTGCGCTGTATCTGGATATCTACGTTCTGGGCCTGCCCTTCATGTTCTTCTACAACATTGCCACCGGCATCTTCTCTGCCCTTGGCGACAGCAAGACCCCCTTCTACTTCCTTGCAGTCTCTTCCCTGTCCAACATCGGCGTGGACATCCTGTTTGTGGCAGGTTTCCAGATGGGCATTGCCGGTGTAGCATGGGCTACCTTCCTGTGTCAGGGTGTCAGCTGCGTGCTGGCCATGGTGGTGGTGTTCCGCCGCATCCGCGCTTTCCACACCGAGGGTCATGTGCAGCTGTTCTCGTGGAATATGCTGGGCAAGGTGGCCGTGGTGGCTGTGCCCAGCATCCTGCAGCAGAGCTTTGTCTCGGTGGGCAACATCATCCTGCAGAGCATCATCAACACCTTTGGCGCCAGCGTCATTGCAGGCTACTCTGCCGCCGTCAAGCTGAACAACATGGTCATCACCTCCTTTACCACCTTGGGCAACGGCATCTCCAACTACACCTCCCAGAACATGGGTGCAGGCAAGATGGACCGCGTCAAGGAAGGCTTTGGCGCGGGCCGCAATCTGGTGTGGCTGCTGTGCGTGCCGCTGGTGGTGCTGTACTTCTTCTTTGGCCGCTTTTTGCTGCTGCTGTTCATGAACGACCCGCAGGGCCCTGCCATTGACACCGGTATGCTGTTTTTGCGCATCCTCTCTCCCTTCTACTTTGTGGTGTCGGTCAAGCTGGTGGCAGACGGCATCCTGCGCGGCTGCGGCCTGATGGTGCGGTTCATGATCGCCACCTTCACCGACCTGATTTTGCGCGTGGGCATTGCCGCCGTGCTCAGCGCCACCGCGCTGGGCTCCACCGGCATCTGGATGGCATGGCCTGTGGGCTGGTGCATCGGTACGGCGCTTTCCATGGTGTTCTACGTCACCGCCATCCGCAAGGCACTGGCAGAGCCGGTGGCTGTTGCCGAGGCCGAGGGACAGGCCGCAGAGACCCGCGCCGAGGCCGAATTTGCCGCCGACGCCGAGATGGAGACCCTGTAACCTTTTTGCAACTTGTGAATCTGTTTCATCTCACAGATAAACAAAATGAACAATTTGAAATAGTGCACAAAATCACGCTTTAATTTTTGTATAAAGTATCAACAAAGCCGAGAAAATGCGCCCAAAAGTATGGACGGTTTGTGAATTGCGGATTTGAACCCAGATAGCTATAATAACAGACAAGAACAGAAGCAAGGCCGCTTTAGAGGGGAAGGGCCTTGCTTCCGTTTTTATCAATTTACTTTATAGAACACTCCGGAGGAGGAGATTTTTATGAAAAAGATGATCACTCGTCGTCAGTTCATGGCTGCTGCCGGTGTTGTTGCCGCAGCAAGTGCTCTGACTGCCTGCGGCGGTTCTTCCGCAAGCACGGCCGCTTCTTCTGCAGCCGGTTCCGCTGCTGCTTCCGGCAGCACTATCAAGGTGGGTGTGATGGGCCCCCTGACCGGTGACGCTTCCGTTTACGGTCAGGCTGTTGTAAACGGTGCCAGCCTGTACATGAAGCAGGTCAATGCCGATGGCGGTGTCAACGGCAAGCAGCTGGAGATCATCGCCATGGACGAGCAGGGCGATGAAACGCAGGCTGTGACCTGCTTTACCAAGATGGTGGATCAGGGCATCACCGCTCTGGTGGGCGATGTAACCACCGCTCCCACGCTGGCTGTTGCCGCCGAGAGCGCCGATTACAATATGCCTATGGTCACCGCTTCCGCTACTGCCGAGGCTGTTACCTACGATGCCGAGACCGACACCGTGAGCGGGAATGTGTTCCGTGCCTGCTTCACCGACCCCTTCCAGGGCGTGAAGATGGCAGATTACGCTTACGAGAAGCTGGGCTACACCAAGGCAGCCGTCATCTTCAAGAAGGGTGCAGACTACAACGAGGGTCTGGCAGAGAACTTCGTCAACGAGTTCGAGAGCCTGGGCGGCACCATCGTAGATCAGGAGAGCTACTCCGAGGGCGACGTGGACTTCAAGACCCAGCTGACCAGCATCCTTGGCAAGAACCCCGAGATGGTGTTCTGCCCCAACTACTATCAGGAAGTGGGTCAGATCCTGGCTCAGGCTGAGAGCATCGGCTTGACCGTTCCCTTCCTCGGCGGCGACGGCTGGGATGGTCTGGAGGGCTACGCCACCGCCGACCAGCTGAAGGACTCCTACTTCTGCGCCTGCTACGCTAAGGGCTCCAGCACCGCGTTTGAGGATGCCTACAAGGCCGAGTACGGCGAGGCCTACCCCAACGGCTTTGCACCCTTGGGCTATGATGCTGCCATGACCGTCGTGTACGGCATCAAGGCTGCCGAGGAGCAGGGCCTCGAGGCCGGCTCCGACGAGTACAAGCAGGCCGTCATCGATGCCATTGCCGGCGGCACCATCGAGGGCATCACCGGCACCTTTACCTTCGACGAGCACCACAACCCCGTCAAGAGCACTGCCATCCTGACCTACGTGGACGGCAAGCCCGAGCTGAAGGAAATGTTCTGATCCGCGCTGTTCCATCCACCGGTGATGGAGCCGCCCGCACAGAGCAAACCCCATGATTTTTTGGAGAACGCCGGAACAGCTTTTTTCTGGTCAGGCGTTCTCCGTTTTTTATATCAAAAAGTGTAAACGCCGCAAAGAAAGGAAGTATCCAACCATGACAGTGTTCTTTAGCCAGCTGATCAACGGCTTGTCCCTTGGCAGCATCTATGCACTGATCGCACTGGGCTACAGCATGGTGTACGGCATTATCCTGCTGCTGAACTTTGCCCACGGCGATGTCATCATGGTGGGCGCATACATGTCGTGGTTCGTCATGAACCAGCTGGGTCTTGGCCCGGTCACCGCTGTGTGCGCCACCATCATCACCTGTACGCTGCTGGGCGTGGTGATTGAAAAAATCGCCTACACCCCCCTGCGCAGCGCACCCCGTATCTCGCTGCTGATCACCGCCATTGGTGTCTCCTTCTTTCTGGAGTACACCGCAGAGCTGATCATGGGCTCGGGTGCAAAGGTGATCCCCGCCTACTACACCAACCAGACCTTCCGTCTGGGCAAGGTGCCGCTGGGTCTTACTTCGATCATCACGCTGGTGGTCACCGTGCTGTCCATGCTGGTGCTCACCTTTCTGGTGCAAAAGACCAAACTCGGCAAGGCCATGCGCGCCGTCTCGGAGGATATGGATGCTGCCCGTCTGATGGGCATTAACGTCAACAGCACCATCTCCTTTACCTTTGCCGTGGGCTCGGCGCTGGCGGGCATCGGCAGCGTGCTGTACTGCTGCTCCTACCCGCAGGCCACCCCCACCATGGGCTCCATGCTGGGTCTGAAGGCCTTCGTCGCCGCCGTGCTGGGCGGCATCGGCTCCATCCCGGGTGCCATGGTCGGCGGCATTGCCATCGGTCTGTGCGAGTGCTTTGTTTCCGCCATCGGCCTTTCCGCATGGAAGGACGCTGTTACGTTTGCAATTCTGATCATCGTGCTGCTGGTCAAGCCCACGGGCTTCCTTGGCCGCAAGGTGCAGGAAAAGGTGTAAGGGGGCATAACGATGAATACCAAACGCAAGACCCTCAAAATGCCCGTGCGCTACCTGATGAATCTGGTGCTGGTGGGGCTGCTGTTCGTGGGGCTTTCCTATGTGACCGGCAATATGCTGTCCACCTACCAGAATAAGGTGCTGCTGACCGTGGGCATCAACATCATTCTGGCCGTCTCGCTGAACGTTGCCACCGGTTATCTGGGGCAGCTGCCGCTGGGTCACGCCGGTTTTATGGCGGTAGGTGCCTACGCCTGCGCCCTGTTCACCAAATCGTCGGGCCTGCCCAAGGGCGTGTCCTTTGCCATCGGTCTGGTGCTGGCATGGGTGATCGCCGGGCTGTTCGGGGTGCTTATCGGCATCCCTGCCCTGCGCCTGACCGGCGACTATCTGGCCATCCTGACGCTGGGCTTTGGCGAGATCATCCGCATCACTTTGAACAACATTGATGATGTGCTGGGCTTCAAGCTGTTCTACGGCTCCAAGGGCCTGAAGAACATCCCCAAGTATTCCAACTTTACCAACGTGTTCCTGTGCGTGGTCATCACCTGTTTCCTCATCCACGCCATGATGAAGAGCCGCCACGGCCGCGCCGTGCTGGCCATCCGCGACAACGAGATCGCCGCCGAGAGCTGCGGCATCCAGACCACCTATTATAAGGTGATGGCCTTTGCCTTCTCCGCTGCCTTTGCAGGCTTGGCGGGCGGCCTGTACGCCTGCTACATCGGCGTGCTGAACCCCTCCACCTTCGGCTTTATGAAGTCCATCGAAATTCTGGTCATGGTGGTGCTGGGCGGCATGGGCTCCATGCTGGGCTCCATCCTGTCCGCTACCGTGCTGACCATCCTGCCCGAGGCGACCCGCAGCTTTGAGAGCTACCGCATGGTGGTCTATTCGCTGGTGCTGGTGCTGATGATGATCTTCCGCCCGGGCGGACTGCTGGGCAGCTACGATTTCTCCCTGAGCCGCATCGTGGAAAAGGCCATGAACGGCGAACTGTTCCGCAAACATACCAAAAAGGAGGCCGCTGACCATGAGTGAGTTCAAGACCAGACTGCACAGTGTGCCCTCCGGCGGTTTTCTGACCGACCGCGACAAGGACAAAAAGCCCATTCTGGATGTGCGTGAGCTGGGTATCGACTTCGGCGGTCTGACCGCCGTGGACAACTTTAACCTGATGATCGGCCGCAACGAGATCGCCGGTCTGATCGGCCCCAACGGCGCAGGCAAGACCACCGTGTTCAACCTGCTCACCAACGTCTACCAGCCCACCCGCGGCTCCATCCTGATCGACGGGATGCCCACCGCCGGAAAAAAGACCTATCAGGTCAACCGCATGGGCGTGGCGCGTACCTTCCAGAACATCCGCTTGTTCAAGGAGCTGAGCGTCATCGACAACATCAAGGTGGGCCTGCACGAGTCCATGAAGTATAATCTGGCCTCCTCCCTGCTGCGGATGCCGAACTACTGGAAAGAGGAAAAGCAGTGCACCGAGCGTGCGCTGGAACTGCTGGACATCTTCCACATGGCAGATATGGCCTATACGCAGGCCGGCAGCCTGCCCTACGGCGCACAGCGCCGTCTGGAGATCATGCGTGCACTGGCCACCAGCCCGAAGCTGCTGCTGCTGGACGAACCGGCCGCCGGTATGAACCCGACTGAAACGGAGGAACTGCTGGAGATTATTGATTATATCCGGAGCGAATTCAAGGTATCGGTGCTGCTGATCGAGCATGACATGAGTTTGGTCATGAAAATCTGCGAGCGAATCCAGGTGCTGGACTTTGGTACCACGATCGCTTCCGGCACACCGGCAGAGATCGCCAATGACCCCCATGTGATTGAAGCATACCTGGGCAAAGACAAAGAGGAGGAGGTCGAAGCGGATGCTTGAAGTAAAAGACCTTCATGTCAATTACGGCGCGGTACACGCGCTGAACGGCATATCGCTGCATGTGGATGACGGCGAGATCGTATCCCTGATCGGGGCAAACGGCGCGGGCAAAACCACCACCCTGCGCACCATTACCGGGCTGGAAAAAGCTGCGTCCGGCAGTGTGATGTTTGACGGGCACGACCTGCGCAAGGCGGAACCCAGCAAGATCATTACCTACAAGCTGGCCCATGTGCCGGAAGGGCGGCATATCTTCCCCCAGATGACGGTGGAAGAAAACCTGGAAATGGGCGCTTATGCCGACC
>OLEE01000566.1_pt1 | contig 7803 bp, 7 predicted proteins | sample 1602011 | NCBI WGS metagenome assembly OLEE01 (sample SAMN02675044, study PRJEB24791) | human gut metagenome, SKBSTL002 | isolation source: stool | host: Homo sapiens | place: USA | reverse complement strand
GCAGACGGGGTGGCTGAAATGCCAATGAAGCGGTACAAGTCCGCTGCCAGATGTTCATGCCCCACTCGCAGGGAGCCGAGGGCGAATATGCGAGACCTTTAATCATATTGATCCGGGAACTGTCGGGTACGTTCCACGCATCCGGCAGTTCCCGTTTTTTTACGTACTCTTATTTATTCTTTATCCGAATATTCACTTTTGATACATAGGAGGACACTTTTATGGACGAGTTGAACCCCACGGTGCGCGAGCAGGAGATCTACGAGGAGATGGAGCTGACCCCTGAGATGGTCAAGTCCATCCGAACTCTCTGCGGTACCTGTCTGCGGCACTTTGTGGATGCAAAGGCTTTCAAAATCGCGCTTGTACCCAGCCCAGACCGGAGCATGGACACATGCACCGTCTGCCAGATGCGGCGCGGCTATGATTATGTGGTCATGCACCGCTGACCCAACCATACCACCATACCTTGAACGAAGCTCGTTGCGGAACATCCGGCAGCGGGCTTTGCACATAACAACATGGAGGTACAATTTTGCAGCAAAACTGGAAATTCCAACGCGGAGACATCTTCTTCACCCATTTCGGGGCGAGCACCGGCTCGGAACAGCACGGTGACCGCCCGGCGGTCATTCTTCAGAATGACGTGGGCAATTATCACTCTCCGACCCTGATCGTTGCGACCATGACAAGCAAGGCGGAAAAGAAAGTAAACCAGCCGACCCACTGCCTGTTGGAAAACGCAGGGTTGAATATGCCGTCCGTTGTGCAGGCAGAGCAGATCTTCACCATCGACAAAAGCCGGGCACTGAAGTATCTGGGGCATCTGACCCCAGAGGAGATGCGCCGGGTGGATGATGCGGTTCGCATCAGCCTTGCGCTGAACCCTATGGGCAGCATCCAGCAGATAGAGCCTATCCGGCGCTCTACGGCGGTTTATGCGCCGCCTGAGGTGGTGGATGGCAAACCGCCTGTCTACCCCTATACGCCCATCCGGTCGTCCTTTGAGAACGCCGGAAGCATCGAGGAAATGATGCTGTACACCGAGTTGCAATCCGCGGTTCATGCCATGATCCAGCGGTTGGAATACAGCTTCACCTTCAATCCCAGCCTGCTCACCAGCCCGAAGCGGAAGCAGCAGGTGACTGAGATCTTAGAGGAAGCCGAGAAGTACATTTGGAGAATCAAGGAGGAAATGCGATGCGCCTGAACGACAACAATACTTTCATTGGTATCAACCCGCCGTACCAGCTTTCGGTCATCCACAGCAGCAAGCTGATCTATCCCCGCGAGATCTACCAGCGGGGCGTAGAGCGCAAGAGGGTGGAGCTGATTGCAAGGGACTTCAACGAGTACATCGTTAACGAGCCGAAGGTCAGCTTCCGCAACGGCAGGTACTATGTAATGGATGGGCAGCACACCATCGAGGGCTGCATCCTCCTCAACGGCGGCGAGGACCGCCCGATCCTCTGCAAGGTCTACACCGGTCTGACGATGGAGCAGGAAGCCCTGCTCTTTGCCGAGCAGAACGGTCACGCCGCACCCCTGTCGGCGGGCATCAAGCTGCGCGCCAAGGTGGTGGGCGGCGATGCGCCTTCCAAGGCGTTTGTCGCAGCCACTAACCGGGCGGGGCTTTCCCTCAACTACGACAGTATGCAGCTGAGCGACTACCGCATCGGCTGCGTGGGCACGGCGCTGAAGCTGTACGACCAGCTGGGCGAAGAGATCTACTGCGAAGCTCTGCGGCACATCGTGGAAGCGTGGGAGGGCAAACCGGATTCCTTCCGGGCGGCTGTCCTGCGGGGCGTGATGTACTTTGTGCAGCTGTATCATGGGCAGTACAGCGAGGAGCGGCTTGTCCGTGCGCTGAGCGGCGTCCATCCCATGGAGCTCTACCGTGTCAGCCGGGATAACCCCGCCAAGCTTCCGGGCTGGCGGCGGTACGTTTACCCCATCTACACCACCTACAACGGCAAGTGCAGGAAAGACGCACTGCCGATGAAGTTCTAAGCTCAAATATCTCCTTTGGCAAGTGAGATGGTCCCCGAAAAAGACCATCACACTTTACATATAGTATTTTTTGCTGAATAATCGACATATTGAACTAGAAAGAGAGGACAGGAATGAGCGAGATCGCAGCCTGCACTTTGATTCAGGAAGAGCCTGACCGAAAGACGGAGAGGTATCTGACGATGTTCAAGGACTACCCGGATGTGGTGACGGTGGAGCATCTTCAGGAAATGCTTGGCATCTGCCGGAAGAATGCGTATCTGTTGGTCAAGCAGAATAAGATCCACTCGGCGCGTGTAGGACGCAGCTATAAGATACCAAAACTCTGCGTGGTAGAGTACCTGCTCGATCAGGATCGGCAACTTGGAGGGATGCACCTTTCAAACTCCCTTGTGCCATCCTTGCAAAACACTCCAGAATCTTCTAAACTTATGATGCCTAAGCAAAGGACGTTTGGCTGCGAACAGAAAGGAGCATAACTATGACAAATGTGGCCGGACATTTAAGAGAACAAAACGGTATGTATCAGATGATTCTGAGCTGGAAAGACACAGATGGAAAGCGCAGAACCAAATCCATCAGCACAGGACTTCCTGTTAAAGGAAACAAAAAAAGAGCTGAATCTCTGTTGCGTAAAACACAAAAAGAGTTTAACCCTGAAACGATGCAGCAGGTTTCCGACCTGCCGGTATCGGAATATCTGAACCGCTGGCTTCGGGAAAGCGTGATGAACCTTCCGCCCGAAACCTATGGCAGATATGCTTATGATCTGGGAAGAGTAGTTGTCCCATACTTTGAAAAGAAGCGGCTGTCTTTGAAAGCACTCTCTCCGCGCGATCTGGAAACGTTCTTCCGCTATGAGCGTCAGCAGGAGGAGGCCAGTGTACAGCAGCTTCTGGATTGGCACAAGGAGTTGACCGATGCCCTACAATATGCCGTTGACAATAATTGGCTGAAGGTCAGCCCCATCAAAGAAGTTGACCCCTGCCTTGATAACTCCCCGGTACTTTTCACCGACTTCATCACGGACTGGTTGAAAATGATGAAGTCACGAGTGGAAATCACAACCTATACCAGCTATGAAAGAGCAATCGTTCACAAGATCGTCCCATATTTTGAACCGCTCCACTATACATTGCAGGATATGGAACAGCATCCCAAATACATCCAAGACTTCTACCAGCATGAGTTGGATCGTGGCCTTACGGCAAACACCGTCATTCACTATCACGCCAACATCCGCAAATGCTTGCAGTACGCTTTTCAAATCGGCATGATCCGTTCCAACCCGGCAGATCGCGTTGAACGTCCTCGTAAGGAAAAGTTCAAGTCGGAGATTTACAGCGGTGAAGAACTGGAGCAGCTTTTCAAAGCGATTCAAGGTGACCCTTCGGAGTTTGGCGTTATCATGGCTGCATTCTACGGCCTGCGGCGCAGTGAAGTTGTTGGCTTGAAATGGGATGCCATTGACTTTGAAAACAAGAAAATCAGCATTCAGCATACGGTTGTGACCGCAAAGGTCAACGGAACGCTAACAGAAATCGCACGAGATAAGACAAAAACAAAGTCGAGCTGCCGGACACTTCCCCTAATCCCTGCCTGTGAGCAGATGCTCAATAAAATGAAAAAGGAGCAGGAGCAGAATCGGAAGGTCTGCGGCAAAAGCTATTGCACCGATTATCTTGACTATATCTATGTAGACCCGATGGGAAAACGGATTCGGCCCGATTTCCTGAGCCAACATTTCCCGGATTTTCTGGTCGCACACCAGATGAAGCGTATCCGCTTTCACGATCTGCGCCATAGCTGCGCCAGTCTGCTCTATGCCAATGGCGTGAGCCTGAAGGAGATTCAGGAGTGGCTGGGGCACAGCGACATCAGCACGACAAGCAACATTTATACACATCTGGATTTCTCCAGTAAGGTATCTTCGGCGAATGCAATCGTCAATATCTTCCCAGAAAACGCCAAAGTATAAAAAATGGGCAAAAAAGAAAAACAGCCTAAAATCTTTCGATCCTAAGCTGTTTTATGATGAAGTGCCGATGGTGGGACTCGAACCCACATGGTTTCCCGAACGATTTTGAGTCGTTTGCGTCTGCCATTCCGCCACATCGGCTGATATTCAATTTTGAGACATTCGTACCGGTTTCTGAAGATTGGAGGGATGTTCAGGAGGGATGTAAGAAATCCTGCTTCGACAAACCTTCAAAATTCAACGCACACTCGTGAATTTCTCGTACAGACAAGAAAAATCACGAAGCGGATTTTGAGTCCCCCTCGTCTGCCATTCCGACACACCGGCGCATCGGTTTGAACGACTTTTATTATACCGGATTCCCTGGGCAAAATCAAGAGAAAGTTTGCGTCTTTTTTCAGATCGTCCCGCATGGCGTAAAATACATGACTCCGGTTCTTGCCCGGCGGCGCGGGCTGTGCTACACTAAGGTCAGATCAAAACGTAAATGATACCCACAAGGAGGGAACCGGACTTTGAAACATCTGCATTCTTTTGCCCGCCGCGCGGCGGCTTTTCTGCTGGCGGCGGTGCTGTGCGTCTGCATCCCGGCGGCAGCGGCTTCGGCTGCCACCACCATCGGCGGGGCCGATACCACCCTGATCCCTGCAGAGGACGAAAACTGTCTCAGCTGGCTGTTTGGCTCCAAGGATAAGATCACCATGCCCTACCTGAACATCAAGGGGCAGGGGCTCAAGCGCAATGTTACGCTGGATCTTGAGGACTGTCTGGTGGGCATCACCTATACCGAGCTTGGCTCCATTGGCAGCTATGTCAGCGCCAGCGCCGCGCAGCAGGCGTGGAAGGCGCAGGCGGTGGCCATCCACTCTTATCTGGAATACCACAAGCAGTACGGCTCGTCCACCAATGCGCTGATCTATACCCCGGTCGATCAGATCCCGGCCTCTGCCCGCAATGCCATCCGCAAGGCGGTGCAGGCGGTCAAGGATGAGGTGCTGGTGTACAACGGCAGCGTGTGCGATGCGGTATGGTCGGCCAGTGCGGGCTACAACACCCAGACCGGTGTGTACGGTACCTGCGCCAGTCTGGACGCATGGGGCACGGATGTGCCCTACCTGCAAAGCGTGGAAAGCCCCTACGAGGAGCAGTACCATAAGCTGCTGCGCCGGGTGATCGGCAAGGACTACACCTATATAGAATACAACGACAGCCGCACCGGCGAGCCCTACCAGAGCGCCGACACCACCCACAAGGATCTGGGCGGCTTTGTGCAGTACAACACGCTGGTGTCCAACGGACGCAGCTACCGGTATATCAACCAGTTCGTCTCCTCCCGCTACTGCTTCGATTTCGGCACCGATGCCAGCGGCACCCCCTGCATGACCTACTACGGCTATGGTCATGGCGTGGGCATGAGCCAGTGCGGCGCAGTGGGCTACGCCGCCGAGGAGGGCATGAACTACAAGCAGATCCTGCAGCACTACTACACCGGGGCGAAGATCCGTACCAGCACTACCCGCAGCGGCGGACTGTTCGGCTGGCTGGCAGGATTGTTCCGCTGAACGTGTTTCACTGAAATTTTGGAAAAACCTTCTCAAACGCCGCAAGATTTGGTATACTATATCCGTTTGTGAAAAATGAACGGGAAACATAACTGCGTAGAAAAGCGCACGGATTGGAGTATCAGCATGGAGTTGGATCAGGAAAAGCAGAATCAGGAGGCCGCCGAGCGCTGCCGTGCACTGGCACAGCGCATCGTGCGGGAGCTGGCTCCCCGCAGCGTACAGGTGCTGGAGGACAGCGGGCTGCTGGAAAAAGCTTTTTGTAAAATGAATACTGCGGTGGTGCAAAGCGCCCCGGAGCTGCTGGTGGTGGCAGACCCCCAGTGGGTCACCCTGCCCGCCGTACAGGCGGAAAAAGTGCTGCTGGTGTGCGCAGAGTACGCCGGCATGGCAGACTGCGCAAAGCAGCTTGCCGCGCAGGGCTTCTGCCGGGAGCTGGCATGGAAGGATCACGGCAAGGAGCAGCTGACAGCGCTGTTCTGCCGCATGGACGCCCCGGAGCTGCCGGAACTTGAAGATGGCTACGAGCAGCAGCTGGACGTTTTGCGGGAGCGTACCCTGCTGGCTGAGCGCACTGCCGCCGAGCAGACTGCCCAGCTGGAGCGGCTGCGCAGCGACCTTTCCCTCAGCCGCAGCCACGAGCAGCAGCTGGAAAAGACGCTGGTCGAAGTGACCGGCTCGACCTTCTGGAAGATGACATGGCCCATGCGCTACGCCGTCAGCAAGAGCCGCCAGCTCTGGCACACCCTGCCCCTCTTCGTCCTGCTGCGGGAGCTGCGCCGGGGCGGGATCGAGGGCGTGCGGGAGCAGGCCCGTGCCCGCCGTGAGTATGCAGTCCTCTTCCCCAGCAAGACCCTGCGGGCAGACCGCTTTGCCCCGGTGGAGCTGCTGGTCAGGCAGGCGAACGATCAGCCTGCCGGTCTCAAGATCAGCATCGTGGTGCCTCTGTACAACACCCCGCTGGATTTCCTGGACGAGATGCTGGATTCCGTGGTGAACCAGACCTACAAGAACTGGGAGCTCTGCTGCGTGGATGCCGGTAAGGACGAGGCCGTAGGCCAGCATGTGCAGGCCCGTGCGAAGGCCGATGCACGCATCCGGTATCAGAAGCTGGAAAAGAATGAGCTGATCCCCGGCAACACCAACAAGGGCTTTGAGATGGCCACCGGTGAGTATATCGCCCTGCTGGACCACGATGACCTGCTGCATCCCTGCGCCCTGTGGTACGCGGCCAGGGCCATTGCCGAGCAGAAGGCCGACTTTGTCTACACCGACGAGGCGACCTTTGAGGGGAAGCCGGAGCATGTGGTGCTCTACCACTTCAAGCCCGACTTCATGCTGGACAACCTCCGCTCCAACAACTACATCTGCCACCTGACCGTGTTCAGCCGCGCCCTGATGGAGCGGGCCGGCGGCGGCGAGCGGATGGAGTACAACGGCAGCCAGGATTACGAGCTGTTCCTTCGCCTGACGGAGCAGGCTGAGAAGATCGTTCACATTCCCCATGCTCTGTATTACTGGCGCTCCAGTCCCGGCAGCACGGCGGCAGATATCTCCGCCAAGACCTACTGCATCGACGCGGGCATTGCCGCCCTCAAGGCTCATTACGCCCGCTGCGGCGTGGCCGTGGACGATGTGTCCCTCATCCCGGGTACGCCGGGCTACTACAAGACCGATTATACCATCGACCATCCGGGCCGGGTGAGCATCCTCATCCCCACCTGCGACCACATCCGCGACTTGGAGACCTGCGTGGAGTCCATCTACGCCCGCACCACCTACCCGGATTTTGAACTCATCCTCATCGAGAACAACAGCAAGCAGCCCGAGACTTTCCGCGCCTACGAGCGGATGCAGAAGGAACACCCGGACAACCTCAAGGTCGTGACCTGGGAGGGCAAGGGCTTCAATTACAGCGCCCTGAACAACTTCGGCGAGAAGTTCGCCACCGGTGAGTCTCTATCACAACAGACACCTCCGTTCATATTTGCTACTATTCTAGCAAATAAACTTCCAAAAATCAAACAAAGACTGTTCTTATTTGAAACGGTTTAAGACTTTATAACCAAAAAACTTAATCGATGTTTCAAATTAAAACGGAAAAGACTGCTCGTTTCCATGCACGCCGTGTCAAAATAAGGCATAATGGTATCAAGAGAATAAATCATGAGAGGAGGAGCAACCTATGCTGCTTCTGCTGATCCTTGCAGATGACTTTACAGGTGCGCTGGACACGGGCGTCCAGTTCGCCGC
>OLEE01000526.1_pt1 | contig 8420 bp, 5 predicted proteins | sample 1602011 | NCBI WGS metagenome assembly OLEE01 (sample SAMN02675044, study PRJEB24791) | human gut metagenome, SKBSTL002 | isolation source: stool | host: Homo sapiens | place: USA | reverse complement strand
CAATTGCGTTCAGTGGGGTACGGATTTCATGGCTCATATTGGCCAGGAACACCGATTTGGAGCGGTCGGCATTCTCTGCCTTCTCACGTGCCAGTTTCAATTCAGCTTCCACTTGTTTCAGCCGGGTAATGTCATGCACGGTAATCACCATGCAGTCGCGGTCCTCAATCTCCATATACTCGCCGGAAACATAAGCATTGCATTCCGTAGTTCTGCCTTCGCTATCCCTAAGATTCAGAATAGCTGCCAAATCCGTGAAGTTCTTTTGCACCACAAAGGCATTCTCTATGGCATTCCGCACGGGGCAGTGCTCACACAAATCGTGAGTGCCGCAACCTCCTGCTGCCGACAAGGCATTGTTACAGCGCAGAATATCTCCCACCCGTCCAGTTTCGGCAGGCTTTACAGCTCCGGTAATATCGTAGTAATTGGTGTAGAATACAGTGAAGTCGCGGTTTATCAGCAGTACATAGGCGTGCAGATTCCGCATAATCGCCCTGAACAGCTTGTCGGTCATTTTCATAAAATGTTGTTTTAATAGAGAACAAAAATAAACTATTTTTGTTCAACAATAGAACAAAAAGGGCTTTTAAACGTTATTATAAGAGAATAAACCTAAAAAAAGAAATTTATGGAAAAGTACATTTGCACTGTATGCGATTATGTCTATGACCCTGAATTGGGCGACCCTGAAAATGGAATAGAACCGGGAACATCTTTCGAAGACCTTCCCGAAGATTGGGTTTGCCCCTTGTGTGGAGTAGGCAAAGAAGAATTTGAGAAAGCGTCCTAAGACGCTTTCTTTTCTTTTATATCGCTGCTGGCTTCCACTACATTCACCACATAGTCGCCCAGCTTTTCACATTCCGCAATGATGTCCATATAGTAAACACCCATCTGGTAATCATATTCCTTGTTGTTCACATCCAAGATATTCTGGTTCTTCAGCTGATTGCGGTAATTATTGATTTCGTTCTCCAAATTAAAGGACTTGTTCACATCCGCGCCTGCATGCTCCGGATGTTCCACCACGACAATCATCTGCTCCAAGGCATCATCCGTCAGCTTCATCATGAAATGAATATGCTCGTACTGCTTCTCGGTGAAATCCTGATTGGTCTGGCGCTTGCGGTTGATGGTACGTGCCAGGTTATAGCAGCTGTCGCCGATGCTCTCTATCTCCGTCACTTCACGCAGCATGGCACGTATTTGCAACTTACTTTCCGAACTCAGGCGCCCTTCGGACACTTGATTCAGATAATTGGCAATCTCCAGTTCCATGCTGTCGGTTTTCAGAATGGGGGTGATGGCACTGCCAGTGATGCGGGTGCCCCGGTCGTTGATGTGCCACAGCTTCATGCGGGGACCAAGCCGCTGCATCCATGCCAGCGCATTTGCACCGCCCTCGGTGAACCAGTAGCTGTCAAACTCAAAGTTGACAAAGGCAGGGTCGGTCTCTTCTAAGAGGATGTCGTAGGCGCGCTTTTCTGCGTTCACATGCCGCAGCTCGCAGTTGTGGTTGTGGTAGAGCAGGTGGATGCCCTCGGCTGTCAGAGTCTCGCCGGCTTTGTTCAGCCGCTGCGCAAGCTGGTGCATAACGGCTTCATCGCCGTAATCAAACCGGTACATTCCGGTAATGACCACATACTGTGTGCCGAAGCTCTTGGCTTCCTCGGCCACTGCGTGGGCGTCCCGTTCCAGAGAGCCAAGGTCGGTGTGCAGGCTGACCACCTGAAGGCCTGTCTCCTGCACCAGCTTGTGCCAGTCCAGATTGCCGCCCTTGCCCACCGGCATCCCGGCGGCTTTGGTCAGCAGCTTTACCACAAAGCCGATGGGGTGGATCATAAATCCACACAGTTCAATGCCGTCGTACCCGGCGGCTTTCATGGCAGCAAGGGTCTCTTTTGCCTGCTGCTCGTTGCTCAGTACAGTGCCCAGCATAAATTGCTGCACGGCTTTGATGGGCATGGTTTACCCCTCCAGTTTGAAAATCTTACCCGGCGTGATGCCGTTTTCGTTAAAGCTGTCCACGCAGACGTAGTATTCCTGCCCGGCGGTCAGGGTGGAAAGGGTCACTTCGTCTGCATCGTACACCAGCCAGCTCAGATAGAGCTTATCGGGCGCAACGCCGTAGCGGACATTGCAGCCCTGTGCATTTTCGATATGCTTCCAAGTGATCTTTGCATCCAGTGCATCTACGCGAGCCCCGGCGGCTTCGGCCTGTGCGGGCTTCGGGCCTTCGCCGTTGCCGAATACCCGCAGGCCGCTGATGCGCAGCGGCTGTCCATAGGGCAGTTCGCCTCCCGTGACCCGTACGTACCGGGCGCGGATGCCGTCGGCATATTCGTAGTAGCCGTTAGAGCACTCCCGGGCAATCGTTTCGCGGGTCGTCCAGTCTGCTCCGTTCACACTGGTCTCTACCGTGTAATGAGAGATCTGCGGCCGAGTCTCGATGTGGCGGGTCTTGCGGTCGTCGCCGTAGCTGTCGGCAGGGAAGTCCACCACCAGCTTTTCATCCGCCATGTTTACCTGAATGGCACGGACATCACTCTCTTTGCCAAGGTCCACGCAGAGCCATTCGCCCGGCTCTGCACCGGCGGCGCTCCACCAGCTGCGGCAGTCCTCATTGACTGCCCATTCCGGGCTGCTGTTTTCTGCGGTGCTGGAGGCCGTGACCGGCTTTTTGTAGCTCAGCAGCATCCATTCCGGCTGCTGTCTGGCGGCATCAAAGCGGTCTGCCGGGATGCGGTGGGGGTAATCGGCAAAGTTCTGGTTGCAGTAAAGCACGCCGTCCTTGTCGAACCCGGCAGGGAACAGCCCCACCCGGCGCTCAAAGTCATAGTTGACGGAAATGCGCATGGTGGAAGCGTGCCACCAGTTGCCGTAGGTGTCGGCAATGGTACTGCCGTGGCCTGCACCGGTAATGAAGCCACCGGGCTTTGCGGAGAACGGATTGGATGCCTGCCGCACAAAGGGGCCCAGCGGAGAACGGGAGGTGTATACACCGTCGGCGTAAGTGTTGTACTGGGTGCCAGGGCAGGCATATTGCAGGTAATAGAGGCCGTCATGCTTTGTCATAAAGGCACCCTCGATGTAGGGCTTGCCGATGGCGTTGAACATGGCAGTCAGGCTTTCGGCACTCAGGCCGGGGATATTTGCCATCTGCGGCGGCAGATTCAGCTTGCCGGTCTTGGGATCATAGAACTGCTTCATGGACTGGTACAGCACGCTGGCTTCCCGGTCCACGATGCCGTTGTTGCCGGGGCGCTCGTAGCCCAGTACGGTTTCATTGCCGAAGATCAGCTCCTGCTTTTCACCGATTGGGGTCATGGTGTCCGGGTTCAGCTCCACCCCGTAGATGGGGGAGATGTTGGAGCAGCCCCAGTAGAAGTACACCCGGCCATCGTCATCGCAGAACAGATCCGGGTCCCAGAAGGCAAAGGGGGCAGACACTTCGGTAAACGGCTCAGTCAGGGGGTCAGCGGTGCGCAAAATGGGGCAGTTGCGTCCCTTGCGGCTGGCGCAGAAATAGAGGTAATTGCCCACCTGCCGCACATCCGGTGCGTAGTCGTAGATCAGCAGGCCGGGGTCTGCATGGAAGTCCCAGTTCAGCAGATCCTCCGAATACCAGAACCCTGCCGACATGGAAACAAAGAGATAATATTTGCCCTTGAAATAAACCAGCGTCGGGTCTGCACCCTCCCGGAAACCCGCCACGCGCGGGCCTTCCTTCATGTGCTGATAGCGGTAGCCCAGATCAAGGGGGTTGCAATAAGTCTGTCTCATCGAAACTCACTCCTTGGAAATACCCTGCAATACACGGTTCAGCTGCTTGATGTCCTCTTCCGAAGTGCCCGCCTGCATCAGCATGGATTGAATGGTCATCCGCTGCATGGCACGCTCCATCATGGCCACCAGAGCCGGATTGTCCTTCACGGCGGCAGCAACGTCTCCGCGGGAAGCAGCGGCCTTTTCCCGGATCTGCTTCAGGATGGGACCGGCTTTCGGGTCTGCCATGGCGGCAGCCATGTTGTCCTTCACCGACCAGCAGCTTTCGTCCAGCTCGCCGTCAAACCAGTTGGTCACGTTCTTGCGGTTGTCCATGGCGTAATCCGGGTTGGGGGCGTCCACCTTGTTCACCAGGATCACGCTGCTGTGCTCACCGGAGCGTGCCTCAATGCTGTGCTTGCCGGTAATGGGCAGCTGGAAGGTGAACACCTTGTCGCCCTGCTTAGTCTCCACCAGCTGACCGTCCTTGTACAGCGAGACCTCTGGCAGATTGGAGTAGACCTTGATCTCGGTCACATCCTCGGCGCGGTCCACATAGCGGCTGCCGCACAGGTGCACGAAGGGCTCCTTGCTCCAGTAGGCCTTGTAGAGATAAAAGGGGTCTTTTTTCAGCTTGCGGTCAAAGGTGACAAGACCCTTCTGGTTTTCGCCGTGCTTGCCGCCCTCGTCCCGGCCATCGGCGGCAAAGTCGAACATATTCCACACATGGGTCGCCCACAGCCAAGGACGGTCGGCGATCATCTTTGCAATATGCTCGTGGTAAACGCACTGATAGCTTTCGGTGTAGTCGCCCTTTTCCGGGTGGCTGCTCTGATACTGGGGGTTAGCATCTGCGCCATACTCCGAAAAGCCGATGCAGCGGTCGGGGTAATCGGCGTGGTATTTGTCAAAGAACTCGTCGTTCTGCTCCAGTTCGCCCAGATACCAGCCAAAATAGAGGTTGTAGCTGTTCACGTCCGGGATCTCCAGAATGGGGCTGGTGGTCTCCAGCATGAACACATTTGCCATGGTGGTCTTCCGGGTGGGGTCCAGCTTGTGGGCCAGCTCGTTCAGCAGACGGTGGTTTTCCAGCAGATCTTCATTGACAGCGGATGCGGCGGTAATCTCGTTGGACAGGCCCCAAACGGCAATGCAGGGGTGGTTGTAGTTCTGGACGATCAGTTCCTCCATTTGGGTCAGGGTGTTGGCACGGCCGTTTTTCATGTGCATGGTGATGTAGGGGATCTCTGCCCAGATGACAAGACCCTTTTCATCACACAGGTCGTAGAAATACTGTGCGTGCTGATAGTGAGCCAGACGGATGGTGTTGGCCCCGATCTCCAGAATGATGGAAATATCCTCCTCCATCATTTCGTTTGTCAGGGCATTGCCCGCACCCTTGCGGTCCTGATGGCGGGAAACGCCGCGCAGGGGATAGCTGCGGCCGTTCAGGATAAAGCCCTTCTGGGGGTCAAACTCAAATTTCCGGCAGCCGAACCGGGCGGAAGTTTCCTCGCCATTGCCCAGCTTGGCAGAGACGATGTAAAGGAAGGGGTCGTCCACGCCATCCCACAGATGGGCATTGTGCAGGGTGAAAACCGCCTTTGCGGTGCCGTCTTCCACCGGGGCAGCGATGTTCTGGCCTTCCAGCGCAAAGGATACGCTCTGTGCGCCGACCACGGCAGCTTCCAAAGTAACTTCAACGGTCTTGGCGGCAAGGTCGGTGACGATGGGGGTCACCTTCAGTGCCGGGGCGCCATTAGCGGGCAGGGCAAAGTGCTCTGCGGGAACGATGTGCAGGGTCACATCCCGGTAAATGCCGCCGTAGAAGGTGAAGTCCGCCTTCTGGGGGTACACGGTGTCGTTGTCGCGGTTGTCCACGCTGATGGCCAGCAGGTTCTCGTCTTTCAGGTGGTCGGTCAGGTCCACCCGGAAGGTGGAGTAGCCGCCCTTGTGCTCTGCCAACTTTTCCCCGTTCAGGTAGATGACGGCGGTCATAGCTGCGCCGTCCAGCTGCAGAACAGCCTTGCCGCCTGCCGGGATGGCGGGCTTTGTCAGGGCCAGTGTATACCAGCAGGTGCCGCGGTAGTAATCGTTGCCGCCGTCCTGACCGTCCACCGCATTCCAGGTGTGGGGCAGGGTGATGGCCTCACCCATAATGGCGGTGGGGATGCCGGTGTTCTCCTTGGTAAAATGCCAGTTGCTATGATTCAGCAGGATGGTCTTGCTCATGGTAAAAACTCCTTTGTGAAAGATAGATCAAATCAGCAAAAACCGAAAGAGAGTATGAGCCCTTTCGGTTTTTGCAGGGTGTTACTGCATATGTTCTGCAATTACTTCATGACGAAGGGCGTCTTTCTTATCAGCGATGCGCTTCTGGACGTTGACCATTTCTTCCTTGGTCAGCGGGCAGCCCGGCATGGCGATCAGGGTGATGACCCAGCCCAGCATCGGCAGACCGTACTTGATGGCAAGGGTCATCCAGAAGATGCCGGAGGTGTAGGCATCCGTGGGCTGGGGCATGGTGGTGGTGTAACCCAGAAGGGCGACCGCACCGGTGGCGATGACAGCAGCCACCGAGGTGATGAGCTTGTCGATCAGGCTGTAAGTGCCGGAGACAACCGCCGGAATGTAACGGCCGCTGCGGTCCAGCTCGTAGTCGATGGTATCAGCCATGTAAGAGTTGTTGGAGGTGGTGATGCACATGTTGGAGCCGTTCTGCAGCAGGGTCAGCAGGACGTAAACGATCATGTTCCAGCTGCCGATCACACCGATCTGACGAGTATCGGTAAAGATGAAGAACAGGATCAGCACAGAGGTGATGGCCATGCTGATGCAGGTCCAGGTCACGATGCCCTTCTTGCTGCCTTTTTTGCCCACATACTTTGCGCCGAAGGCTGCAAAGAAGATGGAGGGAACCATGCTGATCATGCTAAGGGTGGTAGCAAGACCCATGTTGCCGATGAGGATGCCGTTCAGCATCGTGTTGATGATGGCCTGACTGCCTACCTGCTGAGCCAGCTTATCGGAAGCGTTGGAGGCAATGTAGCACTGCAGGGGCTTGTTGTGCTTGAGAACCTCGACAATGTCGGACATTTTCAGCGGTTCGGACTTTTTGGTGCCGACAAAGGTTTCCGGCTTATCGTAGGCAGAAACGCCCAGACAGACCAAAGCGGTGCCGATACCCGCGGCAAGCAGCGTCATATTGCAGGCAGCGGACAGGAAGGCCTGGTTGTAGGTGCCGCCGCATTTGGGCAGCAGCACAACATTGAAAATCATCGACATTGCCATCGGCACCAGATAGTTGAAGGCGGTTGTCCAGACGCCGATGGTCGGGCGCTGGCGCGGATCATTCGTCATGATGGCGGGAATGGTCTGCGCAGTCATGTTGGTGATGGTGTAGCCGATGATGTAGACAATGTACAGCAGGGCAAACACCGGCAGGCCCAGACCCTTGGACGAGAAGCCGGTGAACATTCCGTACAGGGCGAGCGCTTCGATCAGATAGCCGGCAATCAGCAAAATACGCAGCTTGCCGAACTTGGTGTTGACACGGTCATACACAAAGGCGAGCAGCGGGTCGGTGATGCCGTCCAGAATACGGGTGCAGGTCAGGATGATGCCAACCGCGGCGGTGGTAATGCCGTAGCCGATGCTGGCCGAATAGCTGGCCATACCGATGAGCGAGTAGACGCTCATACCGACCAGCGCGTTGCAGGCGTAGCAGATGATTTGCCATGTTTTGGCGCGGCGGTATTGTACGCCGTCAACTTCTGAAGCAGTGGGTTTCTTTTTGAACATTTTGTTTTCCTCCTAAAAATTCCGCAGTGGTTTTTCTCACTGACACCACTATACCAGAAGCAAAACGGCAGCAGGGGATAAAAATCAGCAGATGAGGAACAAAAATTCACGCATTATTTCAAATAACACGGAATATTGTCCTGCTTTGCTAAATAATGCCCTCGTGGCTTGCGCTTGTTATGTTATGATACAGGTACAGAAGTTTCTTGATTTGATTTAGACAGCACAGGTAAGGAGAAAATTATGCAGAAATTTGAAAAAGGTTTCTTTGTCGGCGCGGCCACTGCCGCCCATCAGGTCGAGGGTAACAATATCCATTCCGACTACTGGGCGCAGGAGCAGCTGCCCCACACCAGCTTTACCGAGCCGAGCGGCATTGCCTGCGACCATTATAATAAGTATGAGGAGGACATTAAACTGCTGGCCGACGCGGGCCTGAACGCCTACCGCTTCTCCATCGAGTGGGCGCGCATCGAGCCGGAGGAGGGCAAGTTTGACCCTGCCGAGATCGAGCATTACCGCAAGGTCATTGCCTGCTGCAAGGCGCACGGCGTTGAACCTGTTGCGACGCTGCTGCACTTCACCAGCCCCAAGTGGCTGATTGCCAAGGGCGGCTGGGAGGCAGAATCCACGGTCGAATACTTCAAACGCTATGTCAGCTATGTGATGGAGCAACTGGGCAGTGAACTTTCTTATGTCTGCACCATCAATGAGGCAAATATGGGCCTGCAGCTGGCGGCGATCTCCAAGCGGTTCCGCCTGATGGCAGAGCAGGCCGCCAAGGCTGCTGCCAGTGCAGGCAAATCCGCCGAAGGCAGCGTAGATCGGAAGAGCGTCGTGTAGGGAAAGAG
>OLEE01000513.1_pt1 | contig 8679 bp, 10 predicted proteins | sample 1602011 | NCBI WGS metagenome assembly OLEE01 (sample SAMN02675044, study PRJEB24791) | human gut metagenome, SKBSTL002 | isolation source: stool | host: Homo sapiens | place: USA | reverse complement strand
CGGTCAGATGCGCCCAAGGTGGTCAAGGTGTTGGTGCCCAGCAGGATATACAGCTTTTTGGGCTGCGCCGCTGCCAGCACATCCAGCGCCACCTCCTGCCCGCGGGTGGGGCTCTTGACGGCGGCGCGATTGACGATGGCGTCCGGCCCTACACCCGTATAGCCGCAGATGAGCGCGCCGCTCAGATTGATTTGGTAGTCCGAGAAGCCCACCGTCAGGCTGTCGCCCAGAAAGGCAGCGTCCGAAAAATAGCTCAGGTCTACCTGACCGCAGGCCGGCTGCCGGATAACACTGGCGTCATAGGCCTTAATGGTATAAGCACCGTCGGTCTGCCGGGCGGGGCCGAAGCTTTCCAGCTGTACCGCCTGTGCCGTGCCGCTGCTATCGGCTGCACCCTCGCTGCCGCTGCCGGAAGCCGCCTCGCCCTGCATGGGCAGCGGTGCCAGAATGTTCTGTGCAATGCCGCCTGCGCCGGTCTGCGGGGTGCTGTCCTCTTCAACGGTTCCTTTTTCCAAGATGGCGGTCACCGCATAGGCGACCAGCAGGATGGCCACAATGACCCCCGCCAGCCGCAGCTTGCCGCCGATGCCCCCGCGCGTGCGCCGCCGGGGTGCCGAATGATACTCGTGTGAAATGCCCATATTCTCTGTCCAGCTTTCTGCATTTATCCCAACAGGCAGGTACTTCTGCCCGGTAATTTTGGAGTGCGCACCCATTTTATCATATTTTTTTTGCCTGTGCAACCAATTGGGTCTTGCATACAACAGGCAAAACGGGTACAATAGAATTGCAGCTTATTTTGCACATTTTACAAAAAGCAAATACACAAGCTGCAAATATTTTTGTGTCAGTTGCGGCAGACGTCTGTTTTGCCGTCCCGGTCCGTTGGCAGTGCAGGGCCGACAGACCACTTTACCGGACGGTGCGGAAAGCCGTTTGCCCGGCAGCGGACACATTTTATATGATCTGAAGGAGGTTTCCATGGCCAAGAATATCATCATTGGTCAGAGCGGCGGCCCTACCGCCGTGATCAACTCCAGCCTTGCGGGCGTATACAAAGCCGCCCGCAGTCTGGGTGCAGACAAGGTGTACGGCATGAAGTACGGCATCGAGGGTCTGCTCAAGGAAGAGCTGCTGGAGCTCAACGTTCTGCTGGACGACCGCATGAGCATCGAGCTGCTCAAGCGCACCCCGTCCAGCTATCTGGGCAGCTGCCGCTACAAGCTCCCCGAGCCGGAGGCGGACTCCACGCCCTACGTCAAGCTGTTCACCCTGTTTGACAAGTACGACATCTGTGCCGTGTTCTACATCGGCGGCAACGACTCGATGGATACCATCGCAAAACTGTCCCGCTATGGACAGCAGGTGGGCAGCAATGTGCGGTTTATCGGTGTGCCCAAGACTATCGACAACGACCTGTGCCTCACCGACCACACCCCCGGCTACGGTTCTGCCGCAAAGTACATTGCCACCATCTTAAAGGAAGTCATCCGCGACTCCTCGGTGTATAACATCCGCAGCGTGACGGTGGCCGAGATCATGGGCCGCCACGCAGGCTGGCTGGCCGGTGCGGCCTGTCTGGCAGGCGGCGAGGACTGCGAAGGCCCCGACCTGATCCTGCTGCCGGAAGTACCCTTTGATCAGGACAAGTTCCTTGCCCGGGTGGACGAGCTGCAGCGGGTAAAGTCCAACGTTATCATCGCAGCCAGCGAGGGCGTAAAGACTGCAGACGGCACCTACCTGTGCGATCTGGTATCCACCGCCGGGCAGCTGGATGCCTTTGGCCACAAGGCCATCCTCAGCGGCACCAGCCGTTACCTTTCGGAGCTCATCCACGACAAGCTGCAGTGCAAGAGCCGCGCCATCGAGTTCTCCACCCTGCAGCGCTGCGCCAGCCATCTGGCCAGCCGCACGGATGTGAACGAGGCCTACGCCGTTGGCGGTGCCGCCGCCGCTGCTGCCTTTGCAGGCGAGAGCGGCCGCATGATCGCCCTCAAGCGGGTCTCCAACTACCCGTATCAGTGCATCACCGAGTCTGTGGATGTGCAGCAGGTGGCAAATCTGGAAAAGAAGGTCCCGCTGGAATGGATCACCTCGGACGGGATGCAGGTGACCGAAGCCTTTGAGGAGTATGCCCGTCCGCTGATCCTGGACGAGGTGACCCCTGTGTATGTGAACGGTACCCCCCGCCACATCCGTCTGTGATCCGCCTTTTCCTTCCGCGTCTGTTTTCGTGCGACTGCACGTTTTTATAGCCGAAACAGAAAAAACAAAAAAGGAGAAATCATCATGGGAAAAAACGCAATCGTCGGTCAGTCCGGCGGCCCCACCTCTGTCATCAATGCCAGTCTGGCGGGTGTCTTTGAAAGCTGCAAGAACCGCGGCGCAGACGTTGTGTACGGTATGTGCAACGGTGTTGCCGGTCTGCTGGAGGAACGGGTGGTGGATCTTTCCACCCTGCTGACCGATGACTTGGACATCGAGCTGCTCAAGCGCACCCCGTCCAGCTTTCTGGGCAGCTGCCGCTACAAGCTGCCCGACTGGCGGGATGACGAGGCGGTGTACAAAAAGCTGTTCGCCATTCTGGAAAAGCTGAATATCGGCTACTTCTTCTACATCGGCGGCAACGACTCCATGGACACCATCGGCAAGCTGGCTGACTACGGCCAGCGCGTTGGCAGTGACATTCGCTTTATGGGTGTGCCCAAGACCATCGACAACGACCTGATGGTCACCGACCACACCCCCGGCTACGGCTCTGCGGCCAAGTACATTGGCGTTGTGATGAAAGAGATCATCCGCGACGCCACCGTGTACGGCACCAAGTACGTTACCGTGGTGGAGATCATGGGCCGCAATGCCGGCTGGCTGACCGCTGCCGCCGCACTGGCCAAGAGCGACGATTGCGAGGGCGTGGACATGATCTGCCTGCCCGAGGTTCCCTTCAACGTGGAGCGCTTTGTGGAAAAGGTGCGTGTGATGCAGGAAAAGAAGCCCAGCATCGTCATTGCCGTTTCCGAGGGCGTAAAGCTGGAGGATGGCCGCTATGTCTGTGAGCTGGCGGACGACGTGCACGCCGTGGATGCTTTCGGTCACAAGGCGCTGACCGGTACCGCACGGTATCTGGCCAATGTGGTTGCCCGCAATCTGGACACCAAGACCCGCTGCATCGAGCTTTCCACCCTGCAGCGCTGCGCCGGTCACCTGACCAGCCGCACCGACATCACCGAGGCCTATCAGGTGGGTGGTGCTGCCGCCAAGGCAGCCTTTGAGGGTGTTACCGGCCAGATGGTTGCCCTGAAGCGCATCTCCAACAATCCTTACCAGTGCACCACCGAGCTGCATCCCATCAGCGAGGTCGCCAACCTGGAAAAGAAGGTTCCCCTGAGCTGGATGAACAACAACCATACCCAGATGACCGAGGATTTCTTGGACTACGCCCGTCCGCTGATTCAGGCCGAGCTGACCCCGCTGTACATCGCCGGTCTGCCGCACCACATCTACATGAAGAACCAGAAGTGATTTTCTCCTGACCTGTTTTTGTCAGGCTGAAAAGCCCTCCCGCCCGGACGCTGTAAAGCGCACCCGAGCGGGAGGGCTTTTGTGATCTCTGCCTTTATTTCTTCTTTTTTTGCGCCCAGCCCAAATTATGGGTTGACAAATTGCGCTTTCAGTGGTAACATATACAGGCAGTCCACACGACTGCAAAAATAAATATGGGCGTGTTCCCGAGTGGCCAATGGGGACAGACTGTAAATCTGCTGCTTTCAGCTTCGGTGGTTCGAATCCACCCGCGCCCACCAAACAAGAAAAATCCGAACCTATTTCCGATTGGAGAAGGGTTCGGATTTTTCGTTTTCTTCGGGTACAACAATGATGGCTCCCGTGGACGGTGCAAAACTCCGATACCTTGTCATAGACCGTAAGCCGATAACAAGAATTGGAGGATGCGATTATGAAGTACGATGAAAGAGCCTGCAAATTTAACATGGACACCGGGTGCGTGGAGCTGCTGCTCCGGGATGGGAGAATGATCTATATTGACTGCACCGGGGTCGAGGATGCGCTGAATGTGACCATGACGCAACAGACAGAACTGGACTATCTCATCTATAACGACCCGCTGGCGTATGCCGAACTGATTTTGAACGGAAACCCGAAGGAGTATCTGAAAAACGCAGCCGGAAGCCACGGACTGGAAGATTAAGGGCAAAAAAATAAGAGGTGTGCCCAAGCGGACACACCCCGGTAAGAAACATCTATGTAAAGCAGGGCGTTCCCTTCTCTGGGAGCGTCCTGCTGTTTTTATGCTGCAACAGGCAATGCTTGTAGAGATTCCTGCTCTTTCAGCCATTCCTCGTATTCCCGCTGGAGTAACAGTTACTCTGAAAGATGACGTGGTTACCGTTAAGGGACCCAAAGGCGAAATGAGCCAATATGTAAATCCTGCTATCAATGTTACCATCGAAGACGGTCATGTTGTTTTGGCTGAGAATGAAAATGCAATGCTGGATAACCCCAAGCAAAAGCATGCATTCCATGGATTATACCGTTCATTGGTGCACAACATGGTTGTTGGTGTATCAGAAGGATATAAGAAAGAATTGGAACTTGTCGGTGTAGGTTACCGTGCCTCTAACCAGGGAAATATCATTGAACTGGCTTTAGGTTATACTCACAGTATCTTTATACAGTTGCCTCCTGAAGTTAAAGTTGAGACTAAGTCTGAAAGAAACAAGAATCCTTTGATTATATTGGAATCTTGCGACAAGCAGTTACTTGGTCAAGTTTGCTCTAAAATACGTTCTTTCCGTAAACCTGAACCATACAAGGGTAAAGGTATTAAGTTTGTTGGCGAAGAAATTCGTAGAAAGTCTGGTAAGTCAGCCGGTGCTAAATAATTTACATAAAATTGTATTATCATGACAACAAAATTAGAAAGACGAATCAAGATCAAATATAGAGTACGCAATAAGATTTCAGGTACTACTGAACGTCCGCGTATGAGTGTGTTTAGAAGTAACAAGCAGATTTACGTTCAAGTTATCGATGACTTGTCTGGTAGAACTTTGGCTGCAGCTTCATCTTTGGGAATGGAAGCTATGCCTAAGAAAGAACAGGCTGCTAAAGTTGGTGAACTGATTGCCAAGAAGGCTCAGGAAGCTGGTATTACGACTGTCGTATTCGACCGTAATGGTTACTTGTATCATGGGAGAATAAAAGAAGTAGCTGACGCTGCTCGTAACGGTGGACTTAAATTTTAATCAATTATGGCAGTTAATAATAGAGTTAAGATAACTAACGATATAGAGTTAAAAGACAGATTGGTTGCTATCAACCGTGTTACAAAGGTAACAAAGGGTGGTAGAACATTCAGCTTCTCTGCAATTGTCGTTGTTGGAAACGAAGACGGTATTATTGGTTGGGGCCTTGGTAAAGCAGGTGAAGTAACAGCTGCTATTGCTAAAGGTGTTGAAGCAGCTAAAAAGAACTTGACTCGTGTTCCTGTATTGAAAGGTACAGTTCCTCATGAACAGTCGGCTAAATTTGGTGGTGCTGAAGTATTCATCAAGCCGGCTTCTACCGGTACTGGTGTGGTAGCAGGTGGTGCGATGCGTGCTGTTTTGGAAAGTGTGGGTGTTACAGACGTTTTGGCTAAGTCAAAAGGTTCTTCTAATCCGCACAACTTGGTAAAAGCTACTATTTTAGCTTTGGGCGAGATGAGAGATGCCCGTATGGTTGCTCAGAACAGAGGCGTAAGTATGGAAAAAGTATTTAGAGGATAAGGAGGAATTATGTCAACTATTAAGATTAAACAAGTAAAAAGTAGAATTGGTGCTCCTGCTGATCAAAAGAGAGTACTCGATGCGCTGGGACTTCGCAAGATGAATCGTGTGGTTGAGCACGAAGCAACTCCTTCTATTCTGGGAATGGTTGAAAAGGTAAAACACCTGGTTGCCATCGTTAAGTAATTCATTGTTAATAAAAAAACTAATTACGATATGAATTTAAGTAATTTAAAACCTGCAGAAGGATCTACAAAGACTAGAAAAAGAATTGGCCGTGGCCCGGGATCTGGTTTGGGTGGTACTTCTACAAGAGGTCATAAAGGTGCTAAATCAAGATCAGGTTATTCAAAGAAGATTGGTTTTGAAGGTGGACAGATGCCTCTTCAACGTCGTGTTCCGAAGTTTGGTTTTAAGAATATTAACCGTGTAGAATATAAAGCTATTAACCTTGAAACTATTCAGAAATTGGCTGAAGCTAAGAATCTGACTAAGGTAGGTATGAATGACTTTATTGAAGCTGGTTTCATTTCTTCTAATCAATTGGTAAAAGTACTAGGTAACGGTAGTTTGACTACTAAGCTTGATGTGGAAGCTAATGCTTTTTCAAAGAGTGCGGTAGCTGCAATCGAAGCTGTTGGTGGTAATGCAGTAAAACTCTGATTCAATGAGAAAATCTATTGAAACATTAAAGAATATATGGAAAATTGAGGATCTGAGACAAAGGATCCTCATTACTATATTATTTGTTGCAATTTACAGGTTTGGTTCTTACGTGGTTCTGCCAGGTATTAACCCTGCTATGTTAACTCAGTTGCATAAACAAACGAGTGAAGGTTTGTTAGCCTTGTTAAACATGTTCTCTGGAGGAGCGTTTTCCAATGCATCTATTTTTGCATTGGGAATCATGCCATATATCTCGGCATCAATTGTAATTCAGCTTTTGGCGATTGCTGTTCCCTACTTTCAGAAAATCCAGCGTGAAGGTGAAAGTGGTAGAAGAAAAATCAATCAGTATACTCGTATATTGACAATTGCAATTTTGGTTTTCCAAGCTCCCTCATACTTGCTTAACCTTAAGATGCAAGCCGGACCATCACTTAATGCTTCATTAGATTGGACATTCTTTATAATTACTTCTACCATCATTTTGGCAGCTGGAAGTATGTTTATTCTGTGGCTTGGAGAAAGAATAACAGATAAGGGGATAGGTAATGGTATATCATTCATCATTTTGATTGGTATTATTGCCCGTCTGCCACAATCTTTATTCCAAGAGTTTGTTTCTCGTCTGGCTTCTCCGGGTGCAGGTGGTATCATCATGTTTTTGTTGGAAATAGTATTTTTGTTGTTCGTTATTGCAGCAGCAATTTTGCTGGTTCAAGGCGTCCGCAAAGTTCCCGTACAGTATGCGAAACGTATTGTAGGAAACAAACAATATGGTGGTGCAAGACAATATATTCCTTTAAAGGTGAATGCTGCGAATGTAATGCCTATCATCTTTGCCCAGGCAATCATGTTTATCCCTATTACATTGGTAGGTTTCTCAAATGCTGCAACAGCAAGTGGTATTGTACGTGCATTTGTAGATCATACTAGCTTCTGGTATAATTTTGTTTTTGCAATATTGATTATTGTGTTTACATACTTCTATACTGCAATAACAATTAATCCTAACCAGATGGCAGAAGATATGAAGAGAAATAATGGTTTTATTCCGGGAATAAAACCAGGTAAGAATACAGCTGAGTATATAGATGCGATCATGTCTCGTATTACTCTGCCGGGTTCTATATTCTTGGCTCTTGTAGCCATCATGCCTGCATTTGCCGGTATTTTTGGAGTAAAAGCTGAGTTCGCCCAGTTCTTCGGTGGTACATCCTTATTGATTCTTGTAGGTGTTGTATTGGATACACTCCAACAGGTAGAAAGTCATTTGCTGATGCGCCATTACGACGGATTGTTAAATTCCGGAAGAATCAAGGGGCGTGCTGGTAATGTTGCTGCATATTAATTAGTCTGAGATGATATTTCTTAAGACAGATGATGAGATAGAGCTGCTTCGTCAGAGTAACCTACTTGTAGGTAGGACTCTGGCTGAAGTTGCTAAATTGATAAAACCCGGTGTGACAACTAAGGAACTTGACAAGGTGGCTGAAGAGTTTATTAGAGATAATGGAGCTGTTCCTACTTTTAAAGGTTTTCCCAATCAGTATGGTGATCCGTTTCCCAGTACCTTGTGTACTTCGGTAAATGATCAGGTTGTACACGGTATTCCCAATGATATCCCTTTGAAAGAAGGTGATATTGTTTCTGTTGATTGTGGTACTTATATGAATGGGTTTTGTGGGGATTCAGCTTATACCTTCTGTGTAGGAGAAGTTGATCCTGAGGTCTTGAAACTTTTGAAGACAACAAAAGAAGCTTTATATTTAGGTATAGAGAATGCCATTCATGGAAAGCGTTTGGGTGATATAGGTTTTGCTGTCCAGCAACATTGCGAGGCTAATTCCTATGGTGTGGTAAGAGAATTCGTAGGTCATGGTATTGGAAAAGATATGCATGAAGATCCGCAGGTACCCAATTATGGAAAAAGAGGATACGGCACTCAGTTGAAAAAGGGTATGTGCATTGCCATCGAACCGATGATAACATTGGGTTCCCGCCAGATAGTAATGGAAAGAGATGGATGGACAGTGCGTACACGCGATAGGAAATGTGCCGCTCACTTTGAGCATACAGTTGCAATAGGAGTTGGGAAGGCAGATATTTTGTCCTCATTTGAATATGTCGAACAAGTATTAGGAGATAAAGCAATTTAATATGGCAAAGCAATCCGCAATAGAACAAGATGGAGTTATAGTTGAAGCATTGTCTAATGCAATGTTTCGTG
>OLEE01000492.1_pt1 | contig 8914 bp, 5 predicted proteins | sample 1602011 | NCBI WGS metagenome assembly OLEE01 (sample SAMN02675044, study PRJEB24791) | human gut metagenome, SKBSTL002 | isolation source: stool | host: Homo sapiens | place: USA | reverse complement strand
GGTCACCGCAAGCATCGACACGGTGCTGGTCAATGCGGTAGGGGCTGTCTCTGCCACGGTGAATATCGCGATCACCGCCTCGTTTGCGCTGATCATCTCCGTCTATATGTCCCTTAGTACGGAGAGCCTCGGCCACCAAGCCCGCACGCTGGTGTGCGCCTACCTGAAGCCTGCCCACGCCGCCGGGGTGCTGAAGTTCTGCCGGCTGTTCCGGCAGTCCTTTGCAAACTTTTTAACGGGACAATGCAGCGAGGCAGTGATCCTTGGCGTTCTGATGGCTCTTGCATTTTCCGTTTTCAAGATCCCCTACGGCAGTCTGGTGGGCGTGCTCACCGCCATCTGCGCCATCATCCCCTATGTGGGTGCACTGATCTCCTGCGTGGTCAGTGTGTTCCTTGTGCTGTTGGTAGACCCTGTGCTGGCGGTGCGCTGCCTGATCGTGTACCTTGCCGTGCAGTTTGTTGAAAACCAGTTCATTTATCCCCGTGTGGTGGGCAAATCCGTGGGGCTTTCGCCGCTATACACCCTTATTGCCGCCATGATCGGCGGAAAGCTTTTTGGCATCATCGGCATTATCTTCTTTATCCCCCTGACAGCGGTGGTCATCGAGCTTGTAAAAGAGGACACCTTTCGGCGTCTGCGCGCAAAAGAGCCCCTGCAATAAAACAGCGTGCCCGGAATACCATAACCCCTGATACCCTTCCCCGGTGTCAGGGGTATTTTTATGCCGTGCAGCTGCAAAGCACGCGGTTGTTCGCCCTTTTCCATGCAAAATCCTTCAAAAAAACAGCTTGAAACACTTTTGTTACAATGATACAATATGATTGTTATTTTATGGGAAAATCGGCGTATGCCCCGTGCGGACAGGCTGCGAGCGTAGGGGTTCCTGTGGGGTGTGTAAAAATCGCTAAGGCAGCACTGCGCTCCTGCACTTGCGCAGTACTGCCCTCCGAAAATGTGAGGAAAGTATATTTATATGATAAAAAAAATCTCCCGCCGCTCCTTTTTGCAGGTTTGCGGCATTACTGCGGCAACGGCAGCGCTGACCGCCTGCGGCGGCGGTAAGGCTGAAAGCAAAACAGCAGATGCGCACGAAGCCGTCACCTTTATGGCACCTTATAAGGAGATAGAAGCCTTTATTGAGCAGGTGCACAGCGTTTACCCGGAAGTGAACATCGAGGTCGTGCCCTACAGCGGCGATAACACCACCACCTGTTTGCAGAATATGTTTGCGGCGGGCGACCTGCCGGACGTCTGCACCTTGACCTACTACGACCCCCGGATCGATCTGGTCTCCGACAAACTGCTGGACCTTTCCGGCTACGATTTTACGGATAACTATGTGGAGTCCCGTCTGCAGGACGTGTTCGACAACGGTGCCATCTATCTGCTGCCCTCGGTTTACAACTGCTACGGCATCACCTACAACAAGACCCTGCTGCGGGAACACGGCTGGGAGCTGCCCAATTCTTTCGCTGAGCTGGAGGTGCTGGCTGCAAAAGCCAAGGAAGCCGGGGTCGATCTCTGCCTGTCGCAGATCCAGTACCCGGGCTACGGTTTCCAGTATCTGTGCAACATTGCAGATGCCGATTTCCTTGGCACGCTGGACGGCAGACTGTGGCAGAAGGATTATCTTTCCGGCAAGGCAAACGTCAGCAACACCCCCGGCATGATGCAGGCAATGGCGTATGTCAAAAAGTGGAAGGACATCGGGATGCTGAACGACTCCGGCGATGCTCTTGACGACAATGTGACCCTGCAGAGGATGGCCGAGGGGAATACCCTGTTTTTGATCGGAAACACCAACGGCATTGTGGAGGCAGACGGCAACGCCGATAAATTCGGCCTGATGCCCTATCTTTCCGAGGACGGCACCCAGAACGTTTTTGTGCTGAATGTGAACCGCTTCTACGGTCTGAATAAAAAGCTGAAACAGAACCCCCAAAAGCTGGAAGATGCGCTCAAGGTGATGCGTGTGCTTTCCACCGTTGCAGGCACCAGCGCTCTGCAGCCCGCAACGGCGCTGAAAAGCAGCCTGTTGCCCTTCAAGGGTGCAAAGGCAGACGGCACCTACTATGCCGACATCGCCGATACCCTGAACGCAGGCAACACCGCGCCCTTTATCTATTCCGGCTGGGAAAACACCTTCGTGACCACCGGCCTTAAAATGCTGGACTTCATGAAGGGCAACGCCACCATGGAGGATGTCATCCGTCAGCTGGACGAGGATCAGGACAGTGTGGTGAACAACACCCCGGATGTCATCACTACCGTTACGGAGGAGCTTTCGCAGCAGGACTGCGCCATGCTGGTAGGCCGCTGCTTTGCACAGGCTACCGGCAGCGACCTTGCGCTGGTCTCGCTGAGCACATGGATCCCCGGCAACCCCACCGAGCAGAACCACCACGGCGTAGCCGCCAAGCTGTACGCCAAGGGCATTACGGATTACGACCTTTCGGTCATCCTGCCCACCGGCTGGAACCGCACCATCCAGACCGTCACCCTGACCGGGCAGCAGATCAGCGACCTGCTGGCTTCTGGCTACGATGCCTACGGCAACGGCAAGGGCTACCCCTATGTGCTGGTAAGCCCGGTGCAGCCGGAGGCGGGCAAGACCTATCAGGTTGCCATCTGCGGTGTGAGCGACCAGCTGGCTGCCGAAGCAACGGTGACAGACAGCGGCGTGGTGGGCATGGATGCCGCAAAGGCTTTCTTTGGCGGATACACCACCATCAGCCGGGCAGACACCGCATGGAGTTGAATAAAACGGACAGGAGATACTGGATGTGAACAACAAAATCTATAAAAAGCTGTTTGTGGGCTTCGGCTTTGTCATCATCGTGTTGATCCTGACCCTTTTTGTCATGAGCCAGACCTACATCCAAAACCTTGTCTACCACGAGCGGCTGAGCCAGATGGAAGAGGTCACTCACCAGATGTTCCACAGTCTGGAGGATGTGATCGACAACCACTGGGACGAGGTGAATGTGCAGTGTAATTATTTATACAACACCCCGCTGGAGACTGATACCGATCTCTACCGCTATCTGAAAAAGCTGTCGGAGCTTTCCAATTACCATGAAAAACAGATCGAACTGATCGCCGTGGATGCTGCCGGGCGTTATTATACCGAGTATGGCCGCACGGGTCTGCTGCGGGAAATGAACTATCTGGAAAACGCGCCGCAGCGGGTCAGCTATGTTTCCAATTCGCTGACCGTGGACGACTCCCGGATGGTGTTTCTGGAACAGCTCTCCACCCCCATCACACTGCAAAGCGGAGAGAAAGAGATCACCCTGCGCTACTTTGGTATTTCGCAGAGCATGACCCAGCTGAACGATTATTTCCGCTGCGACGCCTACGAAAATAACAACAGTGTCTATGTGCTGGATAATAACGGCTTCAAGCTGTTCAACGCCAATGATACCGAGCTGCTGAAGGGGCACAACGTATACACCGTGCTCTCCCAGATGTCCTATCTGCACGGTTCTTCCTTTGCGGAGGCAAAGGAGCGGCTTGACCGCACAGGCTCCTGTTATTCCAACGCCGTGCTGGACGGAACTGAGTATTACTACGCCCTGAAGCAGATGGAAAACGCCCAGTGGACGCTGGCGTTCCTTGTTCCGGCAAAATATGTGGCCGTGAATACGCAGAAGCTGGTCAATATCGTCATGGTCGTTATTGTAGGCTTTGCAACGGTGTTTTCGATTACGGCAGTCATTGCTGGCTGGTTCCTTTTGCGGGAAAAGCAGCAGCGGGAGCTGCAGGCTGAAAAAAAGACGAACCTCCGTCTGGAGCAGTATAACGTCCAGCTGACGCAGGCCAACGACGAAATGCGGCGGGCGCAGGATGCTGCCGCCGAGGCGCTGCAGTCTGCCGAGCGTGCCAGCAAAGCCAAGACGGACTTCCTTTCCAACATGAGCCACGATATCCGCACCCCCATGAACGCCATCATCGGCATCACCACCCTGATGAAAAACGAGCTGCACGAGCCGGAAAAGCTTGCCGAGCATCTGGGCAAGCTGGAAAGCTCCGGTCAGCTGCTGCTGGGCATCATCAACAATATTCTGGATATGAGCCGCATCGAGAGCGGCAAGACCACCCTGCATGTGGAAAAAATGAACCTGCCCCAGCAGATCAGCCAGCTGGACAGCATCATCCGGCAGCAGGCAGGCCAGCGCAGTCAGACCTTTACGGTAAGCACCAATCTGCAGCACGAAAACGTGCTGGCCGACCCCAACCGTTTGAATCAGGTGCTGATGAACATCCTCTCCAATGCGGTCAAGTATACGCCCACCGGCGGACACATCCAGTTGGAGGTGGACGAGCTGCCCCGGAACGAGCACTACGCCCGGTACCGCTTTGTGGTGCAGGATGACGGCATCGGCATGAGCGAGGCCTACCAGAAGACCCTTTTTGACCCCTTTACCCGCGAGGAACGCTCCGGCACCAACAAGGTGCAGGGCACGGGTCTGGGTATGGCGATTACCAAAAGCGTCATAGACCTGATGGGCGGCTCCATCAGCGTAGAGAGTGCCACCGGTAAGGGCACCCGCTTTGAGGTGGTGCTGGAATTCCCCATTGACACCGAAGCGGACACGGTGCAAAAGGCGCAGGCGCTCCCGGAGGAAGAAGAGACCACTTCTCCCCTGTCCGGCATGAAGTTCCTCTGTGCCGAGGATAACGCCATCAACGCCGAGATTCTGCAAATGCTGCTGGAAACAAAAGGCGCAAGCTGCACCATCTGCCCCAACGGTCAGGAGATCGTGGATGCCTTTGCCAGCGTGAAGCCCGGCGACTATGATATGATTTTGATGGACGTGCAGATGCCGGTGATGGACGGCTTGGAAGCCACCCGCCGCATCCGCAGCGGCGAAAACCCGCTGGGACGCACCATCCCCATCCTTGCCATGACCGCCAACGCCTTCCTTGAGGATATGCAAAAGAGTAAGGAAGCCGGCATGGACGAACACCTGTCCAAGCCTGTGGACATCAGCGCACTGGAACAGGTGGTAAAGCGCTTCCGCGTTACCCCCCCCCCGAAAATAAATAGCGGTATACAGCGCTTTTGTCGCAAAGCGCCGCATAACCTTGCATAAAAAAACTGCTGCCCCTTTGCCCGGACGCTTTGGCATCCGGTACGGGGCAGCAGTTTTTTGCGTTATAGAAGGAGCTTTCCCCTCAGATGGGCATGGTCTGGTAGAACCAGTCCGAAATGGCCTTGCGGGTGTCGGCGAAGAACTTCTTCACCGGGCAGGCGGCATCCCGGGCTTCCTGCTCCAGATCCGTGCCTGCGGGGAAGTTGCGGATAACGGTATACGCTACCGACTGCGGCGGCAGTGACATCATCACAGCCGGGTCGTGCACCACGCAGATCTGCTCGCCTACCGCAAGGGTAGCGGGGTCGGAGGTGGTCTTTTCGTCATGGTCCTGCCAGACGGTGCTGTCGGTAACGATCATCTGATAGGTCTCCTGCTCTTCCGCAGTCACCAGAATAGACTCCACCTTGCCCTCCACGGTGCGGCTGACGCCCTCTACTACACCATAATAGTAGAGCTTCTTGGAAAACAGCGCCGAAGCAGAGGGCAGCACGCTGACGCTGAGCAGCAGCACCGCAAGCAGACAAAAGAGCGAGCGATAGGTCTTTTTCATAGAAAACCTCCATTTTTCATGTTGCAGCGGAGCGCCCGGCGCTCCCGGATGCCTTATTTTACCATAACTACCGTCGGATTTCTATATCCGGGCTTAACCGGCCACGGAAAATCAGCTTTTATGCAAAAAGGACTGCCGTGCATAGCAACGCACAGCAGTCCTTTTTATGCTTTTATCCGTTTACTTGCTGATGGAAAGGGTGCCGAAAGCAGTCTCTTCAAAGTGGCTGCTGTACAGCTCCTGCATCAGTTTGATGAGCGAGAGGGTATCCTCTGCGCCGGCGGTCTCGTAGCAGGAGTGCATCGCCAGCTGGGGCAGGCCGATGTCCACGCAGTTCATGGACACCTGTGCCATAGCCAGATTGCCCAGCGTGCTGCCGCCCACCTTATCGGAGCGGTTTGCAAAGTATTGCAGCGGCACACCGGCGCGGGCAGCCAGCTCCCGGGCGGCGGCAACGCTCATGCCGTCGCTGGTGTACTTCTGACCTGCGTGGGTCTTGATGACCACGCCCTTGTTCATGTAGGTGCAGTTGTTCACATCGGTGTGCTCCGGGTGGTTGGGGTGCACGGCGTGGGCGTTGTCGGCACTGACCATAAAGCTGGAAGCCACCGCGCGGTGGAAGTCCTCGTCGTTGCCGCCAAGGCTCTGGGCAATGCGGTGCAGCACATCGTACAGGAAGGTGGAAGCTGCGCCCTGCTTGGTGCCGGAGCCGACTTCCTCGTTATCAAAGAAGGCTGCCACGCCGATGGAGCGGGCGTTCTTGGCGGTCAGCAGACCTTTCAGGATGCCGTAAACGCACTGCTGGTCGTCCAGACGGCCGCAGGAGATGAACTCCTCGTTGCAGCCCCAGACGGTGGCCTTTTCCCGCACATAGAGGAACAGGTCGCTGCCAAGGATCTGCTCCTCGGACACCTTCAGCTCCTCTGCGATCAGCTTTTTCAGCGCGCCCTCCTCGCAGGCACCGCCCAGCACGGGCAGCATATCCACCTGCTTGTTGAAGGAAGCCTTATCGTTGACCTCGCGGTTCATGTGGATGGCCACGCTGGGGATCATCAGCAGGTCGCGGTCCAGTGCCACCAGACGGGATACGATAGCGCCGTTCTCCTGCACCAGCACACGACCCGCCACAGACAGCGGACGATCCATCCATGTGGCGCAGATCATGCCGCCGTAGCCCTCGGTGTTCAGCTTGGTGTAGTTCTGCCCCATGTGGATCTCGGCGTTCTCCTTGATGCGGAAGCAGGGAGAATCGGTATGGGCGGCGGCAACGTTGAAGCTGTAATTTTCCAGCTGGTCGCCCATGCGGAAGGCAATGATGCTGGAACCGTTGCGGCAGACAAAATAGTCCTTGCCGGGTTCCAGCGCCCACTTGCGGCTTTCCAGCAGCTCTGCAAAACCTGCTTTCAGCAGGATATCCCGCACAGCGGCGGTGGTGTGGTATGCGGTGGGGTTGCCGTCGATGAAGGACAGCATTTCACGGACTTCGGATGCGATCATAAAAATAAACCTCCTAATTTCCTGAGAAAAGAGCCGGTCAGTGCTGACCGGCCCTTTTTAAGCATATTCAGGTTACTTTTTGGCAGCGGTCTGCTCGCGCTTTGCTAGGGCGGGCAGAATGAATCCCAGCACGGTCAGCACCACGGGGGTGATGACGTTCAGTGCAAAGGTAAAGGGGTCCTTGTCGTACATACCCAGCACGCAGCACACGGCAGTAACGGCAAAGCACCAGCCGCCGAAGAACTTGGCCACGGCCTGATTCTTGACAAAGCGGTACTCGGCGGGGATGGTATCGTAGGCGTTGCGCAGGGCGATGTAGGCGGCAAACACCCACAGATAGCGCATGGGCATGCACACAGAGTTCAGCTTGGTCAGCTGGCGCAGAACAGCAGCCGCACCGGGCACGAAGGACTGTGCCAGAATGATGGAGCCGGACAGCACAGCCACCATCTTGATGCCGTTGCTGTGCACACCGTGGGCGTTGACCTTGTGCAGAGCCTGCGGGATGAACTGCTTGGTGTGCTCGTTATCCAGCAGCATACGCAGCGGTGCGTCGATGCTCAAAATCAGCACAGCGAGCTGGCTGATGACGTTGCACAGGGCGTAGATGATCATGAACAGATCGCCCACATGGTAGTACTGACCCAGCTTCTGGAAAGCCCAGTAGGAACTGTTGGCGACATAGGCGTTGAAGCTCTCTGCGCTGGCGTTGATGACGGCGGGGTCGAACATACGGCTCATGGCCAGCGTGCCCAGAATGGCGCAGGTGACCACCATGACGGCCAGCGCGATCATGCCGCGGGGGAAGCCCTTGCTGGGGTTCTCGACCTTATTGACGTAGGGAGAGATCTTCTCGCAGCCACCCACAGCGAACACCAGAATGGACAGAGAAGTAAAGTAGGTGACGTTGAAGTTGGGAATGAGGCTGCTGAAACTCAGGTTGGCGTGGACGTACTCTGCCGTGGGGTTGATGGCCGGGGCAGCGAACATCATCACGATGTACAGCAGGGACATGACGAAGGTGCAGGTGCCTGCGGCAGTCAGCAGCTTTTTCAGAGGGTTCAGACCCAAGCTTGCAATGTAGCAGCCCAGCAGCAGGATGCAGAAGGTAGCCAGCTGGATGTAGCGGGTGGGGAAGGAATCGTAGGTCTCCGCGTTGCGGAAAATGGCCCAGCTCAGTGCCTTCAAAAAGCCGCTGCCCTTGCTGGCAATGTAGGTGATGTGGCAGGCCCAGTAGGTCCAACCGGCGTAGTAGGCCAGCTTGGCGTTGGTGGTCTGGTGCAGCCAGGAGCTGACGCCGCCGCCCTCGTTTTTAAAGGCAGAGCCCAGCTCACCCACCATCAGCGCATAGGGGATGAAGTACAGGACAAACATAAAGATCCAGCTGAAGATGACCTGCGGACCGTTAAAGTACACAAAGCCGTTGGTAATGTTGCCGAAGCCCCAGACCGTAGAAAAGGCCATGAAGGCAAGGGTAAGCCACGAGATCTTTGTGGCTTTTTCTTTGTTAGACATGCGGACAATTCCTCTCTTTCTTTTCCACACAGGGCGGAAGTTCCTGTAAGAAGGCCGATGTTCCGCATACGTTTCGCAATTTTTACCAAAAATACAGCAGTACTCGACCGATCACTTTGATAGTATAGCATAATTGCAGATTGTAGACAATCTGCAATTTCCATAAAATGATTGGTCAAAATTTAGACGGTCAGCCAAATTCCCCTTATTTTGCTGCTTCGTCCGCTGCCTGTCCAGCGCTGTTTGCGCT
>OLEE01000475.1_pt1 | contig 9241 bp, 2 predicted proteins | sample 1602011 | NCBI WGS metagenome assembly OLEE01 (sample SAMN02675044, study PRJEB24791) | human gut metagenome, SKBSTL002 | isolation source: stool | host: Homo sapiens | place: USA | reverse complement strand
CCGGTTCGGGCTGGGCTATGCCCCCAACGATGGGCAGGCACTGTTCCAGTACCTGCGGGATAAGGGCTACAACCAGCAGGAACTGGACGCCAGCGGCTTGTTCAAACGCAGCCAGTCCGGGCGCATCTACTGTCTGTTCTGGAAGCGTGTCATGACCCCTATCTTTGATCTGCGCGGCAACATCATTGCCTTTGGCGGGCGCGTGATGGACGACTCCAAGCCCAAATACGTCAACAGCCCGGAAACGCTGGTCTATCACAAATCCGAGACGGTGTTTGCCATGCAGATCGCCAAGCGCAGCGCCTCCCGGCGGTTCGTGCTGTGCGAGGGCTACATGGATGTCATCAGTATGCAGCAGGCGGGCATCGATACCGCCGTCTGCGCCTGCGGCACCGCCCTGACCCCCGGACAGGTGCGCATCATCAGCGAATATGCCGATGAGGTCATTCTGAGCTATGACTCGGACGAGGCCGGCCAGAAGGCGACCCTGCGCTCACTGGAACTGTTCCGCAACAGCCCGGTAAAGGTGGGCGTTTTGCAGATTCCCGGTGCAAAGGACCCGGACGAATACATCAAAAAATACGGCCCGGAGCGTTTTCAGGCACTTCTGGACGGGGTGGGCAATGCGTTGGACTTCCGGCTCAAGCGCCTGCGAGACCAGTATGATCTCTCGCAGGATGCGCAGCGGCTGCAATATGTAAAGGAAGCCGTGGAGATGCTGGCCGAGCGCTCTAACCCCACTGAGCAGGAGGTGTACGCCGGGCGGCTGGCAGAGGAGACCAACATCTCCAAAACCGCCATTCTGGCACAGCTGGGCACCGCAGTAAAGCGGGCGGGCGGCAAGTACCGCCGGGAGAAAAACCGCGAGCTGCTGCGCTCCGGTGAGATGGATCAGATCAAGGTGCCTTACAGCGCAGGCGGCAGTCAGGCGCTGGGCATCGCCAGCGCCCAGCAGCGGCTGCTGGCAGCCATCCTGCGGGAGCCCCGCTATCTGGAATTGGCCAAACAGCAGCTGACGGCGGAGCAATTCATCCAGCCGCAGCAGAAGGAACTATACGAAGCGATGCTCAATTGCAGCCGGGAGGGCGTGGAACTCAGCCTGACTGCACTGCGGGCATTTGTAAGCGAAGAAGCATTGAATGAACTGAGCCGGCTTGCGGCACAATACAGCGATGTGAACTGCACTCCGGACGATATCCGTCTGTATCTGGACAGGATCGCCCGGGGAATGCCGGTTGCTAGCAAAGCTGCTGCAATGTCCGGCGATGAGATCACACAGTATCTTCAGTCGATGCGCGAAAAAAAGCAGGGGACGCTGCCCGAACAAGACTGATCCCTGTTTTCCCTCCGGCTGGAGCTGGAGAGAAAAGGAGCAGGAATCATGCAGAAATTGTCGCAAACGGAAGAACTTGCCCGCAGCCTTGCCGCAAAGGCTCACCGTCACACCCTGACCACGGAGCAGATCAGCCGTGCCATGGAAGAAGCGGATTTTGATATTGCACAGCTGGACGAGCTTTACGCGGCGCTGGAGCAGCGGGGCGTTCATCTGGCAGAGGAGGAGCCTGCCGAGCTGCCTGTGCTGGATGATGCCCAGATCGGCAGGCTGGAGAATGAACTATCCTCGGAGGGTGTGGCACTGGATGATCCGGTCAAGACCTATTTAAAGGAGATCGGCCGGGTGCCGCTGCTGACCGCCGGACAGGAGATGGCGCTGGCAAAGGCTGCCCGGGCCGGGGATGCAGAGGCCCGCCGCGCTTTGAGCGAGGCAAACCTGCGGCTGGTGGTATCGGTAGCCAAGCGCTACGCCGGGCGTGGACTGCCTTTTCTGGATCTCATTCAGGAGGGCAACCTCGGCCTGATGAAGGCTGCTGAAAAGTTTGAGCCGGAGCGGGGCTTCAAGTTCTCCACCTATGCAACCTGGTGGATCCGTCAGTCCATCACCCGCGCCATTGCGGATCAGGGGCGCACCATCCGCATCCCGGTGCATCTGGTGGAGAGCATCAACCGGGTCAAGAAAACGGCAGGCGATCTGCTGCACAAAAATGGGCGGGAGCCCACCGTGGAGGAGATCGCCGCCGCACTGGATATGGAACCGGACAAGGTGCGGGAGCTGCTGCAACTGTCGCAGGAACCCATCAGTCTGGAAACGCCGGTGGGGGAGGAAGAGGACGCTCATCTGGAGGACTTTATTCAGGACGAGGACGCCGGTGTCCCGGTGGACGAAGCCGGGCGCCAGCTGCTGCGGCGGGAACTGCTGCACGTCCTTAAAAGCCTGACGCCCCGGGAGGAGAGGGTCATCACCCTGCGCTTTGGTCTGGAGGATGGCCGCGCCCGCACCCTGGAAGAACTGGGCAAGGAGTTCAACGTGACCCGGGAGCGGGTGCGGCAGATCGAAGCAAAGGCGCTGCGCAAGCTGCGCCACCCCAGCCGCGCAAAGCTGCTGCGGGATTATCTGGACGAGTGAGCATTCTGTATAATAGGACAAGGCCGCTGCACGGCGTTCCGTGCGGCGGCCTCTTCTTTTGCGGCGGGGAAGCGGAAAAGTAATACCTCCGGGCGCAAGAGCAAAGATAGACAAATTGCACAAGGGTGTTATGAACAGGAACGTGCAAAATAAAAAAATCAAGTACTTGGAAAGTAAACGGCTACACACTGCCGGGCGTTCGAAAACAAACCGAAAATTAAATTTATTTCGGCAAAAAACTGAAAAATGGCTTGACAACAGGGGTTTTGGGGTGTATACTGCATTAGTATCACATAATGGACTAGTGCGTCAAAAAGGGAACTGTGATGGCTGCCGCTTGGGGGGTCACCCCGAAAAGTTTGTGCAAAATGCCGGAAGGTTCCGCAGGACGCGGGTCGAATTATGTGTGTCTGCTCAAATTTGACCCGCGTATACGACATCCCGTAGAATATAAAAGTAAGGAGTGGTTGATTTTATGATGAAAGTCAAGCCCGTAAAGCTCGGCAAAACCGAGCGCATGAGCTTCTCCCACATCGACGAAGTCATCAGTATGCCGAACCTGATCGAGGTGCAGAAGAACTCGTATCAGTGGTTCCTGGATGAAGGCCTGAAGGAGGTCTTCCACGATATCGGCACCATTGAGGACTACACCGGCAATCTGGCACTGAGCTTTGTGGACTTCCGGCTGGATAAGGAGCCGAAGTACAGCATCAAGGAGTGCAAGGAGCGCGACGTTACCTTTGCAGCCCCCCTGCGCGTCACCGCCCGTCTGCTGAACAAGGAGACCGGCGAGGTGAAGGATCAGGAGATCTTCATGGGTGACTTCCCCCTGATGACCGACGCAGGCACCTTTGTCATCAACGGTGCCGAGCGTGCAATCGTCAGCCAGTTGGTCCGCTCTCCCGGTGTGTTCTACGGCCATGCGAAGGATAAGGTCGGCAACGACCTGTACAGCGCCACCATGAACCCCAACCGCGGTGCATGGCTGGAGTACGAGACCGATGCCGCCAACGTGTTCTATGTCCGTATCGATAAGAACCGTAAGCTGCCCGTCACCGTGCTGTGCCGTGCACTGGGCCTGTCCTCTAACGAGGATATCCTGAACTACTTCGGCGAGGACGAGCGCATTCTGGCCACGCTGGAAAAGGATACCACCAAGAACCGCGAGGAGGGCCTGCTGGAGGTCTATCGCAAGCTGCGCCCCGGCGAGCCCCCCACGGTGGAGTCCGCTACCAGCCAGATCGATATGCTGTTCTTCGATCCGCGCCGGTACGACCTGTCCCGCTTCGGCCGCTATAAGATGAATAAGAAGCTGTCTCTGGCACGCCGCATCATGGACCATGTGGCCGCAGAGAACGTGGTGGATCCCTTCACCGGTGAGATCCTTGTCGAGGCCGACAAGAAGATCGACCGCAAGCTGGCCGAGCGGATCGATGCTGCCGGCGTGAATCTGGTCGTGCTGAAGATCGATGATCCCATGAAGGATCAGCCCCACAAGGTCAAGGTCATCACCAACGGCTGTGTGGATGCACAGGGCTTCTTCTCCTTCGACGTCAAGGAATGCGGCATCAACGAGCGCGCTTCCTTCGCCGAAATCCGTAAGATTCTGGATGCTACCTCCGATCCGGAAGAGCAGAAAGAACTGCTGACCAAGAATCATGATGAGCTCATCAGCCGCACCGTTACCGTTGACGATATCTTTGCTTCCGTCAACTACCTGCTGGGCCTTGATCACGGCATCGGCACCACCGATGATATCGACCATCTGGGCAACCGCCGCATCCGCAGCGTCGGTGAGCTGCTGCAGAACCAGTTCCGCATCGGCTTCTCCCGCATGGAGCGCGTCATCCGTGAGCGCATGACTCTGCAGAATCAGGAAAACGGCGAGATCACCCCGCAGAGCCTCGTCAACATCCGCCCTGTCGTCGCCGCCATCAAGGAGTTCATCGGTTCCAGCCCGCTGTCCCAGTTCATGGACCAGAACAACCCGCTGGCAGAGCTGACCCACAAGCGCCGTCTGTCCGCTCTGGGCCCCGGCGGTCTGTCCCGTGACCGCGCAGGCTTCGAGGTCCGCGACGTTCACTACAGCCACTACGGCCGTATGTGCCCCATCGAGACCCCTGAAGGCCCCAACATCGGTCTGATCTCCTATCTGGCATCCTACGCCAAGATCAACGAGTACGGCTTCGTGGAGGCTCCCTACCGCAAGGTCAAGAAGATCTACGACGAGAACAACAACCTCATCGAGCAGGTCGTCACCGACGAGGTGGAGTATATGACCGCCGATGTGGAGGACGAGTACGTTGTGGCACAGGCCAACGAGCCGCTGGATGAAGGCAAGCACTTCATCCGTCCCCGTGTGTCTGCCCGCCGCCGCGACGAGATCTTGGAAATCGACGCAGAGAAGGTCGATTACATGGACGTTTCTCCGCGAATGATGGTCTCTGTTGCTACCGCTTGCATCCCCTTCCTGGAGAACGATGACTGTAACCGTGCACTGATGGGCTCTAACATGCAGCGTCAGGCAGTGCCTCTGATGGTCACCCAGCAGCCCATTGTTGCTACCGGTATGGAGTACAAGGCTGCTACCGATTCCGGCACTGCTGTGCTGGCCAAGAGCAACGGCGTTGTGGAAAAGGTCGATGCCGACCATGTTGTGGTGCGCAACGAGCAGGGCGCTCTGGAGGATTATTCTCTGATCAAGTTTGCCCGCTCCAACGCAGGCACCTGCATCAACCAGCGCCCCATCGTAGAAGTGGGCGAGACCGTCACCGCCGGTCAGGTGCTGGCCGATGGCCCCGCAATGCGCAACGGCGAGATCTCTCTGGGTAAGAACGCCCTGATCGGCTTCATGACCTGGGAGGGCTACAACTACGAGGACGCCGTCCTGCTGAACGAGAAGATCGTGCGTGAGGACGTGTACACCTCCATCCACATCGAGGAGTACGAGACCGAGAGCCGCGATACCAAGCTGGGACCCGAAGAGATCACCCGCGACATCCCCAACGTTTCTGAGGACGCCCTGAAAGATCTGGACGAGCGCGGCATCATCCGCATCGGTGCCGAGGTCAAGAGCGGCGATATTCTGGTCGGTAAGGTCACCCCGAAGGGTGAGACCGAGCTGACTGCTGAGGAGCGCCTGCTGCGTGCCATCTTCGGTGAGAAAGCCCGCGAGGTGCGCGATACCTCTCTGCGTGTGCCCCACGGCGCATACGGCATCATTGTGGATGTCAAGGTCTTTACCCCGGAGAACAGCGATGAGCTGCAGCCCGGTGTGCGCGAGGTCGTCCGCTGCTATATCGCTCAGAAGCGTAAGATCAGCGTCGGCGATAAGATGGCAGGCCGTCACGGTAACAAGGGTGTCGTTTCCCGCATCCTGCCGCAGGAGGATATGCCCTACCTGCCCGACGGCACTCCGCTGGACATCGTGCTGAACCCGCTGGGCGTGCCTTCCCGTATGAATATCGGTCAGGTGCTGGAAGTCAACCTCGGCTACGCTGCCAAGGCCTGCGGCATCAAGGTCATGACCCCTGTCTTTGACTCTGCCCGTGAGAACGACATCGGCGATACTTTTGATACCGCCCGCGAGATGTGGCACGGCGAGAATGCTCCCGCATATCCCACCAAGCTGCCCAAGATCATGGGCGAGAAGGGCCACATCATCGACTTCTCCAAGATCGAGCTGGATCGTGACGGCAAGACCACCGTTTACGATGGCCGTACCGGTGAAAAGTTTGATAACCGCGTTACCGTTGGTTATATGTACTACCTCAAGCTGCATCACCTGGTCGACGATAAGATCCACGCCCGTTCCACCGGCCCCTACTCTCTGGTCACTCAGCAGCCTCTGGGCGGCAAGGCTCAGTTCGGCGGTCAGCGCTTCGGCGAGATGGAGGTCTGGGCACTGGAAGCTTACGGCGCCGCTTACACCCTGCAGGAGATCCTGACTGTCAAGTCCGATGATGTGGAGGGTCGTGTCAAGACCTACGAAGCCATCGTCAAGGGCGAGCCCATCCCGCAGCCCGGCATCCCCGAGTCCTTCCGCGTTATGCTGAAGGAACTGCAGTCTCTGGGTATGGACGTGATCGTGCAGGATAAGGACGGCAACGAGATCGATATGCGCCAGAACTTCGACGATGAAGAGACCGGCTTTGATATGCGTGACGTTGCCGGTACCGAGACTGTGGTGCAGGAGAGCGAACTGACTGATTACAACATCAAGGACGCCGATGCAGGTTTCGATGATCCTTCTGTGCTGGAGGACGATAACTCCGGTGCCGAGGCTCCGGCTGCTTCTGACGAAGTAGATTTCTGATCAGACAAAGAACACAAGCCTCAAGCCCCTGTTCCGCGTGCTGCGGCAGGGGAGAAGCGCCTGTGATCCTGTAACAGAAAAGCCGCCTGTATCATCGAAACAACTAGAGATTAAGAAAGGGTTCGTTTCATGGAAAACAACGTTTTCGATTCCATTAAAATCGGCCTTGCCTCCCCGGAGCAGATCCGCGCTTGGAGCTACGGCGAGGTCAAAAAGCCCGAAACCATCAACTACCGCACCCTGAAGCCGGAGCGTGACGGCCTGTACTGCGAGCGCATTTTTGGACCTACCAAGGACTGGGAGTGCCACTGCGGTAAGTACAAGCGCATCCGTTACAAGGGCAAGGTGTGTGATCGCTGCGGCGTCGAGGTCACCAAGGCCAAGGTCCGCCGTGAGCGTATGGGTCACATCGAGCTGGCCGCTCCTGTGAGCCACATCTGGTACTTCAAGGGCATCCCCAGCCGCATCGGCCTGATGCTGGACATCAGCCCCCGCCTGCTGGAAAAGGTGCTGTACTTTGCAAGCTATATCGTCACCGATCCCGGTCTGACCCCGCTGGATAAAAAGCAGCTGCTGACCGAGAAGGAATACCGCGAAATGTGCGAGCGCTACGGCGACGAGTTCGAGGCTGCCATGGGCGCCGAGGCTGTCCAGACCCTGCTGAAGGAGATCGATCTGGATCAGCTGAGCGCTGAGCTGACCGCCGAGGTGGAGAAGTCCTCCGGCCAGAAGCGCGTGCGCATCCTCAAGCGTCTGGAGGTCGTGGAGGCTTTCCGCATCTCCGGTAACCGCCCCGAGTGGATGGTCATGGACGTGCTGCCCGTGCTGCCGCCTGACCTGCGCCCCATGGTTCAGCTGGACGGCGGCCGCTTCGCCACCTCCGACCTGAACGATCTGTACCGCCGCGTCATCAACCGCAACAACCGTCTGCGCCGCCTGCTGGAGCTGGGCGCTCCCGACATCATCGTGCGCAACGAGAAGCGGATGCTGCAGGAGGCTGTGGACAGCCTGATCGACAACGGCCGCCGCGGCCGTCCGGTCACCGGCCCCAACAACCGTGCACTGAAGAGCCTTTCCGATCTGCTGAAGGGCAAGCAGGGCCGCTTCCGCCAGAACCTGCTGGGCAAGCGTGTTGACTACTCCGGCCGTTCCGTTATCGTCGTCGGCCCTGAGCTGAAGATGGATCAGTGCGGTCTGCCCAAGGAGATGGCTCTGGAGCTGTTCAAGCCCTTTGTCATGAAGGATCTAGTGGAGAAGGGCATTGCCAACAACATCAAGTCCGCCCGCAAGATGGTCGAGCGTGCAAAGCCCGAAGTCTGGGACAGCCTCGAGACCGTTATCAAGGGTCACCCCGTGCTGCTGAACCGTGCACCTACCCTGCACCGTCTGGGCATTCAGGCCTTCAACCCCGTGCTGGTCGAGGGCCGTGCCATCAAGCTGCACCCCCTGGTCTGCACCCCCTTCAACGCTGACTTCGACGGCGACCAGATGGCTGTCCACCTGCCGCTGTCCACCGAGGCCCAGCGCGAGGCCAAGATGCTGATGCTGGCTTCCGGCAACCTGCTGAAGCCGTCTGACGGCGAACCCGTCACCGTGCCCACGCAGGATATGATCCTGGGCAGCTACTACCTGACCCTCGTCAACCCCGACGATAAGGGCCACGGCAAGATCTTCCGCGACGAGGACGAGGCCATGATGGCCTATTCCGAGGGCCTCATCACGCTGCAGGCACCCATCAAGGTGCGCCGCACGATGGTCTTTGACGGCGTCGCGGAGACCGGCCTGGTCGATACCACGATGGGCCAGATCATCTTCAACACCCCCATCCCGCAGGATCTGGGCTATGTGGATCGCACCGACCCCGAACATAAGTTCGATTACGAAGTCGATTTCCAGGTCACCAAGAAGAAGCTGCCCGACATCATCAGCCGCTGCCTGACAAAGCATGGCACCAAGCGCTGCGCTATCATGCTGGACCACATCAAGGCACAGGGCTATAAGTATTCCACCCTTTCCGCCATCACCGTTGCCGTGCCTGACGCTATCATCCCCGAAGAGAAGCCGGCGATCCTGGCTGCGGCTGACAAGAAGGTTGAAAAGGTCATGAAGAACTTCAACCGCGGCCTGATCTCCGATGAGGAGCGCTACCGCAAGACGGTTGAGATCTGGCAGGCCGCCACGGAGGAGGTCTCCGAGGCTCTGAGCGACAACCTGAAGAAGAACCACCAGCGCAACCCCATCTATATGATGTCCGATTCCGGTGCCCGTGGTTCTATGGACCAGATCAAGCAGCTGGCCGGTATGCGCGGCCTGCTGGCCAATACTGCCGGTAAGACGCTGGAGATGCCTATCCGCGCCAACTACCGTGAGGGCCTGAATATCCTGGAATACTTCATCTCTTCCCGAGGCGCTCGTAAGGGTCTGGCTGATACCGCTCTGCGTACCGCTGACTCCGGCTACCT
>OLEE01000423.1_pt1 | contig 10209 bp, 8 predicted proteins | sample 1602011 | NCBI WGS metagenome assembly OLEE01 (sample SAMN02675044, study PRJEB24791) | human gut metagenome, SKBSTL002 | isolation source: stool | host: Homo sapiens | place: USA | reverse complement strand
CGGGACAGCCAGATCGACGCAGGCGAACACGAGATCGAACACCGCTGCCTGCAGCTGCTGCTGCGCCAGCAGCCGGTGGCTTCGGATCTGCGCAAGGTCAGTACAGCCCTGAAAATGGTAACGGATGTGGAGCGCATCGGCGACCAGGCCAGCGATATTGCGGAGCTGGTACTGCACCTGCACGCCAAATCCACCGATGCCGTGGGCGTGCTGGAAGATATCCTGAAAATGGGCGATGATGTGTTGAAGATGGTCAAGCGCTCCATTGCCGCCTATGTGCAGGTGGACCTTGCCGCCGCCGCGGAAGTGATCGCCCATGATGATGTCATCGACGCCGCGTTCAGGCGCATCGGCAGCGAAATTGCCCAGTACATTGCCGCCCACCCCACCGAAGCAGAGACCGCGCTGGATCTGTTTATGGTGACCAAATATCTGGAACGCCTTGGTGACCACGCCGTGAACGTGGCCGAATGGGTCGAATTCTTAAAGACCGGCGTTCACAAATCCCGCAAGATCGTGTGATCTTGCCCGGCGGTGTGTGAGGCCGCTCCAAGGTGAACCTGAAGCCAACTGCTTGGATTTTGGGCAATACCGCATAAGGTATTGCCTTGAATTTTCAGGTACACCCAATAACATTGCCATTCTCTTTTTTATGTTTTCCTATACCGCACCAAAGGGCCAGCACTGCACGCTGGCCCTTTGGTGTTTTTATGTGTAGACTGCTGGGAATGAAACCTGGCAGAAAAGTGGAAGAAGCAATGCAGAGTGTACATGTATTGAAAAATTCTATTTTATAACCCAAAAGCCCAAAGCGGCACGGTTTACTTAACCGGCAGCTTTGGGCTTTTGCTGTTTTATCAGAGAAAAAATTACGCGCTTACATCTTCAAACTGGCTGTTGTACAAATCGGCATAGAACCCGCCGGCTTCGATCAGCTCGTCGTGGGTGCCCTGCTCGACAATGTCACCCTCGCGCATGACCAGGATCAAATCGGCATCGCGGATGGTGGACAGGCGGTGCGCGATGACGAAGCTCGTGCGGCCCTGCATCAGGCGGTCCATAGCCGTCTGGATGCGCTGCTCGGTGCGGGTGTCAACGCTCGATGTCGCCTCATCGAGGATCAGGATGCGGTTGTCCGCCAAAATCGTGCGGGCAATCGTCAAAAGCTGCTTCTGGCCTTGGCTGACGTTGGAGGCGTCCTCGTTCAGCTCCATCTGGTAGCCGCCGGGCAGAGTGCGGATAAAGTGGTCGGCGTTGGCAGCCTTTGCGGCAGCAATCACCTCTTCATCGGTGGCGTCCAGCCGGCCGTAACGGATGTTCTCCATGATGGTGCCCTTGAACAGCCATGTGTCCTGCAGCACCATGCCAAAGCCCTCGCGCAGGGCGCTGCGGTCAAAGTCCCGCACATTGTGGCCGTTCAGGGTGATAGAACCAGCGTCCACATCGTAAAAGCGCATCAGCAGCTTGACCATGGTGGTCTTGCCCGCACCGGTGGGGCCTACGATGGCTACTTTCTGGCCGGGCTGCACCGTGCAGCTGAAGTCGTGGATGACGGTCTTGTCCGGGGTGTAGCCGAAGCGCACATGGTCAAAGGTGACCTGTCCGTCAATGTCGGCGGGGTCGGCGCGGCGGGCAGGGTCGGCCAGCTGCTCTTCCTCCGGCTCATTCAAAAACTCGAACACCCGCTCGGCGGCAGCGGCCATGCTCTGCAGCATATTGGATACCTGCGAAAGCTGCTGGATGGGCTGGGTAAAGTTTTTGACATACTGGATAAAAGCCTGAATATCACCAATGGTGATAACGCCGTTTGCAGCAAAAATGCTGCCCACGATGGCCACTGCCACATAGCCCAGGTTGCCCACAAAGTTCATGATGGGCATCATCAGGCCGGAGAGGAACTGGCTCTTCCATGCGGATTCGTACAGCTTATCGTTGGCGGCGTTGAAGTCAGCCAGCACCACGGCCTCCCGGTTGAAGGCCTTGACCACGTTGTGGCCGGCGTAGACCTCCTCGACCTGACCATTGACCACGCCCAGCGTGGCCTGCTGTGCCTTGAAGTACTTCTGGCTGAACTTGACCACCACCAGCACCAGCGCCAGCGATACCGGTAAGATCAGCAGGGCGATCAGGGTCATGCGGGGGCTGATGGAGAGCATCATCACCAGCACACCGATCATGGTGGTCACGCTGGTGATCAGCTGGGTGATGCTCTGGTTCAGGCTCTGGCCCAGTGTGTCCACATCGTTGGTGATGCGGGAGAGCACCTCGCCCACGGTGCGCTTTTCAAAGTACGCCAGCGGCAGGCGGTTGATCTTTTCACTGATCTGGCGACGGAAGTCGTAGCAGGCCTTCTGAGAAAGGCCGGTCATCAGCCAGCCCTGAATAAAGCTGAAGGCGCTGCTCAGCAGGTACATTCCCAGCAAGAACAGCAGGATGCGGCCGATATACACAAAATCGATGCTGCCGGTGCCGCGCAGCCGGGCGATCCAGCCGGTGGCAAGGGCGGTGGTGGCTTTTGCCAGCACCTTAGGGCCTGCAATGTTGAAGATGGTGGACAGAACAGCAAACAGCATGGCTGCCGTAAGGGGCAGCTTGTAGTGGCTCATGGTGCGGATGAGCTGCCGCAGCGTGCCTTTAAAGTTTTTGGCGCGCTCGGTGGTGGGACGTCCGGGTCTGGGCATATCACTCACCCTCCTTTTCTGTATTCAGGGTATCCAGCGCCAGCTCCTTCTGGCTCAGCTGGCTGCGGGCGATCTCCTGATATTCCGGGCAGCTGACCATCAGCTGGGCGTGGGTACCCTTGCCCACCAGCCTGCCTTCATCCAGTACAAGGATCTGGTTTGCGTGCAGCACGGTGGAAATGCGCTGTGCCACAATGATCACAGTGGCGTTGTCGGTCTGTGCCTTCAAAGCGCGGCGCAGCGTTACATCGGTCTTGTAGTCCAGCGCCGAGAAGCTGTCGTCAAACAGATAGACCTTGGGATTTTTGGCAATTGCCCGGGCAATGGAAAGCCGCTGCTTCTGACCGCCGGATACGTTGGAGCCGCCCTGTGCAATGGGGCTTGCATAGCCCTCGGGCTTTGCGTCGATGAACTCGGTGGCCTGTGCGATGGAAGCCGCCTTCTTCATGCCCGCATCGGTGATCTGTGCACCGCCGAATTTCAGGTTGCTCTCGATGGTGCCGCTGAACAGAACGCCCTTCTGTGGCACATAACCCAGCAGGCTGTGGAGCTGCTCCTGCGGCATCTCCCGCACATCGATGCCGTCGATGGTCACGCGGCCGCCGGTGACATCATAAAAGCGGGGGATGAGGTTGAGCAGGCTGGATTTGCCGCAGCCGGTGGAGCCGATGATGGCGGTAGTCTCGCCGGGCTTTGCGGTAAAGCTGATGTGTTCCAGCGCATCGCTGTCTGCACCGGGGTAACGGAAGCTCACGTCCTCGAACTGCACAACGCCCTGCCAGTCGGTGTGCGCCTGTGCAGCTTTTGCGGTGGCTTCGTCCGGGTCGTGGATGGAGGCTTTGGTGCGGATGACCTCGTCAATACGATCCGCAGCCACACCGGCGCGGGGCAGCATGACGGCCACCATGGCCAGCATCAGGAAGGACATGACGATCTGCATGGTGTAGGTGATAAAGGCAATCATTTCGCCCACCTGCATAGTGCCGGCATCCATGGCCTTGCCGCCGAACCAGACGATGAGCAGGCTGGTGCCGTTCATGATCAGGGTCATAAAGGGCATCATAGCCACCATAGCGCGGTTGGTGAACAGCTGGGTGCCCATCAGTTCCCGGTTGGCCTTGTCAAAACGCTGCTCCTCAAACTTTTCGCGGCTGAAGGCGCGCACCGGCATGATGCCGGTCAAAATTTCGCGGCTGACCAGATTCAGCCGGTCCACCAGCTGCTGCATCACCTTGAATTTTGGCATGGCAACGCTCATCAGGAAGAGCAGCAGCAACAAAAGCAGAGCCACGTCCAGCACCACGATCCAGGAAAGGCCGCTGCTGTTGCCTACAACGTGCAGCACGCCGCCAATGCCCAAAATGGGCGCGTAGGCCACCATGCGCAGCAGGATGACGCAGACGAACTGCACCTGCTGGATATCGTTGGTGGTGCGGGTGATGAGAGAGGCGGTGGAGAAATTCTCGATCTCCGCATTGGAGAAGCCGATAACGCTGGAGAAGGTCTCCCGGCGCAGGTCGCGGCCGATGGCGGCGGATACCCGGGAGGCAAGGAAGCCAACGGCCATAGCCACGGCTACCATCAGCAGGGTGAGCGCCAGCATCTGGCCACCCACCCGGAAGAGGTAACCCATCTGCACATCCTGCGCAACGCCCTGCGCCTCGTATTCCAGCTGCACCAGCAGCAAAGACTGGCTTTTCAGGTTTTCCAGCAGGGTGCTGTCCAGCTGGCTCATGGCACCGTCCAGCTGCTTTTGCAGCATACTGCGGTCAAAGCCGGGCATCTGGCTCATGGCGGCAAACTGGCTGCAAACGGTGTCCAGATCCGCTGCCGTAGGGGTGACGGTCTCAGTGTCCGCGTCCGCAGCGGCAGAGGGCGTCTCGGCAAGGCCAGTCATACCCATATTACTTTGCCCGGCGGGGGTGTTGGCGGCCTGTGTAGCAGCCATATACAGCACGATGTCCGGGGTGGTCACGGCCTCTTCCAGTGCGGTGCGCTCGTCCTCGGTCAGGTCGGAGCGCAGCTGCAATACGCCATCGTCCTGCAGGTAGTACTGGTAGGCGTTTTGCAGCTTCTGCGCATCCTCCTCGCTCATCAGCAGGCTCAGCGCGTCCAGCGTACTCTGGCGCACCGTCTGGGGCAGGGGGCTTTCAATGCCGCCCTGCTGGATGCCGGTGTCCACGATCTTGCTGGTGTAGTCCGGCAGGGCAAGGTCGCAGTACGCCTGCACGAACAGCAGTGCGAACACCACAAGGCAGACTGCCCAGTGCCGGGCCAGCTGCTTAAAGATCTTTGTCATGGTTCGTTTCTCCCTTCGGGTCAATGTTGCGCGCGGCATTTTCCGCAAGAATGGCATCCATCAGCGCGCCGCGCAGCGCGTCCATCTGGGCTACCTGCTCCGGCTCTAACCGTGCCAGCACGCTGGCAAAGTAGTTGCGCAGAGCCTGCTCACACTGGTGGCACAGCTCGTACCCCTTGGGGGTGATGCGCACCAGCGTTTTGCGGCGGTCGGCGGGGTCCGGTTCCCGCACCACAGTGCCGTCCTGCTCCATGAGCCGCAGCCCGCGCGAGACCGCCGGCAGCGGCTGACGAATCTCCCGGGCAAGGTCGGAGACATAAATGGCACCGTCCTTTCCGTGACAGTTGATGGCGTGCAGCAGGCCTTCCAGCATATTGAAGTGGCATTTGGGGCAATCGGCCAGCGCCGCCCGCATTCCGGTCTTGGATGCCTTGCTCAGCTGCCCGATAAAGTGGCACATCCCCTGAAAGCTGGGGGTGCTTGGCTCGGACACGACAGTCCCTCCTCGTTTGCATTTTTTGGATACTTAACAGTTGTTAAGTATTAACGCCTGATAAGCATATTCCTTTTGCAGCCGGATTGCAAGGGAATAGGGAAATATTAAACAAAAATTCACAAAAAACTTGTAGGTTTTGTCAATGCGCAAACCGGCTCTCGCTGCATAAAAATAAAGGACAGGCAGAAACGGAGGGTGCAGATGGAGCAGGGATTCCAAGTGTTGTTACAGGTATTCGGCGGATTGGCGCTGTTTTTATACGGGACGGACAGCCTGTGTCGGGCGGTGCAGCAGGGAGCGGGCAGGCGTCTGCGCAGCCTGCTGGCGCGGTGCACCGCAAACCCGGCGGCAGGACTGCTGACCGGTGCTGCGGTAACGGCGGTGCTGCAAAGCAGCTCGGCGGTCACGGTCATGGTGATTGCCTTTCTGGCGGCGGGGCTGTTGCAGCTGCGGCAGGCGGTGCCGGTGGTATTCGGGGCAAACATCGGCACAACAGTCACGGCGCAGCTGCTGGCGTTTCAGGTGGAAGGCTGGCGGTATCTGCTGCTGTTTGGCGGGGTGCTGCTCTGTCTGGCCTGTAAAGGCTGGCGGGGCCGTTGCGTGGGCGAGGCAGTGTTCGGCTTCGGACTGCTGTTTGAGGGCGTCACGGTGATGCGTAGCGCCATGGAACCGCTGCTGCAAAGTCCGCTGCTCCGGCTGGAGCTTGCCCGGGTGCAGCAAAGCCCCCTGCACGGGTTGCTGGCGGGCGTCTGCATGACTCTGACGGTGCAAAGCAGCTCTGCCACAGTGGCGCTGCTGCAAAGCATGGCGGCGCAGCCCGGGGCAGACGGCGTGCACAGCCTGCTGGGGCTGACGGCGGCCATTCCCATTTTGCTGGGGGATAACATCGGCACCACCATCACGGCGGTGCTTGCCGCCATCGGGCAGGGAAGAGACGCCAAGCGGGTGGCGGCAGCCCACGCCATCTTCAACCTGAGCGGCGCGGCGGTGTGCTGCGCACTCTTGCAGCCCTTTGCGGCGCTGGTGCGGCTGTGCTCGCCCGCAGGGGTGGAGTGCGCCGTGATCGCCCGGCAGATCGCCAACGCACACACCTTATTCAACGTACTGTGCGCGCTGGTGTGGCTGCCCCTGACCGGGCAGATGGTGCGGCTGGTCTGCGCGCTGCTGCCCGATAAAAAACGACCGCAAGAACGGTTGTAAACCGGAGCGGGGAATGGTATACTGAAGCAGATGATACTATTATATATAAAGGATGGAATGCAATGAAACGGAAAATCGGCAGGCTGTGCATGGTGCTGGGTGCTGTGCTGATCTTATGCGCCGCCGGGTTGCTGGGCTACAACCGGTGGGATGCCGCCCGGGCAGAAAAGGCTTCGCAGGAAGTATTGGGCGAGCTGGAGCAGACCATGCAAAAGACCATTACGGAGCACCAGCAGGAAAACGAGACTGCAGCCCCGCAGCCGGTGCTGGACCCGACGCAGGAGATGACCACCGTGGAGGTGGAAGGGCGGGACTACATCGGGGTGCTTTCCATCCCGGCGGTAGAACGGGAGCTGCCGGTGATGGCGCAGTGGAGCTACGCCGGGCTGAAGATCGCCCCCGGGCGGTACAGCGGCACCACCTATGGCGATGATCTTGTGATCTGCGGCCACAACTACGCAATGCACTTCAGCCCCATCAAGTGGCTGGCCATCGGCAGCTCGGTCTATTTTACGGATGCAGACGGTCTGCGCTGGAGCTATGAGGTGGAGAGCGTGGAGACTTTGCGCCCCACCCAGATCGAGGAGATGACCACCGATACCGAGACGGACAACTGGGATCTGACCCTGTTCACCTGCACCTCCGGCGGCGGTTCCCGCTACGCGGTGCGCTGTGTGCGGACAGGCTACCCCGTCCGTGTGACGGACGCGGCAGAATAATGCTTTGCACAGCAGGATGATTTGGAAGGGCTTCCGCTTTGCTATAGCCATTATCAGCGGAAAATTTATTTTTAATTTCGGGATAGCGGAGCGTCTGCGGACGCTCCGCTATCCCATTTTCACAGGAGGGGGCGTGACGGAAAACGGCAGCTCCAGCGCCTGTTTCCTGCGGAAATGCGGCGCTGCGGGGACTGCCAAAGACCTGATCTCCGAGGAAAATGACCGTGTACAGTGTGAGCAGACTGGGGGAGCATACGCTGTTTTTTACGCAAAAAGTCTGCAAAAACGTTTGAAAGTCCTTTTTATGGTATCCGAATTATGCGATACTGTGTTCACCGGGAAAGCCCCGGAACAAAACAGAAACACAGGAGGGAAACACCATGAAGGATTTTGAGTTGCGTTATGTGGGCAATCATGTGGAGGTATACACCGGCAGTGGTGTGTTCCTGTTTTCGGCCGATACAGTGCGGGAGGCCATGGAAGAGCTGGCCGGGTAAGCGGTGGCATATCGCATCTGGGAAAGCTGAATGTAAAATGTATGTAAAATAACGGAAATCTTTTTGTTTGCCGCCCGGAAATATGTTGCGGAATGTGTAAAAAAAGTAACTTTCCTGTAAAATAAACCTTGTTGAGACGCCCCCTTTGATGGTATAATAAAAGTAAGCGGCTTCCGGAACAGGGCAGGCGTTGCGCGTGCAAGGTTCCGGCGGCTGTGTGCTGTAAAGGATAAAAAGGGAAGTTTCATATTAGGAGTATCGTTATGGATATCACACACATTACCTCTCTGCTGGGCGGCGTTGCGCTGTTCCTGTACGGCATGTCCATCATGGGTGCCGGTCTGGAAAAGCTGGCAGGCGGCAAGATGCAGGGCGTATTGCAAAAGCTTACCTCCTCTACCATCAAAGGCGTGATCTTCGGCACACTGATCACCGGCGTCATCCAGTCGTCGGCTGGTACGGTGGTTATTTGTGTCGGTCTGGTCAACTCCGGTATCATGACACTGACGCAGTCGGTAGGCGTGATCATGGGTGCAAATATTGGTACTACGGTAACAGGTCAGTTGATCCGCATGGCGGATATCTCAGGCGACAGCCTGTGGCTGACCTTGATCCAGCCCAAGACCTTTGCCCCCGTGGTGGCGTTTATTGGCTGCATTTTTTATGTGTTCCTCCGCAATGCCAAAAAGAAGAATATCGGCCAGATCATGCTGGGCTTCGGCATTCTGTTTACCGGCATGAGCCTGATGGATACCGGCGTTGCTCCCCTGCGGGAGAGCGCCGTCTTTCAGAATCTGTTCGTCACCATGACCAACCCCATTCTGGGCGTTCTGGTGGGCGTGGTGGTCACCGTGATCATCCAGTCCTCCTCCGCTTCGGTGGGTATTCTGCAGGCACTGTCCAGCACAGGGCTTGTCACCTTCAGCTCTGCCATTCCCATCATTCTGGGTGCGCATATCGGTACGGCGTTCACCCCGCTGCTCACCATCGGCGGCTCTTCCAAGGATGGTAAGCGGGCAGCGCTCATCCACCTGTACTTCAACGTCATCGGCAGTGTGATCCTGCTGGCGCTGATCTATGCGGTGCAATTCACCATCGGCATCCCCATGTGGGGCGATGTGATGAACAAGAGCTCCATTGCAAACATCCATACCTTGTCCAGCGTATGCGCCATGCTGCTGTTCCTGCCTTGCAGCGGAGTGCTGAGCCGCTTGGCGATGCTCACGGTGCCCAGCAGCGTGGAGGAAGCACAGGAGCTGAGCATGCCGGTGCTGGACGAGCGTCTGTACAAGAGCCCAGCTGTGGCTTTGCAGCAGGCGAAGAATGCGGTGATCAAGATGTCCCGCCGCGCCGCCCGCAACGTGGGTCTGGCCGCGCCGCTGCTTTTGAAGATGGACGAGGAGACCGTGAGCGCCATTAAGGTGCGCGAGAACCTGATCGACCGCATGGAGGTGGAGATCACCAACTACCTGATCAAACTGACCGATCAGGAGCTGGGCGACGACGAAAGCCACGCGGTGACCGAGTTGCTGAACTTTGTCACCGAGTTCGAGCGCATCGGCGACTATGCCGTGAACATCATGGAAAAGGCCGAGGAGCTGTACGACAAGGAAGCCAGCTTCAGCGAGAGCGCCAAAAAGGAACTGCAATTGCTGGATGCCGCATTGGAGCGCATTCTGGTTCTGACGGACGAGGCCTTTGAAAACGATGATGTCCAGAAGGCAGCACAGGTGGAGCCGCTGGAGGAGATCATTGATGTGATGGTGGAGCGTCTGCGCGACCAGCACATCCTCCGTCTGAAGGACGGCATCTGCTCCATCGACACCGGCGTGGTGTTCCTGGATGTGCTGAACAACGCCGAGCGTATCTCCGACCACTGCTCCAACATTGCGGTGCGCATGGTGGGCATGGAGGCCGGCGATGATTACGACTCTCACACCCTGAAAAACATCATGCACCACAGCCCCAGCAAGGACTATATGCTGGAGTACGAGCAGTGCCGCAAGGAATACCTTGTGCCGCTGGAAGAAATGGAAGCCTGAATCATATAAATGCAATGAGCCGCTGCACGATGTGCAGCGGCTCGTTGCATTTACTCCCCCAGATCCTCCAGCAGCAGGTCGAGTTCCCGGGGGCTGTTGACCACGAGCCCGCGCTTGATGCGTAAGGCGTCGTTTTCGGGCAGAAGATTGGTGTAGATGCCGGTGACGGTGACAAGCACATCCGGCTGGCCATTGGTGCCGCAGCGGTAAACGGCCACGCGCCCGCCTTTGTCGCACAGGCGGTAGCTTTGGGCAGCAAGCTCCGGCATGGCCTG
>OLEE01000389.1_pt1 | contig 11060 bp, 13 predicted proteins | sample 1602011 | NCBI WGS metagenome assembly OLEE01 (sample SAMN02675044, study PRJEB24791) | human gut metagenome, SKBSTL002 | isolation source: stool | host: Homo sapiens | place: USA | reverse complement strand
CAAACGCAGCAGTATCTGTATTGCGGGGGACGAGTTTCCGACAGAGGTAGTGAAGTCCAGATTCCTGAAACTTGAAGCTCAGCATATCCAGTATGTGCTGGACAGCCTGAAAGACAACCCGCCGCATATCCGCAATATCAAGAAATACTTACTGGCGGCGCTTTACAATGCGCCGCTGACGATTGAAAACTACTACACCGCACAGATCAACCATGATTTGTACGGCAGAAACCGAGGTGATGTGAATTGGAAATGAAGTTTTATTCTCCGCTGACTGCGGAATTTTTCCCAGATGAACCTGACTGGGAGGACGAATCTTACAACGAGTACGAAGGCTATCCAATGGACGGCCATGACCTGCTGCAATACGCAGACGCTGTTGATGAGGCTGTGAAAAAGGACATTGCAGATTTCAACGGCGACCTGATGCAGTATTACCACGAGGACGATTCCGTCCGCAGCAAGGTGGTAAGTGCTGTGCCGTCTGTGGAAATTTGCGGCAACAAACTGTGCGGGTGTCTGACCGTGGAACTGAAAGAAACTCTGCTCGATGATGAGCAGACCGTCTTGTGCAACTACATTTCCGGTCAGTACAGCGACGGCTGGGGTGAGGGCTTTGAACAGAGGGATATTCGTGTGGAGGAGGGCACGTTGGCTGTTCATTTCTGGCAGGAAGATGGATTCAAGATGACGCCAACTTTTGAGAAAACTCAAGAGCAGGTGCAGATGACCCAGCGCCCCAAGATGAAATTGCTTGGCGAGGACGGCAACATTTTCGCCATCATGGGTCGCGCCTCCCTGCTACTGAAAAATGCCGGGCAGAGCGACAAGGCCAAGGAAATGTGTAACCGCGTTATGTCCTGCGACAGCTACCACAAAGCGCTCAACGTTATCTCCGAGTATGTCGAAACCGAACTGACGCCCAAAACCAGAAACAAACCGAACCGAGGTGACGCCCGATGAGGATGAAAAAATACGAAATCACCGACATTGCCCACCCGGACAACCCGAAACTGCACCGCATCCGGGCGCTGACCGATGTGGGTACAGATGTTCACAAAGGTGATTTGGGCGGCTTTGTCGAAACCGAGGATAATCTCGACCAAGAGGGCTTTGCATGGATTGGCGAAGATGCCATTGCCTGCGAGGATTCGTACATCGGCGGAGATGCAATACTTGCGGATTCCGCCGTGGCAAGGGACTCCGCCTATGTCGGAAACAACGCGGTTATCGCTGACCATGCCGTAGTGCAGGACAACGCCATTGTTTGCGGCGGATATATTTCCGGCAATAGCTGCATCTGTGGCAATGCCATCTTAAACAGCGATGAACAAACGCGCTGTGCGCCCATGATTGGCGGCAACGCCCGTGTCTATGGGGAACTTACCGGCAATGTGGTATGCCAGGGCAGTGCCGTGGTGCTGCCGGGTGTAAAACTTTACAATACCACGGCGGACTGCTTTGTCCTGAAAGATGATACTGTCAGTGTTGTGCCTGCCCAAAGGCCGGAAGTCACCACATCAAAAGAAACAAAACACCACGAAAATGAACGCTAAAACGAAAGGAAGATGCCTTTGACGAACACTCCCGAAACTCTCAATATTCTCAATCCCGATTTCCGGATGCCCGAGCACTGCGGCGGTGACCGCTGGTCGATCCTGCACGGGGATTCCCTGCAGATTCTCCGCCAGTTTGCGCCGAACAGCTTCGATGCCATCATTACCGACCCGCCCTATGCCAGCGGCGGCAGTAACCAGACCACCAAGAACCGTAGCACCAACGAAAAGTACAGCAGCATGAGCAAGGACAAAGCGCTGCCCGACTTCGATTCTGACCAGATGGATCAACTGAGTTGGATGTTCTGGACGGCGGCATGGCTGCAGGATGCCCGCCGCATTGCAAAGCCCGGTGCGCCTGTCTGTCTGTTCATCGATTGGCGGCAGCTTCCCGCCATGACGCTGGCTTTGCAGTGGGCGGGCTGGACCTGGCGCGGTGTAGCCGTGTGGGATAAAGTCGCCAGCCGTCCGCAGAAAGGACGCTTTCGCCAGCAGTCCGAGTACATCGTGTGGGGGTCCAACGGCAAAATGCCGCTTGAGAGAAATGTTGGATGTCTGCCGGGCGTGTTCCGATACCCGAACCCCCAGAACCGCATCCATGTAACCGAGAAGCCCTTGCAGCTTATGCGGGATGTGGTGCAGATCTGCGAACCGGGCGGGCGCATCCTTGACCCCTTTTCCGGCGCAGGCACCACCGTGCTGGCCGCTGTGCAGGAAGGCTATGAGGCTGTCGGCATTGAAATGTCGGACGCCTACTTCCAACGCAGCACCGAACGGCTGAAAACTGCCCTTGAATCCGAAGTGAATCAGAACTGATTCACTATTTTGCAAGAAATACCGAAAAGTGAATCAAATCTGATTCACTCCCGAAATTCAGAAAGGAAACACGAAAATGAAACGACCTTGGGCTTTTATCTGCGCCAGCGAGGGCGCAACATCCAAACACCTGCGGAACTATTGCCGCGAGGTGTACCTGCTGGGCTATCTGCCGGTATGCCCCAAATTGCAGGACAGCCAGTATTTGGTGCTGGAAGATGCCGTAGAACGCAGCGAGTACACCGCTATTGTGAGGGATAAGCTGCTGCGCTGCCCGATGCTGGTGGTCTGCAGCCGCAATCAGGATGCAACCACCAACGCGCAGATCGGCTTGGCGCAGAAATACAACCGCATCGTGACAACCTTGGACAGTTTGAAGAAAGCTGTCGCGGAGGGCGACGACCTTGTGTCGTGAACCGTGCTGCGGGGCGTCGTGTTTGGCTAGCATAGCGTCTGGTCGACCAGACGCACATTTTGGGGATGCCCCAAACCCCTGCCGCGCGTAAACGCAGATTTGTTGTCTCATTCCATGTCGATGAGAATGAATTATCATTCTTGAATCGGCAGGTTGTGGCCAGCAGTCTGAACCGAGAGGAATACCTGCGCACGCTCATTGCAGGCAAAGCAATCCATCCGCGCCCCTGCACGCACCATGCCGATCTGCTCCGCAAGGTGGCAGGGCTGTGCAACAATGCAAATCAGCTTGCCCACCGTGCCAACAGTACCGGAACAGCAGGGCAGGGGAGTGTGGATGAAATGACCCGGCTAACCCAAGAAGTTTGGCGGGAAGTAAAAGAAAACTGGTAAAGGAGTCGCTATGAAAAATGGCTTACACATCCGTGATCCCTGTGCGCCGCCTTGATCGCACAGTGGACTATGTACAGAACAAAGAAAAAACAACACCGAAATCTCTGGAAGAAGCTGTGGACTATGCGGCAAACCGTGATAAAACCGACTCGGCCTGTTTTGAAACAGGACTGGGCTGCACAACCACCAGCGCCTTTGAAGATATGCGATTGAATACGCTTCGCTGGCACAAAGAAACCGGTGTGCAGGGATACCATCTTGTTCAGAGCTTTGTGGAAGGGGAAGTAACCCCGGAATTGGCGCACCAGATTGGCGTTGAATTTGCTGAGCAGCTACTGCATGGAAAATACCAAGCCATTGTCACGACGCACCTAAACACCAAGCATTACCACAACCACATTGTATGGAGCGCCGTCAGCTTAGAAGATGGGAAAAAGTACCACAGCAACAGCAAAAGCTATTACACTGAGGTACGCGCCCTTTCAGACGCGCTCTGCCAAAAGTATGGGCTTTCCATCATCGAAACACCGGAAGCGCTGCGTGGAAAGCGGCAATATGAAAAGTGGAGGGCTGAGGAAAACAACCAACCCACATGGCGCACTGCCATCCGGCAGGATGTGGATGAAGCAATTCAACAAAGCCTTACATGGCGGCAATTTCTTAGTGCAATGGAACGCAAAGGGTATGAAGTCCGCATGGGGCGCAAGTATCCCGTTTTGCGTCCGCCCGGAAAGGAGCGCTTTGTTCGATTCAAAACGCTGGGCAAGCGGTATACGCCAGAAGCAATCCAGACACGCATCCTGTATCCACGAAGCTACCGCCCTTATGTTGAAAATCCACCAACAATCAAACATGGCCGTCTGCGCAGCGGGAAGAAGCCTTGCCGCAAGCTGACCGGGCTGCGGGCGTTGTATTATCGCTATCTATACGAATTGGGTGCGATCCCTCGCAAGCCGCGCCGCCCCAGCTATGTCGTGCGGCAGGATGCCTACAAGTTAGACCAGCGCATCCGGCAGATGGAGTTTTTATCTAAGAACAACATTGACACGCTGGCACAGCTGGAAACCTACCGACAAGCCAAGCTGGGTGAAATTGTCCGGCTCACTGCAGAAAGAAAATCGCTGTATAAAACAAACCCGGACAGCCCACGCATCCAGCAAGTCAACACAGCCCTAAAGCAGCTTCGCCAAGAAGAACGCCTCTGCCGTAAAATCGCAGAACACTCCCTAGAGGTGCAGCAACACCTCACCGAAGCTCGCCGTGACCGTGCTGAACAACAACAGCGCGAACAGGAACACGAGCGTGACCGCCGCCCCAACATTGATTTGACACTATAATCTTGAAAGGAAGGATGCCTATGAAATACCCCAACAAAGACTACATCGAACACCTGCGCCGCAAGTACCCGCCCGGCACGCGGCTGCAACTCAGCTGTATGGAAGATGAGATGGCCGTGCCTCCCGGCTCTATGGGAACCGTTGATTTCATCGATGATGCCGGACAAATCCACATGAGTTGGGACTGCGGGCGCAGTCTTGCCCTCATCCCTGGCGTGGACTCGTTCAGCCGCTTGCCCTCGTCCAAAGAAAAGGCCGGTGATGCCAGATGAATTACGGCTCTGAACCCGCAGACCAGCTCGTCCGCTACTCGCTGGAGGGTGCAGAGTTTGCCCTGCACATCTCCGGCACAGCTGCGAAAAACTTCTTTATTTTCGCACAGGCAGTGCTGCACGACAGCAAAAAGACCCACGGCAAAACGCACCTAATCCGTTTGCTGAAAGAGCAGAAGCCGCTGAAATTTTTCACGGTAGACAAAGACCGTATGCACGATTTTGCCCGCGCCGCCAAGGCGCATGGGCTGCTGTTCTGCCCCATCCGTGACAAGATGGACCCCAATCACATTGAGATCGCCATTTTACAGGATGATGCCTCCAAGGCCAACCGCATTATCGATAAGCTGCAACTGGCTATTGTGGACACCGGCACGGCAGAACTTATCGACACTGTGCAGCAGGAGCGTGGTGAAACCGCTCCGGAAACCGAGCGCGTCCAGACCGAGGATGGTGCGGTAGATTTTGAGGTCGGCGCAGACGAGGAACAGTTCAACATGGGTTTTCCGCAGGGCTCGGAGAACGCCAGTCCGTCCGAGCCTTTCTCCGACAGCAGCAAATCTTTTGCAAACTCGCCGTCGCCGCGCGCCGATCAGCTTCGAGCCAAGGGTGAGCGCCCCAGCGTGCGCATGGAATTAAGCGACATCACCGCCTACCTGCGCCGCAAGGTTGAGCCGCCCAAAGACCGAATGCCGAGGATGCCCGTAAAAATCAAGAGAAAGGAGAAAACACTGTAAATGGACTTGAACAAATATCTCAACGAGACCGCAGCGCCCGAAACGCTGTATTCCAAGGAAGAGTACGCCGCCATGAAGAAAGCAGAGCGCGAAGCGGTTTGGGTGCAGGTGGATGCCCGCATGGGTGAGGTACTGGCAGATGCCCCGGCCTTGCAGGAATTTCTCGACTTTATGTCGCAATGCCGCAACTCGCTGCCGAACCAGCTTTTGCTCTCCGGCCAGAACGCCGACATCACGGACGCCCGCACATTCCAGCAATGGAAGGATGCCGGAAGGCATATCCGTACCGGCGAGGAAGGTTACACGGCCATTGTGGGGCAGGTGTACGAGAATAACGGCCGAAAGGCTTCCGGGTATAATATCGGCAAGGTGTTCGACATCACCCAGACGCGCGGCAGGCCTGTGCCACCGCCCGCTAACTACCAAGTGGATGAACTGGTCGCCGCGGCCATCGAGAGCAGCCCGGTGCCGATCCAAATCTCGGACAGTCTGCCGGACGGCATCCAAGCGCAGTATGTTCCCAAGAACCGCACGATTTATGTCCGCAACGGCATGGATGCAGGCACGACGCTGTGCGCCATCGTTCGGGAGCGCGCACAGACGGATTTCCATAAGGACTATACCTACAACCGGCAAGCCTACGCCGCGCCCAGCTATTGCACCGCCTACATGGTCGCGCATCGGTATGGGCTTGACACCGCCGCTTTCAACTTTGACCGCGTGGTTGCCTTGTACGGCAATCTGGGCAAAGAACAGCAGCGGGGCTTTCTGTCGGATGTGAACACCGTTGGTGGTGGGCTGCTGCGCAGTCTGAGTCGCACGCTGGCTGTACAGACCCGCGAACTGCCCGCCGCAGAATACGCTGTTGCCGTGCCGTCTGCCAAGAAGCAATCTCGCCAGCGGGAGCGCGGCTGATTGTTTTCCGTTTGTTTTCAAATGACGGATAGCTATTGCGGCGGTTCTATGATATGCTGTGAGCAAAGGATGGTGAAAAACAATGACAGAACGTAAAGTTAAACTTGACCGCGCCAACAAAAGCATCCTGCTCCGAGCGCTGGGTGATGTCTACTACGGACAGCGCGCCCACGGCGGCAGCACCGAAGTGACCGGATGGCTCATCCTTCGGGTGAACGATCTGCCCGCAGGCGGCAAGCTGACGATGTCGGCGGCAGAGTATCGGCTGGCAAAAGCAGCCCTCAACCAACTGCGCACCCAGCGCTTGGCAGAGGGCGGTTATACTGATGCGGTGGATGATGCACTGACCCGGTTGCTGCACGCGCACACGCCGCTGTTTATCTGGTGAATCCGACTATGACATGGGAAAAATTCTGGTCGATCATTGACCGAGTCCGCGCCAAAGCGGATATGCAGGATGAAGCGTCCGTGAAACAGTTCCTTTACACGGAACTCATGAAATTGCCGCAGGATGAACTGCTCGGCTTTGATTGCGCATGGCAAAGTTATCGCAATAAAGCCAACTTTCCCAAAATGGTTGCGGCGGCTTGCATCATTAATGACGGCAGTTCGGATGACCGATTCACGGATTTTCGTAACTGGCTGATTATGCAGGGGTACGATGCTTATCGGCAGGCGCTGATTGACCCCGATAACCTTGCGGCGCTCAACATTCCGTTCCGAGATACTGAGTGGATGGGATGCGGGAATGTGGCGTGGTATGCCTACGCGGGGCAGAAGCTGCGCACCTATTTTGAGAAAGCAGGTATCGCCGCTGAACTGCACAGAAGGTATCCAACCCTGCTGAAATTGCCTGACGATTTACATCGGGCAATCATGCAGGAGCAGCTTGCGCCGTGTCGTGCGCCGGAAACCGAATGGGAACGGCAAATGCTGCGGACGGAAGTTAAGCATTACATTGAAGTCAGTGACTTGGCATACAGCTACAACAAATTCTATGCCCAAAACATGCCCGACAAAGTGGCATGGGAAACACTGCAAAGCGATTTGTTTGCAAATCTGCCGCAAATCAAGGCGGAACGTATGCCGCAGGACTTTTCCGCAGTTTTGCCGAAGTTGTGGAGAAAACGTCAGGCATGGGATGCCGAGCGTACAAAACGCCCGCCCTACCGCGGCGAAGAAAGGTAGCTCACCACGCCGGGAAGAAAGAACCCTTGGTGGGTCTGGCTGCTGCCGCTGCCCATTGTGTGGTGGGCGGCGTTGGCGGTGGCTTGCCGCTGGCAGCCGGGCATGAAAATAACGGCTCTGCTGGATGTGCTGAACAGCGCACTGGCAGAGCCGTTTGCGTTGGCGTGGGTCAGCAACAGCCCGCGCTTTTTGCGGGTGTTCACGGTGATTTACGCGGTAGCGGTTATCGTGGCCGTGACGGATCAGAAGAATACCCGCCCCGGTGCGGAGCATGGCTCGGCGGCTTGGGGTGACGTGTTTCGGCTGAATAAGTTCTACATGGACAAGCGAGGACCGAACCTGCTGCTGACGCAACACTTTCACATCGGAATCGACGGCTACAAACACAAGCACAACACCAATATCCTCATTGTCGGCGGCTCCGGTGCAGGCAAGACCCGCACCTATGGCGTACCCAACGTGCTGGAATGTGCCTGTTCTATGGTAATTACAGATCCTAAGTCCGAAATTTTGCGTAAGACCGGGAATTTGTTGAAGCAGAAGGGATATGAGGTTATCGTTTTTGACCTTATAAATCCCGCTGCATCGTTCTGTTACAACCCGTTTGTGTATGTGCATGATGACCGCGAAGTGCTGACCCTGATAGAAAATCTGATTCAAAACACCACGCCATCACATTCAAAAAGCAGCGACCCCTTCTGGGAAAAGTCCGAAACGGCGCTGCTGCAAGCCCTTATGTTGTACCTGCTGCACGAGGCTCCGCCCGAAGAACAAAACTTCTCGATGGTGATGGAAATGATCGCCGCCGCAGAAGTCCACGAGGATGATGACAACTACCAATCCCCGCTGGACATCTTGTTCGAGCGCTTGGAAATGCGCGAACCCAACAGCATTGCTTGTAAGCAGTACCGCATTTTCAAACAAGCGGCTGGTGTTGTATGCTCTAAAAGACTTCTTAATCAAGCGGTTGGGAAGTCTCTTAGAACACACAACCTAAAACCGAAGAAAGGAGCGCAAGTTATGAGAAAAAATGAGAAAATCACAGCTCTGTACGAACGACTGAGCCGTGATGACTTTGGCAAAGATGATGACCAACAGCGTGAGAGCAATTCCATTTCCAATCAAAAGGCTATGTTGGAGGAGTTCGCCGCACGGCAGGGCTTTACAAACATTGTCCATTTCACGGACGATGGCATTAGCGGTACTTGCTTTGACCGTCCCGGATTTCTGGCAATGATGAAAGAGGTTGAAGCCGGGAATGTGGAGTACCTGTGTATCAAGGACATGAGCCGCATGGGTCGTGACTATCTGAAAGTCGGTCAGATTATGGAAATCCTGCGTCAGCGTGGCGTTCGCCTTATCGCCATCAATGACGGCGTGGACAGTGCCAGAGGGGACGATGATTTTACCCCTTTCCGCAACATTATGAACGAGTATTACGCCAGAGACACCAGCCGTAAAATCCGTTCCACTTTCCAGTCCAAAGGCAAGTCCGGCAAGCACCTCACAGGCACGGTCATTTACGGCTATCTCTGGAACGAAGCCAGAGACCAATGGTTGGTTGACCCCGAAGCCGCCGAGGTGGTCAAGTGCATCTTTGCCATGACGATTGAGGGCTACGGTCCGTATCAGATCGCCAGCAAGATGAAAGAAGAAAAAGTCCTCATTCCGTCCGCTTACCTTGCCCGGCACGGCGAGGGCGTGAACAAAAATAAGACCTTCAAAGATGTGTACGGCTGGGGTTCTTCCACCATCTGCAACATTCTTGAAAAGCGTGAATATCTGGGACACACCATCAATTTCAAGACCCGAAAGCACTTCAAGGACAAGAAAAGCCATTATGTCCCGGAGGACGAATGGACAATTTTCGAGAATACCCATGAGCCTATCATTGACCAGCAGACCTTTGACCTTGTGCAGAAAATCCGTGGGAATGTCAGACGCTACCCGGACGGCTGGGGCGAAGCAGCTCCCCTCACAGGCTTGCTTTATTGTGCCGATTGCGGCGGCAAGATGTATGTCCACCGTACCAACAACGGCAAGCGTATTTCTCAATATACCTGTTCCCAATACAGCAAAGTCCCAGTTGGAAAGCTCTGCACGACACAGCACCGTATCAATGAAGATGTGGTACTGTCCCTTGTCTCTGAAATGCTCAAAGCTATTGCCGAGTATGCCAAGCATGACCGAGCCGAGTTTGTCCGTGTGGTGCAGGAAGCGCAGTCCAGCCAGCAGACGGCAGAGGTCAAGAAACAGCGGACACGCCTTGCCACCGCAAAGCAGAGAGTTTCCGAGCTGGAAGTCCTGCTCTGCAAAATCTATGAGGACAACATTTTAGGAAAGCTGTCCGACAGCAGATACGCCACTCTGGACGCTCAATACGAAAAGGAACAGTCCGAGCTTACCGCTGAAATCTCTGTTCTGGAAAAGGCTGTCAAGAGCTATGAGAAGCACGAAAAGGACGCTGACCGTTTTATCGCTCTGATTGACAAGTATGAGAACTTCGACAAGCTGACCATTGCCATGCTCAACGAGTTTATCGAGAAAATTCTTGTGCATGAGCGTGACCGCAAAGGAAGTATACAGACCACACAGGAGGTTGAGATTTACTTCAATTTTGTTGGGCGTTTCGTTCCCCCGGCGTTTGGAGAAGTGGAGCTTATCCCGGAGGAATTGGAGGAAATCCGCAAGCGTGAGGAACGCAAGGACAGACTTCATCAGAACTACTTGAAGCGTAAAGCCAGCGGTTGGCAAAGGCAGTACGAGGACAGAACAAAAGCAAAGAAAAAGGCTGAAATGGACGCAAAGAAAAACGCTCTCCGAGCCGAGGATATAGCAAAGGGCGTGTTCATTCCTGTCAGCAATATGCCGAAGTTAGAGCCGAAAATCGCACCACAGAAAGGAGCTTAATCATGGAACTGAATTTTATCAAATGTGGGGACTACTACATCCCAGACATCAAAGTGAAAAATCCGAATATCCGTCTTGGAAAATGGGGACGGATGCGGAAAGAGTATCTGCGACTGGCTAATCCGGTGCTGTTCTCCGACATGGTGCTGAATGAAACCCTCTATGAGCATTGTGCGGAGATTGAGGAAACAGCCAAGAAGCGTATGGAAATCATCGTGCCGCAGCTTGCAAAGGCATACGGTGTGACGGAGCAGCTCAAAGCAGAGAACCAAATCGAATGGGTTCGGCAGATGAACGCTTGTGTTGCACAGGCTGAGGAAGCTATCAAGGGCGAGTTGATTTACTGCTGAGAAAGGAGCATGAATTTATGATTTTAGAAGCAATCTTCAACGGAGAGATTTATCCGGCAGAAACGGTAGTACCGAAATCAGAGAAGTTTCGGGAAGCTGGACAGGCAATCGCAGACACCATGCGATACTTTGAGCAGACATTGAGCAAAGAAGATTATGCGAAAGATCGGAA
>OLEE01000386.1_pt1 | contig 11148 bp, 9 predicted proteins | sample 1602011 | NCBI WGS metagenome assembly OLEE01 (sample SAMN02675044, study PRJEB24791) | human gut metagenome, SKBSTL002 | isolation source: stool | host: Homo sapiens | place: USA | reverse complement strand
ATCCGGGTGGAGAGCCAGCAGGGCGAGTGGTGCCGGTTCGTGTTCACCCTGCCCACCGTGGCACCGAACCCCGGCGGCATGAAGCGTCTGCCCGACGAGAGCGGCCGCCCCGGTGCGGTGGAAGACCCGGCCAGCATGAAGCCGGTAGACTGAATCACAGCGGTCAGACTGCTCCCCAGAGGAGCGGTCTGGCTGCTTTTTGCATTGCAGAAGAAGGGGTGCGGGCGGAGTTTACGTCTTTTCCGTGAAAAACACGGCGGCGGGTTTGATTTTTTCACCGTTTTCATGTAAACTATAAACAACTATGCCGACTGTCCCCCACAGGGGGCGGCGGCAGGGCAAAAACACAAAAAATCTCTTGGAAACAACAGGGAGTAAAATAAAATGACAACGATCAGTCCTTCGATCCTTTCGGCTGACTTCAGCAAGCTCGGCGCAGACTGCCGTATGGTGCTGGATGCCGGTGCGCAGATGCTGCATTATGACGTGATGGACGGCCACTTCGTGCCGAACATCAGCTTTGGCGTCCCGGTGCTCAAGAGCCTGCACAAGGCCATGCCGGATGCGTTCTACGACGTCCATCTGATGATCACCCACCCGCAGCAGTACGCTGAGGCCTTTGCCAAGGCTGGTGCCAGTCTGCTGAACTTCCACCTCGAGTGCGAGGACGACGTCCAGCAGACCATCGATGCGGTCAAGGCACTGGGCTGCAAGGTGGGCCTGACCATCAAGCCCGGTACTGCGCCGGAGGCGCTGGCCCCGTATCTCGACCAGCTGGATCTGGTGCTGGTGATGAGCGTGGAGCCCGGCTTCGGCGGGCAGAAGTTCATGCCCTCGGCGCTGGACAAGCTCCGCTGGCTCAAGGCGGAGCGGGAAGCACGCGGCCTTTCCTACCTGCTGGAGGTGGACGGCGGCGTGGATGCCGCTACCGCACCCCTGTGCGTGGAAGCCGGTGCCGACGTGCTGGTGGCAGGCAGTGCCGTGTTCGGCGCCGCCGACCCTGCTGCGGCTGTGGGCGCACTGGCCAGCCTGTAAGGAGGGCTGTATATGGATGAAGCTTTGATCCAAGAGCAGGAGCGGCAGCTGCAAAAGACCGGCCGGTACTATAAGCACGTTTTCTGGTTGTGCGTGCCGCTGCTGTGTATGGCCTGCTATTTCTATGGGGCGCGTCCGCTGCTGCTGTGCGGCATCGCCCTGCTTACCGGCAACCTGTGCGACCGTCTGGTGGCGCTGCTGCGCCATCGGGTGTACACCAATAAAGATCTCTCCAACGAGAGCTTCAGCCTGATCATCGCCCTGCTCATGCCCGCCACCGTGGACATCTATGTGCTGGTGGTGGCAGTGCTGGCGGGTGTATTGATCGGCAAGGAGGTCTTTGGCGGCTACGGCAGCTATCCCTTCAACCCCGCTGCCGTGGGCTACGCCGTGGCGGCGGTATCGTGGCCGGAGCAGGTGGTGCGCTACCCGCAGCCCTATACGCCGCTGCCCCTGTGGAACGCCTCTGCCGTGCCGGTGAGCAGCACCATCGAGGATACCCTGCGCAGCGGCGGCATCCTGAACCTGAATGCCCTCGCCGTCGTGCTGGGCGAGTTTGCCGCCCCCATGGGCACCGGCGCGGCGCTGGTTATTCTGGCCTGCGGCCTTGTGCTGTGGACCCAAAAGGACGTGCACATCGGCGCATCAGCAAGTTTTCTGATCACCTGCGGGCTCATCGCCTTCTTCTTCCCGCGTCAGGTGGGTCTGGCGGACAGCACCCTCTTCAGCAGCCTGCTGCCCCGCCTGCAGGGCATCCGGGACGAGCTGCACACCGGTGCGGTGCTGTTCTGTGCGGTGTTCCTGCTCAACGAGCCCTACACCTGCGCCCACCACCGGCTTGGACGCATCCTGTACGGTGCACTGGTGGGTGCTGCCACCATGGGCTTCCGCTATTTCGGCGTGTACGAGACCGGCGTCTGCTTTGCGCTGCTGGCAGTCAACAGCGTGTCCGCGCTCATTGACCGCACCGAGGAGCGGCTGTACCGTCTGCTGCACCGTCTGCCGTCCGAACGAAAGGAGGCTGCGGAATGAAAAAGCGTACTGCGGAACTGATTTTAAAGGACCCCGAAAAGTTTGCCCATCACGACCGCGTGTTCCTGAATAACCCGGTGGTCATGCAGGGCATGGGTCTGGCACCGCTGGTGGTCGTGGCCACCACCGGGCAGAACGGCCTGATGCTGGCGGCGGCGGTGACGCTGCTGCTGGTGCCCTCCCGCGTGCTGGCCTGCCTGCTCAGCCGCCTTGTACCCCTGCGGGACGAGGAGCCTACCCCGGAGCAGCTGCAAAAAAAGCTGCTGCCCCGCGCACTTTTGTACGCAGCCAGCGCCGCTGTGGTGTACCTGGCGGCATATCCCATTCTGAACTTCGTGTTTGGCACCGGGCTTTTGAACCTTGGCATCTACCTGCCCATGCTGGTGGTGGAGCCGCTTCTGACCTACCGCTTCGGCCGGGTGCAGGAGACGGTGCACAAGGCCGTTTCCAAGGGCGTGCGCATCACCGTGGGCTACGCGCTGCTGCTGCTCGTGGTGGGCGTGGTGCGCGAGTGGCTCAGCCTTGGCACCGTGTTCGGTGCCCCGGTGGGGCGCTGGGCGCTGCTGCCACTGGCTAAGATGCCGGCGGGCGGCTTTATCGTGCTGGGCATCCTGTGCGCCATCTGGCGCGCTGCGGCTGCAAAGCGCAAGGAATATCTGAAAAGGGAAGCACGGGATACCCTGACCGTGCACTACCAGAAGGAGGGGAACCGCGAACCGTGAAGGAAGTTGTAAGCAGCTCGGCAGTGTTTTTCAGCTATGCACTGCTGGCCATTTTTGCACAGAACGCTGTCTTTACCCGTGCACTGGGCGTGTCCCGCATGGTGCAGCTGGTGGGGGACGACCGCACCAGCAGCGCCTTGTTCGGCATGATGCTGTGCATCACGCAGGTGCTGGTGGCGCCGGTGGCGTTCCTTGCCGGGCGTTTCATCGCCCCGCTGGATAACCGCGCCCAGCTGCGCCCGCTGGTGTATATTGCCAGCATTGCCGTGGTGTGTCTGGCAGAGCATCTGGTGCTGTGGCTGCTGCGCAGCCTGCCCCGCCGCGCCCAGCTGCTGCGCATCGTGCCGCTGGCCGCGCTGAACAGCGGCGTGCTGGGCACGGTGCTGGTGGAGCGCACCCAGAGCTTTACCCTTGGCCAGAGCCTTGGCTTTGGCCTTGGCAGCGGCCTTGGCTATGTGCTGGCGGTACTGCTGGTCACCGAGGCGCGTCACCGCCTGCGCAGCAAAGCCATCCCCAAGGCATTCCGCGGCCTACCCATCACGCTGGTGTATATCGGCGTGCTGGCGCTGGCGATCTATGGCTTTACCGGACATTCCGTTATCCTGTAATGCAGACAGGGAGGAAAGGATACCATGGCTAAGTATAAACGTCAGAAGGTCAAGCATTATCACCGCAGCTTTTACAGCCGGGAAATGCGCGTCAAGCGCGGCATCGGCATTGCGGTGCTGGTAGTGGCAGTGCTGGCAGCCGCATGGTTTGCCGCACCCCATGTGCTGGATTGGGCCACCCACACCTGGTATACCGTGGTCAAGGACCGGGACTTGGAGGCCGAAAGCGCTTCCCGCGCCGAGGCAGCCGCCTCCTCTGCGGCGGCAAGCAGCGCTGCTGCTTCGCAGGCAGCGTCTGAGCTGGAGCCGGAGGAGGAAAAGCCGCTGGACGGCAAGGCCATTACCGGCGGCAGCTGGGCAGAGCTGGACGTGACCACCCTGACCGATGAAGCCGCCATCCGCACCGCCGCCCGGCAGCTGAAGCAGCAGGGCGCAGACTACGCCCTTGTCACCCTGAAGGACGCCGCTGGCACGGTGTATTATGCTTCCGGGGTGGCAGCCGCTGCCCAGAGCATCACTGAGAACCCGGTGGATGCGGCCAATATCGCCGCCATCCTGCGGGAAGAGGGCATCATCCCGGCGGCGCAGCTTGCCGCCTTTACCGACCCGGTGTCGGTGTACACCGACCGCAGCATGGGCGTGCACTACGACGGCAACAGACTCTGGCTGGACAACGTCAGCGCAGCCAAGGGCGGCAAGGCATGGATGAACCCCTTTGCCGCAAGTGCGGTGCAGTTTGTCGGCGACCTCATTGAGGAGGTGCGGAGCATGGGCTACGAGCAGGTGGTGCTTACCGGGGTGCAGTTCCCCAATATCATCACCCGCAAGCAGGACTTCGGCGCTTCCGGCGGCAAGAGCCGGGAGGGACGCGCCGCCCAGCTGACGGCGGATATCGCCGCATGGCAGACCCGCTTTGCAGGCAGCGTGACCCTGTGGGTCAGCTACCCGGACGCACTGTGCACCGCCGCTACCGATGCCATTGGCACCACCGGCACGTCCCTTGGCATGGAAAACCTGCTGGTCACCAGCAGCACCGCACTGGATGCGGACAGCCGCGCTGCGCTGGAGCAGGCCGCTGCCGACGCCGGTGTGCAGCACATTGTGGTGCACGACACCGCAGCGTTCCGCTGAGAAGCGGCTTTGATAGAGAGGGGAGGAAACGACTATGAAACCGACTACCTGTTTTGCACCCGCACACATCCTGCTGCCTTCGGAGCAGGTGCCGCTGGAGCAGTGGGGCTGCATCGCCTGTGACCAGTTCACCAGTGACCGCAGCTATTGGCAGCGGGCAGAAGAGACCGCTGCGGGTGCGCCCAGCACCCTGAACCTGATCCTGCCGGAGGTGTATCTGGAGGACGGAGACGCCGACGCGCGGGTGGAAAAGATCCACGCCACCATGCAGGACTACGCCCAGAACGTGCTCACCCGGGCGGTGGACGGCTTTATTTATGTGGAGCGCACCGAGCAGAGCGGCCGGGTGCGGCAGGGTCTTGTAGGACGTGTGGACTTGGAGGCTTACAGCTACCGCCGGGGCGAAAAATGCACCGTGCGCCCCAGCGAGTGCACCGTGGAAAGCCGCATCCCGCCCCGCATGAAGGTGCGTACCGGCGCTGCGCTGGAAACGCCCCATATCATGATGCTGGCGGATGACCCGGACTGCACCCTCATCGAGCCCATTGCCGCCCACAAGGACAGCCTGCCCAAGGTATACGAGGGCGAGCTGATGCTGGGCGGCGGCCATGTGGCAGGCTGGGCAGTGGAGGACCCCGCCCTCATCGCACAGATCGAAAATGCGTTGACCGTGCTGGGCAGTCAGGAAGAATTTGACAAGAAATACCCCGATGCCACCCGCCGCGACCCGCTGACGCTGGCCGTGGGCGACGGCAACCACTCGCTGGCTACCGCAAAGGCCTGCTGGGAGGAGCTGAAAAAGACCCTGACCCCGGAGCAGGCAGAGAACCACCCCGCCCGCTGGTGTCTGGCAGAGGTGTGCAACGTGCACTCCCCGGCTATTGAGATCGAGCCCATCCACCGGGTGCTGTTCAACGTGGACTGCGCCACCGTACTGCTGAGCCTCATTACATGGAGCGATTCCAACATGGCAGGCTGCTGCTTTGGCGGCAGCAAAAAGCAGCCTTTTACGCTGGCGGGCCCCCACATGGCCAATGTGCTCAGCTTTGAGGACCCCACCGAGCCGCTGACCGTGGGCACCATCGACGATTTTATTTCGGATTATATCGAGCGCCACCCGGAAGCAAAGGTGGACTATGTGCATGACGAGCCGGCTGTGCGTGCGCTGTGCAAGCAGGGCGCAGTGGCGTTTTTGATGCCGCCCTTCGCCAAGAGCGACCTGTTCCGCGGCGTCGTGATGGGCGGCGTGCTGCCCCGCAAGACCTTCAGCATGGGACATGCGGAGGAAAAGCGCTACTACATCGAGTGCCGGAAGATCACAGAATAATAGGAGAACCATGACATTTAAAGAACTGAATCTGTCCGCCCCGCTGCTGCGCGCTGTGCAGGAAGCGGGCTACGAGACCCCCTCGCCCATTCAGGCAGCGGCCATCCCGCCGGTGCTGGCAGGCCGGGATCTGATGGGCTGCGCCCAGACCGGTACCGGCAAGACGGCGGCTTTTGCGCTGCCCATGCTGGACCGGCTCACCGCCAATGCGCCCCGCCGCAAGGGCGCTGTCCGTGCGCTGATTTTGACCCCCACCCGGGAGCTGGCTTTGCAGATCGGCGAAAGCTTTGAAGCCTACGGCAAGTACCTGAAATTGCGCAGCACCGTCATCTTTGGCGGTGTGGGACAGGCACCGCAGGTGGAAGCGCTGAAAAAGGGCGTGGATATCCTCATCGCCTGCCCGGGACGGCTGAACGACCTGATCGGGCAGGGCTTTATCGACCTGTCCGCTTTGGAAATTTTTGTGCTGGACGAGGCCGACCGGATGCTGGACATGGGCTTTGTCCATGACGTGAAAAAGGTCATTGCAAAGCTGCCCGCCCAGCGCCAGAACCTGATGTTCAGTGCCACCATGCCCGCCGAGATCGAGCAGCTGGCCGCCGGCATCCTGCATGACCCCGCCTTTGTCAAGGTGGACCCGGTGTCCAGCACCGTGGACCGCATCCAGCAGAGCCTGTACTATGTGGAAAAGGGCAACAAAAAGCTTTTGCTGCCGTGGCTCATCAAAAATTTGCAGCCGCCGGTGGTCAACGCACTGGTGTTCAGCCGCACCAAGCACGGCGCGGATAAGATCGCAAAGGATCTGACAAAGCAGGGCATCCCCGCCGCCGCCATCCACGGCAACAAGAGTCAGACCGCCCGCGTGACCGCGCTGGAGGATTTCAAGTCCGGCAAGACCCGGGTGCTGGTGGCCACCGATATCGCCGCACGCGGCATTGATATCAGCGAGCTTTCCCATGTGTTCAACTACGACCTGCCCGAGGTGCCGGAGACCTATGTGCACCGCATCGGGCGCACTGCCCGCGCCGGTGCGGACGGCACCGCCGTCAGCTTCTGCGCCCCGGAGGAGCAGGAGTATCTGGCAGGCATTGAAAAGCTGAACCGCCGCAAGATCCCGGTGGTATCCGGTCATCCGTGGGACGGCGTGCCCGCCCCGGTGCGCCCGGTGCTGCCCGTGCGCGGCAAAAAGCCCCGCCCCGAAGCGGAAAAACCGGCCGAAGCGCCGAAAAAACAGGCCGAAACTGCGCCCGCAAAAGCCGCAAAGGCAGCTGCGCCCGCGCCGAAGCAGGAGCCGAAGGCCGCAAAGAACACGGTGCCTGCAAAACCGAAAAAAGAGGAAACACTGATGCAAGACAGCAACGCAAAGCGCGGGGCCCGCAACGACCGCCGCGCCAACAACCGGGGCGCAAACGCCCCCAAGGAAGCGGCAGCGCCCCGCGCCCGCCGCGAGAATGCCGCCCCCGCCCGGGGCAGCAACGCCCAGCCCAAGTTTGACCCCCATTTTGTCAGCGCCCCGGAGGCTACTCCGCTGCGCCCGGCACGCAAGACCCCTGCCGCTCCGGCAGCACCTGCCATCCGCAGCGCACAGGAGCTCCAGAATAACCAGAACGCAAACCGCAGCGGCAACCGCCGCAACGACCGCAACGACCGGGGTGAACAGCGCAATGCCCGCCCTGCGGCCCAGAGCAATAACGCCCGCCCTGCCCGCAACGAGCGCGGCAATGCCGGCAGCCAGAGCCGCACCGGCAGCGCACCCCGTGCTCCCAAGGCCGAGCCTGCCCGCCGCGGCCGCAATGCCGCCGCCCGGGACGAGGACCCGGGGCTGATGCTCATCAGCCGCCGCCCGCCCCAGCAGAAGTACACCAGCTTTGAGGAGTATATGGACGCCCACGGCGGTGCCACTGCACCCATTGAGGATCACAGCGAAGAAGTATGAGCCGAAACGAAGCCTTTGCCCCGTGGCAGTGCCCCCTGTGCGGCGGCGCGCTGCAAGGGGAGAACGATCTGAAATGTGAAAAAGGCCACTGCTTTGACCGCGCCCGGGAGGGCTACTGGCATCTTTTGCCGGTGCAGAGTATGCGCACCAAAGCCCCCGGGGACAGCAAGGAAATGGTTGCCGCCCGCCGCGCCTTCCTGAACGCCGGATACTACGGCATCTTCGGGCAGGCGCTGGGGGAGCTGTGCCTTGCCCACGGCGTGCCCGCCGCGAAGGACGCCCCACTGCATCTGCTGGACGCAGGCTGCGGCGAGGGCTGGTACGACCGCTGCATCGCGCAGCAGTTCGCGGCGGCGGAAAAGCCGTTGCAGCTGGCCGGGTTCGATATCGCAAAGCCCGCCGTGCGTCTGGCGGCAAAGGCGCTGCCCGTTGCGCAGTACGCGGTGGCGTCCAGCTTCAGCCAGCCGGTGCGCACCGGCTGGGCAGATGTGCTGCTGAACTGCTTTTCGCCCTTTGCACAGGAGGAATTCAGCCGGGTGCTGCGCCCGGGCGGGCACATGATCTACGTTGTGCCGGGGGCAGAGCATCTGTACCAGATGAAGGCCGTGCTCTACGAAAAGCCCTACAAGAACCCGGTGCAGCAGGTGGAGTACCCGGGCTTCCGCGCCATTGATGAGCGTGAGGTGCAGGGAACCATCACCGTGCCCGCCGCCCAGCTGGAAGCCCTGTTTGCCATGACCCCCTACTACTGGAAAACGCCCCGCGACGGTGCTGCCCGCCTTGCGGCTCTGCCGCAGCTCACCACTACCATCGCTTTCCGCTTTCTGGTGTTTGAAAAGCTGTAATAAGATAAAAAAGGATTGCCGTGCAGAGTGCATAGCAGTCCTTTTTTGTACCCATTCTCATGCTTGTTGATTTTCACAAGAACTGGCATACTAATATATCAATTTCGCACAAAAACAACAAAATCTATTTACAAGTGCGTTATATTGTGGTACGATTTGTGCGGATTTCGATGGCATGATACAACTGGAATGTCTATCGGGCCCGGCAGCAGGGCGTTTGCTGCACAGCTTTGGGCGGCTTTGCTCTGCACAAATGAGCCGTCTGCATTTAAAAGGAGAAATGATGATGAACAGAAGAGACTTTATGAAGCTTTCTGCCGCTTCTGCCGTGACTGTGGGCGCAGTGGCTGGCATGGCGCCCGCATCCTTTGCTGAAAACGCTGGTGTGCATACCGATGCTGAGGTGCAGGCCATGGTGGCAGAGGAACTCCGCCTCTCTCGCGAGGTAGCCTTTTATCCGGCTGCTTTCCGGGGCGATTTTGACAAGTTCTATGTGCTGTTCCACAAGCTGTCCCGTGCTCAGTACGAGAAGGTGGACGGTGCAGCTGTGCCCGGCATCAATGCTTCTCACTACGAGATGTGTGTTGCTCTGACCAATGCCCGCAAGGCGCTGCGCCAGATCAAGGACCCCAAGAGCACCGTTTGGGAAATTTGGGGAGATCAGATGGCCGTGGAATCTCCGCTGCCCACCAACTGGGAAAATTGCTACGATAACGAGGGCTTCCGTCCCTTCCTGAACCCGTACCTGTTGCGAGATCAGGGCAAGGTGAAGGGCAACGTGATCATTATTGCAGGCGGCGGCAGCACCCACCGCAACAACGTGGTGGAAGGCTACCCTGTGGCCGAGTTCTTCAACAAGAACGGCTACAACGCCTTTGTGCTGCAGCGCCGCGTCAACCCTTATGCCGCTGTGGATCAGCAGCTGGATCTGGCCCGTGCTATCCGCTACATCCGCCACAACGCCTCTGAAAAACACATCGGCAAGACCGATATCATGATCGCTGTGGGCTTCTCTGCCGGCGGCATGAATGTGATGCAGGTGGTGGCCGACCAGTTCGGCACTACGAATACCCCGGATAAGGTCTACCCCAGCTACGTCTGCGATGCTGTGGACCATGAGAGCGCTGACCTGAATGTGGCGATCCCCATCTACGGCCTGTTCGTCACCGGTCTGAACTTCACGAAGAACCCCAACCTGCCCCCGGTCTTTGGTGTTGTGGGTCAGAAAGATGGCCTGAGTGCGATGATGCTGCCCTCTCTGCCGGAGTGCGCAAATATCTTCACGGACTTCAGCTTCTATCTGGCACCTGATGCGCCCCACGGTGTGGGTCTGGGCACTGGCACCAAGGGCTATGTGGACTACTACACCCAGATCGCCCAGTGGCCGGATATGGCTGTCAACTTTATCGAGAGCCGTCTGGGGCTGATGGAAAAGAAGATCGACATGGACTCCGTGGGCTTTGCATGGTAAGCTGCCCCGACAGAAGTACCTGAAAAACAACGACCCGCCGCATCTCTTTCAGTGCGGCGGGTCGTTGTTTGTAAAAATGTTATGTATGATACTCCATCCACTTGCCCTTCCACGCATACAGGATCATGAGCAATGCGCCCAGACCCCAGCTGACGGGGTAGAGGATGAACACGCCCTCGATGCCGGAGAAGAAGGGCAGCAGAAACTGGATCCACACCACACGGAACAGGCACAGCGAGACCAGCAGCACCACCATGGGCGGGATGCTGGCACCCGTGCCGCGCACGGCACCGGCAAGGCCGTGCAGGATGCTGAGCAGGAAGTAGAATGGACAGAACCACCGCATAGCCAGCTTGCCGTAGGTGACCACGGCCTCGTCGGCGGTGAACAGGTGCAGAATGGCGTCCTGTCCGGCCAATAGCGCCGCGCCGGTGCAAAGGGTGTAGATGACCCCGATGGCAAGGGTGACCCACACCGAGCGCTTTACCCGGTCCAGACGCCCCGCACCGTAGTTCTGCCCCACAAAGGTGGTGGCAGCCATGCTGATGCTGCTCACAGGCAGGATGTTGAAGCCGTCGATCTTCATGTAGGCCGCAAAGCCCGCCATGGCGGCGGCACCGTAGCTGTTCACGCTGGCCTGCACCAGCACGTTGGAAAAGGAGATGACCATGTTCTGGATGCCGGTGGGCAGACCCACCCGGATGATGCGGCCTGCCATTTTGCGGTGCAGCCGGATGGCGGAAAGTTCCACCCGGCAGGCGTCCTCGCTTTTCATCAAAAAGCGCAGGCTCAGCACGCAGGACACCAGCTGGCTTAAGTCGGTAGCGATGGCAGCGCCCGCCACCCCCATCCGCAGCCCCACGATGAACACAAGGTCCAGCACGATGTTGGTCACCGACGCCCATGCCAGATACACCAGCGAGCGGCGGGAGTTGCCGGCGGCATTCAGGATGCCGGCGGTCATGTTATACACCACGCTGAACAGCACGCCGCCAAAGTAGATCCGCATATAGGTCACGGCGTCTTCCAGCACCTCAGCCG
>OLEE01000384.1_pt1 | contig 11204 bp, 9 predicted proteins | sample 1602011 | NCBI WGS metagenome assembly OLEE01 (sample SAMN02675044, study PRJEB24791) | human gut metagenome, SKBSTL002 | isolation source: stool | host: Homo sapiens | place: USA | reverse complement strand
CTGAACACCCTGTTCTTCATGGGCTACATCGTGCTGGCCTTCTACGGCTGCGACTATGTGCAGAATCTGGTGTCCGTCAAGGGCGCTGCCAACCCCTTCATGTTCGTAGTGCTGCTGGTTGGCGTGCAGGGCGTAGCCGAATTTCTGGTGTCCGGCATTCTGGGCGGCATCGTCGCCCGCGCCGTGGCAAAGTTCCTGAAGTAAGCCCGGCTGCGCACCATGTCAGGGCGGCGCATCCGTGTTTAGAATAGAAAAATGAATGCTCCTCCGGCAACCCGCCGGGGGAGTTTTTTGTTGGGAACGGCTCCAATATCCTTCCTGTGAAAATGCAATGCCGGAGCGTCCGCAGACGCTCCGGCATTGCTCTATTCACAAAAATATCGTCCCGCCTGCCCGGCAGCCTTTACTTCTTCTCCCGCAGCTGTTCCAGATAGCCGTCGGCCTTGATGGCCTCCGGGGTGAAGGAGTTATTCTTCCACCAGTTCACAAGGGCGGCGGTCACGGTCAGGCCGGTGGTCACCAGCTGCTCCACGGTGGCGCTCTCGATGGGCAGCATGGGCTTGCCGCAGGCGCTCAGCACCTGATTGGTCAGTGCCAGTGCCAGCGCAGCCGTGCGCGCCAGCGTAGCGGCAGAAATTTTGCAATGGGTATCGTTCATAGGTTCAGTTCCTCTCTTTCTCTAAATCTGCGATGCGGTGGTTGGCCACCTTCATCTGTTCTTCTAAAATGGGTACGCGACGGGCAAAGTTGTTATGCTCCCGCACCTCCCGGGTCAGTTCCTCCAGCTTTGTGTCGGTCACCGCTTGGCTTTTTCCGTTGGCGATCAGCACGCCGATCAGGGTCACCGCGCCTGCAATGATGGCTGAGATGATGCCTGTCATCGCGCTCACCCCCTCCACCGGGCTTTGTCTGCCCGGGTATCCACGTGCACCCAGCCGGCGGCGCGGCCCGCCTTGACGGGGTAGCGTCCCACGCCGCCCCGGTCCGGCATCAGGCTTTCGGCGTAGGCGGCCACGTCCTCCACGCTCACGTCCTGCACCCGGATATCCGCTGCCCGGCCATACAGGTGCTGGCTGAACTTTGCCCCGCCTGCCTTGGCGTTGTGTGCCGGGGTGCGGTAGGCGCTGGTGATCGTCACCGGTTTTCCGAAGTGCTCCCGGATACGCTCCAGCAGTTCTGCCAACGCCGTGTCGATGAAGACAGGGTCGCTGCCGTCCTTGCAGCGGAACTCCCGCACACAGAAGTGCGGCGAGAGGGCGGTGCTGCCGTCCCGGGCAAGAGAATACGCTTGCAATGCCATCGTGCGCCCCCTTACAGCCGTTTCAGCAGCGCTGCGATGGGCTCTGCATAAAACCGCTCGTAGCCCGCTGCGTTGGGGTGGGTGCCGTCGCTGGTGTACTTATCGCCCAGTTCGCTGACGCCGTGTTTTCCCATAGGCGGGGTGGTCTCCGCAATGTCAACGTAGGGCACGCCCCATTTTTTCAGCGCCGCAAGGATGGCAGGCTTATAGGTCTTGTACCAGTTTTCGCTGCCTGCAAACATCCCGCCGTGCGGGAATACATAGGCCACGCACTTGTCACTGTAATTCGTTGCCAGATCGTCCAGCATCTTCTCCAGTGCGCCGGTCATGGTCGTTTCATCGTAGGCAGCGGCAAACCCATCGGTCAAGGTACCCACAGGGGCGTTGTTCCAGGCATCATTCACGCCGCCCTCCAACAGGATGTAGTCTGCCTTTGCAAGCGCTGTGGAGTTTGTCACCACTGTGCTGATGCAGCCACGGGTGCCGCCGTATACCTTATCGGTAATATTCGGGGTCAGCGTTGCGCCGTCCACCGCTTCATTGGTCAGGGTCATGCCGTACTTGTCTGCAATACATTTGCCGTAGCCGCCTGCGCTGCCCTTGCCGTAGGCGATGCTGTCACCCGCAACGTACAGTGTTTTTCCCGCCAGCGGGCTGATGATCTGACCGTTGATGTCAAACACTTCCATTTTACCACCCCTTCTCGATGTAATCGTTCACCTTGTCGTCACTCAGCAGGCCTTTATACACCCTGCACTGATACAACGTACCAGACCAGAACTGCTGCTTTTTGCTGCCGTTCGCGCTCTGCGCCGCACCGATCAGGAAGGTCTGGGGCACATCTATGATCGTACCGTTTGTGGTTTTCCACTCGGTCAGCGGGCAGTAGGTACTGCCGCCGCGATATTTTCTGCCGTCGATCTGCACTGCATACCGCGTACGGGTCTTGAGGTGTTCGATGCTGTCTGACAGGGTCACGCTGCCGTAGTTGTAGTATGCGAACTCGGTCTTATTGTTCAGCGGGCTGCTGGTGGAGTTGAAGCCGGGCAGATTGTCGGTATCGCCGGTCTCGGTCAGGCAGTGCAGGAAGGCAGGCCATGTGTTTGCATTAAAGTCGTCCCCCGCTTTCGCATCCACTAGGATCGTGTATTGCGGCGTCTCGGTGGAGGCGTGCTCCAGCAGCTTCAGACCGGTGTCCAGTCCCTGGGTCAGCACGGTCTCGCCGGGCAGACTGTAGATCAGCTGTGCTGTCTCCACTACTTCCACCGTTACCGCGCAGCTTGCACTCTTACCGCCTGCTGTGGCAGTCACGGTGCAGTTACCTGCTTTGATGCCTGTCACCACGCCGTTTGCCACAGTGGCAAAGCCGGTAGGCAGAACGCTCCACACCACCGCCCTGTCGGTTGCGTTCGCAGGCAGCACGGTGGCCGTCAGGGTCTTGCTCTCGTCCTCGTTCAGGGTCATGGTCACGGCGCTCAGGCTCACGCTCTGCACCGGAGCTTCCTGTGCACTGCCGCCCCACTCTGCACGCAGAGCATTCAGGGTGGGCTGCATCGTGTCGGTCTTATAGGCTGCATTTTCAAACAGGTTCAGCAGCAGCGCCTTTGCGTTGGCGGTAAAGCCCTCGCCTAGGTCGCCCTTATCACCTTTCGGACCCTGCGGGCCGGGGTCGCCCTTTTCTCCCTTATCGCCCTTGACGCCTGTGGCGGCGGCTGTAATGCCTGCTTCCATGTGGTTCAGCTGGGCAGCCGTCAGGGTCTGGCCGTCCACAAAATTCTGTTTTACGTAGCTCATTTGTTCCTCCCTAAGATCATTTTTCCAAGGATCGCCTGCCCCAGCACGGCAAAAACGTTCTCCTTCGGCGGCTGCGGGTTGCCCCACAGCGTCGCCAGACGGTCGCAGGCATCCATAGCTGCGTCATTGCCCGCCGCCAGCATGCGCAGCACGGTCAGCACCGCCTGTTTTTCCGCGGTGGTAATACCGCCGCCTGTGCCCAGCAGCCCCACCAGCGCCTCCCACGCAGGCGTAGCCGGGGCAGGCATCGCGCCCTCTGCCGTGCCGCTGTTGGCGCATACTTTGCACCGCACATCAGCGCTGGTCACGGTGCGGCTGCCGTCCGTGCCCTCAAAGGTGAGGCAGCCCGCGCCGGGCACTGCCGTCACCGCCGCCGGTACGGTCAGGATTCCGTTTTCCACCAGCGTAGCCGCGCTTGCGCCGGGGGTGTGCCAGTGGGCGCACACGGTCAGCCCCTTCCACTCGCCCCGCTGCTCGATGCGCAGCCGGTAGTTGCCCCGATTGCCCGCATACCCCAGCAGCAGCTGTCCGCCGGGCACCGCTGCCGCGCCGTTTCTGTCCAGCCGGATGGTCATCTCGTTCATGCTGCACCGCCCTTACACATACTGGTAGCCCTCCACGTTGAAGGGATAAGCGTTGTCATTGCTCGCCAGGTTTACATCGACCACGCCGATGTTCACCGTGCCGTTCGCAGCAAAACTCACCTTTACCAGTGCTTCGCCCTTGCAGTAAACGCCGTCCCGCAGATTGTAGGTGTTGCCGCCGCCCACTATGGCCACCGCCGTACCGCCCCGCACGATGCGGGTGCAGCCGTAGTCTGCAGCCGCCGCTGCGGCTACTCCGCCGGTGGTAGCGATCGTGGTACATTCCAGAGGGACCGCCATCCTTACCACAATATAATCCACCTCGTCCGGCACAGTCATCGTCTTGTTGCTTTTGCCCGCTGCACCGTCGCTTGTGTAGACAAGCTTTCCGTTCATGTCCGTCACTCCTCTCAGTTGATTCAGTTTTTCTGCCAGGCTAAAGCCCAGCACCGTGTCAAGGTTTTCCGCCGTTACTTCCAGTGTGCCGTCTGCGCTCACGGTCAGGCCCCGCCCCACCTTCACGCCGCCCAGCACGGCTGCAGTGGCGGGCGGCATGGTGCAGCCCATGCCGAATTTCCGGTCTGCCTCGGCCTTGGAGTAGAACCGGTCGTCCGCGCCCAGCTGCAATAGTGCGGCGGCCTTTTCCTGCGCCGACCAGCCTGCTGCCCCGGCGGCACTGGTCAGCGCCTTTTTTACGCCGTAGGGCAGCAGCGCCGGGGTCAGGGGCGCATAGGCCTCGGTCATACGGTCCAGCTGCGCCGCCGTGGCGGGCACGGTGGTCAGGGTGGCATCTGCCCGCACCGCAACGCCGTACTGCCCGTCTGCCCGCACCGCGCCGGGCGTTGCCGCCGTAGGCACGGTCTCGCTGCGCACATAGGGGCGCAGGTCCGGCAGCGGGGTGGTATCGGTCTGCACCGCGCCGGTGGCGGCATCCACGCTGAGAATGCGCACCATCTCGCCAGGCAAAGGCTGCACCGGGAGCGGCACCGCCCCCACATCCTGTGCGTTCAGCTGCACCGCGCCGCCCTTGCTGTTCACGCTCAGCACCTGCCCACCGGTGGGTGCATAGCTTTCTGCCCGCAGTGCGGCAGCCTCCGCCCGCTTTGCGCTGGCCTCGGCATCGGTACGGTCTGCCAGAATTTTGTCCGCAGTCTTTTGCGCCAGTGCCGCCTGCATGGCGGTATCTGCCGCACCGTTCTCGGCACGGCGGGCGCTTTCCGCTGCGGCGTGGGCGCTTTCCAGCACGCGCGCCACAAACTGCTCGTACACCGAGGGCGGCAGCTCCTCACTGCCGCCGTCCGTAGGCAGGGTGGCGTACACATCGTAGCTGCCGGGGCGGGTGTAGGCGGTGTAACCGCCGCTGCCTATGGCGGCCAGCATCCACTGTCCCCGCACGCTGCCGGTCAGGCGGCGGTCCACCGTCACACTGTCGTCGGCGTCCAGCGGAATGGCGGCCAGCTGCACCCCATCGCTGCGGCGCAGATACAGCGCCAGGGTGCACCCCGCCCACGCTGCGGGCAGGATGAACTGCAGCCGGTCCACCCCCTCGGCGTTCTGTGCGCCAAGGTGCAGCCGGTGCGGCCGGGGCACAAATTCGGTGCCGCCGCACTGCTGCTCAAGGATTTCGATCTCCATGCAAAACCTCCTTTTCTGTTTGCTGTCCCGATTGTACCGCCGGGGGCGCAAAACTATCCAGTGTGTACTAAAAATGTGAAATTTTCTGTTCTTCGGCATTTTGCTAAACGGGGTTTTGGCACCGGAAATGCGAGCTTTTTCCCCCTGCCGGGACCGGGTAATTCCCCTGCAGGTTTTCCATGCAAAACCCGCGATGTGGGGCAGCTTGTTTTGGGCGCAGCGGCCGCTGCTGCGGCCTTATTCGCAGAGAAAAGAGCCGGTGCAAATGTTAAAAATTCATGAACGAATTGCCCCCAGAAAAAAGGAAAAAATCAGAAGGAAACCACCTAAAAACCAAAATATCAAAAGAAACACTGTGAAAATTGCACAAAAAATAATGTTACAAATCTAACAAAGTGCAAGACACAAATTTGACAGATGCTTTACGGTCTGGTAAAATAGCGTTTGTGCAACGAACGTTGCAGCGTTTAAATTCCATCTGGATGAAGTAAAAAGCCGTCCTGCGTACGGCACGGCATGGGCAGATGCGGCCTGTGCCGGGGCAGTTTTGTGGTCTGCCCGAAGCGGATTCCAACCTGTAATACGGTGCTCATTCTTTTTACCCGAAGAGAGCATCGTATTTGACTGTGAGACGCTTATACTCAGAGCAGCCACAGTCCGGGCGGCCGGGGTGCTGATGCAATACAGACCCGCGGCCGCGCCAAATACGACAAAGAGAGGAGTTGTCTCGTATCGCTTCCGTTAAATTGAAGAAAGCAGTTACTGCCGCAAAGCAGGCAGTATCTCCCCGTGTGCTGGCATTTTGTGTCATGGTGGTATGCCTTGTGGCTACCCTTGGCGTCACCGCTGCAAATCTGCGGCTGACCTACGTCACCGACTCCAATGGTGCACGGCAGGTCCTTCTGACCGATGCCGATGCTTCCCCTGCACAGGTCATGCACCTTTCCGGCATCCGCTCTGAAGAGGGCGATGAGGTCTACTACACCGCGTTCAGCGGCAATCTTGCCTCCCTGAACATCGAGCGCGCATTCTCCGTCAGCATCACCGCCGACGGGCAGGAGTACCCTGTAAAGCTGGTGTTCGGCACCGTAGCCGATGCACTGGAGCGCGCCGGTATCACCCTTGAAGGGGACGACTACACCGAGCCGGCGCTGGATCACGTTGTGACCGCCGGCAGCAAGATCGTGGTCCACCGCGTGGACTACGAAGAGCGGGTGGAGACACAGGCTATCCCCTACGACACCCAGTATGTCTACACCAGCCTGTACTTCCGCAACACCGGCCGGGCCACCACCCTGCAGCATGGGGCGGAAGGTCAGCAGACCGTGACCACCCGCAAAAAGTATGTGGACGGCGAGCTGGAAAACAGCACCGTTGTGGATACCACCACCACCGTGGAGCCCACCGACCACGTCATCAAGACCTACGGCGCAGGTGCGCCGGTGTCCCCCCTGACCGGCGCGGACGGCACCACCAACGCCCCCACCTCTTATAGCAAGGTGCTCACCGGCAAGGCCACCGGCTACTATTCCCGCAGCGGCAAAGGCTCTTCCGGTCTGGGTCTGGGCTATGGCACCGTGGCTGTGGACCCGGACGTGATCCCCTACGGCACCAAGCTCTACATCACCTCCACTGACGGCAAGTTCGTCTACGGCTATGCCGTAGCCACCGACACCGGCATCGCCGTCCAGAAGGGGCAGATCCTTGTAGACCTGTTCTACGAGACCTACGCCGAAAGCGTCATCAACGGCGCCATTCAGGTCAACGTCTACGTTGTGGGCTGAGCTGTAAACAAAACACAATAACCACGCAAAGAGACCGCTGTACAAACTGTGCAGCGGTCTCTTTTGATGTTAATCAGAATACTATTTTTATTTCGGGGTCGGGGAAAGTCTGTGGGCTTTCCCCGACCCCTTTCCCGTTTTCGCAACGCTTTCGCCGGAACCGTTTGTCAAATGAGCAGTTTACACGATGTCGAGCTGCAAATTTTGGATGGTATGCCCACAACATACAGAGAAGTCAAGAAAATTTGTGGTAATTGTATTTGAATTTTGGACAAAAAGTCTTGCAAAAATGGTAAAAACCTTTTAATATAAAAGAGTACAAAGCTGCGGATGCCGCTTTCGGCTTCCGCACGGGGAGGAGCAGTTTATGAAACCGACCGAAGAAAAGATTCAGAGCAACACATCGGACCTGCCGGTGTACCTGTTCAAGCAGGGCAACAACTGCGAGGCTTACCGCTACTTCGGCGCACATCTGGAAACACGGGTCGGGGAGTCCGGCGTTGTGTTCCGCGTATGGGCACCGCACGCCGTAGCCATCAGTGTTGTGGGCGACTTCAACAGCTGGAAGCCCGGCAGCCATCCCATGCACAAGGTGGATGGCGATTCCGTGTGGGAATTGTTCATTCCCGGCATGAAGGAATACGATGTTTATAAATATTGCGTAACCACCCGTGCAGGCGACCTTGTTTACAAGGCCGATCCCTACGCCTTCCACGCCGAGACCCGGCCGTCCAACGGCAGCAAGGTCTACGATCTGTCCGGCTTTGCATGGCACGATGCCGCATGGCAGACCGCGCAGAAAAAGGCGGACGTGATCAACGGCCCGATGAATATCTACGAGATGCACGCCGGCAGCTGGAAGATGAAGGAGGGCGGCAAGCCCTACAACTACTCCGAGCTGGCGGACGAGCTGATCCCGTACATCAAGGATATGGGCTACACCCATGTAGAGCTGCTGCCGGTGATGGAATATCCGTTTGACGGCAGCTGGGGCTATCAGGTCACCGGCTATTTTGCACCCACTAGCCGCTACGGCACCCCCAAGGACTTTATGGCCTTCGTGGATAAGATGCACGCCGCAGGCATTGGCGTCATCATGGACTGGGTGCCCGCCCACTTCCCCAAAGACCAGTTCGGCCTGTACAATTTTGACGGCGAGGCCTGCTACGAGGATCCCAACCCCAAGCGCGGCGAGCACAAGGAGTGGGGCACCATGGTGTTCGACTTTGGCCGCAACGAGGTGCAGAGCTTCCTCATTTCCAGCGCACTGTACTGGCTGGAGCAGTACCACATCGATGGTCTGCGCGTGGATGCCGTGGCCTCCATGCTGTATCTGGACTACAACCGCAAGCAGGGCGAATGGGAGCCCAATAAGGACGGCGGCAAGGAGAACTTGGAAGCCATCGCCTTCCTGCGCAAGCTGAACAACACCGTGCTGGGCCGTCACCCCCACAAGTACATGATCGCCGAGGAGTCCACCGCGTGGCCCATGGTCACAAAGCCCGCTTCGGACGGCGGTCTGGGCTTCAACTTCAAGTGGAACATGGGCTGGATGAACGATATGCTCAGCTACATGAAGACCGACCCGCTGTTCCGCTCCGGCAACCACAACAAGGTGACCTTCAGCTTCTTCTACGCTTTCAGCGAGAACTTTGTCCTGCCCATCAGCCACGATGAGGTCGTGCACGGCAAGGGCAGCCTGCTGAACAAGATGCCCGGCGAGTATGACGACAAGTTTGCCAATCTGCGCACCTTCTTCGGCTACATGATGGCACACCCCGGCAAGAAGCTGCTGTTCATGGGACAGGAGTTCGGTCAGTTTGCCGAGTGGAACGAGGCAAAGCAGCTGGACTGGATGCTGCTGGACTACGACAAGCACGCCGAGCTGCAGAACTACGTCCGTACCCTGAACGCCTTCTATAAAGAGCACCCTGCCCTCTGGCAGATCGATTACAGCTGGGAAGGCTTCCAGTGGATCGTACCGGATGACTCGCAGCAGAGCGTCATCGCCTTCCTGCGCAAGGACGCTGCCGGTAAGCAGATCCTTGTCATCTGCAACTTCAACCCCGTCCTGCGCGAGGGCTACACCCTCGGTGCACCGGTGTCTGGCACCTACAAGGAGATCCTGAACAGTGACGATGCCGCTTTCGGCGGCTCCGGCACCGTGCACAACAAGCCGGTGCGCACCCACAAAAAGCCGCAGCACGGCTTTGAGCAGAGCATCACCGTTACCCTGCCGCCCATGAGCACTTTGTACTTTGAGGTGCCCACAAAGCGCACCCGCAAGGCAGCAGAGGACAGCGCGGACAAGCCGGCAAAAAAGACCGCCAAAAAGGCCACCGTCAAGGATGCCGACAAGCCGGTAAAAAAGACCCGCACCACCAAGGCCAAGGCCGCCGAAACGGCGGATGAAAAACCGGAAAAAGCAAAAAAGACCGCTGCCAAGTCCAAGGCAAAGCCTGAGGCCGCAGCGGACAAGCCGGTAAAAAAGACCGCCGCCAAGGCAAAGACCGCGGCAAAAGCAAAAACTGAGACCGAAGCAGAAACCAAACCCGCAAAGCGCACCCGCAAAGCAAAAGCACCCAAGGAATAAGGATGCCCACACGGATGCACGCACGAACATTCTGAACTGTTGACTATCATTTCCAATAAGGAAATGCTAAAGGGGAGAATAAAGCTATGGCAAAAGAAATCGTGGCAATGATCCTTGCCGGTGGACGTGGCTCGCGCTTATACGCGCTGACACAAAAGACGGCAAAACCTGCGGTGTCCTTCGGCGGTAAGTACCGCATCGTGGACTTCCCGCTGTCCAACTGCGTCAACTCCGATATCGACACCGTTGGTATCGCAACGCAGTACCAGCCCCAGAAGCTGAACGAGTACATCGGTAACGGCCAGCCTTGGGATCTGGACCGTCTGCACGGCGGTGTGCACACCCTGCCCCCTTACGAGCAGGCAAACGGCACCGACTGGTACAAGGGCACTGCAAACGCCATCTACCAGAACATCGGCTTCATCGACAGCTATGATCCCGAATACGTCATCATCCTGTCCGGCGACCAGATCTGCAAACAGGACTACGCCGATTTCCTGCGCTTCCACAAGGAAAAGGGCGCAGAGTTCTCTGTGGCCGTTATGGAAGTGGACTGGAAGGAAGCTTCCCGCTTCGGCCTGATGGTGGCGGACGAGACCGACCGCATCACCGAGTTCCAGGAGAAGCCCCCGGTGCCCAAGTCCAATCTGGCCTCCATGGGCATCTACATCTTCAACTGGGATGTGCTCAAGAAGTATCTGATCGAGGACGAGGCTGACCCCAACTCCAAGAACGACTTCGGCATGAACATCATCCCCGCCCTGCTGCGTGACGGCCGCAAGATGTACGCTTACCGCTTTGCCGGTTACTGGCGTGACGTGGGCACCATCGACAGCCTGTGGGAAGCCAACATGGAAGTGCTGGACCCCGAGAACTCCGGCATCGATATCTTTGATAAGACCTGGAAGATCTACAGCCGCAACCCCGTGCTGCCCGCCCAGAAGATCGGCGAGCGCGCCGTTGTGCAGGACTCCCTCATCACCGAGGGCTGCAAGATCTACGGCAACGTCAAGCACTCTGTGCTGAGCGCAGGCGTTGTTGTGGAAGAGGGCGCTACCGTTGAGGACGCCGTGCTGATGGACGGTGTCGTGGTCAAGGCAGGTGCCGTGGTCAAGCGCTGCATCCTTGCTGAGGACGTTGTTGTGGGCGCAGGTGCAAAGGTCGGCGGCGAGGGCGCTATTGCCCACGTTGGCACCGGTCTGACCATCGGCGCAGGCGCTACCGTCAAGGAGGGCGCAAAAGTGTTTGAATCCGTCAAGGAGGGTGTGGAAGTATGCTGAGACAGAACACCAATGCGTTGGGTATCATTTTCCCCAACAGCTATGACAATACCGTTCCCGAGCTGGTGACCGAGCGCGCAATGGCCTCGATCCCCTTTGCGGGCCGTTACCGCATGGTAGACTTTGTGCTGTCCAGCATGGCCAACTGCGGCATTTCCAACGTTTCCATCGTGGTGCGTAAGAACTACCACTCCCTGATGGATCATCTGGGCACCGGCCGCGAGTGGGATATGG
>OLEE01000383.1_pt1 | contig 11209 bp, 9 predicted proteins | sample 1602011 | NCBI WGS metagenome assembly OLEE01 (sample SAMN02675044, study PRJEB24791) | human gut metagenome, SKBSTL002 | isolation source: stool | host: Homo sapiens | place: USA | reverse complement strand
GATTGCTGGTGGATCTATAACCGGGGTATATTCAAGAAAGTACAGTTCGTGCCATACAATCAGTTTTACTTCCACACAGAAACACCTTCCGGATCAACAGAAATCAACCAGTACAGCTTCCGTATGGTCGTACTTTTCCTTGTCACCGGTATCATCATCTTATTCATGGCAATATTCAACTACGTCAACATGAGTATTGCACAAACTACCTATCGCGCCAAGGAAATGGCAACCCGCAAGTTGCTCGGTTCTTCCCGCTCCGACATATTCTGGCGTATGATAGGCGAATCGTCTATTATGACTGTTATCGCTTTCATACTCGGATTTCTGCTTGCAAAAGCCGCCGAGCCTATTGCCATGGATCTACTGGGTGTAAAGCTCGACCTGACAGGCGATTTGTCTTTCATGACCTGTCTGTCCTACCTGCTGCTTATCGTCTTACTGTCATTCATCTCCGGCTTTGTACCTGCTACCATCTTGTCTAATTATAATCCACTGGACGTTGTAAAAGGACATTTCCGCCGGAAAACCAAAGCTGTATATTTACGCGTGCTGAACATCGTACAAGATGGACTGACTATTGCCATGCTGAGCTGTGCCTTCTACCTGAGCGTACAGATTCACAGCATATTGAACGAACCGCTGGGATATAGCTACGGAAATATTCTCTGCCTTACGCCGGCGGCAGATCAGGAAACTCTGCTTACTTTCCGCAATGAAGTACAAAAACTACCTTTTGTGAAACGGATAAGTTTCGCCCAAGGAACTCCTATAGACGGAGGGAATAATAATACAATGGTTGTTACGGTTAAAGGAGCTCCTAAGAACATGAGTTTTCAGACATTTAAAGTAGACTCAGCCTTTATCGACATGTATCAGATACAGATTTACGAAGACCGCAAAATGCCATTCGACAAGAATAACTGGTTTATCAGCGAATCGGCATCCAAAGACCTCGGAGGTGTTACCGACTATGTAAATGATGAGCGAGGTCGTAGTTTCTCCATTGCCGGATTATTCAGAGATTTTCATATACGCTCAGTCATGAGTGAACAACATCCTTTACGGCTCCAGATACTCCCAGCCGACAAAATTTATCCGTGGAGTATTTTGGTAGAAGTACAAGACGGCGATCTGGCAACTTACAGCAAACAAATCACTGATTTGTACAGTACACTGACAGAAAATGCACCATTCAGTTCGAGCTGGTATAAAGACCAGATTGTCAATCAGTACAGCGATATCATCAGCATGAATAAACTGATTAGTATTTTCACGTGTGCCGCACTGATTATTTCACTACTGGGACTGACTGCCATGAGTATCTATTTCATTGCCCAGCGTAAACGTGATATTGCCATTCGTAAAACCTTCGGTTCCAGTAGCCGCAATGAAATGCTGCAACTGATGAAATTTTCATTCTCATCTTTGCTCATCAGCCTGATAATAGCCATACCACTTATGGCTTTCGGCATACACACCATCGACAAGATTGTATCATACGATAGTGACTTCCCCTGGTGGGTGCCACCAACAGCATTTGCCGTCATCACCCTCATCTCACTGGGATCAGTATACCTTATCAGCCGGAAAGCTGTACGAGAGAATCCGGTAAACAGTATCAAAACCGAATAACAATAAATCTGATGAAAACACTTATTCGTAACTTTTCATATACATTCAGGCGCTTTTTTGCTGCAAGTGTCCTGAATATTGCAGGACTAAGTATTGCTTTTTCCTCTTTTTTCGTCATCATGACGCAAATAGATTATGACTATAATTTTAATAAAGGATATAAGGATTATAAAAAGATTTTCCGAGTAGAAGTATATTCAGATAACGAATGGACAGAAATTGCTCCTCGCCCAATATTAGAGTTAATATCTTCTAGCTCTCCACATATTCTTTCTTCTTCAATCATTACTTATACTGTCTCTAATCAAGATTTTAATATCAATGGACATATATTCAATGAAAAAGTACAAAAAGGATTTGGTAACTTCTTAGAAACTTTCCAACCACAAATGCTATGTGGTTCCACTAGTAACCTTAATTTTCCTAATATGGTACTTATTCCAGAATCAATGGCAATACGCTTTTATGGGCAAATAGATGTTATTGGGAAATCAGTTACAACAGAAAATACAACTTATACAATTGGGGGAGTATATAAAGACTTCCCTAAAAACTCTGAATTTGAAAATAATATATTTACACAATTACCTCAAAAAGAAAATCAAAACAAATGGGGAAACTGGAATTATTATTGCTATCTTCGTTTAGATCACCCTAACAACGTAAAGGAAATAGAAGAGCTAAGTACTCAAAAGTTACAGAAGGTTGATAATAATATTAAAAACTTATTTGATAAGACTAATCCTATCCGACTTACTCCATTGACAGAAACACATTTTTCTGTCATCAATAAAAATAATGCTAATCGTAGTACCATATACCTGCTACTATCTATTTCTCTATTAATAGTAATAATAGCTAGTATCAATTTCATGAATTTTTCGTTAGCAGAAGCGCCAATGCGCATCAAAAGTATTAATACACAAAAAATACTAGGAGCAACAGCTGACTCATTACGACAATATCTAATAATAGAATCTGTTCTCATCAGCACAATCTCCTATATTTTTGCCCTTATAATTCTTTTTATTGTAAAAGATACAGAAATACAAGAACTTGTTACAGCTGATTTGAATTTATTCCATCATCCTTTTCTCCTTTTGGTGACTTTCATATTAAGCTTGTTTATGGGAGCATTAGCAGGAATATATCCCTCCTATTATGTTACATCATTTACACCAGTTCTTGTAATAAAAGGTTCTTTGGGACTTTCACCCAAAGGTAAGACATTACGATCCTCACTTATCTGTTTACAATTTTTTACATCTTTTGTATTAATCATAGCTGTAGCAATTATGTATTCACAAGGACATTATATCTATAGCTCTGAATATGGATATAACAAAGATAATATAATTGTAGGTTGCATGAGTAAAGAAGCAGCTGCACAAACAGCCTCTGTAAAAAATGAGCTAAATAATATATCTGGAGTAAAAGGAGTTTCCATCTCATATTTTGCATTAAATTCATCAGACAGATACATGAACTGGGAGCGTGGAACAAACGAACAACGCATCCAATTCGACTGCTTGCCCGTAGATTATGATTTTTTGCAATTAATGGAAATTCCAATTATAGAAGGCCGTAATTTTAGACCTGATGATGGAGATGTGTACATATTCAATGAAGCTGCAAGAAATAAATATCCTATAATAAAAATAAATGAAAAAGCAGGAGGTTATCCCGTTATAGGTATTTGTAAAAATATACGATATAGTAGTTTCCGAAACAATGATTATTCACAGCCTCTCGCCTTTTTTGTTGCAGGAAGTGATTATAAAGACCGATGGTGGAAATGGCAGCAAACCATCAATGTTCGTGTATCGGCAGGAGTAAATAAAATTGCTATTATCCAATCGCTCCAGAAAACAATGGAAAAGTTTACCCCCGGACACGACTTCAATTTCCGGTTCATGGATGAAGTACTCGATGCCAACTACCGGAACGAACTGCGTTTCACCAAGCAGATCCTGCTTTTCTCACTCATTGCAATTGCCATCAGCCTGACAGGAGTGTTCGGACTCACCATGTTCGAGAGCGAATACAGAAGAAAGGAAATCGGAATCAGAAAGATTATGGGAAGCTCAACCAGACAGATTCTGTACATGTTCAACCGAAGATATATACTTATACTTACCGGATGCTTCATCGTGGCAGCACCATTCGGATGGTGGATCGGACAGCACTGGCTGCAAGGATTTGCAGAGAAAACGCCTGTTACCCCGTGGATATTCATTTTGTCATTCCTGCTGGTTACACTCATAACTATGACTACTATTACTGTACAGAGTTGGAAAAATGCCAATGAAAATCCGGTAAACAGTATCAAAACCGAATAACAATAAATCAGTTCAGGGCATTTCTTTCTCGAAAATGTCCTGAACTGATTCACTCTTATTTTATTTCTATAGCCCCAATAAAACTGTTTATATGTTCACACGAATATGATTTGCAGATATATCGCAAAGTTGCTTCACAAACTTCTGCTTATCTTTCGGAGACAGTACAACACAATTCTTACCATACGTTATCTCGATTCTGTCTAAGGATGCTGCTGGAGCTGATAGAAACGTATGGGTATTGACAATCTCTGTTATCTCGTCAATATTAATGCGCTCGCTATAAAAAAAGGAATAATCAACACGCAAAGTCTTTCCTTCTATCGTGTATTTTATACTGAAGAGAAGTGCCAATGTAAGCACAAGCATAAACAAAACAACACTGAATTTCACTGCTGAAAACTCGTTCCAAACTATAAATGTCAACGGTATGCCCCAAGCTGCCAGAATCAATATCAGCAACCAGATATCTATTTTTGATCTATATACTTGTTTCATAGTTTATCGGTTATCATTTAACGTGAATATAAGAGCATGTAGAACCTACCGGAAAAGAAAGACACGGCAATTAGGATATAAAATTTATAGTGCTAAATTACCACTTTTCCCTCAGAGTCTAAAGTTACAGAGATTTATTGTACAGCCGATGATTTCTGTAAGGAATTTACGTTACGACTGGGAAATATATGATTGCAAACAAGAATCCAGACACCGCTTCTTCTGCAACTTTGTTGTCAACTTCTCATCACCTATCGCAACATACGGTTTCGCAGCCGCAAGTAAACACCTTATCATCAACAGATTAAAAATGGCGAAATCATAATTACCGGCATCCCATAAAAGCCTTGCAGACACACAAAAAACAAGCTCCTGAATATCCTCTATTTTTTTGTACAAAAAATAAAAAAACATCGAGATGTTTTCCTGAACATATCAGCATGTTTTTCCTAAAAGATGCTGATATGTTATTTCACCTATGTCCGCTTCCGGTAAATACATTGCAACTTCCTCTTCGGCATCAGGAAAAAATTCGTTTGCTTTTGGTTATTCCGTGAAAAAGACTAACTTTGTTATTTAATAAATCTCTAAAAACATCACACAATGAAAGAGTTTTTGAAATACACCTTCGCCACCGTCTGCGGTCTGATTCTGACGGGAGTAGTCTTCACAATATTAGGTATTATCAGTCTTGCCGGAATGGTTGCTTCAACTTCCGGAACAGAAACTATAGTGAAAGACCGTTCGGTATTCGTACTCGAACTGAAAGGTAGTGTAATGGAACGCTACCAGGAAAATCCAATCATGCAATTTTTAGGGGAAGACTATGCGACTTACGGGCTGGATGACATTCTGACCTCTATCCGCAAAGCTAAAGAAAATGACAAAATAAAAGGTATCTATATCGATGCAGGTGCTTTCGCCTGTCAGACAGCTTCCATGCAGGCTATACGACGTGCATTGGTTGATTTCAAAGAAAGCGGGAAGTTTATCGTCGCTTATGCCGGAGCATATTCACAAGGTACTTACTATATTGCAAGTGTTGCCGATAAGGTAATAGCCAATCCTTCGGGAAGTATAGGCTGGCACGGACTATCTGCACAGACCATGTTCCTGAAAGGTCTGCTCGACAAAGTCGGAGTGGAAATGCAGGTATTTCGTGTAGGAACATACAAATCGGCAGTAGAACCATATATCGCTACTGAAATGAGTCCGGCAAACCGTGAACAGACACAAGCATTCATCGGCTCTATCTGGCAGCAGATTCTGAATGAGGTTTCCGAATCAAGAAAGATTTCTGTTGACTCTCTGAATGCTCTTGCCAGCCGTAATATGGATCTCCAGCCGGCAGAACTTTATCTCAGCACCGGTCTGGCAGATACACTGATGTACAAAGATGAAGTACTGGCCTACCTGAAACAGCTGACCGACTGTAAGGAAGATGAAAAACTGAATACACTTTCGCTTGAGGATATGGTAAACGTAAAACGAAACGTACCGAAAGATAAAAGTGGAAACGTCATTGCCGTATATTATGCTTATGGTGAAATAGACGGTGATGAATCTGCTGACGGAGAAGGTATCAACTCCGAAAAAGTCATAAAGGATTTGCGTAAGTTACGCGAAGATGAAAGCGTGAAGGCAGTTGTACTGCGTGTTAACTCTCCGGGAGGAAGTGCCTACGGTTCAGAACAGATCTGGCGTGAAGTTTCACTGCTGAAACAGGAAAAACCCGTTATCGTTTCTATGGGTGACTATGCCGCTTCGGGCGGTTACTATATATCCTGCGCTGCCGACTGGATTGTAGCCGAACCGACAACCCTGACAGGGTCCATCGGAATCTTCGGTCTGGTTCCAAATGCAGAAGGACTCCTGAAAGATAAGCTGGGGCTGAATTTCGATGTTGTAAAAACAAACGAACTGGCAGACTTGGGAGATTTGACTCGTCCGTTCAATGAAGAAGAAAAGGCTCTGATGCAAGGTATGGTCAATAAAGGATATGAACTCTTTACCAAACGTTGTGCCGACGGCAGAAAAATGAATATTGAAGATATCAAAAAGATAGCTGAAGGACGTGTGTGGACCGGAGAAATGGCCAAAGACCTGAAACTGGTAGATGAGCTGGGTGGACTGGATGAAGCTGTTGAAGTTGCAGCCTCACATGCTAAAATAGAACGTTATACGCTGGTAAGCTATCCGGAAAAAGAAGATTTCCTGACTTCACTGCTTAATACCCGGCCAAGCCGTTATATCAGCAGCCGTATGCAGGAAAATTTCGGTGAATATTACAACGGACTCCGTTTTGTAAAAAATCTCAAGGATGCCGATCGCCTGCAGGCGCGCATGCCGTTTGATGTGGTTATCAAATAAAGCATCGGCTGCCTGATGAAACTTGAAAGAAAAATAAAGATTTACCACGGACTGTTGCCATTAGCATGCCTCTACCGTCTGGGAGTAAGTATACGCAACTGGATGTTTGACAGAGGCATACTTCATTCACAGTCATTTCCGCTACCCGTTATCTGCGTGGGTAATATCAGCGTGGGAGGAACCGGAAAGACTCCACACACAGAATACCTCATCCGGTTGTTACAGAATGAATTTCAGGTAGCTGTACTCAGCCGTGGATATAAACGTAAATCGAAAGGTTTCGTTCTGGCTACTCCCGAAACAGATGCCGACCAGATTGGCGATGAGCCTTATCAGATGGCACACAAGTTTCCGGATATCTATGTGGCTGTAGACCGAGACCGCTGTCACGGCATTAATCAGCTAACAGATGGACATACAGCTCCCGGCATAAAGGTTATTGTTCTGGACGATGCTTTCCAGCATCGCTACGTGAAGGCAGGACTGACCATTCTGCTTATAGATTATAACCGTCCGATACATCTTGACCGGATGTTACCAGCCGGACGACTGCGGGAGCCGGAAAGTGGAAAAAAGCGTGCCGACATCATCATCGTAAGTAAGTGTCCGGCACAAATGAGCGAAGCAGAACAACAGGCGTTGCGATATGATATAGCCCCCCTCCCCTGTCAGCAACTTTATTTTACAACGCTGGCATACGGAAAACTACAGCCTCTCTTCTCGGAAGAACCGGAAAAGAAGCTTGAAGAAATCCGAAACGATGACCATATCCTGCTGGTTACAGGTATAGCCTCACCGGCAGCCATCATCAGTAAACTGTCGGCTTATACGCAGTTTGTTACTCCGTCGACTTTTCCTGACCATCACGATTTTGATGCAACGGACATGAAACGGATAGAAGAAGCGTTCAGAAAACTACCTGAGGGTAAACGTTTCATCATCACAACCGAAAAGGATGCGGCACGACTCATCGCTCATCCGCTACTGAGTGAAACGATGAAACCTTATATATATGTATTGCCGGTGGAGGTAGAATTTCTGAATAAAGAAGAACATTTATTTAATCAAAATATTATCGAGTATGTTAGAAAAAATTCAAGAAACAGCAGCTTTTCTAAAAGCTAGAATGCACACTCATCCCGAGACAGCCATCATTTTAGGTACAGGTCTGGGCAGTTTGGTACACGAAATTACCGATAAATATGAAATAAACTATTCCGAAATCCCCAACTTTCCGGTATCGACCGTAGAAGGCCATAGCGGTAAGCTGATTTTCGGTAAACTGGGCAACAAGGATATTATGGCCATGCAAGGTCGCTTCCACTTTTACGAAGGCTATTCAATGAAGGAAGTTACTTTCCCTGTACGTGTCATGCGCGAATTGGGTATCAAGACTTTGTTCGTTTCGAATGCAGCAGGAGGAACAAACCCGAATTTTGAAATCGGTGACCTGATGATTATCACTGACCATATCAACTTCTTCCCTGAACATCCGTTGCGTGGCAAGAACATCGAATACGGCCCCCGCTTCCCGGATATGAGTGAGGCTTACTCAAAAGAACTGATCGCAAAAGCTCTCGAAATTGCCGAAGAAAAAGGAATTAAGGTACAGCAGGGAGTATATATCGGGACACAGGGACCAACTTTCGAAACTCCGTCGGAATATAAGATGTTCCACATTCTGGGAGCCGATGCAGTAGGTATGTCTACTGTACCTGAAGTTATCGTAGCCAACCATTGCGGTATTAAGGTGTTCGGCGTTTCAGTTATCACTGACTTGGGAGTGGAAGGCAAAATTGTCGAAGTATCACACGAAGAGGTACAGAAGGCTGCCGATGAAGCACAGCCGCGCATGACTACCATCATGAGAGAACTTATTAACAGAGCGTAAAAAAACTATGCACGAAGGAAATAGAACTGAAATATCAACTCTCGGTGAGTTCGGGCTGATAAAGCATCTCACCACAGATATCAAACTACAGAATGAAGAAAGCAAGTATGGAATAGGTGACGATGCTGCCGTACTTGACTTTGCAGGAAAGCAGGTGCTGGTTACAACCGACTTACTGATGGAAGGTGTTCATTTTGATCTGGTCTATACTCCTCTGAAGCATTTGGGATATAAATCAGCAATGGTAAACTTCTCGGATATCTATGCAATGAACGGTACACCTAAGCAGATTACCGTATCGCTGGCTGTATCGAAGCGTTTTTGCATAGAAGATCTGGAGGATTTTTACGATGGACTGAAACTGGCTTGCCAGCTACATCACGTAGATATCGTAGGCGGTGATACTACTTCTTCTGTAACAGGTCTTGCAATCTCCATTACCTGTATCGGTGAAGCTGACAAAGATAAGGTAGTTTATCGTAATGGAGCCAAAGATACAGATTTGATTTGCGTAAGCGGAGATTTGGGAGCAGCTTATATGGGACTTCAGCTGATGGAACGTGAGAAAGCAGTTTTTCAGGGAGAAAAAGACGTCCAACCTGACTTTGCCGGCAAAGAATATCTGTTGGAACGCTTCTTAAAGCCAGAAGCACGCCGCGACATCATCGAACGACTGGCTGAAGCAGGCATCCGTCCAACAGCAATGATGGATATATCCGACGGTCTCTCTTCTGAACTGATGCATATCTGTTCGCAAAGTCAGACAGGCTGCCGTGTGTACGAAGACCGTATTCCTATCGACTATCAGACCGCAGTCATGGCAGAAGAATTTAATATGAATCTGACAACTTGCGCCCTGAATGGAGGTGAGGACTATGAACTGCTGTTCACTGTACCTCTGACCGATCACGAAAAAGTCTCACAAATAGAAGGAGTAAAAGTTATCGGACATATCACAAAATCGGAGTTAGGTTGTGCCCTGGTTACTCGCGACGGCAACGAACTTGAATTAAAGGCTCAAGGATGGAATCCACTTAAAGGTGAATAATAACAGCCCACATACAGTTAAAATCCCACTATTTTATGAGTAATAGTGGGATTTTTCATGAAAATCCGCCCTATTTTAATTTTTTCTCATATTTTTTTCGAGAATAGTTTGCAGTTTCAAAAACTTTACTTACCTTTGCAACCGCAAACGAGAAAGATTGGTGCCATAGCTCAGTTGGTAGAGCAAAGGACTGAAAATCCTTGTGTCCCCGGTTCGATTCCTGGTGGCACCACTATCGATTCGGTAATTTCTCGGAACCCATTGAAATTCAGTCATTTCAATGGGTTTTCTTTTATACTCCAATACGCAAATTCTAGCCGATTCGAGTATCTGGAAATGTCCCATTCGGTGGCTTTTTCAGAGTCCCTTTAAAAAACCACCGATTGCACTATATTTCACTCATTTACAATAATTTGCGCCAATCATTTTTAGGAGCAAAAACATACTTTTGCATACCTGCTTGAATGTAATGGAAACAGCGAAAAAAGAAAAGCAAAAAAGATTCTTCCTTTACTGACAAATATAAGATGAAGGAAAACAAAGAGAATCTTAAAACTAAAAAAAACGGTGGTTTTTCAGACCATGTCTACAAAAAAGCCACCGATTTTAACTTTTTTACCGACTTCCAACTCATCTTTCAAGTTGACAGAATAACTAATTGTATTTACCAACTTAAAGAAAAAAAGTTATGAAACAAGGAACAATGAAGATTCTGTTTTTCGTTCTCAAAACGAAATTACTAAAAAACGGTGAAGCACCTATTCTAATGAGGATCACAATTAACGGTCAATACGAAGAAACACGAATCCAAAGAAGCGTTCCTCTCAAACTGTGGAACGCAGCCAAAGGATGTAGTAAAGGAAAAGACCGGGCTTCCAATGAACTCAACAGTTATTTATCTGAATTAGCCACGCGAGCATTGGAAAAGTATAAGGAACTTATACTGGAGCAGGCAATATCCACTCCCTCCTTAATATTAAAACGTGTATTCGGTAAGGATACGGAAATGCGTACCCTGCTTGGAGCAATACGACAAGAAATCAAGGAGATGGAGAAAGTTGTGAATATTGACTATGCACCAGTGACCATCAACCGTTACAAAAATGTACTGAAAAAACTCGAAAATTCCATTCCTACATTTTATGACAAAGAAGATATTACTTTCCATGAACTCACTCCGGAATTCATAAAAGCCTTTGACCTTCATTTAAAAACAGAAGTCGGTTTATGCCGCAATACTATTGTACGATATATGAAATGTTTCAAAAAAATCACAAATATGGCACTGGCAAAAGGTTGGATGAAGAAAGATGCGTTTTATGGATACCAAATGGAGCAGGATGAAACCGATCCTGTATTCCTCACATATGACGAATTACAGACCGTTATGAATAAGGAATTCACTATACCCCGACTGGCACTGGTACG
>OLEE01000360.1_pt1 | contig 11800 bp, 9 predicted proteins | sample 1602011 | NCBI WGS metagenome assembly OLEE01 (sample SAMN02675044, study PRJEB24791) | human gut metagenome, SKBSTL002 | isolation source: stool | host: Homo sapiens | place: USA | reverse complement strand
ATTGGCCCGTCAAGGAGGAGCTTTTTATGGAACTGCACCGCACCGAACAGGGGTTTGCCCTGTATAAAGAAAAGGACTGCATCGGAGAATGCACCCTCTCTCCCGCCCCCAAGGGCGCACAGCTTGCCGCCCTGTGCATCCTGCCCCGGTGGCGGCGCAAGGGCTACGGCTCCTACCTGTTAAAAGAAGTATTGCGCAGCTTTGGCGGCTATGACCGGGAAGCTGCCACGGTTTTTACCGCCCCGCTGCCGGAAAACGCCGCCGAGCTTGCTTTCTGGGGCAAATTCGGCTTTGCCGCCGAGGGCGGGCAGCTGGTGCGCCGCCGCACCCCGGACTTAACGGCAGTAAAATTCGTGCAGGACTTTTTAGCAGCCCGGCTGGCACACCCGCAGCTGTGCGTGGATGCCACCTGCGGCAACGGCGGCGACACCGCCTTCCTGTGCAATCTGACCGCCCCCGCCGGGCGGGTGCTGGCTTTTGACGTGCAGCCCGAAGCCATCCGCTCCACCCGTGCCCGGCTGGAAAAGGCAAATGTGCCCGCCGAGCGGTACGAGCTCATCTGCGGCAGCCACGCCGACTTATTACAGTATGTGCAGCCCGGCACTGCCGATGCAGTCATGTTCAACTTTGGCTGGCTGCCGGGGGCGGACCACGGGGTATTCTCCACCGCGCAGAGCAGCATCCCCGCCTTGCAGGCGGCGCTGCAGGCGGTGCGCCCCGGCGGCATCGTGAGCGCTATCCTGTACAGCGGGGCAGTCATCGGCTCGGAGGAAAAACAGGCGGTGCTGCGTTTTCTGCGCGCACTTCCACTGAAAAGTTTCACCGTTCTGGTATGTGATTTTGCCAATTGGGCCGAAACTGCCCCTCTGCCCTGCCTGATCCTGAAAAAATAACGAAAACCCTTGCATTATCACGCGTTTTCGTATAGAATAAAGTGCGTATGTGTAAAAATGCTTCTTCCGGCATCGCTGCGCGATGCCGGAAGAAGTTCCATCCATTTCAGGAGAAATATCATCTATGACAAATCGTGAAGAGATCGAACGCCGCAGGACGTTCGCCATCATCAGCCACCCCGACGCAGGTAAGACCACCCTTACCGAAAAGCTGCTGCTGTACGGTGGAGCCATCAATCAGGCTGGTTCCGTCAAGGGCAAGCAGAGCGCCAAGCACGCCGTGTCCGACTGGATGGACATTGAAAAGCAGCGTGGTATCTCGGTCACCTCTTCGGTGCTGCAGTTCAACTACGCCGGTAAGTGCGTGAACATTCTGGACACCCCCGGCCATCAGGACTTCTCGGAGGATACCTACCGCACCCTGATGGCGGCAGACTCTGCCGTCATGGTCATCGACGCCGCAAAGGGCGTTGAGGCGCAGACCATCAAGCTGTTCAAGGTGTGCACCCTGCGCCACATCCCCATTTTTACCTTCATCAACAAGATGGACCGCGAAGCCCGCGACCCCTTTGAGCTGATGGAGAACATCGAGGAAATTCTGGGCATCAAGACCTACCCCATGAACTGGCCCATCGGCTGCGGCAAGGAGTTCAAGGGCGTGTTCGACCGCAACGCGCGCAAGGTGCTGGCTTTTTCCAGCGATGGCCGCGCCAACGGCGTGAAGAAGGTCAGCGAGACCGAGGCCGAGCTGGGCGACCCCGCACTGGACGAGCTGCTGACCCCCTACCTGCACCAGCAGCTGGTGGACGAGATCGAGCTGCTGGACGGCGCTGCCGAGGAGTTTGATCTGGACAAGGTGCTGCGCGGTGAGCTGAGCCCCGTGTTCTTCGGCTCTGCATTGACCAACTTCGGCGTGGAGCCCTTCCTTGAAAACTTCCTGCGGCTCACCTCCGCCCCGCTGGCCCGCGTGGACAGCCTGACCGGCGAGCCGGTGGACCCCTGCCGGGACGAGTTCTCCGCTTTCATCTTTAAAATTCAGGCCAACATGAACAAGGCCCACCGCGACCGCATTGCCTTTATGCGCATCTGCTCCGGCAAGTTCGAGCGCGGCATGGAGGCCTACCATGTGCAGGAGGGCAAGAACATCAAGCTGGCCACCGGCACCCAGCTGATGGCGCAGGATCGTGCCATCGTGGACGAGGCCTACGCCGGCGACATCATCGGCCTGTTTGACCCGGGCATCTTCTCCATCGGTGACACCCTGTGCACCGGCAAAAAGAAGGTCCAGTTCGCAGGCATCCCCACCTTCTCGCCGGAGCACTTTGCCCGCATTGAGCAGAAGGACACTATGAAGCGCAAGCAGTTCGTGAAGGGTATGGAGCAGATCGCGCAGGAAGGCGCCATCCAGATCTTCCGCGAAGTGGGCGGCGGCATGGAAGAAGTGGTTGTCGGCGTGGTCGGCGTGCTGCAGCTGGAAGTGCTGGAGTACCGTCTGAACACCGAGTACAACGTGGAAATTCGGATGCAGCAGCTGCCCTTTGAGCAGCTGCGCTGGGTGCAGAACGACCCCGACACCTACAACCTGCGGGATCTTGACCTGACCAGCGACACCAAGGCTGTGGAGGACATGAAGGGCAACCGTCTGCTGCTGTTCACCTCCGACTGGGCGGTGCGCTGGGCCGAGACCCACAACGAGAGCTTGCAGCTGAGCGAGTTCGGCAACATCTGATAAAAGAGCGCTGCGGAGTGCACCTGCGCTCCGCAGCCTTTTTTATATAGCAACCAAGAATACAACATAGAATGCCAGACATCAGAATGAGGGTTCCCATTGCGGGGAACACTGCTGGCACGGAGGGTAAAGTATATGCAAAACATCAACATTGGCAAAAGCGGCATTGCCGTGCCGTTTCTGGGCATGGGTACATGGGCCATCGGCGGCGGTGCATGGTGGGGCGATAACGACGACGCACTGTCCGTAAAGGCCATCCAGACCGCCGTGGAGCAGGGCATCCAGTGGATCGACACCGCGCCCATCTACGGGCTGTACCACAGCGAGGAAGTGGTGGGCGAAGCCATGAAGCACATCGACCGCGACAAGGTGGTGCTTTCCACCAAGTGCGGCCTGGAGTGGCGGCACGAGACCCCCATCCTGCACAAGGTGGTGGACGGGGTACAGGTGTACCGCGACCTCTCCGCCAAGAGCATCATCGAGGACGTGGAGGACAGCCTGCGCCGTCTGCACACCGACCATCTGGACGTGCTGTACACCCACTGGCAGAGCCCGGACTTCGGCTTGTACCCGCTGGAAGAGACCATGGAAGCCATGATGAAGCTGAAGGAGCAGGGCAAGATCCGCGCCATCGGTGCTTCCAACGTCACCTCCGATATCATCCGGGGCTACTGCCGCTACGGCCAGCTGGACGTCATTCAGGAAAAGTACAGCCTGCTGACCCGCCGCATTGAAAAGCAGCTGCTGCCCACCTGCAAGGAGCTGGGTGTCTCGGTACAGGCCTACTCCCCGCTGGAGCAGGGGCTTCTGACCGGCAAGGTGACCATGGACACCACCTACCCGGAGGGCAGCACCCGCAACACGAACCCCTGCTTCCAGCCCACCCGCCGGGCACAGGCGCTGGAACTGCTGGCAAAGTGGGGCGATCTGACCGAGAAGTACGACTGCACCATGGCGCAGCTGGTCATCGCCATGACCGCCCGCATGATCCCGGGGCTGCACGTTCTGTGCGGTGCCCGCAAGCCGGAGCAGGTACTGGACAACGCCGGTGCGCTGCACATCAAGCTGGACGGTGCCGACGCCGTCCGCATGAAGTGGGACGTGGACGCGATCTCCTGAGGATAAACCAAACAACACCGGAGCATCTTCGGACGCTCCGGTGTTGTTTTTTACTCTTATTCTCCCCTTGCCAGCGCTTGCAGCTTTTTCTTATCCAGCACCTGCACGCCGCCGCGATACAGCCGCACCCAGCCCTCCTGCGCAAAGTATTTGAGCATCCGGCTCACCACCTCGCGGGCAGAGCCCATGTACTTTGCCATCTGGTCGTGGGTCATGCGGAGGTCCGCGCCGCCGGTCTTGGCAAGCTCGTCGGTCAGAAAGATTGCCAGCCGCCGGTCAGCACTCATGAACAGAATCTGCTGCATCGTCCACATGGTATCGGAAAAGCGCTCTGCCGTCATCTGGTAGGCGTAGCAGCGCACATAGACGTTTTCCTGCATCAGCTGTCGGAAGATGCCCGCGCTGATGCACAGCGCTTCGGTGTCCTCCTCGGCATCGATGTAAAGGTCGATGTTCACGGCGTCCATCACGCAGGAGGCAGACAGGATGCACACCTCCCCGCCGAACAGGCGGTACAGCGTCACGTCCCTGCCGTCCTCGGACAGCAGATAGGAGCGCAGCTGCCCGCTGCGCAGTAAAAGGATGCCCACACAGCTTTCCAGCGGGCTGTGCACCCGGGCGCCTTTGGCGTAGTGCACCGGGCGGGTAAAGCGGCACAGCCGCTCCTGCTCTTCCGGGGTCAGCTGCTCCCAGAACGGAAACGCACAGGCCAGACACCGGGCGTGCGGAGATGCTTCTGCCATACGGCTCACCCCTTTCGCAGCGCCTTGGCGGCTTCCGTACCCGCCAGTGCGCCCTCATAAACGGCCTTTGCCACCTGCAGCAGCCCGCCGGTGCAGTCTCCGGCGGCGTACAGGCCGGGCACGGTGGTCTGCATTTTGTCGTCCACCACGATGCGGCTGCCCTCTACGGCAGCGCCCAGCTTTCGGGCAAGTGCGGTGCTGCCCGCCACGCCCAGCGCCACAAATATGCCGGATACCTCCCGCACCGCGCCGTCTGCCAGCTGCACGCCGGTGACAGCCTGCTCCCCCAGAATGGCTTCCACCTTCTGGGTGCAGACGCTCACCTCGGGCGGGAAGTCTGCGGTCAGGGCTGCGCCGTTCGTCAGCAGGGTGACGCTTTTTACCACCGGCAAAAGCGCCTGCACCTCATGCAGGGCGTACTCGCCGCTGCCCAGCACCGCCACGTCCTTTCCGCGGTAGAAAAAGGCGTCGCAGGCTGCGCACCAGCTTACGCCGTGGCCTTCCAGCCCGGTCAGCCCCGGGATGCGGGGCACCGCGCGGGAAGCACCCGTTGCCAGAATGACCGCGTCTGCCGGGTACGCGCCTGCCAGCGTTTCCACGGTCAAACGGTCGGTCCATGTCAGCCCCACGGCCTCGGTCTGCACGAATTGCACCCCCAGCCGCCGGGCGTTCTCGATGCTGCGGCGTTCCAGCTCCTGCCCGGAGACCGGCTGGGCGAAGCCGTAATAATTTTCGATCTTTTCGGCGCGCGCCAGCGCCCCGGAGCCCTTGGTCAGCACGGTGGTCTGCACCCCGGCGCGCACGGCGTACAGGGCAGCGGACACCCCCGCCGGGCCGGAACCTACGATAACGATGTTGGACATGGTGTTGCTCCTTTGCATGGTTCATTGCCCTTATTATACACCAAAGCCGCGCAGATTTCTGTGACCGGGTCGCAAAAACTTTTTGGGCGGCGGGCACTGTTCAAGCTCCGGGGCGTGTGCTATACTGTTGTCATGTTAAAATTTCTGCCACAGGGGGCTTTTGCTTTATGTCCAAACAACGTCTGCTTTTCATCACCACCGGCGGCACCATTGCCAGCGTGCGCACCCAGCAGGGGCTGAAGCCCGTGCTTTCCAGCGAGGAGCTGCTTGCCCATCTGCCGGAACTAAAGGAGCTGTGCTGCCCGGAAACGCTGGCGCTGTGCAGCATCGACAGTACCGACCTCGGACAGGAGCACTGGCTCATGATGGCACGCGCCATTCAGGAAAACTACGCCTTGTACGATGGCTTTATCATCTGCCACGGCACGGATACGCTGGCGTACTCTGCGGCGGCGCTCTCTTATCTCATCCAGAACGCGGATAAGCCCATCATCCTCACCGGCGCGCAGCAGCCCATCTCCAACGAGATCACCGACGCCAAGAAAAACCTGCGGGACAGCGTGGTCTGCGCCATCGACCCGGGCAGCCGGGGCGTGATGGTGGTGTTTGGCGGGCACGTCATCGCAGGCACCCGCGCCAAGAAGAACAAGACCATCAGCTACGACGCCTTTGCCTCGGTCAACTTCCCGGAGCTGGCGCTGGTGCAGGGCGACCGGCTGGTGCGGTACATCCCCTCGCCGTGGCCCACCGGCCCGGTGGAGTTCAGCCGCACGCTGGACAGCCGGGTGTTCCTGCTCAAGCTGACCCCGGGTATGTCCCCGGCGCTCATCCCGGAGATCTTCCACCTGTACGACTGCGTCATCGTGGAAAGCTTTGGCGTGGGCGGCATCCCGCAGCAGCTGATGGACGCCTTTGCCGCCGGGCTGGGCGATTACGAGACCACCCACAAAGTGCTCATCATGACCACGCAAGTCACCTACGAGGGCAGCGACGTGGGCGTGTACGAAGTGGGCAAGCGGGTGCGCAACCGCTTCCGCTTCTTAGAGGCCCACGATATGACCATCGAGGCCGTAGTGACCAAAAGTATGTGGCTGCTGGCGCAGAACTGCGAAAGCTTTGACCAGCTGCAGCAGCGGTTCTACCGTCAGGTGAACTTTGACACCTTCTATCACTGAGCCACTTTTTCAGAACACCAGCTGCACCAGCAGTACATAGCAAAGGGTGCCCCCGGTTACGCTGAGCAGGGTCTGGTGCTTCCACTTGTGCAGCGCGATGGTCGCCAGCAGCGCAAGCGCTTCCGGGATGCCGTGACTGCCGGAGAACGGGGTGACGCCCTTCAGGCAATAGACGATGAGCATCCCGAAGATGGCGGCGGGCAGCACCCGCCCCAGATACCGCACCACCTCCGGGGGCTGCTGCTCCTTGCTGGAAAAGATCAGAAACGGCAAAAAACGGGTAAGCATGGTGGCGGCGGTGCACACCGCAATGGTAAGCCCCATCTGAACTGCTGTCATTCCTCTACCTCCCCGGCTGCTTTTTCCATCGGACGGCGCAAGGCCAGCAGCAGCACCAGAATGCCGCCCATGGACGGCAGCAGAAAGCTGCCGGAGCCGAATACCATCAGACACACCAGCGGCACGGCAAGCCCGATCAGGGCACTGCCGTGCTGCTGATCTTTTTCCCACTGGTTCAGGAAGATGACCGTGAACATTGCGGTCATGACAAAATCCACGCCCTCGGTGCTGAAGGGCAGCACCGTGCCCAGCGCAGCCCCAAGCCCGGCGCTGCCCACCCAGTAAAGCTGATCCAGCAGGGTGATGAAGAACATGAACCAGCCCTTGTCCACCCCTTCCGGCGGCGTTGCCGAGCAGGTGATGGAAAAGGTCTCGTCGCTCATGGCAAAGATCATGTAAAAGCTGCGCCAGCCGTAGCCCTTGTAGCGCTCCAGCATGGCAAGGCCGTAGAACAGGTGCCGCGCCTGGATCATCAGCGCCATCAGAAAGGCCGACAGCGGCGAGAACGCGCCCAGCAGCAGACTTGCCAGCACGAATTCCAGCGAGCCGCCGTACACGACAGTGCCCATGAGCATGGGCATCCACACCGGCAGCCCCAAGGACTGCACATAGATGCCGTAGCCCAGCCCCAGCACAAAATAACCTGCCAGCACCGGGATGGTCTGCGGAAAAGCCGCCCGCAGCGCCCGCAGGCAGGGGTGCGGCAGAGCAGGGGAAACGGTTCGGGACAGATGCTGCATAGAAAAGCTCCTTGCTTTGCGGGAACAGCGGGCGGCCGCCCATATACCCACATAGATTGTATGGAATAAGTGATTTCTATTATAGCACATCCCTGCGCTTTTGCAAGACGGCTGGTGTCCTGCTGCCGGGACGATTTGGAATGCGCTCCGCGTTGCTCTGCGCATCTTCAGCGGAAAAATGATTTAGAATTTCGCAATTCCGGAAAATCTGCGGATTTTCCGGAATTGCCTTTTCACGGGAGGGGACGCAGCGGGAAACGGCAGCTGCCGCGCTTGTTTCCTGCGGAAACAGCCGCGCGGCGGGTCCCTTCTCAGGCTCACTGCGTTCGCCAGCTCCCCCGAAAGGGGGAGCTTTTTGCGCTGACCGGCAGATATCCAAAGCTCCCCCTTCGGGGGAGCTGGCACGCCGTCAGGCGTGACTGAGAGGGTTAGCGCCTGAGAGGGCGAGCCCGCTGCCCTGCAGGCGTCAAACGCAAAAGCAGCCAGACCGGGCGGTCTGGCTGCTTTTATGCTTATAAAAATATTTTACTCTACCTCTTCATCCGCGAAGATCCACAGCACCTCGTTGATGTGGGAGCCGCTGCGGGAGTAGGGGGTCACACGGATGCAGAAGCTGCGGCCATCCGTCTTGCGGTAGCGATGCTCCAGCAGGTTGCTGCTGAACACGGTGCTGCGCACAAGGCCGAAATCGAACAACTTTGCAAAGTTTTCTCTGTCCTCGGGCGCTACCAGCTTGTCGCGGTAGTTGGTCAACGCAGCGCGGAAAGAGCCGCCGCAGGTGTCCAGAACGGACTGGAAGTCGTCCGGCACAATAACGGGGCGCACGGTGTCCTCCTGCAAGTCCACCACGATTACAGTCTTGTACTTGGGGGCAAGCACCTTTAAAAAGTGCTCGGCATCCCGCTTTTCCTGCAGGGTGCGCTCCATCTTTTCGTTCAGGCCTTCCAGCTGGCGGGCGCGGCCGTTGTGGTCGTAGTAAGCCTGCCGGTCCTGCCGCATGGCAGCCTCAGCCTTGGCCACAGCTTCGTCCAGATGGCGCAGGTCGGCGGTCTGCTGGATGCCTACGGAAATAACATAGTCCTTTTCCTTCAAAAAGGCGCGCATCCGGTCCGCAGTGCTCCACACGCTGTAAGGCGGCTCGTTGGGGGTCAGGATGACAAATTCATCGCTGCCGATGCGGTACACCCGGCTGGTGGCAAAGAACTTGCGGGCGGCATTTGCCAGACAGCACAGCAGGGTGTCGCCGCTGCGGTGACCCAGATGCTCGTTTACCTCGTGCATCCCCACCACATCAATGTAGGTGCACACCACGGATTCGTACCCGCTGTTGGGCAGCTCCCGCAGGTCGGCTTCGTACCGGCTGCGGTTGGCAAGGCCGGTCAGGGTATCGTGGCTGTAAGAGAAGTCCAGCTCCTCGCTGAGCTGGTCGGCCTGTGCGTCGTTGCGCACCAGCACGGTCGCCCACGGGTTCTGGGCGCAGCAGCCCCGGCAGGGCAGCACCTCTGTGGTGACCCAGATATACTGGCCGGACACGTTCTCGCGGTAGCGGTAGAACTCCGGCGCAGTGGCGTGGTACAGCACAGAGCGCAAGGCCTCCAGATCGGTCTGCTCCAAGAACAGGTCTGCGTCCTCCTCGTGCACGATCTTCTCGTTCACCAGACGGTCGCAGTAGTTGACAAAATCTTCTTCTTTTTCCAGATCTGCACCCAGCAGGCGGGCGTCCCGCTTGATCACCCGGTACGCACCGGTGGCAAGGTTCAGCAGCGAGATCTCCAGCACGTTGTCGGTAAAGATCTGGTAGGCCTGCAAGGCCAGCGCGGTCTTTTCGGTGCCCGGGTTCTCCACCCGGCGGTCGCGGCGCATCAGGTCGCGGCGCAGATCCCAGTAATCCTGATTGGTGGGATCTGCCAGCAGTTTTTCGGCGTTTTCCACCGGCATGGGCTTGAAGAAGTAGTAGCCCTGCGAGTACAGGCAGTCTGCGGCCTGCAGCATGGACACCTGCTCCGGGGTCTCCACACCCTCGGCGATGATGGGCAGGTTCAGCCGGTGTGCCATATCCACCACCGACTCCACGATCTGCACGCCCTTGCTGCGGTTCTCCTGATTCATGTCGATGAGCTTCATGTCCAGCTTGATGGCATCGACGTTGGTATCCTTGAGCATATTCAGCGAGGAATACCCGCTGCCGAAGTCGTCCATCATCACCGCAAAGCCCTTGCGGTGCAGGCCCTGAATGGCGCTTTCCACCATCTGGGTGTCCTCGGCTACCATGGTCTCGGTGATCTCGGCCAGCAGGAGCTTTGGCTCCAGCTTATATTTTTCCACCAGATCCGCAAAGATCTGCGGCACATCCAGGTTCAGGATATCCTGCACCGAAACGTTTACCGATACCGGCACAAGGTTGCTGCCGCTTTCCTGCCACTTCTGCAAAGTCTGGCAGACAGATTCCCAGATGTACTGGTCCAGCCTTGTTACAAGGCCGGTGCGCTCCAGCAGCGGCATGAACTCGGCAGGGGGAACACAGCCCCGGGTGGGGTGGTTCCAGCGCACCAGTGCCTCCATGCCCACGATGGCGCGGGTGATGCTGTTGCACTTGGGCTGCAAAAAGAAGCAGAATTCGTGGTTGTCCAGTGCGTGCTCCAGCTCGCCCAGCAGCTGCTGCTGTTCTTTCAGCTCGTTGAGCATGGTGGGCTCAAAGCGGTGCAGGTAGCCGCTGTCTGTCGTCACACCGGCGATCTGCGCGTAGTTGCACAGGGTGGCGGCATCTGCACCGGGGTTTGCCTGCACAGGGCACACGCCCATTACCATAAAGAAGGTGACATCCTGCCTTCCGGCAGCCATGCAGGCCTGCAGCGTGGCAAGCACAGCAGTCTGCTCGGCCTTTTCGTCCGGCAGGCACAGGAAAAAGTCATCGTTTCCAAAATAGCCCACAGGATAGCCGGTCTGCCTGCTGTAACCCAGCAGACAGTTTGCCACAGTTTCCAGCAGAGCATCGCCCTTTTCGGTGCCGTAAAGCTCGTTATAAAGCTTGAAGTGCTGGATATCCACAGCGGCAACAGCCCATTCTGTTCCCTGATGCGCGGTCAGGAATGTATGCAGGGCCTGTAAAAATGCGTCCTTGCGGTCGATCCGCCCCAACGCAGCAGATGCCGGTGCGGCGGCATCTGTTTTGGTCTTTCGTTCCTCTGACATAACGATTCCTCACAATTTGGATAGTTTCAATACGGATAAGCCGATTGCGGTCGGTTTGTATACTTTATAATCAGTATAACACGGTTTAAGTCGTTTTGAAATAGTTTTTTCACACTTTTTAACAACATTATTCGAGCGAAGTGCAACAAAAATGCCACACACAGCAGCGCCGGTGCGGCATTCGGGGTCATTTGGTATTCTTGTTGTCGTCCTTGTTTTCCTGTTCGGCGCGGTGCAGCATCTCCCGCAATGTGGGCAGACTGCGCAGCTTGCTGCCGTGCCGGAGCTTCGGGTAGGCACGCAGCATACGGCGCGGGCCCACGATGCGGGGGGTGCGCAGCAGCTGCGCCTGCATTTCCTCGCTGCGGGCTTGCAGCTCTGCGGCCAGCTGTTCCAATTGCAGCAGCTCGGCGGCGCGCTCGGCAGTGCCCTTGGCGGCAAGACGGGCGGCGTTGGCAGCTTCGGCAGCGTTCAGGCGGGCGTCCTCGCTGGCGCGGCGGGCAGCTTCGCTGGCCTCGGCGGCCTTGGCGCGGATGGCAGCCATGGTCTCACGGGCAGAGGGGCGCTTTCCGGCAGCATCCCGCGCTTCGGCGGCGGCAAGCTTGAATTGCAGCCGTCCCTCGTCCAGCTTCTTGTCGGCGTTCAGGGTGGTGGTGCCCAACAGCTGGGTCATGGCGTCGCTGACGGCGTGGATACTGTCGCCCAGCTGCTCCATGGTGTCCAGCGTATCAGCCAGTGCAGAGGCAGCAATGGCGGTAGCCACCACGTCCGCCGCATATACGGCGTACAAAAAGCACATGAGGATGACCCCCACAAAGGGCGGGATCAGGTCTACAAGGTCAGCCACCACCGGGTGCACGATGCGCATGACCACCAGCGTGCCCACGCCCCACAGCAGGCAGAATTCCAGACAGATATAGCCCCCGATATTAAAGGGAAAATCGCTGTAATCCCACCAGCGGGTGTGGTAGAGCTTATACAGCGCCCAGCCGCCCACCAGTTCCAGT
>OLEE01000335.1_pt1 | contig 12681 bp, 12 predicted proteins | sample 1602011 | NCBI WGS metagenome assembly OLEE01 (sample SAMN02675044, study PRJEB24791) | human gut metagenome, SKBSTL002 | isolation source: stool | host: Homo sapiens | place: USA | reverse complement strand
CATTGACAGCTACAAGCAGTTTATGAACATCAAAAAGCACATGCGGGACGAAAAGACCGGCCTGTACTACCACGGCTACGACGAGAGCCGCCAGATGTACTGGGCTGACCCCGTGACCGGCTGCAGCCCCAACTTCTGGCTGCGGGCCATGGGCTGGTTCATGGTGGCCATGGTGGATGTGCTGGAGCGGATGGACGAGCAGCTGTACAACGAGTACCGCGGCATCATGGCACAGCTCCGCCAGACCATTGAGGATGTGCACAAGTTCCAGGACGAGGAGACCGGCATGTTCTGGCAGGTGATGGATCACCCCGGCGTGGAGGGCAACTACCTCGAGACCAGCGGCACTGCCCTGTTCGCCTATGCGGTGCTCAAGGGCGTGCGCCTGGGCTACCTGCCCAAGCGGATGGCTGCCTGGGCCGAGAAAGCATTCTACGGCACCTGCGACAAGTACCTCTCCCAAAACCCGGACGGCAGCTTACAGCTGGGCGGCATCTGCCTGGTGGCCGGCCTTGGCGGCAAGGACCACCGGGACGGCTCCCTGGCCTATTACTTCAGTGAGCCCGTCGTCTGCAACGACGCCAAGGGCGTAGGCCCGCTGGTGCTGGCCTATACCGAAATGATCGCACGGAAGTAACCAAAAACGGGATACAGCAGGGCTGAGCAGCTGCAAAAAAGCGGCTGCTCAGCCTTTTTGTGTGTCTTTTTTGCCCCCTTGCATAAACTGCCCGCCGCTGTCCCACACTAAGCCCAGAAAAGTTCCCGTACACAAAACGAACAGATGGGAGTAACAAGCATGGAGCAGATCAAAAAATTTCTGCACGGCAAGGGCTTTGCTCTGCTGCTGACCGCAAGCCTGCTGGCTGCGGCTGCGGCGGGGGTGTGGGCGGTGCGCGCCCTGCGGGCAGAACTGCAAAAAAGTCTGGATGGGCTGAACGCCCCCGGCACCACCCAACAGACCACCCCGGAAACAGAACCGGACTGGGACGCACAGGAGGACACCACATGGCAGCAGCCCGTGACCGACGTTGCAAACAGCAAGGCAGATGTGCCGCAGCAGACGCCCTCTGTGGCGTCCTCTGGTGCGCAGTCTGGCTCTGGTTCGCTGCGCGAACCCTCGGCACTGCAAGGCGCATCCTCGCCTGCCAGCAGTTCGGCGCAGCCTGCCGCCGCGCCCTCTATGCCGGGGCGCGTACTCAACGCCTTCAGCGGCGATGAGCTGGTGTATAACAAGACCCTTGGGGACTGGCGCACCCACAACGGCGTAGACTACGCCTGCACGCAGGGCGCTGCGGTAGCGGCGCCTGTGGCGGGCAAGGTAGTCTCTGCCGGGGCAGAGGGCAACTGGGGCACTGTGGTGGTGCTGGAAGATGCCGCTGGCCGCAGTTGGCGGCTGTGCGGTGTGGCTGACCCTGCCGTAAAGGCCGGGGACACCGTGACCGCCGGGCAGAAGATTGGTGCGGTGGGCACGGTCGGCTGCGAGTGCGCCGAGGAGAGCCACATCCATGTGGAGGTAAAGCAGGGCGAAGCTTACCTCGACCCGGCAAAGCTGCCGGAGTAAGCATACCATAAAAGGGGCTGCAACAGCGGCTCCTTTTTTGCTGCGTCAGGCGGTACGGCGCGTTTGCAGCAGCCAGAGAACCAGCGCCGAAAGCACCCCGGCTGCCAGCAGTACATCTGCCGGGTGCGCAGCCCAGTGCTGGAAGGCACTGCCATAGGCTGCCTGCCCGATGGGCTGGGTCAGGCAGGCCAGCACGGAGATGCAAGCGGTCGTCTTGCCCAGCTGTGCCTGCGGCACTAACACTTGCAGCTGCGCAAAGAACCACACATTGAACAGCGCCGCCACGGCCATAAACACGGCCCCCAGCACCAGAATGCTGCCGAACTGGAGCGTGGGCACCCGGAGGGCAAGACCCAGCGCGGCGCACACGCCGCTGAGCGCCAGCAAAAGAGGTGTGCCGCTGCGGATGGGATGACGGACAAAGACAGTTCCCGCCAGCACGCCGCCTAAAATGCCGCCTGCGCTCAGCACCGCCTGCACAAGACCAAGGGAGGCATCACTTTTCTGCAGGGTCTGTACCACCAGCACCGGAACACCTACGGTGAGGGCGGGGACTTCCAGCAGGTTTACAGCCGCCATGGCGGCAGCTAACCGCAGTACCGCAGCCTGCCCGGTGAGGAACTGCGCACTTTCCCGCAGGTCGGCCCACAGAGAACGGACGGAGAGCTTTGTGTCATATGGGACATCCTGTGGGATGCGCAGACAGAGCTCCATCCCGGCAGAAAGTGCAAAGCAGCAGCCGCAGAGCACCAGCAGACCCCGGATGCCGAGGTGCTCCAACAGAACAGCACCCAGCAGGGGACCGAGAAGCTCGTCCACGGTATCCACCAGTTGGATGACTGCGTTGCCGCGCAGCAGCTGGGTGCCGTTCAGTAGCAGAGGCAGGCAGGCGCGTACCACGGGCTGGTAAAGCCCCTGAATGGCGTACAGACTGCCCAGCACTGTCAGGACCAGCGGAAGCAGGGGCAGATGCGGCAGTCCGGCAGCGGCTGCCGCCGCAATACCGGCGGTCACCAGATCCAGCAGTGCCATCAGGCGGGCTTTACGGCAGCGGTCTGCCAGCGCGCCGCCGGTCAGCATTCCAGCAAGGGCAGGCAGCATGGCCAGAGCGGTGATGCCGCCGTACAGCGCGGCAGAACCAGTCTGCCGCAGCAGATACAGCGGCAGCGCAAACCGCAGGGCGGCATTGCCGAACAGGGAGACGATCTGTCCGAGGACGATAAGGATAAAAGTGTTCATGGAAACCTCCTGCTTTTTTATTTACAGACTGTTGGTCTGTATTTACATACAAAAAAAAGGCGGAGCGTTCCGCCCGGGATTCAGTCTTTGACCGGTGTGCACAGCTGCACCAGCTGTTCGGCCTGTGCATCCGTCAAAAGGTCCAGCCCAAGTGCATGGGTCATTTGCTGAAACACGAGGTTCCGCGCCCGCTGCTGGGTCGGTGTGGTGGGGCGCGTCTGGGGAGAAAGCCAGATGTCTGCCAGCACGAACAGCGCTTCGGCCAGCGCATTGGCATCGGTGGTGTGGATGGAGCCGTCCGCCATGCCCTGCCGGATCATGGGTGCAATGCACTCCGGGGCCAGATGCGCTTCAATGTTGGTCAGCTCCATGGCAAGGAACTGCGGGTTGCTGCACAGGTGCGGCAAAGTCTGCGCGATCTGCTGCTGCCGCTGCCCGGCAAAGGATGCTGCAAACACCGCCTGCAGCTTCTGCAGCCCGGTCAGGGCCGGGTCGTCCCGGATATGGCGCAGCGGCTCCCACATCTGGTCGCCCAAACGGTCACCAACGCGCTGCGCGATCTCCTCCTTGGAGCGGAAGTGATGGTACACCGCCCCTTTGGAAAGCTTTGTAGCATCAATGATGTCCTGCAGGGTGGTATTCTGGTAGCCCTTCTGGAGGAAGAGCAGGGCGGCGGCGTCCAGGATCTTTTCAACGGTCTGTTCCGGGTATTTGTTGCGCGGCATGGCGGATGCTCCTTTTTTACAAACTATCGGTCTGTAAAAAGAATACAGCAGCCCAGCGGCTTTGTCAAGAGGGTGTGGAACCGAAAATCCATTCATTTCCTGCGGCGCTGCATTGCTTTTGCGCGGGGTTTCTGGTATGATACAATAGAATCAACAGGCGATTTTGGGAGGATGACAGATGGCAAGGGTTTTGATCGTGGGAGCCGGGGCAGCCGGACTGATGGCGGCGGGTGCCGCCGTGCGGCAGGGACATCAGGTGACGGTGCTGGAGCATACCGAGAAGCCCGGGCAGAAGATCCTTGTCACCGGCAAGGGACGCTGCAACGTGACCAACGACTGCCCGGCAGAGGAGTTTTTGCGCCATGTGCGCATGAACCCGCGCTTTTTGTACTCCTCGCTGGGGGCGTTCCCCCCGGCAAAGACCATGGAACTGTTCGAAGGCCTTGGCGTGGAGCTGAAGGTGGAGCGCGGCCGCCGGGTGTTCCCGGTATCGGATAAGGCTGAGGAAATCCGGCAGGCGCTGCTGCGCTATGCGCAGGACGCCGACATCGTCTACGACGGCGCAAAAAAGCTGCTGCTGGAGGACATCGTGCCGGAGGCGGAGCCTGCCCCGATGGCAGCGGAAAACCCGCGCCACCCCAAAAAGAAAAAGGTGGGCCCGGCGCTGCGCTGCGTGGGCGTGCGGGGCACCTCCGGCAGGGAGTACCGGGCGGATGCGGTGCTGGTGGCCACCGGCGGCGTGAGCTACCCCACCACCGGCTCTACCGGCGATGGCTACAAGCTGGCGCAGCAGGCGGGGCACACCCTTGTGGAGCCGGTGCCCAGTCTGGTCAGCCTTGTCAGCCGCGACCCGGACTGCAAAAAGATGATGGGTCTGGCGCTGAAAAACGTCACCCTGACCCTGCTGGAGGACGGCAAGGCCATCTTTGACGAGCAGGGCGAGATGCTGTTCACCCACTTTGGCATCAGCGGGCCGCTGACCCTGAGCGCGTCCAGCCATCTGGGGGACATGAAAAAGCACAGGTACATCGCGGAGATCGACCTGAAACCCGCCCTGAGCGAGGAGCAGCTGTACGACCGCATCACCCGGGACTTTGCCCTGCTGGCAAACCACGCGGCACAGGGCGCGCTGGTCAAGCTGCTGCCTTCCAGTATGCAGCCGGTCATGGTGGCGCGCTGGGGCATTGACCCCGCCACCAAGGCCAACCAGATCACCCGGGAGCAGAAGCGGGAGCTGGTGCAGCTGATCAAGCACTGGCAGGTGTCCATTGACGCCCGGGGCGACCTTGCCCACGCAGTCATCACCAGCGGCGGCGTATCGGTGCGGGAGGTAGACCCCAAGACTATGCAGAGCAAAAAGGCGCTGGGGCTGTACTTTGCGGGCGAGGTGCTGGACGTGGACGCCTACACCGGCGGCTACAATCTGCAGATCGCTTTCTGCACCGCACAAAGCTTTGCGAATAACCTGTAAAAAACAGCGCAGCCAATTTCCTGTGTACTATATATAAATAAGGAGAACATATCATGGTATCTGTTGCAATTGATGGGCCTGCGGGTGCAGGCAAATCCACTCTGGCACGCCGTCTGGCGGCAGAGCTGGGCTATATCTATGTGGACACCGGTGCAATGTACCGCGCCATCGGCCTGTACGCCCTGCGCGCGGGCAAGGACCCCAAGGACAACGCAGCGGTGGACTCCCTGCTGCCCGAGATCGAGCTGCGGCTGGCATCCATTGCGGGCGAGCAGCACATCTACTTAAAGGACGAGGATGTGAGCACCGCCATCCGCACCGAAGCCGCGGGCATGGCAGCCTCTGCCGTGGGTGCAAACCCCGCCGTGCGGGCATTTCTGCTGGACTTACAGCGCAGCATGGCAAAAAAGCAGAATGTGCTGATGGACGGCCGGGATATCGGCACGGTGGTGCTGCCGGACGCTACGGTGAAGATCTTCCTGACTGCCAGCCCGGAGGCACGCGCCCCCCGCCGCTGGAAGGAGTATCAGGCCAAGGGCATCGACACTCCCTACGAGGAAGTGCTGGCAGACGTGAAGCAGCGGGACTATCAGGACACCCACCGCGCCGCCGCCCCGCTGAAGCAGGCGGAGGACGCCGTGCTGCTGGATACCTCGGAACTGGATTTTGAGCAGAGCCTTGACGCCATGAAGCAGATCATTGCCAAGAAGATCGGCGGATAAAACAAACAGGACAGGAATAGAAAATGGTACTATATTATATTCTGGTGCCCCTTGCATGGCTTGTGTGGCACATCGGTTTCCGCATCCGGGTGGAGGGGCGTGAAAACCTGAAAAAGGTGCAGACGAAGGGTTATATCCTTGCGCCCACCCATGTGTCTGCCATCGACCCGGTGTTCATCGTTGTCACCCGGTGGGGCAGGCGGATGGTGGTGTTCGCCAAAAAGGAGCTGTTCGAGATCAACGCCTTCCTGACGTGGTTCTTCCGCTGCTGCGGCGGCGTGTGCGTCCGCGGCACCAAGGACGAGATGGCGGTCATCTCTCAGACGGTGGAGGCCTGCAAGCAGGGCAAGACCCTGCTCATCTTCCCGGAGGGCACCCGCGAAAAGGAGGGCAAGCTCCTGCCCCCCAAGAGCGGTCTTTTCGTTATTGCCGCCGAGGCAGGGGTGGACGTTGTGCCCTGCCGCATCCTGTACGACACCCCGGACGGAAGAATGCACCTGTTCTGCAAAGTGCGGGTGATCTACGGCGAGCCGATGCCCGCAGTGCAGTTTGCCATGGAGGGCCGCCGGGACACCAAAAAGCTCCGTGCCAACAAGCAGGCACTGCTGGAAGCATGGGAAAAGATGGGGGCGTAAAAATGGAGATCCGTTTGGCGAAAACGGCGGGGTTCTGCTTTGGCGTGAACCGTGCCGTGGAACTGACCTACGGCCTGCTGGCCGAGGGGCATAAGGTAGCAACACTGGGCCCGCTGATCCACAACCCGCAGGCGGTGGAGGATATGCGGCGCAAGGGTGCACAGGTAGTGGACACCGTGCAGGATGTGCCCGCCGGGTGCGAGGTGGTCATCCGCAGCCACGGGGTGCCCCGCAGCGTTTACGATGAACTGGAAGCGCGCGGCATCCCGTACCATGACGCCACCTGCCCCTTTGTGCAGAAGATCCAGCGCATTGCCGCCGAGGCCGAAAAAGAGGGTGCGGTGCTGCTGGTGGCGGGCGATAAGACCCACCCGGAGGTGCAGGGCATTGTGGGACACACCCGGGGCGAGGTGTTCGTTTTTGCCGATTTAGCCGAGTTAGAGGCGTGGAACGGCCCTTCTGACCCCCAAAAACCCCTTTTTGCAGTTGCACAGACCACATTTCAGGTTACAAAATGGAAAGAAAGTTCGGAGTTTCTCAAAAAAGCCTATACAAACGCCCGAATTTTTGATACAATATGTAATGCGACGTGGGCGAGGCAACAGGAAGCGGAAGACCTCAGCCAAAAATGCGACATTGTTGTTGTCATTGGCGGTCATCATTCTTCCAATACCCAAAAGCTGGTACAGGTCGCCGCAAAACACACGCGTGCCGTAACGGTCGAAACAGCGAGCGAACTTCGGCCGGAATGGTTTGCAGATGTTAAAGTGGCGGGCGTGACAGCCGGGGCTTCAACGCCATCGTCTATTATTGAGGAGGTACTTAACAGTATGAGCGCAGAAATCAATGACAGCATGAGCTTTGAGGAGATGCTGAACGCATCCGAGGAAAAGCGTGTTCATGCAGGCAGTATTGTGAAAGGAATCGTGACCAGCATCTCTGCCAACGAGATCCAGGTGGATATCGGTGCGAAGCAGACCGGCTTTGTCAAGCTGAGCGAGCTGACCGATGATTCCTCCGCCAAGGTCGAAGACCTGGTGAAGGTTGGCGATGAGCTGGACCTCATCGTCGAGAAGGTTATGGATCAGGATGGCGTCATCCAGCTCTCCCGCAAGAAGCTCGCATCTCGCAAGGGCATGGAAGAGATCGCCAAGGCAGCTGAGTCCGGCGAGGTCGTCGAGGGCGACGTCACCGAGTTCAACAAGGGCGGCGTTGTCGTCAACGTCAAGGGCGTCAAGGTGTTCGTTCCCCGTTCTCAGGCCACTATGCGCCGCGACGAGGACTACACTGCTCTGGTCGGCCAGCACGTTCAGCTGGTCGTCACCGAGTGCTCCGGCCGCAAGATCGTCGGCAGCATCAACAAGGTCACCGCTGAGCAGAACAAGGCAAAGCGTGAGGAGTTCTGGGCAAATGTCGAGGTGGGCAAGACCTACACCGGCGTTGTCAAGAGCCTGACCTCTTATGGTGCATTCGTTGACATCGGTGGTGTTGACGGCCTGTGCCACATCAGCGAGCTGAGCTGGAACCGCATCAAGCACCCCTCCGAGGTCGTCTCCGTTGGTGACACCATCGAAGTGTATGTCAAGGACATCGACACCGAGAACCACAAGGTCTCTCTGGGCTACAAGAAGTCCGAGGACAACCCCTGGGAGCAGCTGAAGAACAACTACCCCATCGGCAGCACCTTCCATGCTCCGGTCGTTTCTCTGACCAAGTTTGGTGCATTCGTCCGCATCCTGCCGGGTGTTGACGGTCTGGTCCACATCAGCGAGATCAGCAATGACCGCGTTGAGAAGGTCTCTGACGCACTGAAGGTCGGCGATATGGTCGATGTGAAGCTGCTGGATGTTGACTTCGACAAGAAGCGCATCAGCCTGTCCATGAAGGCTCTGCTGAACAACGACGCTGAGTAATCAGCCCTTCGTGCAAAAGCATAGCTTCTGACACAATGCGATCTGCAGCCCCGTTGCCGGGAAAACGGCGGCGGGGCTGTTTTTGTTAACAAAGCCATGATAAATTTTTTCAAAAAGCACTGGGAAGTGCTCAGTTACCTGATCTTCGGCGTGCTGACCACCCTGCTGAATATTGTGCTGTATGCGCTGTTCAGCTGTCTGTTCGGCTACACCGCCGCCAACAGCTGGGGCAATGTGCTGGATAACGCTTTGTGCATCCTGTTTGCCTACTGCACCAACCGGGCGTTCGTGTTCCGCAGCAAGACTACCGGCAAAGCCATGGCCAAGGAGTTCGGCACCTTTGTCACCTGCCGTCTGGGCACCATGGTGCTGGATGCCGCTATCATGATCGTGGGTGGCAATCTGCTGGCTGCGCAGGGCGCGGCGCTGGTGGACACCGCCATGCAGGGTCTGCTGGGCGCCGTGGCGGGCTGGCTGGGTCCGGATACTACCCTCTACATGGCAAACAGCTTTGCCGGGAGCCATGCCGCCGTGGCAGATGGCTCCGCTGCCATTGCCGTCATCGGCGGGGCGGACGGCCCCACAGCCATCTTCGTCACCAGCGCCTACGATGCTCAGGCAATGTGGGGTCTTGCCGTGAAGGTCTTTTCCAATGTACTGGTGATCTTGCTGAACTATGTGTTCAGCAAGCTCATTATCTTTAAAAAGAAACAATAATTTTCAGGAGGTACGGTATTATGAAACGTGGTCTGAAAGGGTTTGCATTCCTGGTTTCCGGTCTGGTGCTGGGCATCATTGGTGCAACGGCATCGGTGACTGCGATCGCACTGAGCGCTGTGGGCATGGCAAAGGTGCGCCGTGCCAGCAAGTAAAATAACGGAGGAACGAGCATGAACCGCGAAGAGATCCTGTCCCATGTCGATCATACCCTGCTGAAGCCGGAGGCCACTTGGCCCCAGATCCAGCAGCTGTGTGACGAAGCCATTGCAAACCACACCGCATCCGTCTGCATCAACACCTGCTACGTCAAGCAGGCTGTGGAGTATATGGCAGGCCGCATCCCCGTGTGCTGCGTGGTGGGCTTCCCTCTGGGTGCCATGGATACCGCCAGCAAGGCCTTTGAAGCCAAGACTGCCATTGAGAACGGCGCAGCCGAGGTGGATATGGTCATCAACATCGGCCGCCTGAAGAACAAGGAGTACGATGCTGTCCGCGAGGATATCCGTGCCGTGAAGCAGGCTGTGGGCGATAAGATTCTAAAGGTCATCATTGAGACTTGTCTGCTGACCGAGGAAGAGAAGGAAAAGATGTGCGACATCGTCTGCGAGGCCGGTGCCGACTACATCAAGACCAGCACCGGCTTCTCCACCGCCGGTGCCAACTTCCATGATGTGGAGCTGATGGTCAAGGGCGTGCGTGGCCGCTGCAAGGTCAAGGCTGCCGGCGGCATTTCCACCGTGGAGGATATGGAGACTTTCCTTGCACTGGGCGCTGACCGTCTGGGCACCTCCCGCGCTGTCAAGATTTTGAACGGCGAGCAGGCAAAGGGCTATTAAGTTTTCTGCAAAAAAATGTATTTCGGCAAAGCTCTGGGCTTGGCTGAACTGCAAAGGATGATCTCTCAAGGGCTGCTGCACAAATTGCTGTGCAGCGGCCTTTTTTGCGCCCAAGCCTTGCAAGCAGGGTGCAGCAGGGTGTATAATAAGATAGATACTGTATAAAACAGGAGGCTGCCCGCTTTATGGGGTAAGGTGGGCAGAGGAGGAAATGCAATGAATATACCCGAGATCCTTGTGGCCAATGGCACAGGGGCGGTGCTGGTAAGCTTTCTGCTTTTACTGCGGGTGCGCGGCGAAAGTAAAAACAGCGTGGGAACAGAGCTGTTTTGCCGGATTCTGGTGGTGACATTGCTGGCACAGGCAACAGAGACGATCAGCTTTCTGCTGGACGGCGTGCCCGGCGCGGCAAGCCGGTTCTGGTTGTATCTGACCAACACCGTCTGCACCGGCGCTACCGTGTGTGTGGGCTATGCGTGGTGCTTGTATGTGGACTTCCGGGTCTACCGCAGTATTGGACGCCTGCGCAGAAGGCATCTGCTGCTGGGCGCGCCGCTGCTGGCGCTTTTGGTGCTGCTGGTGGCAAACCTTTTTGGCACGGGGTGGATCTTTTCCATTTCGGCGGACAACGCTTACCATCGGGGCCCGCTGAATATTTTGCTGTATCTGCTGCTGTTCAGCTATTACGCCGAGAGCGTGTGGCAGGTGCATAAGGCCAAGCGCGATGGCATTACGGTGGAGTTTTTTCCGGTGTACTACTTCGTGGTCACCTGTGCGGTGGGCACGCTGCTGCAGGGCGCATTCTACGGCATGGCCTTTGGCTGGCTGTCGGTAGCTATCGCCTTTGTGCTTGTGGACAGCCAGACCCGCAGCCTGCGCGGCTATACCGATGAGTTGTCCGGCCTGTTTGGGCGCAAGTACATGAACTACTGTCTGGACCGCATCCACGCCACGCAGGAGAAGGACGTTTACGGCATCATGATGGACGTGAACTGCTTCAAGGAGATCAACGACACCTACGGGCACGCCGAGGGCGACCGCGCCATTCAGGAGATCGGGCACATCCTGTCCGGGGCGCTGGTGGCAAACTCGGTAGCCATCCGCATGAGCGGCGATGAGTTCATGGTGCTGATCCGTCACGGCTCGGAGGAGCTGCTGGACGAGATCTGCACCGCCATCGAGCAGCGGGTGCAGCACTATAACGCCACCGCTCCGGCGGGCAGCTTTCAGCTGTCCTTCTCCACCGGTGTGGCAAAGTACGAGGGCGGCAGCGTGGAGAAGTTTCTGGTGGAGCTGGATCAGCGGATGTATGCGGAAAAGCGCGCTTTCCACGCCGCCCGGGACGGCCACGCCGTACCGGAGCAGGGAAATGCTCCATCAATTTAAAAGGAATGTCTAAAATAAGTGCGACTTATCTTGACAATCTGACGCTGCAATGATAGAATATGTGGCGTACCAATTGAATACCGACTTATCAAGAGCGGCTGAGGGGACAGGCCCTGTGAAGCCCGACAACCTGCGCGAGAGCGTAAGGTGCCAAATCCTGCGGGAAACCGGAAGATAAGAGTGCAACGCTCAGAGCTTTCGGCTCTGGGCGCTTTTATTTTTCAGAACAAACTTGATGGAATGGTAAATACACGCAACTGCAACATTTAGGAGGCAAAAAATGGCTAGACACCTGTTTACTTCGGAGTCCGTCACCGAGGGACATCCCGACAAGATCTGCGACCAGATCTCTGATGCAATTCTGGACGAGATCCTGACCCACGACCCCAACGCCCGCGTGGCCTGCGAGACCTGCGCATCCACCGGCCTTGTGCACATTATGGGCGAGATCACCACCAGCTGCTATGTGGACTTCCAGAAGGTCGTCCGCGAGGTGGTGGCAGATATCGGCTACACCCGCGCAAAGTTCGGCTTTGACGCCGACACCTGCGCCGTCATCTCCAACATTGACGGCCAGAGCCCCGATATTGCACTGGGCACCAACGATCAGGTAGGCGGTGCAGGCGATCAGGGCATGATGTTCGGTTATGCCTGTGACGAGACCCCCGAGCTGATGCCCATGCCCATCAGCCTTGCCCACAAGCTGGCAAAGCGCCTGACCGAGGTGCGCAAGAACGGCACGCTGGATTACCTGCGCCCGGACGGCAAGAGCCAGGTCACTGTCGAGTACGTGGACGGCAAGCCCGTCCGCGTGGACGCTGTGGTCATCTCCAGCCAGCACAGCGAGAGCGTGAGCATGGAGCAGCTGCGGGCAGATGTGATGGAAAAGGTCATTAAGGCCACCATCCCCGCCGAGCTGCTGGACGAGAACACCAAGTACTACATCAACCCCACCGGCCGCTTTGTTGTGGGCGGCCCGCAGGGCGATACCGGCCTGACCGGCCGTAAGATCATCGTGGACACCTACGGCGGCTATGCACGCCACGGCGGCGGTGCCTTCTCCGGCAAGGACCCCAGCAAGGTGGACCGCAGCGCAGCCTACGCTACCCGCTGGGTGGCCAAGAACATCGTGGCTGCGGGTCTGGCAAAGCAGTGCGAGGTACAGGTGGCCTACGCCATCGGCGTGGCAAAGCCTGTGTCCATCATGGTGGATACCTTCGGCACCGGCACGGTGGCAGACGAAAAGATCGAGCAGGCTGTGGAGAAGGTGTTTGACCTGACCCCCGCCGCCATCATCCGTGACCTCGACCTGCGCAAGCCCATCTACCGCAAGCTGGCCGCCTACGGCCACATGGGCCGCGAGGATCTGGGCGTGAAGTGGGAGAACACCGACCGCGTGGACGCCCTGAAGGCCGCCGTGGCGGAGTAAATCAGCAGGAATTTTCGGCCCAGATCGGAAGAGCGTCGTGTAGG
>OLEE01000329.1_pt1 | contig 12785 bp, 10 predicted proteins | sample 1602011 | NCBI WGS metagenome assembly OLEE01 (sample SAMN02675044, study PRJEB24791) | human gut metagenome, SKBSTL002 | isolation source: stool | host: Homo sapiens | place: USA | reverse complement strand
GGAGCAGCGGCTGCGGGAGTAGAAACTTTCTTTTCAGGCATGATGCATAACCTTCCTTCTGTATTTGATCTGGTGCAGCAGGGCTGCACCGGCGGGCTCCAATGATCTATCGTAAGGCAGAAGCAGTGCAAAAAGCACAGACCCGGCTGCCCCATACGAACCGGTACGAAACTATTTGCGTAAAGAAGTTGAACCTATAATTATATAATATGTTTTTGAAATTCATTTGTAAAGCCTTTTTTGCAAAAAACATTGTAAAATCGGTAAGAAACGGCGGAATAAATGGCCGAAGCAGTCTTCCGGTGCTTTTTCCCGGGCAGAGTACGACTTTTCGGCAAAACGAACGGCCATTCCCGGGAAAGCCTGGCCACAAATGCGGCGGGCAAAAACGACCTTCTGCGGGGGCAGAATAAGGCGGAACGGAACTGTCGGCACGCGCAGGGGACGCAGCAGATAAAATGCAGAAGCTGCCACACCGTATTTTTGTGCGGCAGCTTCTGCTTTTCGGTTTTGATATGTACCCCCAATACTGGGTGTCCAGTATTGGGGGTACATATCATTTTTGCTTATTTCTCAGTCTGTACTCAGAACAGCATTTCCGGTGCTTTCAATTTGTTTAGCGATCATGCTTTCCAGTTCCTGCGTGATCGTTGCACAGTTTGCAACACGGTAATTCCAGAAATAAGAAACACCTTCGCACTCTTCCACGGACAAATCGCTGTTGACCAAAAGCAAGCTTTCTGGTGTCACGTTGAGCTTTTCGCACAGAGAAGCATACTTTCCATAATCAATGCTTCGGCTGGAGGATTTGGCTTCTACCCAGAAAAATTTTCCATTGATGGAGAACACGACATCCAACTCGTGCGTGCTCCCTACGGATGCCGTTTCTGAAAGAACCACATTGGAGCAAACCGAAACTTCTGCGCCCTGCTCCTCCTGATAGTGGTTCAGGATCTGCTGAACCTGATGTTCTACAAAAAGCTCCAGCCACTTTCCGCTCAAAAAATGCCGGACGGTTTCATTTTGCGCAAGTTCATAGACGATATTCTGCGGGTAAATCACAATGGCTGCAAAAAGTCCCATTTTGTCCCACGTCTGAGCGATCTCTGAAAGTGTGGCAAACGATTTTTTGGACGCACCCTTTGGGATACGGAACGAAAAAGAACCGTCGCTCTGCATATGTGTTCGGATAAACTGCAAGAAATCCACCACCACCGGGTCGCAAAGAGCCTCGCCTGTTTTCCATGCCATCCGCTGAACAGCAATCGGTGGGAGTTTTTCCGGCACGACCTGCTGAACGATTTTATACCCACAGCGTTCCAGATGCTCCAATGCGGTCAAAGGCTTCTGGATTTTTGCTTTGACTTCGGGCTTTTCTGCGCCGGATGTATTCTCGGCCAGATAGTTGAACTTCCATCCGTATTCCCAAGCAGGCGAACGGGTCAGTACTCCGACCGCATGAAATCCGCTGTCATGCTCCTCCATCGGAAATGTGAACTTGTTCTTATGAACATTGATTTGGAGCGTTTTGTTTTTTAGTGCTTTCTGATAAGCGGTAAGAAAAAATTCCTTTCCCTTATACGCCAGCTCACTGGAATTATTTGCAGAAAGACCGGCATTTTTTGCCAAAGAGAGGAGCAGACAGGTCGCTTTGGGCAGCTCAAGGATCTGTTCCATCTGCGCAGCGTCCGGAATATTTGCATTATCGGACTGCGACGATTCGTCTGCCGGGATCTCCTTTGCTGGTGCAGAAACCTCGGGTGTCTTTTTTGAAGCAGTCTCAGACTTTCCAGACTTGGGCAAGGGCTTTGGCTCCGTGTAAACTTCCGCAATGAATGATTCATAGGAATCGATGCACGGAAGTTTTCCAGCCGCTGCAAGTCCTACATAGATTGCAGCCGCCCGCGAGGAATCGCCATAATATTTTTTAGAATCCGCTGCGGCAGCAATATCAGAAAAGGCATTATATCTGCTCAGCTGCGCAGCCTTTTCCGGGAACTGCTTCAACGCACGGCAGTAGAGCCACTCAAAAAATGAATCCGGGTGCGGCTCTATCGGATACTCACTTCCTTCCAAAGAGTAGCGCAGCAACTTTCCATTGGTTCGCAGTCGAGTGTCCTTATGGACTTTGGATGGCGCACAGGTCAGAAGGTCAGCGAATGGCCCACCATGTTCAAATACCTTGGCGGCTTCAAAAACCGTACTGATGGGCACATCCTGCGCAACAGAATTCAGACGCAGCAGAAGACGCAGAGAAGAAACAGCCTCACCCTCCGGCTGAGCGGACGCAGAGCTGACTTCCAGAATGGAAACATCCGGGTCTGTTGTATGGACGGCATCATGGACGGCACGGATATTCTGCCGCTTGCTACCTTTTATCCATGTGAACGTCACCGGCTGTTCCTTGCAATAGGGGTAGCCGGATATGGGAAAACAAATGGTTCGTGTAGCCATGAACACCTCCAACTTTTTAGGACGAACAAGTTTATGTAATCAAGTATAGCACAATCCCGGATGTGCTGCATAGCACTATTTTCTGCTTCCGGGAATCCATCTGTGCAAAAAGTGCCGATACCACAGGCATCGGCACTCAGATCAAAAAAGCGTTTTGCAAAAATGCGCAGCCTGCATCCACCGGACGCAGAACACAAGGGGTTTGGGCACAGCCCAACAAGCATTTTGAATTTGGATTTTGAAAAATCCGATTCAAAAATCGCAAGTTGGTACCAAGTTGCACTGCTTGCGACGTAGATGTTTCCGTCAACTACTGCGTTAGAAATTTTCAGATCACTTCAGCTTTGCGAGGATATCGTCTGCGCTCACGCCGCTTGCCAGCAGCTTTTTCAGCACGTCCTCTGCTTCGGCTTTCTTTGCGGATTCCGCTGCTTTGGTTTCAGCCTTGACCTTTTTGACTTCGATTCTGGCGATTTCCTTGTCGATAGATTTCAGCTCAGATTTCTTGGCTTTCAGGTCAGCTTTCAGCGCATCGATGTTCGCAGTGATGGATTCGATTTCAGCAGTAGCGGCTTCCTTTGCAGACTGCTTTTCAGCAATCTGTGCAGCAAAGTCAACGGTTGCTTTTACGGTCTTGGTCTTGTTCTTGCTTCCTTTGGGACGGGGCATAGGGGACACCTCCAATGTTTTTTGATGGTTTCAGTATAACACGCGTTTTTTGTGTTCGCAAGAGGTGCATTTTGTAGAATAAAAATATATCTATGAGTGAAACAATAAATCAATTTGGAAATATACAACGGCGTGGATCGCTAACTCGTTGGAGAATATCCCCCGCTGGTCGTAGAGTTGTTCAAAGCGTTTGGCAACGGCATCGTTTACAGTCATGGATAAAGTTCACCTCACTATGATGTTACAGAAATCCGTGCAGCTATGCATACGCATCTGCGTATGATGCAAAAGTATTTTATGATACAGAGAATGTGCAGCCGCGTAATGGCAAAGAATATATTTAATAAAAAAGTATCCTCCATAGTGATAATGGAGGAACGACGCGAAAATCGTGCGGTATTACGTTATATTTAGCACATCTCCGCCCCTCATGGACACCTGATGGGAGAAAATTCGATTCATCTCCCGGCGCTTTCGGGTCAGGTCAGAGTGCACATAGCGCTGCAAGGTGATGTTGGCATTAGCGTGTCCTAACAATTCGCTGAGGGTCTTTACATCGCACCCCGCCTGCAGACAGGTCGTTGCAAAGGTATGGCGCAGCGCGTGCGGACGTACCTGCCGGACAGTTGCCTGTTTCAGATATGATTTGATGCTTTTTCGGTAGCAGCGGGGCTCGGTGGGCTTGGACTCGTTGCCGGACAGAAACCATGCAGCATTGCTGACACATCCGCGCAGCTTTTTCAGCATAATAAGCAGCTGCTTTGGGATTGGAATTTCCCGGCGGGAGGTGCGGGTTTTAGGCGTTTGGATGACCACCTTTGTATGCCCATTTTCACAGGAAATTCGGCAGACCGTCCGGTTGATTTTCAGCGTTCCGAGTTTCAGGTCGAAATCGCCCCACTGTAAGCCGCAGATCTCTCCAATACGCAGCCCCAATTCCACCCCTAATAATAAGCCGATTTTGCGGGGCGTTGGGTTCTCCTGTACATACTGATAAAGCCGCTGCTGCTCCGCCGGGGAGAGGGGTACAGAAATTTTGTCGATGGCTTTTGGCAGCGCTACTTCCAGCTCCATCGGACGGATCAGGCGCAAGTGCGCGGCATATTTGCAGATACGGCGCAGCATGGAGAGGCATTCCCGGGCAGAGGAGTTCCCTAGCGGCTTGTGTGCAGCATCTATCGGCGCAATGATCTGCTGCATAGCCTGTTCCAGAAAGCTTTCCTCAAGGGATGTGACTGGCACTTTACTCAAAACCGGAAGAAGATATTTGTGCAGCGTGTACGAGTAATGCGCATAGGTGGATTCTTTTATGCTGTTCCGCTGGGAGCGCAGCCATACCTCAGCCAATGCTTCAAATGTCAGGTCGGTTCTTTTCAGGTTGTAGAACCCTGCCTCCGCTTTTTTCTGAATCAGCACCCGTTTGACCTCTGCGTAGACTGTGCCATAGACGTAGCCCCACTGGATTTTCCCCTCCGGTGTGCGTGCTTTGATATAGCGGCCTTCCCACCGACCATCTTTGCGTTTGCGTATATTTTCTCCCCGTCGTGCCATTTCTGTTTCCTCCTGCGACTTGGACCCCCATTTGACCACTTATTTTGTCCACCTTCGTTTTTAGCTGGATTTTTCATGCAGAACTGGGCAATGTGCAAAAAACTTTCAGCTTCTGCGAGGTTTTTTCTAAGGTCATATGAGATACATTTGTAAGGATTTCTATTGATTCCCAGATATAACCATGATAAAATAAGAGAAGAATTCAAACAACGATGTCGAAAGATTGGTATCCTCCATTATCACTGTGGAGGATACCCCTTTATTGCGGGAAGGGGTGAACAAGGTGGCATTATGTCTGTTTGAACACAACGAGAAGGCATATCATGCGGCAGTCCGGATGATGGACCAGTATGGCAAAGCTGCCATTGTTCATCCCACCGGCACCGGAAAGAGCTACATTGCGTTCAAGCTGATCGAGGACAACCCGGAGAAGGTCGTAATCTGGCTTTCTCCCAGTGAATATATCTTTAAGACCCAGCTGGAGAGCCTGAAAAGGAACGACCCGGATTTTCCGTTGGCAAACGTTCACTTTTATACCTATGCCAAACTGATGTGCTGCACGCAGGCGCAGCTGGACGAAATAGCGGCGCAGAAGCCTGCCTATATTATACTCGATGAATTCCACCGTGCCGGTGCTGAATGTTGGGGCGAAAGCACGGTGGCTTTATTAAAGTTATGCCCGGATGCAAAGCTTCTGGGGCTGACAGCGACAAACATCCGGTATCTGGATAATAACCGTGACATGGCCGAAGAGCTCTTTGATGGGCATACGGCGAGCGACATGACCCTTGGCGAAGCAGTCGTCAGGGGCATTTTGCCTGCCCCGAAATATGTAACTACGGTCTACCAGTACCAGAAAGCCCTTGCAAAGTATCAGGCGCGGGTGGATAACCTGCGGACACCGGGCATTCAGGACGCCAACCAAAAATATCTGGATGCGCTGCGCCGGGCACTGGAACAGGCGGACGGTCTGGACAGGGTCTTTGCCCATCATATCACAAACAAATCTGGCAAGTACATTGTGTTCTGCGCCAACAAGGAGCACATGGACGAGATGGTATCCCATGTGCCGGAGTGGTTCGCCGGGGTCAACCCAGATGTGGTGGTGTACGAAGCCTACTCGGATGACCCGAATACGGACAAGGCGTTTGCGGACTTCAAAACGGACACAAGCGACCGTCTGAAGCTGCTGTTCTGCATCGACATGCTCAACGAGGGCGTCCATGTGGAGGGCATTTCCGGCGTCATTTTGTTCCGTCCAACGATTTCGCCCATTATCTACAAGCAGCAGATAGGGCGTGCCCTGACCGCTGGGGATAATACAACGCCGCTTATCCTAGATGTTGTCAATAATTTCGAGGGCTTGACCAGTATATCCGGTCTGCAAAGTGAGATGCAGGAGGCGGTTCACCGGCTTTACGCCAACGGTGAGGGTGACAAGATCGTCACCGAGCGGTTCGAGGTCATCGAGCAGGTGCACGACTGCCGGGTGCTGTTCGAGCAGCTGCAGGCAAGCCTTTCTTCCGGCTGGGAGCACTATTTCTCCGAGGCAAGCATCTATTACGCGGAGCACGGAGATTTGAATATCCCCAAAATGTACACCACACCCGGCGGTCTGAGCCTTGGGGTGTGGCTGGTGACTCAGCGCCGGGTGCGCGAGGGACAAATTCAAGGCATCCTGACCGAACAACAGATTCAACGGCTGGACAGCATCGGCATGGTCTGGGGCAACCGGAAGGAAATTGCGTGGCAGCACGGATTTGAGGTCGCAAAGAAATACCACGACACCTACGGAAACCTGATGGTGCCCGGCAAATATGTAGACCCGGACGGCTACCCACTGGGACAGTGGATCATCAAGACCCGGCAGCAAAAGCTGAACGGCCGACTGAAGGAAGAACGCATCGCACAGCTTGATGAGATCGGCATGGTGTGGAACATTTTCGATGCCAAGTGGGAAAAGGCTTATGCGCTGGCTGCCGCCTACTATGAGGAAAACGGCAACCTGAATATCCCACGTTCCTATGTGACAGCGGCTGGCGAACGGCTGGGACAATGGGTCGAAAGCCAGCAATGGGCGTACCCGAAAGGAAAACTGACGGAGGAACAGGTCGAGCGGCTCAGCCGGATCGGGATGTACTGGGGCAATCGCAATGACCGCCAGTGGAACGAAGGATATCAGGAAGCCAAGCGCTATTTTGAAGTCTATGGAAATTTGAATGTCCCAATCAATTACGTTTCACCGAGCGGATATGCCCTCGGAAAATGGATCAAGCGGCAGCGGTACGCACGGCTGAATCCCGAAAAAAGCGGTGCGGTGCTGACGGAGGAACGGATTGCAAAGCTGGATGCCATCGGGATGCGGTGGGAGAAATCGGATTCGAGGCTGCGCCGGTTAGAACTGGCACAAGAGTCCAAGGGGAAAAGCGAAAAGCTGAATGTTTCGGCTAAGCACAAAACGGAGGAAGAGATCGTTTTGTGTAGTTAATAGCTCGACCCCAAACAGTTGCTGTAATGTGGGTCGGAGAATTTGAGTGAATCGTAAAAAATCTAAAGGAGTTATTGGAGAGGATTATGTCAAAGTTTCAGCATGATGTGATGTTGCGGATTGTAAAAATCTTGAATGTTCTGATGATCGAGTTGCCGTTTGCGGCCTGCTGGTTCCTGTACTACTCGAACCAGACCTACGCAAAGTTTGGTTGGAAGGGAAATCTGGCGATTCTTGGTCTGTTTTTTGTCCTGTACATTGCACTAGGCAAAGTCTACGATGCGTTCTGGATGTCTATGCAGCGGGTCTCGGAACTGGTGTACGGCCAGATCCTTGGCGCTATGGCAACCGATGGTATTTTGTATATCGTGATCTGTCTGATGTCCGCAAAGCTCTGCAACCTACTGCCGGGCATTGCGGCAATTGTGGGGCAGCTGGTGATGGCTGCGATCTGGGCATCCTGCGCACATAAATGGTACTATACGACCTTTCCGCCGCAGAAGACCGCAGTTGTCTACGATGTGCGGCACGGTATGGAAAAGCTCATCAACGAGTACGGCTTGAGTCAGAAATACGATGTGCAGGTCACCCTGAGCGTGTCGGAGTGCCTGGCAGATCTGACCATTCTGGACGGTATGGAAACGGTTTTTGTCAGTGGTGTTCACAGCCATGAGCGAAACATTATCCTGAAGCACTGCGTAGGGAAGGGCATCAATATGTTCGTCATCCCCCGCGTTGGCGACGTTATCATGAGCGGCGCATGGCCGATGCATATGTTCCATCTGCCGATGCTGCGTGTCGGTCGTTACATGGCAAGCCCGGAATTCTTGCTCATCAAGCGCGCGATGGACATTGTGATCTCACTGCTGGCACTGATCATCTTGAGCCCGCTGCTCCTGATCACAGCCATTGCAGTCAAGTCCGATGGTGGCCCCGCCTTCTATAAGCAGGTGCGTCTGACCAAGGACGGCAAGCAGTTTGAGATTTTGAAGTTCCGCTCCATGCGCGTGGATGCAGAAAAGGATGGCGTGGCACGTCTCTCCACCGGCGACAAGGATGACCGTATTACAAAGGTCGGTCACATTATCCGCGCCTGCCGCCTGGACGAGCTGCCTCAGTTGCTGAACATCCTGAAGGGTGATTTGTCTGTTGTGGGCCCACGTCCGGAGCGCCCGGAGATCGCCGCACAGTACTGCGAGGAGATGCCGGAGTTTGCGCTGCGCCTGCAGGCAAAGGCCGGTCTGACCGGTTATGCACAGGTATATGGCAAATATAATACCACCCCCTACGATAAGCTGCAGATGGATCTGATGTATATTGCCCATCCCAGCCTGATCGAAGATTTGAAAATCATGCTGGCAACCGTGAAGATCCTGTTTATGCCTGAAAGCACGGAAGGTGTGGCAGAGGGGGCGACTACGTCGATGGGGCAGGAGACGAAGTGATGCAGAATTACAGCGTTTTAATGTCTGTTTATCACAAAGAAAAACCGGAATATTTGAGACAGGCAATAGAGAGCATACAAGCGCAGACGCTCTCCACAAATGATTTCGTGCTGGTATGTGATGGACCTCTGAACGAACCATTGGATAGCGTAATCGCAGCGAAGCAACAGGAGATGGGTGAATCTCTGAATGTTGTCCGCCTCGCGAAGAACGGTGGACTTGGCAACGCACTCAATGAAGGCATCAAGCATTGCAAAAATGAGCTGGTTGCCCGGATGGACAGCGATGACATCGCTTATCCGGATCGATGTGAAAAACAGATCGCTGTGTTTAACACACATTCGGAGGTGAGTATTTGCTCCGGTATCGTGGAGGAGTTTACTATTGATCCGCACACCGTCGATACAAGGCGTGTGCCGCCCGAGACAAATGCGGAAATCGTAGAGTTTGCAAAGAAGCGCAATCCGTTTAATCACCCCTGCGTGATGTATAAGAAATCCGCAGTCGAGGCAGTTGGCTCCTATCAGGATTTCTATCTTCTGGAGGATTATTACCTCTGGCTTCGAATGCTGATGGCAGGATATCAGGGTTACAACATTCAAGAGCCGCTGCTCCATATGAGAGCTGGCTCGGATATGTATTTAAGAAGAGCCGGTTGGAAATACGCCAAGACGCAGGCCAAGTTGTTCAAATTTATGAAACAGCAAGGCTTTATTGGAGAAGGACAGTACATAAAGAGCTGCGTGATTCGCAGCGGGTCGGCGCTGGCTCCCAACTGGCTGCGGAAGTTTATGTTTGAGAGGGTATTAAGGGATGCAGGCTAAGACAGAAAACCGAAATCAATTTGTGGATGTCATGCGTGGCATAGCGATGCTTCTGGTTGTTCTGCAACATACAATGAGTGGATGTACGGTCGGAGCAGAAAACACATTTGTGTTTAATATTGCATGGTCCTTGCAGATGCCGTTGTTTATTTTAATCAGCGGATATGTAACGAAATATAGCCGCCCCATCTCTAACAGCAAGGGACTGTGGAAATATGTGAAACGCAGAACGGTTGCTTATATGCTACCGTGGGCTGTATGGAGTTTTTTAGTTAGAGGTATCATTTTTGGAGAGGATGGTTTCCTAAACGTTAAGCATCTCCTGTGGAATATGGATTCAGGTTATTGGTTCCTTGCAACGATTTGGACGATTAGCATGATTTTTGGCATTGCCTCTTTCATTGCAGAGCGGGTGAGCAAAGAAAACCTGCTGAAGAAGCAGATTGTACTTCTGGGGTGCTATTTAGTGGGAATGGTTCTGCTGGTGGGAATTGGCGCAATTTTAGGGCTTTCGTTCTTTGCAATCAAATTGACGCTCTATTATATGCCTTTCTACTATGCAGGGTTCTTGTATGGTCAGTTTGATGACAGGATGAAGGAATCTGAGATTGGCAAAAAGATTATTGATAGTGTAGTTGCAATCTGCTTTGTAGTGTGGCTGTTCGTTATTCTTAGATTTCCGCTTTATGAGATGTCGGATGGCGGCTTTGCGATTATCTTACGTGCGGCAACATCGTTGGCTGGGTGTATTGCAGTATGTGGTCTCTGTAGGGGAATCTTCTCCAGTAAAATCGGGGGGGTACTCTTGCATGGGTCGGAGAGCACTCGTTGGAAGTGTATCTCACGCACTATCTGCTTCTCAGCTTGATCAAGTCGGACAAAGTGCCGATTGTGTACAGTCCGGTGGGGCTGGGCCTGGTTCTGGTCAACTATGTGATTACGGTAGCACTTACTGTGATGGCAATAGTGATGATGAACCCAAATGCCGTGCTGAGCTTTGTATTAATCGGAAAGAAAAAGTAAGGGAGTTTTTCTTTTGGGCAGGAAAACAAAGCTTAGAAATTTACATGATGCACGGTCTGCTTCTCAATATCTTCAAAAGCAGTGTTGCAATCCAATTTAGCAGTATTGAAGGGTATTTACTGACTGCCGGAAACTTCGCCCTGACAGTAGGGCTGTGTGCAGTAGTTATCCGTCTGCTCGATCAAAATGCCGTACTCAAGAAAGTATTAAATATTCGATAAAAGTTCAAAGGAGAAACGATATGCATCCGAGAGTGCTGATCGTAGGAACGGTTCCATATAACACAAAATCAACGTCACGCGCTTTTGATGCGTACTTTCACTATTGGGAGAAAGAGAATATTGCACAGATATTCTCTAATACAAAGAAGCCGTGCAAGGGGCATTGCGAAACGCTTTTCCAAATTACGGATCACCGTGTGTTGCAGCGGTGGATGGGGAAGAAAGTCGATACTGGCGTAATCTACCACTATGATGAGCTTGACACGGAGTGGCTTGACAATGATTTGGAACTCGGAAATGCAAAAGCAGAAGCTGCCTACAAGTTCGGTGGAAAGCATACGCCTCTTACACATTTGCTCAGGGGAATCCTCTGGCGTAAGAGATTCTGGTGCACGGAGAAGCTAAATAATTGGCTAGATGACTTCAAACCAGAATGCGTGTTTCTGGCTTTTTCGGATGACTATTTTATCCCGCAGATTGCAATGTATGTCGCCAAGAGATATAACGTGCCAATTGTCTCCTGCATTGGCGATGACTATTATTTCAATGTGGAAAAAACGCTTAATCCGATCTATCACCTTTATAAATCGACCTACAAAAAATTGATTGACAAGGTTCTGGCTTGGCCGGGTAGTGCAATTTACATCAGCGACAAGATTCGGGATAAGTATAATTCGGAATTTGGACTGGACGGCGAAACGGTTTATTTGACTTCTACGGTTCAGCGTAAACCGTTCAGCGTGATTAACAAAGATTGCCCGGTTATTACTTACTTCGGAAATATCGGTATGGGACGCAACAACTCCCTGAACGATATTGGCTACGCCCTAGGGAAAATCAATCCAGAATATATGCTGGAGGTTTATTCCAACGAAAAGGACGAGCAGGTCTATTCTGTATTCAAGGACAATAAAAATGTCAAATATATGGGTTCTGTGCCGTACACGCAGGTTCAAAAGCGCATGGCAGAAAGCGACATAACTGTTATTGTAGAGGGATTTGAGGAAAAGGACATCAACCTTTCACGGTATTCACTCTCTACGAAGGCAGCGGACGCATTAGCCAGCGGTGCTTCCATTTTGACATATGGCTCGTTAGAAAGCGGCATCATTGAGTATATGCAGTCAACAGATGCGGCAATGGTTTGTACGGATAAGACTAAATTGGCAGATTCTATTACACAGCTGATTTCAGATCAGGAACTTCAAAAGAAATACTACGAGCAGGCGATTGTGATGACAAGAGAACATCACAATCTACAGGCTAGCTGCAAGACCTCGGAAGATGTGGTCGCAAAAGCAATCCGACATATGAAATAAGTGGCAGAGGATGCATGGTGATGGAGAACAACTTTTCAATTATTATTTCGACGTGCGACAAGTTTTCGGATTTGTGGGATGCACATGTTTTGCTTTTGAATCAGAATTGGGCAGACCGAAACGTGGAGACGTTTTTAGTAACCGATAAACCCACTGATCGTACTTTTGAAAATGTAACAGTGGTGGCAGCAGGCGAAGGCACGGAAATAACGGAACGTCTGAGAGCAGTGATGCCGCTGATTAAGACAGAGTATGTTCTCTTTACCTTGGATGACTATTTCCTGACGGAAAGGATTTCGACTCAGGCAATTAACGAAGATATTCAGATCATGGAAAAGCATCAGATTGATTATCTGCGCCTGTTTGTTATGACCATGAAGAGCCTGAGAAACAGAAAAGCTGAGGAACTCGAACCGGATATTTTTCTGCTGGACAATTATGCAGGTGACTACATTGTCAGTCTGTATGCAGGCATCTGGCGTAAGGATTTTATGGAAAAAACGCTGACGAAAACGCTGAATGCCTGGCAGTATGAGGTTGCGTTGACGAATATGGCACGACAGCTGAATGCCCGTTGCGCAGATAGCCGACGCGGGGAATTCCCTATTCTTGACGTGATTCGTAAGGGAAAGGTGCTGACGAAGGCACGCAAGTATTTCGATGAGAATCCTATTTATAAAGGTGACCGAGAGGATATGCGAGCTAAAGATGAATGGATGCTTGAATTCCGGACATGGCTGCGTGAGTGGCTTCCGAAGCCGCTGTTCAATCTCTCAAAGGCAATCATGAGG
>OLEE01000317.1_pt1 | contig 13328 bp, 10 predicted proteins | sample 1602011 | NCBI WGS metagenome assembly OLEE01 (sample SAMN02675044, study PRJEB24791) | human gut metagenome, SKBSTL002 | isolation source: stool | host: Homo sapiens | place: USA | reverse complement strand
CCATCTCTGCCCTGTTCGAGGCAGGTATGTCCAACGAGCTGTTCCCGTTGCTGCTGTTCATCGGCATCGGTGCCATGATCGATTTTGGCCCGCTGCTGGAAAAGCCGTGGCTCATGCTGTTTGGCGCAGCGGCACAGTTCGGCATCTTTTTCACCCTGTTTCTGGCCGGGTTCTTCTTTGATCTGAAGGACGCCGCGTCCATTGCGGTCATCGGCGCAGCAGACGGCCCCACCGCCATTTTTGTGGCAAACACCCTGAAATCCCAGTATCTGGGCGCTATTATGGTGGCAGCTTACAGCTACATGGCACTGGTACCCATCGTGCAGCCGCCGGTCATCCGCCTGCTGACCACCCAGAAGGAGCGCCGCATCCGGATGTCCTATGAAAAGGGCAGTGTTTCCCAGCTGACCAAGATCCTGTTCCCCATCGTGGTCACGATCATTGCAGGCATGGTGGCTCCGGCCAGTGTGGCGCTGGTGGGCTTTTTGATGTTCGGCAACCTGCTGCGGGAATGCGGGGTGCTGAACTCCCTGAGCGAGACCGCCCAGAACGTACTGGCAAACCTCATCACCCTGCTGCTGGGTCTGACCGTAGCCGGGCAGATGACCGCCGACAAGTTCGTCCGGCCGGATACCCTGCTCATCATGGCGCTGGGTCTTGTGGCCTTTATCTTTGATACCGCCGGCGGCGTGCTGTTCGCCAAGCTGGTGAACCTGTTCCTGCCCGAGGGCAAAAAGCTGAACCCCATGATCGGCGCGGCAGGCATCTCGGCCTTCCCCATGAGCGGACGCGTGGTCAACAAGATGGGTCTGGCCGAGGACAACCAGAATTTCCTGCTGATGTACTCCATCAGCGTCAACGTTTCCGGGCAGATCGCATCCGTCCTTGCCGGCGGACTGATCCTTTCCCTGATGGCTTAACGGAGGTGCCTTTATGCTTCATCTTTCTTCCTGGATGACCACCCTGCCCATGATGCTCATCGGCATGACCGGTATCCTGCTGGTCATCGGCTTTCTCGTGCTGGTTGTGATGGCGCTGAACTGCCTCACCCGCCGCAAGTAAAAGAAAAAATAGGATAAGCAAGCCGCCCGGGAGGATCTGCGGATCCTCCCGGGCGGCTTTTTTCACAGGCGCAGACGGCGCTGCTTTTGCAAAATTCATCCCCGGGCGTCCTGCCGGGTGGTGTGGAAGTACTCCTTGGGGGTCATGCCGTACTCCTTTTTAAAGGCGCGGAAAAAGTGGTTGTAACCGCCAAAGCCGCTGGTCTTGTACACCTCGGTGATGGGCAGCCCCTGCTCGATGAGGGTGCAGCAGCGGTCTAACCGCGCCTTTACGATATAGCGGTGCACCGTCTGCCCGGTCTGGCGTTTGAATTCCCGGGCAATATGTTCCCGGGAGACGAAAAACTCCTTTTCCAGCCGCTCCAGCGTCAGTTCCTCGGTAAGGTGCGCCTGAATAAACAAAAACACCTCGTCCAGCATCAGGTGGTGGCGGCTGACCGATGCGGTGTGGAACTCTGCATGGATGCAGGCACGCAGCGCCAGCACCACGAACATTTGCAGAATGCCGTGCTCGAACACCGCTGCACCGAACTGGGTGCGCTCCTGCGGGAGCATCAGCAGCTTCCGGGCAAGGTTTTTCAGCAGCATATAGATCTGGCTGTCCGGGCGCACAGCCACCTGCCGGAAGGGCACCACGTTGAAGCTTTTTTCAAGGTCGGTGTCCGCGTCCGAAAGCTGCGCCAGCGTCTGGGGGGACAGCTGCACCCGAATAAGTTCCAGCGGGCCGTAAGCACCGGCGTATTCCAGTCTGCCGCCCTGACCGGGCTTGAAGATGATGAGATTCTGCTGCTGTGCGGGCAGCACCACCTCGCTGCACCGGAACACACCGCTGCCCCGCATGACCAGAAACAAATCATAATACGCGCCGGAATAAAATTCCCGGACGGCGCTCTGCTCAAAAAGATAACTCTTGGCTGTATAATTCACCAAAATTCCCTCCGTGGAACTGTCAGATGCGACAGTTTGTTGTACACAACAGAAAAGTACAACTGTTATAATTGCATAATACATCAATTTACGATAGTTTTCAATCATTTTTTGGATATGTATTGATGGAAATTTAACGTATAATGCAAGCGTAGAAAAGAGGCTTGTGCGAAAAGTCTCGTGGTTTCACTGTTTTTAAGGAGGATAAAACACAATGGACCAGAAAAAGACCGTCCGACCCTTCTCCATGAAGGACAAGATCGGCTATACGCTGGGCGATCTGGGCTGCTGCTTCACCGAGCAGTACCGCGCCATGTATCTGTCGATCTTCTACACCCTGATCCTGCAGGTCAACCCCTTCCACGTGGGTATCCTGCTGCTGATCACCAAGATCTGGGACGCCGTGAACGACCCCATCATCGGCGCGATCGTGGACTCCCGCAAGGCCACCAAGGGCGGCAAGTTCATCCCTTGGATCCGCGCCTTCTCCTTCCCCATGGCAGTGCTGTGCATCCTTGGCTTTGTCAATGTGGGCAATATCAACTACGGCCTGCGTCTGGCCTACATGTTCGTCACCTACGTTCTGTACGAGGCGCTGTACACCTGCGTCAACGTGCCCTTCGGCACCCTGTCCAGCGTGATGACCGATGATGTCAGCCAGCGCACCGCACTGTCCCGCTACCGCAGCCTTGGCGGCACCATCTTCATGACCGTTATGGTCATGGTTGGCCCCCTGTTCCTGTATGTGGACAACAAGCCCGTGGCTGGCCGCTTCCTGATGCTGGCCTGCATCTGCGCTATGCTGGGTCTGCTGTGCCTGCAGATCACCTGCGTATGGTGCAAGGAGCGCGTGGAAGTGCCCGAGCGTCCGCAGGGCGAAAAGCTGAACTACCTGCACGTGCTCAAGGAGATCTCTCACAATAAGGCTCTGCTGGGCGTTATGTTCTTCAGCCTGACCGGTATGATTGGTGCTTCCGTGGTCAACGGCCTGAACACCTACCTGTATAAGGACTTCTTCGGTAACGTTAAAATTCAGGCTGTCTCCGGTATGCTGAGCGTTCTGTACGCTGTGCTGTCCTTTGCCATCACCCAGCCTCTGGCCAACAAGTTCGGCAAGAAGGAGTGGTGCTGCATGGGCGCTGGCTTTGCCGCCATCGTGTTCGGCATCCTGTTCTTCTTCCCCGTCCACAACCCTGTGGCCTTCATCGTCATCAACGGTATCTGCTATCTGGGCGCTTCCGGCATGCAGGTGCTGATCTGGGCTATGGTCAACGACGCCATCGACTACCACGAGCTGCAGACCGGCGAGCGCAACGAGGGCATCGTCTACTCCACCTACTCCTTCTTCCGCAAGCTTGCAAGCGCCATTTCCGGCAGCCTGTCCAGCTTTGTGCTGGGTGCCATCGGCTATAACGTTACCGCTGGCGCTGTGCAGACCGCAGGCGTTGTAAACGCTATCTGGAAGAGTTACACCGGCGTCTACTTCCTGGGCTACGGCATTGCAGTTGCCATCCTGTTCTTCGTCTACCCCCTGACCAAGCAGAAGACTGCTGAGATGCTGACCGAGCTGAAGGCTCGCCGCGCCGCAAAGGAGAGCAAGTAAACCATGAAGATCTTACAGGTTCAGTTTAAAAACCGCAATGGCCACACCCTGCGCGGCATCGTGACCCTGCCCGACACCGAGGGCAAGGTACCCTTTGTGGTGCATCTGCACGGCTTTGCCGGCAGCTGCAGCGGCTACAAGTCCATGTACACCCATCTGTCCCGCGCTCTGGCAGCGCAGGGCATCGGCAGCGCCCGGTTCGATTTCTACGGCAACGGCGAGAGCGACGGCGAGTTCGAAGATATGAGCTTTGACGGCCTGCACACCGATGCACAGGATATCTTTGCATGGGCAGCTGAGCAGCCCTATGTGGACAGCGAAAAGCTGTTCCTCTCCGGCCAGAGCATGGGCGGCTACATTGCCGCTTCCTGCGCACCGGTCATCCAGCCCCACGGCCTGATCCTGCTGTGCCCGGGCGCCGGGATGTGGTTCGGCTGCGCACAGCGTGCCGACGGTGTTGTGCAGACCGGCAAGGACTACACCGACATGGAGGGTCTGTGCTACAAGATGGCCTTTAACTACGAGATGGCCAAGCACCCCGATCCCTTTACCGAGGCCAAGGGCTACAACGGCCCGGTGCTGCTGCTGCGCGCCGACGATGACCGTCTGGTGGACGAGGGCACCTGCAGCCGTTACGCACAGGTGTACACCGCACCCGAGGTGGACACCATTGCGGGCGGCGGCCACAACTTTGCCACGCTGGCAGCCCGTGCCACCGTGGAGAAAAAGACCGCAGCATTCATCAAAGCAAATCTGTAAAGCAAAGCGTATCTGCAAGGAGGCTTTTGTATGGAAAACGTAATTCTGCAGCCCATCGAGGTGGGCGGACAGACCTTTAAAAACCGCATCATGTTCCCCCCGCTGACCACCGGCTACGAGAAAAACGGCATGATCAGCGAGCAGGACATGGGCTTCTACACCCGTCTGGCAAAGGGCGGCGTGGGCTACATCGTTATGGGCGATGTTGCGCCCATCAACAGCTTTTCTCCCACCCCCAAGCTGTTTGACGACAGCCAGATCCCTGCCTTCAAGGCACTGGCCGACAGCGTACACGCCTACGGCACCAAGCTGGGCGTCCAGATCTTCCACCCGGAGTACGATGTGGACGCCATCAACAGCCTGTTTATGCAGAAGAAGTTTGACGAGATGCGTCAGCGCCTGCATCACGACATGATGTTCTTTACCGATGAGGCCAGCGAGGAGATGCTGATGTCCATCATCGATAAGATGTGCGCCTGCGCAGTGCGCGCCCAGAAGGCCGGTGTGGACGTCATCCAGATCCACGGCGACCGCCTGAACGGCTGCCTGTGCTCCACCCGCATGAACCACCGCACCGATAAGTTCGGCGGCAGCCTGGAGAACCGCGTCCGCTTTGCCCGCATGCTGACCCGCGCCATCCGCAAGGCTGTGCCGGATATGGTCATCGACTACAAGCTGTCCATCGTCACCCCGCAGCGCGGCAAGGGCGGTATTGACGAAGCCGACGCCGTGCAGTTTGCCCAGTGGCTGGTAGAGGACGGCGTGGATATGCTCCACGTTGCGCAGGCCAACCACACCGGCAACATGGCCGACACCATTCCTCCCATGGGCGTACAGCCCTACGGCTTCTTTGTCAAGATCGCCGGGGACATCAAAAAGGCTGTCAATGTACCGGTCAGCGCCGTGGGTCGTATCGTGGACGCCGACATGGCTGCACGCGTCATCGAGAGCGGCATGGCCGACATAGTTGCCATGGGTCGCCCGCTGCTGGCAGACCCCGACTGGGGCACCAAGATCGCTGCCGGGAAGGCCTGCGATATCCGCCGCTGCATCAGCTGCAACAAGGGCTGCACCGATGCCATCCAGAACCGCCAGTTCCTCTCCTGCGTGCTGAACGCGGAGAACGGCTACGAGAACACCCGCAGCATCCAGCCCGCAGCGCAGAAAAAGAAGATTGCCGTCCTCGGCGGCGGCCCTGCCGGTCTGGAAGCAGCCCGTGTGGCAGCGCTGCGCGGCCATGACGTGACCCTGTTTGAAAAGACCACCACTCTGGGCGGTCAGCTGAACATTGCCTGCGTGCCTCCCCGCAAGGAGGAGATGCGCCGTGCCGCACAGGATCTGATCCACGCAGTCTGCAACGCCGGTGTGCACCTGTGCATGGGTCAGACCCGCACCGCAGAGCAGCTGAAGGATGCCGGTTTCGAGGCCGTCATCAACGCTGTGGGCGCACACAGCGCCGCACCCCGCATCCCCGGCATCGACAGCGTGAACGTTGCCGACGCGTGGAAGGTGCTGGCCGGTGAGCAGCAGGTGTACGGCACGGTTGCCGTCATCGGCGGCGGCATGGTAGGCTGCGAGACCGCAGAGTATCTGGCTGCCCGCGGCTGCAAGGTGTCCGTTATCGAGATGATGGACAAGATCGCCGCAGGCGAGAGCACCACCATTCTGCCCACCCTGCTGGAAAACTACAAGACCTACGGCGTGGAGCAGTACCCCAGCCACAAGGTCAAGGAGTTCCGCATGGACGCCGTCGTCTGCGAGAACAAGGACGGCGCAGAGGTGACCATCCCCTGCGATTACATCGTGCTGGCTATGGGCGCACGCTCCAACGAATTTGACGCTGCTGCGCTGGAAGCTGCCAGCATCCCGGTGTATTCCATCGGCGATGCCGCCGGCAAGGCTGCGGATATCTCCAACGCCATCCGCACCGGCTACGATACCGCCTGCCAGCTGTAAAACAATAATATCGTTCTATTTGTGGGTCAGAAACGCCTGTGGGCGTTTCTGACCCACTTTTTTTACCCTCTCAGGCAAAGCCGTCAGGGTTTTGCCTCGCCCTCTCAGGCGCTCCCGCGCCAGCTCCCCCAAGGGGAGAGCTGACACGCCCGGAAACTTTACGGGTCAGCCGGGAACTGTACCGCCACCGCTTAAGCCTTCACCCACCGGGGGAAGGTGGCGCGTAGCGCCGGATGAGGGGCAGCACCAGCTCCCCCGAAGGGGTAGCCAAGGTTTAAAGCCCATTGCTAAAGTATTAGGCATCATGAGGAGACTTTCGGCAGTGCTCTTGGCTCTCCCTTTGAGGAAAGACTTCCACCCGCTCCGGGGGAAGATGTCGCGGAGCGCATTCAAAATCATCCCACATAAAAAGGCTGCTGCACAAAACCCTGTGCAGCAGCCTTAAATATTTTACGTTTACAACAGATCAGATGCTGAACTGCACGGCGCAGAAAGCGGCATAGATGCACAGCAGTGCAATGCCCTGCGGGCGGCTCAGCTTGCCCTTGATCAGAGCGGGCACGGTGAGCAGCAGCATCACGGCAAACATGACCGGGATATCCATCACCAGCGAGGCGTTCATGCCTGCGATGGTGGAGTTCTGCGGGATGCTGAAGGGTGCCAGCGTGACGGACACGCCGCTGACCAGCACCAGATTGAACACGTTTGCACCGATGACGTTGCCCAGCGACAGCGCGCCGTGGCCCTTGACCAGCGAGGTGATGGCGGTGACCAGCTCCGGCAGCGAGGTGCCCAGTGCCACAAAGGTCAGCGCAATGACCGACTCCGGCACGCCCAGCGCCTGTGCGATGAGGGTGCCGTTATCCACCAGCAGGTTTGCGCCCAGTGCAATCAGCACCGCGCCCAGCACCAGCAGCACCAGCGTTTTGGTAAGGGACATCTCTTCCCCGGCATTTTCGGCCTCGGCCTCCGCTTCGGCGGCGGCAGGGGCTTTTTTCATCTGCAATACGTTTGCCACCATGTAAGCCACGAACATGGCCAGCATCACAAAGCCCAGCGGGCGGGTGAACTCGCCCATGGCGTAGGCAGCCACGCAGTAGATGGCGGCTGCGGCAAAGAAGAAGGCTACCGGCACCCGCAGGGTCTTGGGGTCTACCTTGCCCGGACGGACGGCGATGGTGATGGCGGCGATCAGGGCAGAGTTGCAGATGACCGAGCCGATGGCGTTGCCGTAGGCGATCTCCCCATGGCCGGACACGGCGGACATGGTGGACACCATGACCTCCGGCAGAGTGGTGCCGATAGATACCACCGTTGCGCCGATGAGCAGCTCCGGCAGGTGGAACCGCCGTGCCAGTGCCGAAGCACCGTCCACGAACCAGTCGCCGCCCTTGATCAGGAACAGCAGACCGACGATAAATAGCAATACAGGAACCAGCATAATTTTTCTCCTCTGATTTTTCGCGGGGCGTGAACCACAGAACCGGGAACGGATCGCTCCATCCCCGGTTCTGCACAAGATCGGTCAGTTGGCGTTATTTCTGCATGATGTGGATGGCAAAACCGCCGTACTCGCCCTCAAGATACACATTCTTGATACGGCCGTCCTCAAAATAGGCGGCAGTCTCCATGCGGAAGCGGAAGCCATTTTTCTCCAGCTCCTCCATCGCAGCCTTCAGGTCGGGGGTGCGCATTGCGATGTGGCCGTTCTTGCCCAGAAAGGGGCTCTTCATGCACTCGAAATAGTTGCCGGCAAACTCGGACTTCTGTCCGTGGCGGGGCTCCAAGTTGAACAGCTTGCACAGCAGCAGCGCCAGCTGCTCGGCCTCGCCTGCGTTGTCGGTGTTGATGCCGACATGCTCCAGCTCAAACGTATTTTTCATTTGGTGTTTCTCCTGTTACTTCATGGGGAAGATCAGCACAGCGCCCACCGTCAGCGCCAGCAGACGGATGAAGTACTGCGGAATGGTGAACTTCCAGAACTCGGTGATCTTGTAGTCGCCGGCACCCATGATCATGGCGGGCATACCGTCAATGGGCAGGAAGTGTCCGCACCAGCCGGAGACCACGATAGCGGCAGCGGCTGCGGTGGGGTCCAGACCCAGATTGACGCAGGTGGCAATGGCCATGGGAGCAAAGACGTACACGGTGCCGATGGTGGAACCGGTCAGGGTGGCCAGCACACTGGTCAGGATGCAGAAGGCGAAGATCAGCACGAAGGGGTTGACGTTGGTGCCCAGCATCTTGGCAACGGTCTCGCCGACCAGACTGGTCAGGCCGGTGTTGCCCAGAGCATCGGCGATGCCGATGACACCTGCGGACATCAGGATGATGGGTGCGCTGATGGAGTTGCGGATCTCGTTGAAGTCCATGACGCCGGAGATCAGGATGATGCCCACGGCCAGACCGGTGATGGCGTAGCCTGCGTCACCGATCTTGCTCTGCAGGATCATGCCCACAACGGCGAGCACAAAGCTGAAGTAGGTGATGAGCTCCTGATTCTTGGTCAGAGCGACCTTCTGCTCACCGGCGTGGAGAGCCTCTTCCTTGGCCTCGGCAATGGGGTGGTCCGGCAGGATCTTGTAGGCCAGGATGCACCACACCAGGAAGCCGATGGACAGGCACAGGTTGACCAGAGAGAACTTGACCAGATTGACGTTTGCCGCAACGCCTGCGCTTTCCAGAACGGCGATCACGATGCCGTACTGCAGAGCGGTGTTGAAGGGCAGCAGCGGGTGGTTTGCTGCAAAGCCCGCAGGCATCAGAACCCTGGACGGGGGCAGCTGCTTGGAGTAGGGCAGAGTGGACAGCAGGCCGATGACCAGCACATAGTAGGCGGTGGAACCGGTGCCGAACAGGCTGCAGCCCAGCATAACGATGAGGATCAGCAGGACGTAGGCCTTAAAGCCGCCCTTGCTGGCCATGTTGAACATGGTCTGCTTGAACTTGACGATGAAGCTGGTCTTCTGCAGGGCCGCAATGATGGCCATGAAGGATGCCAGCATGACGATGGTGGGGTTTGCGAAGCCGCCGAAGGCGGTCTTGATGTCGGTAACGCCGAACACCACCAGCAGCAGCAGCGCCAGCAGCGGGGGTGCACCGAAGGGCAGTTTATCCACCATGATCAGGATGATCATGAGGACAGTCACTGCCAGAGCAATGATCATGGGAAGTGTCATAGAACGTTTCCTCCTTTTTTGTGTCCGCAGTACCTGTTGCGCAAGAGCCCGACCCTTTGCACAATTCCGATGCGGCTTTCTTGATTAAAAGTATATAGTTTTCCGCTGTGCGTCACAATCATTTTTTGGCTTGTTGTGTTCTTTTTTGAAACATATTCAGAATTTGTTCAATTCTTTTGCTGCAATGCGTCGCTTTTTGAAACACATTGCGGTTAGTTTCGGCTGATTTGTTGCTTTTTGAAACAGGACAAAACCAGAAAAAGCCGCCGCACCGTACGGGGTGCAGCGGCTCTCTCTGGAAGAAAATGAAGAATTGGTTGGGATGGGGATAACTTAGTTGGCGCGGCCGGTCATTTTGACCGCATACTTGATGGCGTTGACAAGGCTCAGCTCGTTGCCGTTGCCCTTACCGGCGTGGTAGAAGTCGGTGCCGTGATCCACGCTGGCGCGGATGATGGGCAGACCCAGCGTGACGTTGACGCCCTCCACGGCCTTCCACTCCTGCTTTTCGCGGTCGTAGACAAAGCCCACGGTCTTGAGCGGGATGTGACCCTGATCGTGGTACATACACACCACGATGTCGTACCAGCCGCCGATGGCCTGCGAGAACACGCTGTCCGGCGGGCAGGGACCCACGACACCGGTAATGCCCTCGGCCTTGGCAGCCTCGATGGCGGGGGTGATCTCCTCGATCTCCTCCCGGCCGAACAGGCCGTTCTCACCGCAGTGGGGGTTCAGACCTGCCACAGCGATGCGGGGGTTCTCGATCCCCATATCCTTGCAGGCCTTGTTGGCGATCTCGATGACCTCCAGCACGCGATCCTTCTTGACCCGGTCGCAGGCCTCCCGCAGGGAAACGTGGGTGGAAACATGCACCACGCGCAGGTCGTGATGTGCCAGCATCATGGTGTACTTCTTGGTGTGGGTGTAGGTAGCGTAGATCTCGGTGTGGCCGTCAAAGTGGGTGTAACCGTCCGACTTTTCGCCGTGGTAGTACTCCAGTGCCTTGTTCATGGCTTCCTTGTTCAGGGCGTTGGTGCAGGTGGCATCCACCTCACCGGCCATGGCCAGCTCAATGACCTTTTTCACGCACTGGAAGGCTGCGTTGCCGCCCTCCACGCTGACCTTTGCTATCTCGAACTTGCTGATGTCCTCGATCAGATCCAGATGCAGCACGTCGATGGTGCCGGGGGTGAACAGGGCATCCGACACCTTCTCGCAGCGGTGGATGACGATGTCCTCGCGGCCAACGAACTTTTTGGCCTGCTCCATCACCTTCACATCGCCCACCACGATGGGGCGGCAGTAGCTGTACTGCTCCGGGTCAGCCAGAGCCTTGATGGTGATCTCCGGGCCGGAACCGGCGGGATCGCCCATGGTAATACCGACAATGGGTTTATTCATAGCAGCCTTCTCCTTGCTTCAGCGCGTTTCAGTGCAGACCCTTGGCCTCATTCTCGGCCAGAACCTTCTTGATGGCCTCCATGCCCTCTTCCGGCACATAGTTGAAGGGTGCGCGGCACTTGCCAACGGGGTGACCCTGCAGGGCAACGGCGGTCTTGATGATGGTGTTGGGGTTGCCGTACTTGAAGGTCTGCTGCAGGATGGCAATGGCGTCCTGTGCAGCCTGTGCGCCCTCCAGATCCCCGGCCTTGAAGCAATCGTAGATCTTGGCAACGGTCTCCGGCCAGATGTTGGCACGGCCTGCAATGCCGCCTGCGCCGCCCTCTTTCAGACAGGTCAGGATGGCGCCGTCGTTACCGGCCAGAATGGCAACTTCCTTATCCAGCTCGCGGGTCAGGCGGATGTAGGCCTTCAGGTTCTCGATATCGCCGCTGGAATCCTTTGCGCCTACGATGTTCTCCACGTCACGGCACAGTGCCTGCACGGTCTCGGGCAGCAGCTTGTTGCCGGTGCGGGCGGGGATGTTGTACAGGATGATGGGCAGGTTCACAGCCTTTGCCACGGCGGTGTAGTGGTCGTACAGCTCCTTCTGGGAAGCCAGTGCAAAGCTGGGGGTGATGACGGACAGTGCGTCTGCGCCCAGCTCCTCGGCACGCTTGCTCAGGCGGATGGTCTCGGCGGTGGTGATGCAGCCGGTGCCTGCGTAGACCGGTACGCGGCCCTTTACCTGATCAATGACAGTGGCAAGGATCTCTTCCTTCTCCTGGAAGGACAGAGCGTAGGCTTCGCCGTTGGTGCCCATGGGGAAGATGCCGTGCACGCCGCCTGCCAGCAAGCGCTCCACCTGCTCGCGCAGAGCCTGATGGTTGACCGTCTGCTCAGGGTCGTTGTTCATGGGGGTGATTACGGGAGGGATGATGCCCTTGATATCGCTGGTCTTCATAAGTCTTTACTCCTTTTCTGTTACATGATTTCCTGATACAGCTTGCGTGCGTCGTCGGCGGTAACGGGGCGCATATTGTTCACCAGCAGGCGCTGTACCTGCATACCGGCGTTGACCAGACCTTCCAGATCCTCGGCAGGCACGCCAAACTCCTTGAGGCTGGTGGGGATATCCAGATGCTTGACGATGTGCTCCAGACGGGCGATCATCCATGCAGTCTTTTCCTCCACGGTGGTGCAGGTCTTTTCCTCGTGGCAGCAGCGGTCGTAGGCGGCAGCCAGACGCTCGCGCACGGCGGGGTGCTCGCTGTTGAAGCGCATGACCGGTGCCAGCAGGATGGCGTTGGACACGCCGTGTGCAATGTGGTACTTGCCGCCCAGCGGGTAGCTCAGTGCGTGCACAGCGGTGGTGCCGGAAGCGGTGATGGCCAGACCGCCGTAGTAGGCTGCGATCTGCATCCGGTTCTTCTCTGCCATGGCCTCGGGGTCATCGCAGGCTTTTTCGATGTTGTTCAGGATCAGGTCCAAGCCTTCCAGTGCGTACAGATCGCTGAAGGGGTTGGCCTTGTTGCTGGTAAAGCACTCGATGCAGTGTGCCAGCGCATCCACGCCGGTAGCGGCCGCGATCTTGCGGGGCAGGTTCTTGATCATGCGGGCGTCCAGAATGACGTAGTCCGCGATCATGTTCTCGTTGACGATGCCCACCTTCAGCTCCTTCTCAGGCACAGCCACGATGGCGTTGGGGGTAACCTCGGCGCCGGTACCGGCGGTGGTGGGGATCAGCACGATGGGCACGCACTTCTGTGCCATGCCGGGGTTATCCAGCAGCTCCTTCACACCGTAGGCGTCGGTCACCAGCACGCTTGCCAGCTTGGCAGCGTCCATCACGGAGCCGCCGCCACAGGCCACGATCAGGTCTGCACCGGAGACCTTGAACTCGTCCACCAGCTTCTGCACAGCCATGTAGCTGGGCTCCGGGGGCAGCTCGTCCAGCACATAGTACTCTGCGCCGGAGGCCTTGACGGCCTCTTCCGGCAGAGCAAACAGGCCTGCGCCCTCAATGCCCTTATCGGTGAACATGGCTACCTTTTTTGCGCCGCGCGCCTTGATGATGGCGGTGATATTGTCCATAGCGTTCTCGCCGCCGTAAACTGCGTGCGGCATTTTAAGATTGTACTGGGTCAGCATACTGATCAACCTCCTGAATGATGTTCTGATCTATAAAAAGGATGAAACTCTCGAAAAGCTTTTTCAGCGGCTCTGCGCTGCGGTGGGGTTATACAGACCCACGGTCTCCCGCTTTGCGCCCAGCACGTCCTGCTCCGAGAAGCGGACATACTTGATGCCCTGCCGGGTGCGGGCAGCGTAGGCCAGATGCAGCATGCCGTCCCGTCCCTGCATCAGGTAGGGGTACTCGTACTGCTTGTTGTTGGTCTTGTTCTCATCGCCCATGTAGCCCTCGCCGCGCTCCATCCAGCGGATGATGGGGAAGGTCAG
>OLEE01000270.1_pt1 | contig 14915 bp, 10 predicted proteins | sample 1602011 | NCBI WGS metagenome assembly OLEE01 (sample SAMN02675044, study PRJEB24791) | human gut metagenome, SKBSTL002 | isolation source: stool | host: Homo sapiens | place: USA | reverse complement strand
CTCCGGTACGTGTCACTTTACACATACTTCCACTGTGGGAGTAGCGGATTTTTGCCTTTAACTTCACTTCGCCTTCAATGTCTGGGATCGACATGAAGTTCACATGATCCGCATACAGTTCTGTCGTAAACACATCCTCATTCGAACCTAATACAACCTCATTTGTCTCCGGGCGGATCTCTGTCACAAACACCGGGTAACCAAGTGCAATTCCAAGACCTTTTCTCTGTCCTACCGTGTAATGTGTGATTCCTTTATGTCTGCCAAGTATTTTCCCATCTTTGGATACAAAATTTCCAGGTGGTGGTACAAGATTTCCACACTCTTTATCAATAAATCCTGCATAATCATCATCTGGAATAAAGCAAATCTCCATACTGTCCTTTTTGTGTGCAACCATCAGCCCGATTTCTTCTGCAATCTGGCGGATTTCGTCCTTATGGTAATCTCCGACCGGCATGAGTGTTCTCGATAACTGTGCCTGTGTCAGATTGTAAAGCGCATAAGTCTGGTCTTTTGCAGCTGTGACAGAATTTTTGATTGCATAGCGGCCATTTGGAAGCTGCTCAATTCTTGCGTAGTGTCCGGTCGCAATGTAATCTGCACCAATAGCAAGGCTCCGGTCTAATAATGCCTCCCACTTCACATAGCGGTTACATGCGATACATGGATTCGGCGTCCTTCCCTTCAGATATTCTGCTGTAAAATAATCCATGACATTCTTTTTGAATTCCTGCTTAAAATTCATGACGTAATACGGAATTTCCAGACGGTCTGCCACTCTTCGTGCATCATCAACAGCACTGAGTCCACAGCAGCCACCATTTTTTTCCTGTGTAAATTCATCCTCGTCCTGCCAGATCTGCATGGTTACACCGATCACATCGTACCCTTGCTTCTTTAACAAATATGCTGCAACGGAAGAATCCACGCCTCCCGACATTCCTACTACTACTTTTTTTGCCATAGTTTACCTCTTTTCCCGCCATAAAAAAATTATGAGAAACCCATTTTTCATGAGCTTCTCATAACATATCATGTCTTTATTTATTTTGCAACTGCTTAGGTTGTGGTATTATAGATTTCTCCAGTTGTATAATTGTATGTATACAAGCCTGACTTATTGTAAGTGTTGGCTTTCTCTGCCTCACTCTTCGCATAACTCTCGATCATACCTGCCTGAACCGAGGTCTGATAACCAAATCCGCCTGTCGTATGGAACAGGGATTTTACCGTGTTCATATCGGCTTTCTTAAATGCTGTCTCATCAATGGAAAGCTTATTGTCGGTTCCGATCGTGATTCCGACCATACTGAGCATGTTGGAATTTGCCTTTGTCAGATTGACCATGGACTTCGTACTTCTTAAGATGCTGTTGGTATTGGAATCCCCACCCTCTTTTAACATCTTGTTGTAGCTGTCCACAAAATCACTGACCGCCTTGTAAATCTTGTCTGTATCATACTCATAAGATACTTTTCCATCTTTATCTGTCGTCTGTTTCTTTGTAAACAGAGATTTATCTCCGTTTGTTCTCAGTGTCTCAGATGCTTTCTTCAAATCATCTGCAGCGCTCTCGATATTTGCAAGTGTCTTCGAAGAATCTTTGGAAGTCGATGTAGCAGCAGACACAGACGAAGATGACGGATCATCCGATGCCGCCTTTTTGTAATAAGCCTTCATCAGCTTTGTGTAACTTCCATTCCGGATCGTAGCATAGTCAGAATAATTAATGCCAAGTAAATCTGATGTTCCAAACATTGTACTTGTATTCGTCCTTCCTGAATTCAGGCTGGAAAACAGTACGCCGATGGAAGATGAATCGTATCCTGAAATTGTTGCCATATTTCTCACTCCTTTGATCAGCAGTCATCCGTGTAAAACAATATCACTGTGTAATCATGCATTTTCTCTCATGATTACCTTCTTTAATTATTACATCGTCATTTTAGCTTCATTTTATTAGTTTTTCAAGACCATTTCTGTAGTTTTGCACAAAAATTTATAATTATTCAACAATTGTTCATACTTTATTCACATATTACTGTTACAATGAACTCATAAATGAAACGGAAATAAGTTTTTAATACTTGATAAATTTTTTCATAATAGCCCAGGCGCCTTTGGTGTCTGGGCACTCCTCATTTCAGAGGTTTTTTCAGATGGCAGAACACCATCTGTTTTTTATATATTCTCAATCTGCCAGTCAATCGGTTCCACACCATTCGCCTGTAAAAACTCATTTGCCTTGCTGAAATGCCTGCATCCGAAAAATCACACTCGTCATAATCCGTGCCGTCCATATCTGCGCCGTAAACCCACACGCCTTTTTCTTTGAGTTCATCAAGTGTAACTGCAATATTGGTCACCCTTGCAACACGCATATATTCAATTGCGCCTGCAGACGCTTTGGCAACCGTGTAGCTTAAACCGGCACTTCTGCGTTTCGGAATAATAATTCCGTGAACTCCGGCACATTCTGCGGTTCTGATTATTGCACCGAGATTATGCGGATCTTCAACCTCATCAAGCACAACAACAAACGGAGCTTCGCCCCTGCTTTCGGCATATTTGAGGATATCGTCAACCGTTGAATAATCCTTTGCCGCCGCAAATGCGACAATACCCTGATGAGTTGCGCCGCCGCTCACATAATCAAGCTTTGTGCGGTCAACTTCCTTAACGGGAATTTTCTTGTCACGGGCTTTTGCGAGGATTCCCACAATCGCACCGCTCTTTTCACCCTTTGCAACAAGAATTTTGTCAATTGGGCGGTTACTGCGAACAGCCTCGCTTACAGGATTGCGCCCTGCAATCACATCAGGCTTTTGTTCTGTATTTTCAAATCTTTCGTTTTTCATCATAATCAGCCTTATTCGGTTTCCTTTTTATTTTTTTGTCTGCATGGGACACACCACTTCATTTTGCTATCTATTATAACATAACAATTCAAATTATTAAATACTTTTAAGCCATTTGTTTTTAAAAACTCAAACTCTGTACAATGTATCAAGAGCAATCGCTCCGGAGTCGATGTATTCGGGAATTATGCCGTACATTCCCGTTTGTATGTCCTCAAAAAGTATCATGTGCGGAGGGAACACTGTAAAACTGCAATACACGGCAATCAAAAGCAACATCATAAACACGCAGGGCAAAAAAAGCTGTTCAATTTTTCTTTCACCGTATTCAAGCCTTGCGCTGAGTGCAAACGCAGAAAAACACACGGCAATTGCACAAATAAACCTTGGCAGACCTGCACTTTCAACACCGAGTGCATAGATTAGCAGATATGACGCAAGACAGAATATTCCGACAAACCACAGCGAAATTATTCTTGACACGGCAAAGCGATGGAATCCCGAGCGTTTTCCGATTGCCTCAACAAGACTCCACACAAGGTAGGAAAGCATAACAACCTTGGTCTGCTCCCACATACTGCCGTTTACAGCACCGAAAAATATGCCGAGCAACGCACCGTTTGTCAGCGAATAAAGATTTTTGAACACAATTATCATCAACGGAACAATGACAAGCCCCCAAAGCCTCATTTTCACGGTTTCCTTTTTCATAAAACACACCTCGCCGATGTATTTTATGAGTATAGATTGTCATATATTACCTTGTCACAATTTGAATCGCAGAAAAAAATGTTTTTTTGAATCACGAATTTGCGATTTATTTTTCTAAATTTGCACTTATACATTCTGTATAACTCAACATTTTGAACATCAATGTGGAAAACTATGTTGAAAGTGTTGAAAGTGATGTTAAAAAATCCCGATACTACACGAAATTTACAAAGTTGTAACTTTTAACATTAAAAAAATAGGTTTTCCACATTTTCGGATACAGGATTGTAACGGGGAAATTAGATTACATTCTGTATAATCCACATGTCAAGTGGTATTTTTTGCTTTTTTCAACATTTTTAATTTACAGAAAATGTTTTATAAAATCAAAAAAACAGGCACACCGCCGTGTACCTGTAAATTTCGTGTTAAATTGTCGGCTTTTAGTTTCTGAGAAGATGAATCGCCGTTTCAGCTTTCTCAATAATCCTCAAATCATTATCATAGGAGCACATTTTTCGTGCCTGTTGCAAATCAACCCAAATATAACTGTCAATTTCCTCCTCCTGAATTTTGACATTATCCGTAAATGCCTGTGCAAGGAAAAAGACAACCCGTTTGCGAATTTTACCGAAAGGACAGTATTCGCTGATTTCACGAAAGCCCTTTTCAATCACGACATCAAGACCTGTTTCCTCTTTAATTTCACGGATTGCTGTCTGATGTTCGTTTTCACCGTCTTCAATATGACCCTTCGGAAAGCTCCAATATCTGCCGTTGCTGTTCTTTACAAGCAGAATTTTCGTGTTCTGTCTGCTTTTGTAGAAGATAACCGCACCGCACGACTTTTCGTAAAGGCACACAATGCTTTTCAGCTTAATATTTTTCAGTTTTGAAAGCACCTGTCGCAGTTCGGGCTCATAAAACACCTCACCGTATTGTGAGATTATCGGACGCTCGCCGTCAAGGCCGTCAAATTCGGCAACGGCAACCACAACGCCCTCAAAATATTCTGTTACGGGTTTGTGCGAAATCACATACGCACTTTTACAGCGTCCTGAAACGGAGGTAATTTGTGCCGAATACAGCTTATCGCTTATTTTTCCGAACACGCTCACCTTCACGCTGTCTGCTATCATCGGCATACACCTCCTTACAAGAATTTACCCGATATGATATCAGTTAAAAAGTCCGCTCATACTGTCAAGCTGAACCTGAGTGTTGGCACTCATTACACCGTTCATAAAAAGCACCTCGTCAATTCCGTTGGTTTTGCAGTAATCAACAAGATTCTGTTTGAAATATCTGAAATCGATAACATGAACTTCTTCGTAGTTATTGGTGAGATACGGAACAAAAGCGTTGCCGTAGCTTTCCTTTACAACGGCAATCTTCTTGCCTGCCGCCGCATTTTCTGAAGCTGATTTCAGAACCGTGAGGGCATTATCACCCATAATAAACACACCGTAGGTGTTTGAACCGCCCTCTGCGGCTTCATAGTAGGGACTGTCATAGCTTGCGGAAGAACCGTCTGCCTGTGTGATATCCATTGTTACATTATAAGGGAACTTCCAATAACTTACCGTATCGCTGTCAAGACCGTCTGCCGAGTTGGTAAACGAGCCTGTAAAGCCGTCAATTTTCTGTTCCTCGCAATCATCAAGTGAAAGAACGGGCAAATCGTTTGTATCGGCAAATGCTGTGTAAGCATAGTAAGCGCCGAGGCCTGTCCAATGGTGGTCGCTCTTAAAGTAGATGTAATCTGTATTATGTTCCGCAAGACGGTTGTAGCAGTTAATCGGAGTTACCTTGTCGGAAAGAGCCGCATAAGCTGCCTTGATGTTGTCAGCCTGTGAGGTTGACGGAGCGTCGCTGTCTTTGAGTCTTTGCGGAAGTCCCATTTCGGTATGGTTAGGAACAATCATATCATAAACCTTTACGGAGCTGCCGAACTTGTCTGCAAAGCCGTTGATTGTCTGAGCATAGTTCTGCGCTCTTGCATCATCACTGCTGAACAATTCGTAGCCTGTTTTGTTCCACACATAAATGCTGTATGAAAGAGTTCCGTTTTTATTGTCGTCCTTTATGCTCGGTGTCATAAAGTATGTAGGAGAAAGCTCGTCTGCTTTGTTAGCGGTCGAAGATTTTGCGGTTTCGTCGGGAGATGCCGTTGTACCCACTGTTCCCGTGGGAACGCTTGCAAGGGCATCTTCCTTTGAACAACCCTTAAAAATTGAAGTTATAATAAAAATAATAACAAACAGAATTATCAATGCGCTCGCAACGATAATAATTCTGTTTCTGGTTCTTCTTTTGTTTCTTCTTTTTACAGGTCTTCTGACGGGACGCTGTGATGACGGTCTTGCGGCATAGCTTGCAGGACGGCGCTGTTGCTGTCTGCGACGATATTCACGGGAATCAATGCTGTCATCGAAATTATCAAGATCGAAATAATCGTAATCGTTTCTTCTGCTCATAGTGTTACTCTCCCAAACTGAAGATTTTTAAATTCAATTTGAATTCAATGAATTATATAAGTGTATTAATTACTCGCAGTGTACTCCTGTTTGAATCAAAGCAAGCCTTGCTCTGACCGTAAGGACATTATCACTTAGATTATACAACAGAAACTCATCAAAAACAATACAAAAAGCACAAAAAATACAATTTCCGTGAATTAACATTTACAAATGCAAAATAATAAATTACACATTTTTTGAATAAAATCGCAGTAAAAACAGTCAAATTTCTTGAACATATATGCAATTCGTGATAGAATTACAGGGTATGGAATTTTAAAAAATCCTTATCATCTTAAAAGGAGATATTTTTATGGAATACAGGTTTTCCGACAGGGTTTCAAGTCTGAAGCCGAGTGCTATCAGAGAAATTTTCAAATATGCCGCCGATCCGAGCGTTGTGTCGCTTTCGGCAGGAAACCCGTCGCCCGATGCATTTCCCTCAAAGGAGATTGCGGAAATCTCGGCAAAGGTTTTTGCAGAAGATCCGATTTCGGTTTTACAGTACAGCGTTTCGGAGGGTTACACTCCGCTGAGAAAGCACCTTACGGAATATATGAAAAAGGAGCATAACACAGGCTCTGACAATGACGACATTCTCATCACAACAGGCGCACAGCAGATTATGGATTTATGCTCAAAGGCTCTTGTAAACGAGGGCGATGTTGTAATCTGCGAGGCACCGTCATTCATCGGCTCGCTCAACACATTCAGAAGCTACAACGCAAAGCTTGCAGGTGTTCCCGTTGAGCCTGACGGTATGAACACAGAAAAGCTTGAAGAGGCTTTAAAAGCCAATCCGAACGCAAAGCTCATTTACACAATTCCGAATTTTCAAAATCCTTCGGGTGTTACAATGAGCCTTGAAAAGCGTAAGAAAGTTTATGAGCTTGCCAAAAAATACGGTGTTCTCATCATTGAGGACAACCCGTACGGTGACCTGCGTTACAGCGGTGAATATGTTCCGAACATAAAAAGCTTTGATACGGACGGAATTGTAATCTATGCCGGTTCATTCTCAAAGGTAATTTCACCGGGTATGCGTGTTGCTTACACAATTGCACCAAAGCCGATTTTTCAAAAGCTTGTTGTGTGCAAACAGGGCAACGATGTACATACAAACATCTGGGCACAATATGTATGCGATGAATTCATCACAAAGTATGACTTTAACGCTCACCTTGCAAAGCTTCGTGAAATCTACACAAAGAAAGCGAACTTCTGCATGGAGCTTCTTGACAAATACTGCGCACCGAAAATCACATATCATAAAATTGACGGCGGTCTTTTCATCTGGTGTGACTTGCCCGAGGATATTGATATGCCGAATTTCTGCAAAGAACTCGTTCTCAAAAAGGTTTGCGTAGTTCCGGGCAACGCATTTTTAACTGACGAAAACGAAACCTGTCACAGTTTCAGAATAAACTTTTCAACACCGACTGACGAACAGCTTGAAAGAGGAATAAAAATCCTCGGCGAGTATGCAAACAGTCTTTAATCACGGAGGGGAATAATGGAAAATCAGACAAAAAAAGAGGTTGTATTCAGCGCAATACAGCCCAGCGGAACAATTACACTCGGAAACTATCTCGGTGCGGTTCGCAACTGGGTTACAATGCAGAACGAATACGACTGCATTTACGCTCTTGCAGATTTGCACACAATCACGGTAAGACAGACTCCTGCCGTTATGCGTAAGAATATAATTGACGCTTATGCTTCAATTATGGCTTGCGGTATTGATGTTGAAAAAAGTCTTTTCTTCATTCAGAGTCATGTTCACACTCACGCAGAGCTTGCGTGGGCGCTCAGCTGTTACACACAGTTCGGCGAGCTTTCAAGAATGACGCAGTTCAAGGACAAGTCTGCAAAGCACGCCGACAACATCAACGCCGGTCTTTTCACATATCCCGTACTAATGGCTGCCGACATTCTTCTCTATCAGGCAGACAAAGTGCCTGTCGGTGCAGACCAGAAACAGCACATTGAAATTACAAGAAACATTGCAGAGCGTTTTAACGGTATTTACGGCAATGTGTTCAAGATTCCGGACGGTTTCATTCCAAAGAACGGTGCAAGGGTTATGAGTCTTCAGGACCCGACAAGAAAGATGAGCAAGTCCGATGAAAATGTCAACGGCTGTGTACATCTTCTTGATGCACCCGAGGTTATAATGAAGAAGTTCAAGAGAGCCGTTACGGACAGCGAGGCAAAGGTTCGCTATGCGGAGGGCAAAGACGGCGTAAATAACCTTATGGCAATTTACAGCGCAGTTACGGGTCTTTCATACGAGCAGATTGAAAAGGATTTTGACGGCAAGGGCTACGGCGACTTCAAGACAGCTGTAGGCGAGGCAGTTGTTGAAGAACTTCGTCCGATTCGTGAACGCTACGAAAAGCTCGTTGCAGACAAGGCATATCTTGAAAGCTGTTACAGAAAAGCCGATGAAATTGCCCTTAAAATCAGCAGCCGCACAATGGGCAAGGTTATGAAGAAAATCGGTTTTATTTAAACCCGAACAGGAATTTTCTCTATGACAAAAGCAGAAAGCAAAGTCATTGACTTTATAAAAAAACACATTCTTTTATTTTTACTCGTTGCGGTAACGATTATTGCAATTTTCCTCAGAGTCTGCGGAATGGATTTTCAAAGCGATGATTTCAACAGCTTTTTAAATTCGTGGTGGAGCATAATCAAACTGAATGATTTTACGGGGCTTGCAACTCAGGTGGGTAACTACAACATTCCGTATCAAGTCATAATCTATCTTATGACTCTTTTGCCGCTAAATGCTCTGTATGCGTACAAAATCGTATCAATAATATTCGATTTTGTACTTGCAATTTCAACCGCAATGCTTGTTTATTCGTTTGTAAAGAATAACCGACGGCTCAAAGCGATACTCACCTACTCAGCCGTACTTCTTTCGGCAACGGTGATTTTTAACTCATCGTTTTGGGCGCAATGCGATTCAATTTACACCTCGTTTATAATCCTTGCAATCCTGTTTTTGCACAAAGACAAGCCGATTGCATCGTTTGTGTTCATCGGCATTGCGTTTGCATTCAAGCTGCAAACCGTATTCATCATTCCCGTTCTGCTTTATTACTGGATTTCGACAAAGAAAATTTCGATTCTGCATTTCTTTATAATCCCTGCGGTTGATGTGATAATGTGCCTGCCTGCAATTATTATGGGTAGACCGTTTATAGATATCATCACAATATATGCGGAACAGACCGACTACGGAAAGCTTATTCAGATGAACTGTCCGAACTTTTATGCACTCATATGTGACGGAAACGATATGACATATTATTATCTGTTCAAGCAGTTTTCGGTCTTTCTGACAATTGCCGTACTCGGAATTATGATGTGCATTATCATCTATAAAAAGGTTGATTTGAAGAACCTTGAAACTTTTCTTCTGACAACAGCGTGGACTGTGTTCACCTGTATCATGTTCCTTTCGTCAATGCACGAACGCTACGGTTATCTGCTTGACATTATTTTAATTGTCTATGCGGCGGTAAGTGCAAAACATTTGTGGATTCCGATTGTGTCAACGCTTATAAGCCTGAGAGGCTATTGCTACTATCTGTTCTCCTACGAGCTTATTAGCCTTCAATTTACGGCAATCATCTACACCGCACTTTATGTTTATATAACATTCTTGCTCGTAAAAACAATTTTCAGAGCAAAATCATCTGATAATGTTTTTGCAAAAACAATTTAAAATTAAACATATTTTAAATAACAAACAACCGCCAAAATCCATTATATCGGGTTTTGGCAGTTGTTATTTTTGTTTATTCAATGATTTTTAATTTTTGCAAATACAACAGCAACAAGAAATGTGACAAATTCTGTAATTGGGAACGCAAGCCATATGCCTGTCATTTGAACAGCGCTGTTTAAAAGCCAAATTACGGGGACTAACAGCACGCCCTGTCGCAACAGTTGAACTACAACGCCGGGCATAATACTGTCTGTTGCCTGTTCATAGGTTGCAATCATTGCAGAAAAGCCGCTGAACACAAATCCGAGTGACATAATTCTCATTGCCGGCACTCCAAAAGCACACATTTCTTCCGATGCCGAAAACAAAAACAATATCTCTTTCGGGAAAATCAGCACCAAGAGCATACCGACAATCATCATAACAGTCGCGATAATTGTTCCGCTCTTATTTGCTTGTTTAAGGCGACCGTACTCTTTTGCTCTGTAATTAAACCGCATTATAGGCAAACAGCCTTGAATTAGTCCGTTCACCGTCATAAAAATCAACTGCTGAACCTTGAAATATGCTCCGAAAAATGCAACCGCCGTGTCCGAATATCGCACCAAAAACATATTTGCAAAATTCACGGTGAATGCTCCCAACGCATTCATAACAAACGAGGGCAATCCGTAGGAAAATATCAGCTTTATCATCTGCGGTTCAAGGCAGTTTTTAAACACCGGCTTAACCTTTTGTTTTGTAAGAAACAGCTGTATCAACGCAATGATTGTTGAAACAACATAGCCTAAAACCGTGGCAACCGCAGCTCCGACCACACCCATTTTCGGAAACGGACCTATGCCGAAAATGAGCAAAGGGTCAAACACAAAATTGAATACAACACCTGCAATTTGAAACCACATCGGAGCAATCATATTGCCTGTTGCCTGAAGTATTTTTTGAATTACAATATGCACCATATTTGGTATCTGCATAAAAACGCAGACGCTCATATACGCAATTCCGTATTCAAAAATCTCTTTGTTTTGCGTAAAAGCCGAATAATAGGGATTTATTATGAAAAGCGAAAGGAAATTTATCAGCACTCCGACAAATACCGAAATTACCACTCCGAGAGCCGCTGCAGAATTTGCCTTTTGCTGATTTTTCTGTCCCAAATAACCTGCAATCAAAACATTAACACCCACACCTATCCACACGGACAACGCATTCATAAGCGTTGTAATCGGGAATGCAAGTGATACTGCCGCAAGTGCCTGTTCATTTATCCCCGCAACAAACATACTGTCAACAAGGTTGTATGAATACTGAAAGAACATTGAAATCAGCGGCGGTGCCGACATTTGAATTATAAGTTTGTTGACAGGTTCATAAGCCATTTTGTTTTCCATTTGAACGCCCATATTAACACCCCTTGCGTAAAATAAAAATCGCCATACACCCATAATGAGTGTATGGCGAAAATAAGAATCACATCTTAGAAAAATCCATACCAATTTATATTTATCATATCAATGAGTTAAGTATATCATACCTGTAAAAAATATTCAAGATTATCACTAAAAATTTACTTTTTACTTTCAAGCCACATATCAAGGGCTTTTTCGTAGACATCAATGCTTGTGATTCCGAGATTCATAATGAATGTGTGATACTCCTTTGCGTCAAAGCTTGAGCCAAGCTCGCTTTCGGCTGTTTCACGCATATCAATCATCTTGAGGTAGCCTACGGTATAGGGGAGAAAATAACCCGGATTTGAACGGGCAAGGTCATACGCCTCTTTTGTTGCGGCTGTAACGCTCTCATCGTCAGCCGAACCGAGTGCCGTTGACATATACTCCTTGACTTTTTCATAATCCCAGCCGTTGTAGTTCACACCGACATCGACCATGGAGTAGAGAATATAGCCGAGAATATCATTTGCGTAGATAAGCTTCTTAATGCCCTCGCTTGTATCAAGGTAATCAAGCGTACATTTTGAAGCATACTGCGCCCAACCCTCAGTTGCGCCGATAAAGCTTAAAATCTTGCGGACATTCGGGATATCCTTGTTTGCATTTGATGCGGTAAACTGATAAAGATGACCGGGATAGCCTTCATGGGCAAGAGTTGTGTACATCTGAGTCATACCCTTATTTGCAAAGTCAGGGTTGATTTTGATGATATTAACGCTTGTATCGTCAATTCGTCCCGGAACATAGTACGCTCCCACATTGTCGCTCTTTGCGGAATCGCTCATATAATCTGCCGTGTAAGATGTTGTAACGGGAGTCGGAAAGTCCTCCTCGATATTCTCAATCAAAAATTCAAGCACCTCATCGGCGTCCTTAAAGTCGGGTTTGTAGTCCTGAAATTTGCTCAAGTCATCCTGTGAAACATTGCTCATGCTCATTCCAACCTTTGTAAAGCTGTTTGTAAGGTATGACTTAAGCTCCTCGGGAGTCATGCTGCTGCTTGTTTTGTCCCTGACAATTGCCTCATAATACTTTTTGCCGATTTTGCCGTAACCGCAAAGACCTTCTTCGTTTTTGCCTGATTTTTTGAGACTTTCAAGTGCTGAATTTGCTGATTTCAAAGCAGGAATGTAGTATTCTTCAAAATACTTTTTGTTGGTTTCGACAACAGTCTTTTTCTCGGAATCGCTAAGACCGAGTGACTTTATTCTCGACTCAAACTCGTCAACAAGCACGGACTTGTCATTCTTAATATGCTTTTCGCACTCGTCAATTGACTGCTGTGCAATATCTTCAGCCATAAAGTAACCGTCCTCAGCCTGTTTCCTTGTGAACTCAATGCACTCGTCCATATAGCGTTTTGTGTCCTTCAAAACAGCAAGGTAAAGGTCGGTATCATCCTTTTCATAGAAAGTAAACTCGGACAGGGTGGTAAAGAGGTTTGCAACAACTCCCGACTGCGGTGCAAATATACTCTGCAATTCTGTTGTACCCTCATATGAAAGCTGAATTTCAAAGTAGCTTTCAAGGGTGTCATATGTCTGCTTTTGAGAAGAAGTAAGTCCCGAACGGTCAAACTCCTCCAAATCCGTTTTTGCCTTTTTCAGTTCATCAAAGGATTCTTTTGTATCTTCATCGGACACATGACCGAGGGTATAGTCCTCCTCGTCATATTTCAGACCGTAGTCCGATGGATTTGAAATGTCAAAATGTGCGGTAAGAGCGTCATCCTCAAGTTCTTCCGAAAACAAATCGTCACAATATTTATCAAACTGAATTTGTGCATCCGTTTTGGTTGGTTCTGTGTCAGAGTCAAAGTTACAGGCACAGACAGAAAACGCCATAACGGCACATAACATAACAGCAAGCGCACCCTTGAGTGACTTTTTATTTATAATTTTCTTCATTTTGTCCTCCGTAAAGATTGTTGTTTACCAAAGTATAACATATTATCGTGCTGTTATCAATAATTATTTTTCATTTTACCCTTTTCCGCAGTAACCGTAGCAACGCTCAACAGGCATTGCCGTTCTTTTTCAACAATTGTTGAAAACTATGTGGAAAATGTGTATAATAATCTCGTAGAATTAACACGAAATTTGTAAATTGTAACCGCTTGTAATTATTTGTAATCTTTCACAGACAGATAATAATGCGGTACGAACAGAAAACAAAACGCAATATTTGATTGGTTTTGTCGTAATTTATATAGTATGATAATAATACCATTCACAAGGAGGCATTTTATGGGCAGAACACTTAATCAAAACAACAGCAACAAAGGCGGTAACAACTCTGTTATCGGTACAAATCCTGTAATCCGCAAGCTTTCCAAAGTAGCGGAACAGTCGGACAATTGTGCAAGCTACGGCGGAATTGCCGTAAAAACATTGTACTTTCTCCTCATGTCGGGAGTGGGATATGTACTGTATCTCTATCTTTCGCTTAATGTTTTCAACACAGGCGAATCATTTGACATTGAATTTGACAACTATGTTTCAACCCTACATATGACGCCGCTTTTCATTGGATTGGGTGCGGCAATTCTTTCGATAATTCTGCCGTTCATTGTGGCATTTGTAAGATCAACCGCTCCTGTACTCGGCACAATCTACTGTCTGTGCCAAGGCGCATTGCTCGGATTTCTTTCATATGTTGCACCTCAGCAATATCAAGGGGTTATGGGACTTGCTCTCATAATAACAATCGTGCTTGTACTTGCTATGCTCGCAATTTATGCAACAGGTAAGGTTCGCCCGGGCAAAAAAGTTCGCACGGTAATTTTCGCCTTGTTCATCACATCTGTTTTATCTTCTCTTGCAGTTCTTATCCTTGCGCTCATCCCTGCAACAAGACCGCTTGTTGCCTTTGTTACAACAAATCCGTTAATTTGTATCGGTTTCAGCGTTTTGGGAATTATCATCGCAACGCTGTTTCTCTTGTGTGATTTTGAAACGATCAGACAGGTTGTTGAAAACAAACTTCCAAAAAAATACGAATGGTCAGCCGCTTTCGGTCTTGCTTTTACGGTAATTTGGCTGTATTTCAAAATTCTTGACCTTCTCGCAAAGCTGACAAATACCAAATCATCCTAATAAACATCATAAAAAGGTCGGGTAAAACCTGACCTTTTGTTTTGTTAAATCATATGATTCCGGAACACTGCCGACCGCAGATTTTGCAGTCATAAATGTTGCAACGTTTCTGTAATACTGCTGTAAAATAACGCACAGCTTTCATTATGTCAAAATATGTTTATGTTTATATAATATGCTTTGATGTGATGAAAATTGTGTATTGCCTGTAGGGGCGAACCTCGTTAGCCCGCCTTGATGAAATATTATGTTCGCAGTAATGTGTTTTGATGTGATGAAAACTGTGTATTCAATTTTGCACGCATTGCGTGCAATCGTGTGCATTGCACACGAACGGGCGAACAACAGAATTGTATGAACAATTACAATGCTACGCTCGGGCATAAATGTTTTTAATATTTACAAACTATCTACACGACATTAATTTTCCATTTTCAATTTTCAATTTGAAATTCGTTCTATCGCTTCGCTTAAATCAGTACACAAAAAATCTATCATCGGTTTAATTTCGTCTGTCGGCTCTGACAAATCGG
>OLEE01000269.1_pt1 | contig 14999 bp, 6 predicted proteins | sample 1602011 | NCBI WGS metagenome assembly OLEE01 (sample SAMN02675044, study PRJEB24791) | human gut metagenome, SKBSTL002 | isolation source: stool | host: Homo sapiens | place: USA | reverse complement strand
GAAGTGGAGGCTGAAAGCATCTCCTATGCAGTCTGCAAATATTTTGGCATCGAGACTGGAGAAAATAGCTTTGGCTATATTGCCAGTTGGAGTCAGGGCAAGGAACTGAAAGAGTTGAGAGCCAGTTTGGAGACCATCAACAAAACCTCCGGCACTTTGATCTCCGACATTGAGCGCCACTATAAGGAAATCTGCAAAGAGCGTGGAATCGACCCTCATGCAAAGGTAGAGCCGGAAACCGCCCCGATAGAGCAGCCAGCAGATGCCATTAAGGTATCTGATAGGCTGCCGACCGGCGATCTGACCTACTATGTAGCAGAGTGCATGGAATTTCCAAACCTCGGAGAATACCACGATAACCTGTCTTTGGAGGAAGCTGTCCGCATTTATCAGGAGATTCCGGCAGAGCGAATGAACGGGATCAAAGGAATTGGTTTTGAGCTGAAAGACGGAAGCGACTATGAAGGACCTTTTCCGATTTTGACCGGCCAGACCATTGACCTGGACACCATCCAGGCAATCGACTATTACCGTGATAATCCTCTGGTGCAAAAAGCGGTAAAGGAACTGGCTGCGGCAATGCCGGAAATGGAAGTGCTGGGGGCGGATGCCAACCAGCAGGAGGCTTTGTTTCTGATTGACGATGCCACCTATCTTCATATCCAGTCCTGTGACAGCGGCTGGGACTATACCCTTTACGATGCCGCGTCCATGAAAGAGTTGGATGGTGGTCAGCTGGATATGCCGGAGATTTCCCGCATGAAGGCAGTTCTCCAGATTTGTGATGACAACGATTTGGGCAGAGACTCGGTAAAATACGCACCGTTGTCCATGATTGAGACCTTGCAGGAAGCTGCCTACCAGCAGATGCAGGCAGAGGCCAGTCAGATGGCTGCTTCTTCTCAGCTGCCGGAAGCACAAGAGCAGGCGCTGGATGAATACCCTATGCCTGATGAGCAGGTATCCACACCGGATATGCAGGAATACGGATACTCCTATGATGGGATGCTCCCTGTTACCAGAGAACGGGCGCTGGAACTGGATGCCGCTGGTTTGACCGTCTATGTGCTGCATGAGGACAATACGGAGAGCATGGTGTTTGACCCGCAGGAAATCATGGATCATGGCGGCCTTTTCGGTGTGGACCGTGAGGAATGGGAGAAAAGCCCTCAGTTCCACGAAAAGGTCATGGAGCGTCAGGAACATCAGCAGGAACGCGAACAGGCATTTCTCTCCCAGAACAGAGATTGCTTTGCCATCTATCAGGTGAGCCGTGACGATCCGCAGAATGTGCGCTTTATGAATCTGGATTGGTTAAAGTCCCATGACATTTCCATAGACCGCAGCAATTATGACCTCATTTACACAGCTCCGCTGAGGGAGTCTGGCACGGTACCGGAGCAGCTGGAAAAACTATATGAGCAGTTTAATCTGCAAAAACCGGCGGATTTTCACAGTCCTTCTATGAGTGTCAGTGACATCGTTGCGATCAAGCAGGACGGTAAGGTATCCTGTCATTACTGTGACAGTGTTGGTTTTACCCAGATCCCCGGATTCCTGCCGGAAAATCCGCTGAAAAATGCGGAGATGGCCGTGGAGGACGATTACGGCATGATCGACGGTATCATCAACAATGGCGCAAAAGAGCCTACGGTGGCAGAGCTGGAACAGCAGGCCCGCAACGGTCAGCCCATTTCCCTCATGGATTTGGCTGCCGCTGCCCATCGGGAGGAACGGGAAAAGAAAAAGTCCGTCATGGAGCAGCTGAAAAGCCAGCCCAAGGCAGAACACAAAAAGATAGCGCCAAAAAAGAGTGCGGAAAGGGAGATTTGATATGGGAAACTTTACTTTTGAGGAAATGAACCTGATGTGCATTTACAATACCGGCAGCCGCACCGGACTGATCGACAGCCTGCGTGAGATGCGCGGCGAGCTGGCCCCGGAGGAAACCGAGCTGCGGGAGTTGACAGACAGCGCACTGGGCAAGCTCCAGGCCATGAGTGATGCCGAGTTTGCCGAGCTGGAGTTGTATCCGGATTTTGACCAGTAAACACCATAATCGCAGGGATGGGGTGGCAATATGCCACCCCACCTTTTTACCCCAAAACTGAAAGGAGGACAGAACACTATGCCAACCAAAGCTGAACTATATGCACAGATGGCGGAGAAGGTGACAACGCAGCTCACGGGGAGCTGGCAGGAATGGGCAGGGTTTCTCACCACTGCTTCCCGCCTTTACAAGTACCCGTTCCATGAGCAGTTGATGATCTACGCCCAGCGTCCGGACGCCACCGCCTGTGCAGAGTACGATTTGTGGAATGAAAAGATGGGCCGGTATGTAAGGCGCGGCTCCAAGGGAATTGCTCTGGTGGACGATTCCGGGGACAGGCCCCGCCTGCGCTATGTTTTTGATATTTCCGACACCGGAACCCGTGAACATTCCCGCACTCCCTGGCTGTGGCAGCTGGAGGAGCGCCATTTGGATTCGGTGCAGGCCATGCTTGAGCGCACCTATGATGTTTCCGGTGATGACCTTGCCGGACAGCTCACCGAGGTAGCCGGAAAACTGGCTGAGGAATACTGGACGGAGCATCAGCAGGACTTCTTCTATATCGTTGACGGTTCCTTTTTGGAGGAATATGATGAGTTTAACATCGGAGTACAGTTCAAGGCAGCAGCCACCGTCAGTATCACTTATGCTTTGATGTCCCGCTGTGGACTGGAACCGGAACGCTACTTCGACCACGAAGATTTCATGGCGATCTTTGATTTCAATACTCCGGCAACCATCGGAGCGCTGGGAACAGCGGTCAGCCAGATCAACCAGCAGGTGCTGCGGCAGATCGGCGTTACCGTCCGAAATGCAGAGCGCGAAGCCAACCAAGAAAGGAGCAAACAAGATGAACAATCCCATGACCTATATCCAGAACGGAGACTATCTGATTCCCGACCTGAAGCTGAGCCAGCAGCCGGAGAAACCCCTGGGCAAGTACGGCAGGATGAGGAAAACCTACCTGAAGGAACACCGTCCCATCCTCTACAACCAGATGTTGCTGAGCGAGAAGCTGTACCCGCACCTTCTGGAGATCGACGAGACCGCCCAGAGCAGACTGGAGCAGATGATGCCCCAGCTGACGAAGGAAGCGGGAGCCACCGAGGAACTGAAAGCCAGCGATCCCATGAAGTGGGTGGGGCTGATGAACACCTGCAAAGCCCAGGCAGAGGAGATCCTGATGGCGGAGCTTATCAACAGCTGACCCTAAACCTGTTCCTCTCCGAAGCGGAACAGATCCAATCCATAGATGAAGCAGAGAATGTAGCGCATACATCCTCTGCTTTTTCTTTTGCCCAAAATGACATCGACCATGTGCTGCGTTTGGGCGGCAATACAGACCGTCAAAGGGAGCGTGTGGTTGCAGCCTTTGAAAAGCAGAAAACCACCGCTGAGATTGCCGAGATACTGAAAACGCTGTACCACGGCGGCAATGGCCTTGGCAGTGTGAGCGCATGGTATGCCGAGGATGGTATCCATCTTTCCCACGGGAAGTCTGTCCGTTATGACAGGTCTGCCCAGGTCATTTCCTGGGAGAGCGCCGCAGAGCGTATCGGGGAGCTTTTGGAGAGCGGCCAGTTTGCCTCCAATGTGGAGCTTGCAGAAGTGGCAGGCTATGAACGATCCCTCCTTGCAGAAAAGCTCTGGTATCTGTATCACGATCTCAGTGAGGATGCCAGAGAAGCCGGATATTTGTCCTGCCTGTCAGAGATCAAAGGCAATGGTTTCCCGGAGGAGACCCGCCACCTGATGGAGCAGCTGAGTGAACCGGCTTTCCGCCAGACCCTCAAGGAAGAATACGCTGCCTTCTGGACTGCCTATCAGCAGGACCGTGACCTGTTGCGTTTTCACTATCATAGACCGAGGGAGATCTGGGAGAACCTGAAGGACCTTGACCTGCCCCGCAGGACCTTTTCTTCAGAGCTTTCCCAAGTGCCAACCGTCCAGCACTTTATTACCGAGGATGAGATCGACGCCGCCATGACCGGCGGAAGCAGTTTCGCCGGAGGAAAAGGCCGTATCTATGCGTTCTTCATGGAAAACCATACGGATAAGGAGAAAGTGAGATTCCTCAAAGACGAGTATGGCATTGGCGGACGCTCTCATGCCTTGTCCGGTGCAACACACAGCGGCGAAGATCACGATGGGAAAGGACTGCACTATAAAAAGCAGGACTGCCCGGATGTTCACTTGAACTGGGAAAAGGTTGCCAAGCGCATTACCTCACTTGTCCAGAAAGACCGCTATCTTACCGAACAGGAACAGGCGCAGTATGACAAAATCCAGTCTGAAAAGGAACTGGCCGAAGAAGATGCCATTCAAACACAGCAGCCGGAGGTGGAGAAAGAAACGCCAAAGCCTATCCTTCGGGAGCAGTTTGAGCAGTATAAGCCTGTGGTGACTGCCGCTATTTCCGAGGATGCCGCATACCGCAATGCCTGCGGGCATTCTGACCGTGAAAATGCTGTCATCGAGGGCAATGCCGCTGTGCGCCGTGCGGTTCTTGGTTCTAAGGATATGGAGCTGATCCGACTCTATTCGGATGTGCCGGAGTTCCGTCAGCGTCTGCACCGGGAAGTGATCGACGAGACCTATCCAAAGCTCCATGAGCTTCTGCGCCCTCTTTCTCAGGAAGATATTGATACTGTCCTTTGTGCATGGAACGGCAATATCGAGAGTAAACACGCTGTTGTCCGCTATATGAAAGACCATGCAAGAGAAAAAGATACCGCCGCATGGCTGGCTCAGGAATACGGCGGCAGTAACAGCAACAGCCTGTTCGTTGTCCGTGCCGGCAGCCCGGAGGAAACGCAGCTGCCCTGGCCGAAGGTACAGCGCAGGCTTGCCCAGCTCATTCAGGAGGACCGGTTCTATACCGAAGAAGAACAGGATCGTTTTGACAACATCGACCCAATCGCCATCTGGGAAGCTCTGGAGGAAAGAGGGATTGTCAACGGCCAGGTGGCAGACCCGGAAAAACTGGACAATGATCCGTTTATCCAACAGGTGAGGTCAGATGCAGAGCAGATTGCAGATGCCGAGACAGAGCAGACTTCCGAAGTTTCCATTTCCGATGAGGAATATGACGCAGTTCGCCGCCCAATTCCGCAAAGAACCTCCTATGACCCAGCCGCCCCGGTCTATGCCGTGGGCGATACCGTGTATATCGAGGATGACGCCTATCAGATCACCGAGCTGCGGGAGGACACCGTACAGCTTCTGCCCACCGGGATGGTATATCCCATCTACCGGGCAGAGCGCAAAGAACAGTTCGAGCAGCTGCTTCGGGCAGACCGCCGCAATGCTTACTATACCGAGTTTCTTCCTATTGACCCGGACAAGGCAGAACAAGACTTGCGGGATGTATTGGCTCATGGACTGATGGATGAAGCGGATAAAAAGCAGATTTCCACGCTGCTGCAATCCGGCAGGAGCAACAGCGAGATCGCCTACTGGCTGAGCAGAGCCTATTCCGGTGAGATTGAGACACTGAATCTGGAGACTGGCGATATTGTCGATTACCGTACCACGGCACAGGGCATAGAACTGGAAGTCATGGATGCAGAGGAAAAGCGTCTGGCTATGCTGTATTTCCGCTGGGATGAGGTTGCGCCTTTGCTGCGCGGGATGTATGCCCGTCAGCAGGACGGTTTTGGACAGGAACAGCCCCAACCGGCTACCGAATCCCCGACCTTCCATTCCGAGACCATGGCCGTCTATCCGGGCGATAAGAACAATCTGCCTTATGATGTGGTGGTGGAACGACTGCATATCGAGGAGCCGGAGCCGCCAGCCCCTGTGACTGAGCCGGAGAAAACCTTTGAGGAAGTGCTGGACGAACACCCGGTTTCCATTCAGGTCAATGGCCAGTGGCAGACCTTTCCCAATGCCAAAGCTGCCGAGGAAGCATCTTATGAGGAATACAAGGCTAACCTGCGCCGCAATGCAAAAAACTTCCGCATTACAGATGAGCATTTGGGTGAGGGCGGTCCGAAAGCCAAGTTCCAGGCAAATGTCAATGCGATTCGTTTGCTGAAAGAGCTGGAAGCTGCCGGACAGCAGGCAAGCCCCGAACAGCAGGAGGTTCTTTCTCGATATGTGGGCTGGGGCGGTCTCTCTGATGCGTTTGACCCGGAGAAACCGGCATGGGCTTTAGAGTATGCCCAGCTAAAAGAACTGCTGACCCCGGAGGAATATGCCGCCGCCAGAGGTTCCACCCTCAACGCGCACTACACCAGTCCCACGGTAATCCGGGCCATCTATGAGACCGTGGGCCGCATGGGTTTTGAGACCGGCAACATCCTGGAGCCGTCCTGCGGTGTGGGCAATTTCTTCGGTATGCTGCCGGAAGAAATGCGAAACAGCCGTCTGTATGGCGTTGAGCTGGATTCCATCAGTGGACGGATTGCAAAGCAGCTCTACCCCAAGGCCGACATCACCGTGGCCGGGTTTGAGACCACCGACAGGCGAGATTTCTATGACCTTGCCATTGGTAATGTGCCTTTTGGCCAGTATCAGGTTCGAGATAAAGCCTATGACAAGCTGAATTTCAGCATCCACAACTACTTTTTTGCCAAAGCACTCGACCAGGTGCGTCCCGGCGGCGTGGTGGCCTTTGTCACCAGCCGCTATACGATGGACGCCAAGGATTCCACCGTGCGCCGGTATCTTGCTCAACGTGCCGAGCTGCTGGGAGTCATCCGTCTGCCTAATGACGCGTTCAAAAAGAATGCCGGTGCCGAGGTGGTATCCGACATCATCTTTCTCCAAAAGCGGGATCGCCCGCTGGACATCGTGCCGGAATGGACCCAGACCGGACAGACGGAGGACGGGTTTGCCATCAACCGGTATTTTATCGACCACCCGGAAATGGTGCTAGGCAGACAGGAGCCGGTAAGCACTGCTCATGGTATGGACTACACCGTGAACCCTATCGAGGGACTGGAGCTTTCCGACCAGCTGCATGATGCTGTGAAGTACATTCATGGCACTTATCAGGAGGCAGAGCTGCCGGAGCTGGGCGAAGGCGAAGCTATTGACACCTCCATTCCTGCCGACCCCAATGTGAAGAACTATTCCTATGCCATTGTAGACGGGCAGGTGTACTACCGGGAAAACAGCCGTATGGTGCGCCCTGACCTCAACGCCACCGCCGAAGCCCGCGTGAAAGGTCTTGTGGGACTGCGTGATTGTGTGCAGGAACTGATCGACCTTCAGATGGATGCAGCGGTTCCGGACAGCACCATTCGGGAGAAGCAGGCGGAACTGAACAGCCTCTATGACAGCTTTTCTGCCAAATACGGTCTCATCAATGACCGTGCAAACCGTCTGGCCTATGCAGACGATTCTTCCTATTACCTGCTCTGTGCGCTGGAAGTCATCGACGAGGACGGTAAACTGGAACGTAAGGCAGATATGTTCACCAAGCGGACCATCAAGCCCCATCAGGCGGTGGCTGTGGTGGATACGGCAAGTGAAGCACTGGCGGTGTCCATCTCGGAAAAAGCCTGCGTGGATATGGACTATATGAGCCAGCTTACCGGAAAAACAAAAGAAGAACTGGCCGGAGAGCTGCAAGGCGTAATCTTCCGTGTACCGGGACAGTTGGAGCAGGACAGAACGCCCCATTATGTGACTGCTGATGAATACCTCTCTGGCAATGTACGCCGAAAGCTGCGTCAGGCACAGCGGGCAGCACAGCAGGACCCGGTTTATGCAGTCAATGTGGAAGCTCTTACCGCCGCCCAGCCCAAAGACCTGGATGCGTCGGAGATCGAGGTGCGTCTGGGCGCTACCTGGATCGACAAGGAATATATCCAGCAGTTTATGTATGAGACCTTTAATACCCCGTTTTATCTCCAACGCAGTATCGAGGTCAACTATTCGTCCTTTACCGCTGAATGGCAGATCAAGGGAAAATCTTCTGTATCCTACAACGATGTGGCAGCTTATACCACCTATGGGACCAGCCGCGCCAACGCCTACAAGATTCTGGAGGATTCCTTAAACCTGCGGGATGTCCGCATCTATGACACCATAGAGGACGCAGACGGAAAAGAGCGCCGCGTGCTGAATGCCAAGGAGACCACCCTGGCGGCTCAAAAACAGCAGGCGATCCGGGAAGCCTTTAGGGACTGGATCTGGAGAGACCCGGAGCGCCGCCAGACTTTGGTGAGCCAGTACAACGAGGAAATGAACTCTACCCGTCCCCGTGAATATGATGGCAGCCACATCACTTTTGGAGGCATGAACCCGGCCATTACCCTGCGGGAACACCAGAAAAGCGCCATTGCCCATGTGCTGTATGGAGGAAATACCCTGTTGGCACATGAAGTAGGCGCAGGCAAAACTTTTGAAATGGTAGCTGCTTCGATGGAAGCCAAACGCCTGGGACTGTGCCAGAAATCTCTCTTTGTGGTTCCAAACCATCTGACAGAGCAGTGGGCGTCGGAGTTTCTGCGTCTCTATCCTTCCGCCAATATCTTAGTCACCACCAAAAAGGACTTTGAGACCCATAACCGAAAGAAGTTCTGCGCACGTATTGCGACGGGTGATTATGATGCCATCATCATGGGACACAGCCAGTTTGAGCGTATCCCCATCAGCCGGGAGCGTCAGGAACGGCTTCTCTATGAGCAGATCGACGAGATCACCGAGGGCATCGCAGAGGTGCAGGCCAGCGGCGGCGAGCGTTTTACCGTCAAGCAGCTGGAGCGTACCAGAAAGTCTCTGGAAGCCAGACTGGAAAAGCTGCAAGCCGAGGGGCGAAAAGACGATGTGGTAACCTTCGAGCAGCTGGGTGTGGACCGTTTGTTTGTGGACGAGGCCCACAACTATAAAAACCGTGCGAAACGTTGTGCATAAGACCTTGTTGACAGCAAGGGCGAAAAGCACCATGTGATTGCACTTAGCAATAAGAAAATATCACAGAGAACTTTAATCTCAAAATCAGGGGTGAAATTCCTCTGCCGTACAGAACCAATGTCGAGGAACAAAGTTCAAGAGAATAGGTCAAAATTCAAGACAGTACGAGAGCTAATACTCCACTGTGCGTTGCCACCTGTAAGTGTGCATTGTACAGAGCGTGGTGAAGGCGTAACCTGAAAACCTAAACCTCTGCAAAGAGGCATGGATAATAATGGTGCGGGCTTCCGAAACCTATGGCTATCCGTTAGGGAAAGCTATGCAGCATCGTAAGAGCGAACGACATCCGAAAGGGTGACCCTTGGAAAAAGTGTGTGTGGCTGGTTTTTCTGCACACGCCCTGTGGGATGAAATCCCCATCAGGAATCATGCAGCAACTGTGGTTCAAAGCATGGTTAGATTTTCCCGGTGTAAGGTAGCGGCCTAAGGGTTTCAGAACAAGGATAGAGATTAAGGAACGTTTGAGAGCCTGTTGTTGGAGCGTTACAGCGCAGTGAAAGCAACAGGAAGTCAGCCGTATCATAGTAGTCTGGGCTGGGTAATGCCAGTCAAACGGAATTGAAATATTCCATGGCGAAGGATACGAGTCAAATCGATTTGTAAATTTCACAAAACGAAAATCCTATAACTCCCTGAAAGATGGGTGACGAACTGCGAGGTGAAAACCTTGTGCATTTGAACGTCAGATTTTCAACGGAAACGGAACTTAAAAAGATTCAGGACTTTCTCTATGAGAAGTCCGGTCAAGGAGTATCGTTCACCGGTCTGGTGGAAGCGATGGCAAATGAAGTGACCATTGTAACCGCCGTCCACAATATCAAGTCCAACAAAGGCAGCAGAACTGCTGGCGTGGATAAGATGAAAATGGACAAATACCTTCAAATGCCCAAAGATGAGCTTATTTTATTGATTCAATCGAGTTTTCGCAACTACCGCCCCAAACCAGCCCGCCGTGAATATATCGAAAAGAGTAACGGCAAGAAAAGACCGCTGGGTATCCCCACTGTATTGGACAGGATCATACAGGAGTGCGTGCGTATCATTATCGAGCCGATCTGTGAAGCGAGATTTTATCCGCAAAGCTACGGCTTTCGCCCCTATCGGGCACAGAAACATGCAATCCGGGGTATCATCAATGTCATAAATGCTGGATGTAAATCGCCCGACCAACCCGTGTGGGCTATTGAGGGTGACATCAAGGGATGCTTCGACAATATCAATCACCGCCTGCTGCTCCAAAAACTCTGGAGAATCGGTATCCATGACAAGCGTGTGCTGAAAATTATCAGTCAGATGCTAAAAGCTGGATATATGGAAAATGACCTGTTTCATGCAACAGAGCTTGGTACACCGCAGGGAGGAATCCTCTCACCGCTTTTATCCAATGTTTATCTCAACGATTTCGATTGGTATGTTGGTCGTATGTATATGGAGCCGCACAGACAGTGCAAGCATAAAGGCAACGACACAAGGCGTTTGAAATGGGCTGGTGTAACGCCAAAGTACAATTATCGCTACGCCGATGATTGGGTGATTCTGACGTCAACGGAGAAGGAAGCACTCCGCTTGAAACGTGTCTTGACAAAATATTTTCGGAACAGAATGAAACTCGAATTGTCGCAGGAAAAGACCTATGTAACAGACCTGCGGACAAACGGTATACACTTTCTTGGCTTTGTGGTAAAGGCCGAACGAAAACGGAAAACTCCTGACCCGGCAACATGGACGAAACATCTGGTTGGAAAGCCGCTGCCGGATATGGAACGGTTAGGAAAGAAGATTAAGAAACTGCTCGAAGAAGTGCACCGCATAGAACTTTGTCAAAAAGTCAATGTGCAGGCTGCGCAAATTCAGTACGTCAACTCTGTCATTATGGGTATGGCACAGTACTTGCAGACATCCATCTGCTCTCATGCCTACCATGCGATAGACCGCAGAGTAAACAACGCTGCACTGACTGTATGGAAAAAGCTGTACCCCAAACGGTACAACTCCATGCAGGTGCCGCTGAAGGTGCTTTGCAATCTTTCTGACCGACACAAGGGCTACGACAGTAAGACATTTGCTGTATGGGTCGAAGGAAAATGGTTTGGTATAACTTATGCGTTCATCACGCATAGTCACTATGAACCCAAGCCATTTGACCAGAAAATGACGCCGTATACAGTGGAAGGGCGCAGACGGTATGTGAGCTATCGTGCTAAGCACAAGCCACTGCCATGTGACCGTCCATCCGTTAACTCCCCGAACGATATTGCAATGTCAGCATACGCAAAGGGAAGGATGAATTTTGAGTATTATATGAACCGGGAGTATGCTTACAGCAGGGACAAAGGAAAATGTAAATGCTGTGGAAATGCCTTCTCACCCGTGCTTCAAAAGCATTGTCACCACGTTAAAAACAAGCTTCCACTTGATAGAATCAATAAAGTGCCAAATCTGGTTTGGCTGTGTGAACCATGCCACCGCATGGTTCACAACAGTCCAATACCGCCTGAACTTGATGCAAAGACGGTAGGCAAAATCATGAAATACCGCGAAAAACTTAAACTGTGAAATTTACAACCACTCTGTGTCCGTGAGAACACAGCAGTGTTGAAATCTGAAGGAAGAAAGTAAATCGATTTGATGGTACGCCGGGTGCGCTGAAAGGTGCACGCCCGGCGTGAGGTGGGGGAAAACTTGGAGATTACTTCAAAAAGTTACCTATCACAACAAAGCAGACTACTCTGCGGACTGCTTCGCAGCCGCAGAGGTGCTGCACATTGTTTCTATACACAAAAATGCGGAATGTGGCTGGTCTTTCCACATCGGACGCGCAGAAATCCTCCGATATGTTTGCCAAGTGCCGCTATATGGATGAGATCACCGGAAACCGTGGCGTGATTTTTGCCACCGGCACCCCGGTCAGCAACTCCATGACCGAGCTTTACACCATGCAGCGTTACCTTCAGTATGAACGCCTGCAAGAACTGAACATGACCCACTTCGACTGCTGGGCTTCCAGATTTGGGGAGACCGTCACAGCATTGGAGCTGGCACCGGAAGGCACCGGCTACCGGGCAAGAACGAGATTCAGCAAGTTCTTTAATTTGCCAGAGCTGATGAACCTGTTCAAAGAAGTGGCGGACATCAAGACCGCCGACCAACTGAACCTGCCCACCCCGGAGGTGGAATACCACAACATCGTGGCGCAGCCTACCGAACATCAGCAGGAAATGGTGAAGGCACTCTCTGAGCGCGCTTCCGAAGTACACAGAGGCAGTGTGGACCCGTCGGTGGATAATATGCTCAAAATCACCTCGGATGGCCGCAAGCTGGGACTGGACCAGAGGATCGTCAACCAGATGCTGCCGGATGAACCTGGCACAAAGGTCAATCAGTGCGTGGACAACATCATGCAGATCTGGCGGGATGGCGAAGCTGACAAGCTGACCCAGCTGGTGTTCTGCGACATTTCTACACCGCAGGCAAAAGCTCCTGCAAGCAAGGCGGCGAAAACGCTGGATAATCCACTGCTTCACGCACTGGAAGATGCCGTGCCTCTGCCGGAGCAGGAACCGGCCTTTACGGTATATGACGATATTCGTCAGAAACTCATTGCCCAGGGGATGCCTGCCGACCAGATCGCTTTTATCCATGAAGCCAACACCGAAGTGCGGAAAAAGGAGTTGTTCTCTAAAGTCCGTACCGGTCAGGTGCGTGTCCTTTTGGGCAGCACCGCCAAGATGGGCGCAGGCACCAATGTGCAGGACCGTCTGGTGGCACTTCATGACCTGGACTGTCCGTGGAGACCGGGAGACCTTGCCCAGCGCAAGGGCCGTATCGAGCGCCAGGGCAACCAGAATCCTCTTGTCCATGTGTACCGCTATGTGACCGAAGGAACCTTTGACGCATACCTCTGGCAGACGGTGGAGAATAAGCAAAAATTCATTAGTCAGATCATGACTTCTAAATCGCCGGTACGCTCCTGCGATGATGTGGATGAAACCGCCCTCAGTTTTGCAGAGATCAAGGCTTTGTGTGCCGGAGACCCACGTATCAAAGAGCGCATGGATTTGGATGTGGAGGTATCCCGCCTGAAGCTGATGAAAGCCGACCACCAGAGCAAGCAATATCGTCTGGAGGACCAGCTGCTCAAATACTTCCCGGAGGAGATTGAAAAGCACAAAGGCTTTATCAAGGGCTTTGAATCCGATCTGGAGGTTTTGGCAGCGCACCCGCACCCGGAGGACGGTTTTGCTGGTATGGAAATCCGTGGCGATCTGCTGACCGATAAGGAGAACGCCGGTGCAGCCCTTTTGGATGCCTGCAAGGAGGTCAAAACCTCCGATCCGGTGCAGATCGGCAGCTACCGGGGCTATGCCATGTCCGTGGAATTTTCCGCTTGGAAACAGGAGTATACGCTCCTGCTGAAAGGACAGATGACCCACCGGGCAACCCTTGGTACAGACCCTCGCGGAAATCTTACCCGTATCGACAATGCCCTCGCCCAGATGCCCCAGCGTCTGGAGGCGGCAAAGGCCCAGCTGGATAACCTCTATCAGCAGCAGGCTGCCGCAAAGGAGGAAGTCGGAAAGCCATTCCTTTATGAAGAAGAACTGAGAAGCAAAAACGCCCGTCTGGTGGAGCTGGATACCCTGCTCAACATCGACGGAAAGGGACAGGCACACACCGAGTCTGTTGTTGCCAAAAGTACACGGCCTTCGGTGCTGGATAACCTAAAACGCCCGGTGCAACCCCGCAGTACAGACAAGAAACCAAAACAGCATGAGGAGGTGCGATAACATGAATACCAATAATCTGAATACAGCCCTTTATGAAAAGATGGCCACTGAGCAGGAAAAATATAGGGACTGGCTGAAAAGCCAGCCCCCGGAAGAAATCCTGCACCACACCTATGAATATACTGTCCGTGAGGATATTGTGATGGCGATGGAGGAGCTGGAGCTGACCGACGCACAGGCCCAGGCGCTTTTGGAATCTCCCTCGCCGCTGGCGGATGTGTACCGTTATTTTGAAAAGCTGGAGACCGGCTATATGGATATGATCCGGGACAGCATTGAGAACCGTGCCGACGATGTGTGCAGAGCTAAAGAGGAACTGCGAACAACACCAATCTATCCCCATTCAGCTGCCTATGCGAGAGAACATGGGGAGCTGGAGCAGTACCGAGCTTCCAACAATGTAAATCTCCAATGCAAGGAGTCCATTGAAGCGGCGGTGCGGGAACACTTCGACGGAATGTATCTCAGCCACGATGCGGCAAAGGGTGTGATCGAGACCTATGGCATGGAGCGTGTATCTATGGTTCTGTCTAACACGATCCAGCTTCAGGACTGGGATGGGCGCTACTCCCAACGCAACAAAGAATGGGCCAAGACCATTCCTAATGATAATCCCGAAACCGTCCGTTGTGGTTATGCCTTAAACAGCCACCCTGCTGTGCTGGATGGTTTTATTGATCTGGTGCGTGAAGAACAGCAGCGCAGCCGTACCCAGAGAGAAAAACTGGAACCGTCCCGTCCCTCAGTACGGGATAAGCTCAAACAGGAGCTGCCCGCCAATAAGTCTGCCGCCCCGAAAAAACGGGAGCTGGAGCGATAACCATGGCAAAGCGCAAGCGGGATGTGCCGGTTCTGTTTTGGGTGTCCGCAGAAGAACTGGAACTGATCCATCAAAAGATGCAGCAATACGGGACAGAGAATTTGAGCGCTTATCTGCGGAAAATGGCGCTGGATGGTTATGTGGTCAAGCTGGAACTGCCAGAGCTGAAGGAGTTGGTCTCCCTGATGCGCCGAAGCAGCAACAACTTGAACCAGCTGACCCGCAAAGTGCATGAGACCGGGCGGGTTTATAATGCTGACTTGGAGGATATATCCCAGCGGCAGGAACAACTGTGGGAGGGTGTGAAGGAAATCCTTACCCAACTCTCCAAACTTTCATAACAGGGATAGATACTCCATTTGCGGAGGGAGGAACGGCGTTTCTTCGCCGCACCTTCCTCCGCTTTTTCTTTTTG
>OLEE01000244.1_pt1 | contig 16124 bp, 16 predicted proteins | sample 1602011 | NCBI WGS metagenome assembly OLEE01 (sample SAMN02675044, study PRJEB24791) | human gut metagenome, SKBSTL002 | isolation source: stool | host: Homo sapiens | place: USA | reverse complement strand
TATGGCGATTTCCATGCCCTGAAAGGCATCAGCATGGACATTGAGGAGAAGTCTGTGATAGCCTTCATCGGTCCCTCGGGCTGTGGAAAGTCTACCTTCCTGCGCCTGCTGAACCGCATGAACGATTTGATTCCCGACACCCGTCTGACCGGCGAGATACGCATTGACGGACAAGACATCTATGGAAAAGGAGTGCAAGTGGACGAACTCCGCAAGAACGTGGGCATGGTGTTCCAGCGCCCCAACCCGTTTCCCATGAGCATCTACGACAACATTACCTACGGCCCCAAGCTGCACGGCGTGCGCAATAAGGCCGAGTTGGACGAGCTGGTGGAAACCTCTCTGCGGGGCGCAGCCCTGTGGGACGAGGTGAAGGATCGCCTGAAAAAGAGCGCTCTTGGCCTTTCCGGCGGGCAGCAGCAGCGTCTTTGCATCGCCCGGGCATTGGCGGTCAAGCCCGAGGTGCTGCTGATGGACGAGCCCACCAGCGCACTGGACCCCGGCTCTACCATGAAGGTGGAGGAGCTGATGAACGAGCTGAAAAAGAACTACACTGTGGTCATCGTGACCCATAACATGCAGCAGGCTGCCCGTATCAGCGACCGCACCGCCTTCTTCCTGCTGGGTGAACTGGTGGAAGTTGGCCCCACGAACCAGATCTTCAGCACACCCCGGGACAAGCGCACCGAGGACTACATCTCCGGCCGGTTCGGTTAATGCAGGGAGGAACAAAGCAATGAGCATTCGCAAACAATACGACAGCGATCTGGAAGCCCTCAAGACCGCACTGGTGGAGATGGGGCAGAACGCCGCCGAGGCCGTGGAGAACGCGCTGGAAGCGCTGTGCACCGCCGACACCGCAGCCGCCCAGAAGATCGTGCAGGGGGATGACCGCATCAACAACATGGAGCGGGACATCGAGCACCGCTGCATGACCTTGCTGCTGCGCCAGCAGCCGGTGGCGGGCGATCTGCGCCACATTTCCACCGCCATGAAGGGGGTCACCGATATCGAGCGCATGGGCGACCACGCCTCGGATATCGCCGAGATCATCCCGCATCTTGTCACCGTGCGCAAGGAGGGCGACCCCGCCGTCAGTCAGGCTATTGCCATGGGACGCAAGGCCTACCAGATGATCTTAGACGCCATGGCTGCCCTGACCGCCGAGGATGAGAACGCCGCCCGCCGCGTCATCGCCGCAGACGACGCCGTGGACTACGACTTCAACGCCATCAAGCACACACTGGCACAGGAGATCGCCGCCGACCCCGCCAAGGTGGACGCCGCGCTGGATCTGCTGATGGTCATCAAGTATCTGGAGCGCATCGGCGACCACGCCGTGAACGTAGCCGAGTGGGTGCAGTTCGTGCGCACCGGGCGCTACAAGGACGAAAGTATGTTCTGATACTCACTCTGCCCTTTTGGGTGCGTGTTTTCCTTATTTTCTTCTGGAAAAGGCTGTCTGCCGTTTGGCGGGCAGCCTTTTTCTGTGGGAAAGCTCCCTCTACAACGAAAATTGACTAAAAAATTTTTATCTTTTCTGCAATGTTTGCGGCGGGTGATTCGTATTCAGGGTATAAGAGCCCGGAAGGGGCTCCGCAGTTATCGTGCAGCGGGTGGTCCGGCTTCCCCCAGTCCCCCGCCTGCCGCACCGTTACGGAGGACAGATACAATGATGGCAAAGCTTGAACGCTCCCCGCAGCAAGCCCGCATGGAGGCCGTGAGCCGCGATGCACTGGTGCAGGCGGCGCTGCAGGAGATCACCCAAAATTATCGTGAGGCCAGCCTTTCCAATGTGGCAAGGGCTTATGGTGTTTCGCTGGCGTATGTCAGCGAGTGCGTGCGCGCTCAGACCGGGCGCACCTACAAGGAACTGCTGCAAAAGCACCGCATGGAGACCGCCGCGCGGCTGCTGCGCCGCAGCGATCTGAACATCCAGCAGATCATTGCACAGGTGGGCTACGAGAACACCAGCTACTTCTACCGCCTGTTCCACGAGCGCTACGGCCTGAGCCCCCGGGAGTACCGGCTGGTGCGCACCGGCACTGCTCCCCGCCGCCCCACCGCATGAAACCCTCTTTTGATTTGCTGCCCCGACCGTCGTGCTGCTGCCCCGCGCACGGCGGTCTGTTTTTGCCGCGAAATGGAGAAAAATCTGGTACTTTATGGAATATTGTGTTATACTAAAATAAATGTACCCCGCGCGGCAGGGCGCGGGCAAGAGAGGATGAGTGGATATGTTTCGCGGAGCGGTAAGAGCAGATATGGCACGGATTTTGGATATCTATGCCCGTGCGCGGGAATTCATGGCGAAAAACGGCAACCCTACCCAGTGGGGGGACAATTACCCAAGCCCGGAGCTGCTGGAAGAGGATATCGACACCAACCGGCTGTTCGTGTACATGGTGAACGGCCAGATGCAGGCGGTGTTTGCCTTTGTCCTTGGCGAGGACCCCACTTACAAGGTCATTGAGGACGGGCAGTGGCTCAACGACACTTTGCCCTACGGTACGTTGCACCGGCTGGCTTCGGCGGGCGAGAGCAAGGGCATCGGCAAAGCAGTGGTGGAGTGGTGTCTGGAGCACTGCGAGAGCCTGCGCGCCGACACCCACGCCGACAACAAGGTGATGCAGCACCTGCTGGAAAGCGAGGGCTTTACCCGCTGCGGCATCATCCATGTGGAGGACGGCACCCCGCGCATCGCCTACCAGCGGATGTCCCTGACCCAGAGCCAGCTGGGGTGAGCGGAAAAACAGTTTGATTTGGGAGATCGGAAACACCTGCGGGCGTTTCCGATCTCCTTTTTCATAGATGGAGCTGCCCTGCCGCGCCCTCTCCCGTGAAAATGCAATGCCGGAGCGTCCGCAGACGCTCCGGCATTGCGCTATTAAAAAAGAATTTTTCCGCTGAATATGCGCAAAGCGAGCGCGGCGCGCATTCCAAATCGTCCCACTGCCCTTGAGAAAGAAGGAATCCTCCATGAAACATCCCTGTTTTACCGCATGGCTGTGCAGCGCCGCTACGCTGGTGCTGCTGGCTGTGCCAGCCTTTGCCCAGCAGCCCGACGCCCTGCCGCCGGAACAGACCGCCCCCGCCGCGCAGGAGCAGCCCGCAGAAGAAGCTGCCCCGGACGCGGAAGCCCCCACTGAGGAAGCCCCTGCCGCCGATCCTCAGCGCACCTATGTGGCGCTGGGCGACAGCATCGTTTCCGGCGTGGGTCTGCCGGATTTCAAGTACACCGAAGCCGCCATCGGCATAGACGCGGCCCCAAACTTTGAGGGCTACCCGGAGCAGTGCTATGTTTCGCTGGTGGGCAAAGGCCTTGGGCTGGACCGTCAGCACGCCATCAACCTTGGCCTGCCCGGGCTGACCACCGGCGACCTTGCGGATATGCTGCGCACCGGCGCAATGCCCCAGATGAACCAGCAGGCGGGCACCTACTACGTCTACCCCCAGATGCTGGACTACCTCAAGCGCGCGGATGTCATCAGCGTGCAGATCGGCTCCAACGATGCGCTGGTGCCCGCCCTTGTGGCGCTGGGCAACGCCACCAACTGGAAGAGCGAGCAGCTGGTAGCCACCATGGTCAGCGGCGTGCTGCGCGAGCCCAGCTTTGAGAACCTGCAGCGGCTGAACAGCGACCTTTCCCGCCTGCGGCTGACAAAGGAAGAAAAACAGGCCACCACCCAGCTGCTGCTGGGCGGCGGTACGGACGCCATCTGCGAGCAGGCGTATCAGGAAGCCGCCGTGCATATGCCGCAGGTGGTAGCGGAGCTGCGGGCGCTGAACCCGGACGCGCAAATCATCCTTTTGGGCTACACGAACCCTGTGCCCCTGCTGCCGGAGTGGACACAGCTGTTCCGGCGGCTGAACGCCCTTAGCAAGAGCCTTGCCGCCCAGAACGAGAATGTGACCTATGTGCCCATCCCCTTTGCCATGACCGCCGCCGATGCCCACCCCACCGTGAACGGGCATAAGTACATCGCCAACCGCATCCTGCGGGCGATCAAAAAATAACCACAACGCACAATGCCGGGCAGCCTGCAGGCTGTCCGGCATTTGTTGTCTCCCCCAAAAAATCGCACGTTTTCGGTGGATTACGCGGGGGGAAATACTTCGCCAGTTTTTGGCAGAGTTTTCCCGCGCGGCGGGCGCTGCCATGCGCTGCTGCGTTTGTTTTTGTTTTGCGGCGGCTGCGCTTGCATTTACAGCGTGTATATCCAGCGTGCAATAATACCCTCTGGCCCTCAAAAAGTACACACTGGTTTTTCCGCGTCCATCGCCTTAGGATAAGGGTAGATACTTTATGTCCAAAGGAGGTTTTTTACATGGACGCAAACAAGTACCGTACCGCCTACGACAAGGCGCAGGCCGTCCAGCACGAGGTGTGGACGGAGCTGTGCCAGCATCTGGAGCACGCGCCGGACGCCCAATTGCTCAGCGATTACACCGCCACACTGGTGTATACGCTGGACAAAGACCGCCGCGAGGAAGCCCTGCGGCTGCTGCGGGGGCAGCTGTACAGCCGTCAGCTGCGGGACACCGGCCGGGTGGAGAGCTGGTTCACCGACTGCGGGGCGCGCATGGGGCAGGATATCGAGGGCTTTGTGGCAAACGCCCGCCAGCAGTATGTGCAGGCAGGCCTTGCCGAGGAGCAGCGCGCCGAAGCCGAAGCCAAACAAAAGGCCGGGCGCGGGCGGTTCCGCATCCGTCCCGCCAGCGCCTTTGCGCCGGAGCGCGCCGCCTATCTGGTGCAGCCCTACCTGCCCCGGGGCATGGTAAGCATTCTGGGCGGCGTGTCCGCTGCGGGCAAGACCAGCCTTGCGCTGGACGTGTGCGCCCGGCTTACCCGGGGCGCAGCCTTTGCGCCGGACGACCCGCCGCAGCCCCCCGCCACCGTGCTCTACCTTACCGCCGAGAACGACCCCAACAAGGTGCTGCGTCCCCGCGCCGAGGCCATGGGAGCAGACCTTGACCGGCTGTATTTTCAGGATGGTGCCAGTTACAGCATGGGCGACGAGGAGCTTGCCGCCCTGTGCCGGGTGTACCGCCCGGCGCTGCTGGTGTTCGACCCCATCCAGAGCTATCTGGGGCAGGGGGTGCAGATGAACCGCGCCGAGCAGGTGCGCCCGCTGCTGGACCATCTGGGTGCCCTTGCCAAGGAGCTGGACATGGCAGTGCTGCTCATCAGCCACATGAGCAAGCCCGGCCCCGGGGTGTGCAGCGCGCTGGACCGTCTGCTTGGCTCCAGCGATTTCCGCAACGCCGCCCGCAGCATCCTCATTGCCGGGCGGGACCCGGAGCACCCGGAGGTGCGGGTGGTGGCCCACGCCAAAAACAGCCTTGGCCAGCCCGGCGAAAGCCAGCGCTACCGCATCTGTCCGCAGGGCACGGTGGCCTACGACGGCCCCTGCACCCTTACCGCCGACGCCATCATCCGGGAGGCGGGCACCCCCGCCACCGGCAACGGCCGCCCTTCTGCCGCCCTTGCCAACGCCATCGAGGCGCTGGAAAAGCAGCTGTCCTTTGTGGGCTGGGTAGAGGCGGGCGAGGTGTACCGCCTGTGCGCCGAGCGGGATATCTCGGACAGTACCATCCGCAGGGCACGCATCGCGCTGGATTTGAAGCTGTTGCGCGTTGGAAAACCGCCGAACCAGAAGATCTACTGGCATCGTCCAGAGCTTGAACCGGCGGCTGTTGCTGCTGAGATCATCAACCTCAACAAACAGACGCAGCTGCCGCTTTGACAGCAAATGCGACTATTCAAAACAGGCGGCGAAGCCCTATGATACAAAGGGACTTTTGAAGAGTCGGACATTATTACCACTTTTTTATATTGAATAGTATCTAAAAGTGACGTAATTTCGTTATGTTCGCGACTCTTCAAAACTTTAGCTACTTTTGAAGAGTCGGGGCAAAAAGCGCAAGGTTCTGCGTGTTTTGGCACAGAAAAAGTAACTCTTCAAAACTCTATGGGTCATAGGAGACTTTTGAACAGTAGCCCTTGCCGGGGAGAACCCTCTCAGTCAAGCCCTGTCAGGCTTTGACGGAGGGAGTTTCCTCCTCTTCCACCATCCGCTCATAGTCGGCGGTAAAAAGGCGCTGGGGCAAAGCGCTCGTCATGGCAAGGGCAGCGTTCCACTGCTCCTCGTCCGTCAGCTCCCCGCTCACCGGCGGGAAGTGCGCCAGAATGGCGTCCAGCTCCTGCTGCACCCGCTTTGCCACCCAGATGCCGCGGTCGGTCAGGTAAATTTTACCGTAGTACTCCTTTACGATCATGCCCTGCTCCATGAGCAGGTTCAAAATGCGCACCACCGAGGGTTTTGTCACCCCCAGCTTTTCCGCAATGCTGCGGGAGCTGATGTCCAGATGGGTGCGGCTTACCTCGTAGATGGCCAGCAGATAGCGCAGATGCGCTGCGGTCAGCTGCATACCGGTCACTCTCCTTTTTACGCGCCGGGGTCTGCCCGGTGTTATCATAAGCTAACTTTGTTTCACTTAAAAAAGGAGCGCGAGCCGAGAGTTTCAGCCCGCGCTCCTTTGCGGTTCAGTGTTTAGTGTTTAGTGGCAGCCCTTGCAGTGGCTGCAATCGCCGCCGCAGCTGCAGCCGCCGCCGTGCTTGTGGGTGTGCCATACGACCCAGCCCAGCGCGCCGAACACCAGCGCTGCCACGATGATGGTGGGCAGATTAAAGTTTGTTGCAATAAATTCCATCATACAGCATACACCCTTTCGTTTCTATCAGATACGGGAAGTATCCAGCTTTACTTCGTTGTTGTCGGCGTACTTGTTGGGGCGCACCATCAGGTAGATAAACGCTGCCAGCACCACAACAGCCACCACGGTGAACAGGCCAAAGTGCACCTCGCCGGTGATAAGGCCGCCCAGCTGATACACCACCAGTGCAGCGCAGTAAGCCAGTGCGCACATATAGCCGATGGCAAAGGCCGTCCACTTGCCGTTGTTCATCTCGCGCTTGATGGCACCCATCGCAGCAAAGCAGGGGGCGCACAGCAGGTTGAAGATCATGAAGGCGTAAGCGGACAGAGCGGTGTAGTCCTGCGCGACCGCTGCCCAGATCTCGTCGCCGTTCTCGGAAAGCTCGCCGCCGAAGTGGTACAGCACACCGAAGGTGCTAACCACGTTCTCCTTGGCGATCAGGCCGGTAACGCTTGCCACAGTGGCTCTCCAGTTGCCGAAGCCCAGAGGTGCAAAGATCCATGCGACCTTGGTGGCGACGATGGCGAGGATGGAGTTGTCCTGATCCTCGATCATGCCAAAGGCACCGTTCTCAAAGCCGAAGCCCTGTGCAAACCACAGGATGACGGTGGCGAGCAAAATCACAGTGCCTGCGCGCTTGATGAAGGACCAGCCGCGCTCCCAGGTTGCCCGCAGCACGTTGCCCCATGCGGGCACATGGTAGGCGGGCAGCTCCATCACGAAGGGAGCGGGATCACCTGCGAAGAGCTTGGTCTTTTTCAGCATGATGCCGGAGCAGATGATGGCTGCCATGCCGATGAAGTAGGCAGACACTGCCACCAGCGAGGAGCCGCCGAACATTGCACCGGCGATCAGGCCGATGATGGGCATTTTTGCGCCGCAGGGGATGAAGCAGGTGGTCATGATGGTCATGCGGCGGTCACGCTCGTTCTCGATGGTACGGCTTGCCATAACGCCCGGCACGCCGCAGCCGGTGCCCACCAGCACCGGGATAAAGCTCTTGCCGGAAAGGCCGAACTTGCGGAAGATACGGTCCATGATAAAGGCCACGCGGGACATATAGCCCACGTCCTCCAGAATGGACAGCAGGAAGAACAGCACCAGCATCTGGGGCACAAAGCCCAGCACTGCGCCCACGCCTGCCACGATGCCGTCCATGATCAGGCCGTACAGCCAGCCCGCCACGCCGATGCTCTCCAAAAAGCCTCCCAGCGCGTTCGGCACGATCTCGCCAAACAGCACATCGTTGGTCCAGTCGGTGGCAAAGGTGCCGATGGCCCAGCCGCCGTCCGCGATGGAGGTGCCCATGGACAGGGAGTACATCAGGTACATCACCACTGCAAAGATGGGCAGTGCCAGCACACGGTTGGTAACGATCCGGTCGATCTTATCGGAAACGGTCAGGTGCTCCACGCGGGCCTTCTTCTTGACTGCCTTGTGCACCACGGTGTTGATGTAGGCGTAGCGCTGGTTGGTGATGATGCTCTCGGCGTCATCGTCCATCTCTTTTTCGCAGTCCTGAATGTGCTCGTCGATGTGGTCCACCAGTGCCTTGTCCAGCCCCAGCTCTGCCAGCACCTTCTCGTCCCGCTCGAACAGCTTGACGGCGTACCAGCGCAGGAAACGGTCATCCACCTTGCCCTGAATGCTCTCCTCGATGTGGGCAATGGCGTGCTCCACACTGCCGGTGAACACATGGGGCAGCTCGCCGGTCTTGGCGGCCTTGGCAGCGGCTACCGCAGCCTTGGCGGCTGCCTCGGTGCCCTCGCCCTTCAGCGCACTGATCTCCACCGCCTGACAGCCCAGCTCTGCGCTCAGCTTCTTCAGGTCGATGGTGTCGCCGTTCTTGCGCACCAGATCGATCATGTTCACAGCCATGACCACCGGGATGCCCAGCTCAATGAGCTGGGTGGTCAGGTAGAGGTTGCGCTCGATGTTGGTGCCGTCGATGATGTTCAGGATGGCGTCGGGCTTCTCCTTCACAAGGTAAGTACGGGAGACCACCTCTTCCAGCGTGTAGGGGGACAGCGAGTAGATGCCGGGCAGATCCTGAATGACAACGTCCTTGTCGCCCTTCAGCTTGCCTTCCTTTTTTTCCACGGTCACGCCGGGCCAGTTGCCCACGTACTGGTTGGAGCCGGTCAGGTTGTTGAACAGGGTCGTTTTGCCGCAGTTCGGGTTGCCGGCCAGTGCAATTTTAATGCTCATTGCGGATACCTTTCCTCCCTTTGGTCTTATCAGACCACTTCGATCATCTCAGCGTCGGCCTTGCGCACGCTCAGCTCGTAGTTGCGCACGGTCAGCTCCATGGGGTCGCCCAGCGGCGCCACCTTGCGCACATAGATCTGCACCCCCTTGGTGATGCCCATATCCATGATGCGGCGCTTCACCGGGCCTTCGCCGTGCAGCCGTGCCACGGTGGCGGTCTCGCCCACCTTTACGTCTTTCAGTGTTTTCATCGTACTCGTTCCTCCCTTGCGTTATTTCATGCAGCACCGGGAAGGCGCTGCTCAGGACACCATGATGCGGCTTGCCATGGTCTTATCCAGTGCCAGCCGGCTCTGCTTGACCTGCACGATCAGGTTGCCCGCGATCTCGTTGACCACGGTCACCTCGCTGCCAACCACGAACCCCAGCTCGGCCAGATGCAGCCGCACCTCGTCCTTGCCGCTGATTCTGCGGATGGTGACGGTCTCGCCTGCTTTTGTCATCGTCAAAGGCATCATCGCTGTGCTCCCCTTCCATAAAAATGATGTGATGCTGCGGTGGTTAGTCAGCCGTAACTATCAGCGTAGATAGTTTACTGCTGCTAACCAAGCTTGTCAATAGTTTTTTCATATCTCATAGTTAGTTTATATGAACAAACAAATTTTATGCCGGAACCGGCCCACATTTTTATCAAAATCATCAATGACTAACTCTATTTCTTGAGCTAAAGTTAGCCAATGTTTACATTTTTAAGGGGCGTTTTGCCCTTTTATAGGGCAGGGTGACGGAGAATGACCCCTCCCGTGAAAAGGCAATTCTGGAAAATCCGCAGATTTTCCAGAATTGCGAAATAAAAATAATCTTTCCGCTATTTATGCGCAGAGCAACGCGGAGCGCATTCAAAATCGTCCCACCCCGCGCGGGAGTGCATTCCCCCAAACACACGACCGCCCGGCGCAGGGGTCAAAACTGCACCGGGCGGTCATGCGTAAAAAGGAGGATCACGCTCTCCTGTGTCGGAAGCATAGGAGAGTTGCCAGGATAAAAGAGAGTATTTGAAAAGAGAATATCAATTTTTCAGGCGGCCACTGCCAGCTTTAAAATGGGCGTGCCGCTGTGGAACAGCCGCAGGTACACCGCCGTGCACTTGGCCAGCTGGTCAAAGTGCTGCTGGGCGGCGGCGGGGTCGCCGTAGGACTTCCAGCATCCGCAGCAGGTAAAACACTTGCCCCGATGCTGGATAAAGCCCACCACATCCTCCAGCGGATAGCCCAGAAATACCCCGATCTCGTGGGGGAAATCCGCCGCCTCCGCCGCGCAGCACAGCCGCAGGCTGAGCTGGTCCAGCAGCGCGTTGCAGTCTGCGGCATCTTCCGGCAGACGGTAGCCCTCCCGGGCTAAAAAGCCGCGCACGGCGGCATCTGCCAACACCGTTTGCAGCTTGGCGGCGCGGTAGACGTACACCAGATACTGCCGGGTAGCGATGCACCCCCGCAGCACCCGCACCTGCAAGCCCTTGGGGTTCAGCTGGGCGTTCCAGCCCGCCACCCGCCGGGCAAGGTCGGCACGGTCGCGCGTTTCGTAGCGGAACAGCCCCGCAGGCTTCAGCCCCGCCAATACCGGGGCACATTGTTCGATCATTACGGTCTCAAAATCACGCTCCATGGCGGTTCTCCTTTGGCGGCGGTGTCGGGGTCAGTGTGCCCCGGATGCCGGGCGGTTATAAGTAAGACGCAGCTAACCTCCGCTTCAAAAAAAGAAGCAGCACGCCCGGTCTGCGGGCGCTGCCGGTGGGGTCTCACACGGTTAGTTGCTTCTAACGCCAGTAGTGTACCACAACGCAGCGGGCTGTGTCAAGCCCTTCCGGCAAAAAAGTTATTTATGGCAAACCACACTCGCGCTACCCTTCCGGCGGCGGCTGTGGTATAATTGGGGCATTCTCGGGTCTGCCCCTTGGGGCGCACCCCTGCCAAGGAGGCCAAACCCATGCCCACACCCATCACCGCGTCTACCCTGTCTGCGCTGCTTAGCGCCGCGCTGGCGCAAAAGCCCACCCGCCCGCTGGTGCTGGCGCTGGACGGCCGCTGCGGCAGCGGCAAGACCACCCTTGCCAACGCACTGGCGGCGCAGCTGCCCGGCTGCACCCTGCTGCGCACGGATGATTTCTACCTGCCGCCCGCCCGGCGCTGCCCGGACTGGGCGCACACTCCCTGCGCCAACATGGACCTTACCCGCCTGCGGGACGAAGCCCTGCGCCCGGCCTACGCGGGGCAGCCCGTAGCCTACCGAGCGTACAGCTGCCGGGAAGGGGCTTATCTGCCCCCGGCGCAGCTGCCCGCGCAGCCGCTGGTGATCTTAGAGGGCAGTTACAGCCACCACCCGCTGCTGCGCCCCTACGAGACGCTGCGGGTGTTCGTGACCTGCACCAAGGCCGAGCAGACTCGGCGCTTACAGGCACGGGAGGGCGCACGCTACGCGGATTTTGCCGCCCGGTGGGTGCCGCTGGAGGAGGGCTATTTTGCGCAGTACGGCGTTGAGGAAGCAGCGGATTTTGTGGTGGAGACCACCCAAGGCGGGACGATTTGAAATGCGCGCCGCGTTGCTCTGCGCATAAATAGCGGAAAGAATATTTATAATTTCGGAATAGCGGAGCGTCTGCGGACGCTCCGCTATTCCATTTTCACGGGAGGGGTCGTAACGGGAATGACAGCAAAAAACTCCCCCTGCACCGTGAGATGCAGAGGGAGTTTAAATTTACAGGCTGTTACTTATTCTTGTACATATCCTGATAGTAGTTCTGGTAGTCGCCGCTGGTGACGTGGTCCATCCACTCCTGATGGTTCAGGTACCAGTCGATGGTCAGTACGATGCCCTTCTCAAAGGGAGTTTCGGGGTACCAGCCCAGATCGTTCTTGATCTTGGTGGGGTCGATGCCGTAGCGGCGGTCATGACCCAGACGGTCGGCGACGTGCTTGATCAGCTCCTCGCTGATGCCCTCGTCCTGCAGGCGGTCGTGCAGCTGGTTGATGATGGTCTTGACGATGAAGATGTTGGGGCGCTCGTTGTGGCCGCCCACGTTGTACACCTCGCCGATCTTGCCGCCGTTTGCCACCATATCAATGGCCTTGCAGTGATCCTCCACATACAGCCAGTCGCGGATCTGCATACCGTCGCCGTAGACGGGCAGCTGCTTGTGGTGCTTGACGTTGTTGATCATCAGGGGGATCAGCTTCTCCGGGAACTGGTAGGGGCCGTAGTTGTTGGAGCAGCGGGTGATGTTCACCGGCATGCCGTAGGTGTCGTGGAAGGCCATGACGAACATATCGGCGCTGGCCTTGGAGGAGGAGTAGGGGCTGTGGGGGCACAGGGGCGTGGTCTCCATAAAGAAGCCGTCCGCACCCAGAGCGCCGTACACCTCATCGGTGGACACCTGCAGGTACTTCTTGCCCTCTTTCCAAGTCTTGGCATCGGCGTCGTACCATGCCTCCTTGGCGCGCTGCAGCAGGTTGACGGTGCCCATCACATTGCTCTGCACAAAGATCTCGGGGTTCTTGATGGAGCGGTCCACATGGCTCTCGGCGGCAAAGTTGATGACGTAGTCGAAATCGTACTTTGCAAACAGGCTCTCCACCAGCTCCTTGTCGCAGATGTCGCCCTGCACGAACACATGGCGGGGGTCGCCCTCCACGTCCTTCAGGTTTTCCAGATTGCCCGCATAGGTCAGCTTATCCAGATTGACCAGCAGGATCTCCGGGTATTTTTTGAGCATATAGTGCACAAAGTTGGAACCGATAAAACCGGCGCAGCCGGTGATCAGATAGGTTTTCATAGGTCAGTATCCCTCTTTATTTATTTGTTGTTGTTCCCGGACTGCGGGCGGGCTGCGGCGCGGGCGCGTTCCTCCTCGGCGCAGCAGTGCTTTGCCACAAGGTAGAGGTTCCTGTTCATGCTGTTCATGGTCTTGCCCATGGCCTTGGTGTATGCCTCCAGCCCTTTGTTCATGCTGTGAAGCTCCTCATAAGTGGCTTGGGTGTACCGTGCCAGACCCGCGCTCATGTCGCTGAGCTCCTTGTGGGTCTCCTTGGTGTACTCCACCAGCTCCGCGAAGGCGTACAGCGCCCATGCAAGAAACATCTGCAAGACCCAGAACACCACGGCGACCACCAGCCCCAGCACGATGGCTGAAAACCGACTAAAGGGCTTCAGCATTTCATGGACCGCGCCGCACAGCATGGATGCAAGCACAAAGGCCAGCACACACTGCACCTTTGCAAGGATCTTTAATATCTTGACAGATCTGCCAAAAATCGCATCAAACATGATACATCCTCAGTTCTTCCGCAGGGGGGATTTTCAGTTTTTTTCAGCCCTTCATGCCGTTTTCGCCGTCCCAGTGGGCGAAGAAGCAGGCCAGCGCGTCCTTCCAGTCGCGGACATCGTTGCCCACGGTGCAGCGCAGCATCCGGTTGTCCAGTGCGCTCCACTTGGGGCGGTCGGCGCTGTCCGGGTGCTTTGCCTTGTACTCCTCGCTGGTGCAGGGGGCAACGGTAGCGTCCACGCCGGAAAGGCGGATGATCTCGGCAGCAAAATCGTACCACGAGCAGATGCCCTCGCCGGTGCAGTGGTACAGGCCGTACTCGTGGGTCACGCACAGCTGCAAGATCTCGTGGGCAAGGTCGGCAGCGTTGGTGGGGTTGCCGCACTGGTCGTTGACCACTTCCAGCTTGCCGAACTTTTTGCCCGCATTCACGATGGTCTTGACAAAGTTTTTGCCGTAGTAGCTGTACAGCCACGCGGTGCGCACGATGAAGTGGCGGTGGCAGAACCGCTCCACATACTTTTCGCCCATGAGCTTGGTGGAGCCGTAGGCGCTGATGGGGCCGGGAATGGTGGCCTCATCCTGCGGGATGCCGCCGTTCTCGCGGCCGGAGAAGACGTAGTCCGTAGAGACGTGTACCAGCCGTGCGCCGGTCTTGGTGGCGGCCTGTGCCAGATTGCGGGGGCCGATGGCGTTGGCCTTGAAAGCGGTGTCATGGTTCACCTCGCAGCCATCCACGTTGGTGAAAGCGGCGCAGTTGATGACGGTGTCGGGCTGGTGGCGGCGGATGTAGTTGATGGTGGCCTCACGGTCCGTGATGTCCAGCTCATCGACATCCACCGGGATAACGGTGGCCTTGCGCAGGCGCTCAGGCAGCGGGCCGATGGCGCAGCCCTCCGCGGAAAGCTGGTGCTGCAGCTCGGTGCCCAGCTGCCCGCGGCAGCCGGTAATCAGAATTTTCATGCGTATTCCCCTACTCTATCAGTATTGCAGCTTGTCGTCGGCGACATTCTTCAGATGCTGGCCGTAGGGGGATTTTCCGTAGCGGGCGGCACTTTCCAGCAGCTTTTCCTTGGTGATCCAGCCGTACTTGTAGGCGATCTCCTCGGGGGCGGAAATTTTGATGCCCTGGCGCTGCTCGACGGTCTGCACAAAGGTAGCCGCCTCGACGAGGGAGTCCATCGTGCCGGTGTCGAGCCAGGCGTAGCCGCGGCCCAGCAGCTGGACGTCCAGCTCATCCTGCTTGAGGTACATATCGTTCAGGGTGGTGATCTCCAGCTCGCCGCGGGCGGAGGGCTTGACCTGCTTTGCCATCTTAACGACTTCCTTGTTGTAGAAGTACAGGCCGGTGATGGCGTAGTTGGACTTGGGATGCTGGGGCTTTTCCTCCACGCTGAGCACCTTGCCGTCCTTGTCGAACTCTACGATGCCAAAGCGCTCGGGGTCCTGCACATAGTAGCCGAACACGGTGCAGCGGCCCTTGTTCTCTGCGTTGGCCACGGCGCTCTTGAGCAGCTTGGAGAAGCCGTTGCCGTAGAAAATGTTATCGCCTAAGATCATGGCGCAGCAGTCGTCGCCAATGAACTCTTCGCCCAGAATAAAGGCCTGTGCCAGACCATCCGGGGAGGGCTGCACCTTATACTGCAGATGGATGCCGTACTGGCTGCCATCGCCCAGCAGTGCCTCAAAGCGGGGCGTATCGGTAGGGGTAGAGATGATCAGGATATCCTGAATGCCCGCCAGCATAAGGGTGGACAGCGGATAGTAGATCATGGGCTTGTCGTAGACCGGCAGCAGCTGCTTGCTGGTGACCATGGTCAAGGGATAGAGCCGTGTGCCGGCACCGCCGGCGAGAATAATGCCTTTCATACTTGTGCACTCCTTTTTTCTTATAAAAAGATGTGCAGCTTAATTCAAAGCGGAGCTGCGTCCGCTGTAAACGATTTTGGGTCTGCCAAGGCCGCATTTTTGCAAAAGACGATGGCAGTACACTTTATTTTACTATGAAAGCACGCAAAATGCAAGAGGCGGAAACGACAGAAAGCGGTGTGCCGACGGCACACCGCTTTCTGCGAATCAAAAACACTATTTTTTCTTCCCCGCTCACCACGCAAAGCCCCACTTGGAAAAGTAGCGCAGCAGGCTGCGCAGCTGCCACAGAAAGGGCTTCAGGCTGCGGTGCGCCGCGCGGTGCCATGCGTGGATGGCGGTATACTGGGGCACCAGATACGCCTTGCCCCGGGTGCGCATCTTCTGGGTCAGGTCGGCGTCCTCCACATACATGAAGTAGCCCTCGTCAAAGCCGCCCACAGCCTTGAAGGCGGCAGTGTCCACCGCCGAAAAGCTGCCGGTGCAGAACTCGATCTCGGTGGGCTTTGTCAGGTCCTTGTCTGCCATCAGGTAGCGGTCGTTGTACTTTGCCCAGAAGCGCAGACAGGGCAGCTGACGGTAGACCATGGCGCGCACGTTGCACCGGCGCAGCGGCAGCTGCTGGGGCTTGCCGTCCGGGAAGGTCAGCCCCGGACGGGTCATCACCACGCCGGGGTGCGCCGCCATCCAGTCCGCAAGGTCGCTCAGGGTGTCCGCGGTCAGCTGGATGTCCGGGTTCAGGATAAAGTGCACCCGGCTGTGCAGCAGCGAGAGCACCGTGTTGTGCCCGGTGCCGAAGCCGCCGTTCTCCAGCCGACAGAGCACCTGCACCGTCTGCCCCGGGGCGGTGCGCAGGGTGCCGTCCTTGGCAGCGGCGGTCAGCTGCTGGCCGCTGCCGTCCGGGCTGGCGTTATCCACCACATACAGGGCAAAGTCATCGCCGGGGGTGTTGGCCAGCGCGCTGCGCACAGCGGCGCACAAGATCGGAAGAGCGTCGTGTAGGGAAAGA
>OLEE01000235.1_pt1 | contig 16365 bp, 10 predicted proteins | sample 1602011 | NCBI WGS metagenome assembly OLEE01 (sample SAMN02675044, study PRJEB24791) | human gut metagenome, SKBSTL002 | isolation source: stool | host: Homo sapiens | place: USA | reverse complement strand
AGGTGAAAAAGGTGACCAAGGCATTCAAGGTGAAAAAGGTGAAAAAGGCGACCAAGGCATTCAAGGTGAAAAAGGTGAAAAAGGTGACCAAGGCGTCCAAGGTGAAAAAGGCGACGCAGGTATCAACGGTACAAACGGAGCTGACGGTGTAGGCGTTGCAAGCAGCGAAATAAATGCTCTCGGCGAGCTTGTTATAAAGTACAGCAACGGAACCACGGTAAATCTCGGCAAGGTAGTCGGCAACGACGGCGCACAGGGAGCTCAAGGCGAAAAAGGCGAAAAAGGTGACAAGGGTGACCAAGGCATTCAAGGCGAAAAGGGTGACAAGGGAGATAAAGGCGACAAAGGTGATGCAGGTCAGAACGGCAGCTGTTCGGGATATTTTTACGGAGAGGCAAACGCTCCAAGGACAGTACTGAATAACAGTCGTGTCAATATTTCTGTCTACGAAAAAATAAACAAGGGCGGCTTGATTTCATCCTACAGAAATAATATTACCCTCAAAAAAGGACATATTTACAATGTCTGCTTAAGCGGTTCTCTCGAAGTTGGTTCAAACGAATTTAACAACAGCGGCAATTACTCTATTCAGATGACAGACGGTTATGATGACGATCTGTGCAGGGAGCTTACACGAATAAAAAGGGACGGGGCAAAAATACCGTATACCAATGATCAACATTCCTTTAATTTCAACAGAATGTATGATGCGTCAAATAAAGACATTACATTGCAGTTGTGGTTTGAAAATTCGGCATACAATACTTATCTCGGTGGCTTCAGAGGCACTATTACAATAACCGCTCTTGATTAAATTCATATAACGGAGGTGGCGAAAAATGAAAAAACGAATACTTAGTATCCTGCTGACTTTATGCATGACGCTCTGCCTTACGCCGATAAGCGTATTTGCCGAGGAGGTTGGGACAGAGGGCTCTGCTGCGATACAGCTTGGTACAGATGCACTAAGTGTGTTAAGTAAAAATGTAAACACAGCGACCGCACCGACTGTGTATTTTGGGCAAAACCATGAAAATAATCCCGCTGCATGGCGAGTTATCGGTTATGACGGAAGCGGTGTTACAAGCGCACAAGGGGATATTACCCTGCTCGCGGCAGGCGATATGGGAGTTATACCATTTGCCGATACCATATTAAACAACGAATACGCACCGAGTAATTTGAAAGCCACAATAGATGCGCTTGCGGAAAAGCTGACGACAGAAGAAAATGCTGCCGTAAAGAAACGGGCGCTTACAAGCGGAAGTTACGACGGAGAGAATACCGACTGTGTAGCGGGAGGGCAGGTGGATAACGCTGTATTCTGGCCACTTTCCGCAAAAGAGGCTATTGTTGTAAACAACGATCTGCGTGCCTTGAATCCTGCACATCCGAATTGGGTGACAACCGCTTGGTGGCTGCGCTCCCCCGGCTCCAATAAATATAATGTCGCCGTCGTGCGTAGTGATGGTTCTGTCGAATACTCTGGGTACACTATGCTCATTTTCAATAATCATCGGACTGTTCGTCCCGCTTTTAACTTAAATCTGAACTCTGTCCTTTTTGCATCTGCCGCTGTGGGCGGAAAGCCTGACGGAGGATTGACCGAAGTTTCCAAATACAGCGGAAACGAATGGAAACTGACGCTTTTAGATAGTAGACGCAATTTTGCCGTAACGGAAAAAACTGTCAGCGCCGCCCCCGACGATACCGTTACGCTGAATTACAAAGGGGCGACCACAGGGAAAAATGAATATATCTCTGTCATCCTGGCGGATAACAACGGCGCACAGTATTACGGCAGAGTAGCACAACCTACTGCCAAAAGCGGAAGGGTTGAAATCAAAATCCCGTCTGACATTGCACCGGGCGACTATACCATGAAGGTATTCAGCGAGCAGTATAACGGTGACTGCAAGACCGACCTTGCAAGTGCTTTTGCGGATGTCACGCTGACGGTGGAAAGTCAGCCTGACGAGCAGTTCACCCTCGCCCCCGGCGGCAGATACTATTTTGACCTTTCGGCAATGAACATCCCCGGAACGGTAAACAGCAATTTGCCTGACAGCACCCTGCATTATGTGCCTTTTACCTATGCAGGCACGGTCAACGCTTATAAGCTCACATCGGAAATGGCAACCACCGAGGAGTATGCTCAGAAGAATAAATATCCCCACAGCCTATTCATTGCGGACTATGTCGTAACGCATACGGTAAGCTGGGATGACTTAAATACGAAAAGTCTGATTTTCGGCAAAGATTATGCCAGCGGCGGCGTGGACTATACCCTGCGTGCGCCGTCCGTGGGAAGTGATAACAGAGGCTCGGGTGATTCAGAACGCGGTACGCCCCAAAGCAACGAATGGGACAGGATACTGGACAAGGACAGCGGCTACATCAAAAACTGGAATGGCATATTTTCGTGGGGGCAGGACACAACAAGATACAACTCGTCGCTCCGTGCGATTCGCGGGTACGATTCGGGCCGACGCTGGAACGACGACGATGCTACGGACTTCCTCCCGCTCGTCAGTTTCCGCCCCGTGCTTGAAATCCTGAACCCTGACACACTGGGTTCTGACGGACTGAAGGTCGTTACCCTTGACCTTGGCGGCGGAACGCTCGGCGGCAGCTCCGATGCTATTCAAATCATCGTGAAAAACGGCAGCGACTTTACCGCGCCTGCGTCCGACGGCATGACCCGCCCGGACGGAAATACAGGCAGCTACTTCATGTGGCTCGGAAGCAACGGTAAGCTCTACGCGCCCGGTGCCAGTGTTCCGGCGGACGTTACCAAGCTCACGGCGCAGTTTGCTTTATCAGAACAGTTTTCCCTTACCCCCGGCGGCAGATACTATTTTGACCTTTCGGCAATGAATATTTCGGGAACGGTAAACAGCAATCTGCCTGACAGCACACTTCATTATGTGCCTTTTACCTATGCAGGCACGGTCAACGCTTATAAGCTCACATCGGAAATGGCAACCACCGAGGAGTATGCTCAGAAGAATAAATATCCCCACAGCCTATTCATTGCGGACTATGTCGTAACGCATACGGTAAGCTGGGATGACTTAAATACGAAAAGTCTGATTTTCGGCAAAGATTATGCCAGCGGCGGCGTGGACTATACCCTGCGCGCACCGTCTGTGGGAAGTAGTTATACAGGCTCAGGTGATTCAGAACGCGGCACGCCCAAAAGCAACGAATGGGATAAGATACTGGATAAGGACGACGGATATATCAAAAACTGGAGGGAGATGCTTTCGTGTGGACAAGATACTACTATAAGAATTTCGGCGTCGTTCCGTGCGGTTCGCGGGTGGAAACGTTCGGCCCGTTTCTGGACCAGCTACAATACTTCTTACTCGACCTTCGGCTTCCGCCCCGTCCTTGAAGTCCTGAACCCTGATACACTGGGCTCTGACGGACTGAAGGTCGTTACCCTTGACCTTGGCGGCGGAACGCTGGGTAATAGCTCCGAGGATATTCAAATCATCGTGAAAAATGGCGAGAGCTTCACCGCCCCCGCTACTGAAGGGCTGCCCCGCCCGGACGGCATTTCGGAAGACGCGCAGCTGTATTGGACGGATGAAAATGGGAACTGCTATAAACCCGGCGATACCGTACCTGCCGATGTTTCCATGCTTTCGATCACTGGCGACTATGAGGTGATTTACCTCCCCGGCACATACGGCACCGGCAGTGCGGTGACGGATATGAAACCCCACAACAATATTCTTACCCTGCGCGGCGCTTTGTTCACCCGCGCGGGCTACACGCAAGTAGGCTGGTCAACCGTTGACGGCGGCGAAAAGGTGTATGGCTTTGAAGATATTTATACCAAAAACGAGGCGCTGACGCTCTATCCCGTGTGGAATACGAATAAATATACAATAACCTTTGATACCAACGGCGGAAGTGAGATTGCACCCATTACTCAGGACTACGGTACAGAAATTACCGCCCCTGACAACCCGACAAGAAAAGGTTACACCTTTAAGGGATGGGATAAGGAAATCCCCAAAACCATGCCTGCCGAAAACATTACAATCACGGCACGGTGGAAAGATACAGAAAAGCCGACGGGCGAAATTATCATAGGCACAAATAAATGGAATGAATTCTTAAACGAGCTTACCTTTGGCATATTCTTTAAGGATACACAGGAGGTAACTATAAATGCCGTAGATAACAGCGGAGTTGTGTTTGTATCCTATTTGGTAACAGATAAGGAGCTTTCTGAGGCTGAACTGAATTCTCTTGTATTCCGTGCATATGAAGAACCGTTTTGCATAGACCCCAACGGAGAATATATTATTTATGTAATGCTTGTTGATGAAAATATTAACATAACATACCTTCGCTCCGACCGTATAACGCTTGATAATATTCAGCCTGTAATCAGCGGTATTGAGAACGGCAAGACCTATTGTGAGGCACAAACCGTTACTGTTGATGAGAAGTATGTTGATACCGTTACCGTAAACGGTACGGTGGTTACACTTGATGCAGACGGAGGTTTTGTTCTCCCACCGACAAACGGCGAGCAGAAGATAGTTGTCACCGACAAAGCAGGCAATAATGCAGAGGTGACCGTAACAGTCAACAACGGTCATACCTTTGGCGAATGGGTATCTGACAATGACGGTAAGCATACCCGAAAATGTACCGTGGACGGATGCGATGCGTTTGAAACCGAAAATTGCTCAGGCGGCGATGCCACCTGTACCGAAAAGGCGGTATGTGATGTCTGCGGTAAAGCCTACGGAGAATTTGACGGAACAAACCACAAGGGCGGTGTACAGGAGTGGACGACAAGAACCGCTTTTAATCACGAACAAAAATGGAACTGCTGTGGTGCTGTGATTGTGGCAAGTGAAGCACATGAGTGGAAAGACGGTGTGTGCCGAGAATGCGGATATGTATGTCTGCATAATGACGCAGATAAAGACCATATCTGCGATTATTGCGAAAAGACAATCTCTGAGCATGTAGATAAGGATAAAAACCATATCTGCGACTACTGCGAAAAGACAATCTCTGCTCATGAAGATGCGCCAACCGAAGAAATCAAAAAGGCTGACACCGTAACGGCTAAATTGCCTGATAATTCAAAGTCCCCTCAGACAGGCGACAACAGCAACCTTATTTTGTGGATTGCATTGCTGATTATCAGCGGCGGCGTTATGAAAGGAGTAACGGCATTCGGTAAGAGTAAAAAACATTCTGCCCAAATTAAAGATAAGTAATATTTTACGCTCTGTCATGGAAATATAGTGAATACGGCACAGTAGGTATAGAAACCGCTGTGCCGTATTTCTTTCAGAATGACTGCTTTTGAAAAACAGGCACTTTCTCGGTCATCATACGATAAGCAAAGACAAAGAATAAATGCAAAATCCGGAATTTAATGCCAATACTTCCAAAAATCGGCAGACAAGTTTGTCAATAAGTTCGTATAGTTGCATTTGTTTTTATTTATGATACAATTAAAAGCAATAAACTTAACAGATTCTTATGCAGATAAAATTGCGGTAAAATTCAGAAAATATGTCGATAGCCTTGTACGAAAAAGTAAAATTGTTTCAAATTGCTATTGCACTTTTGTTATTTTTTCTTATATCTCTTTTATAATAAATCAAAATGTGATACAATATGAATGATAATCTGAAAACGGAGTTGATTAAATGAATTTCATCAACAGAAATGAAATTGCAAACGGTGTTTACTTTACAAACATTAAGGACAGCCGTTTTAAAACTATGAAAATCAGCGTGAATATTGTTGTTCCGCTTTCTGTCGAAACAGCGTCGGAGAATGCGCTTGTGGGCGGATTGCTTGTTCGTTCATGCAAAAAATATCCTGATTTTACTGTTCTCAGCAAAAAACTCAGCTCACTTTACGGTGCAGACCTCACTTCATCGCTTTCAAAACACGGTGAAAGCCAGGTAATTAAAATTTCCGTATCAGGCCTTGATGACAGATATTCTCTTGATGATGTCAGCATTGCCAAAGAACTTTCGGAGCTTTTGTGCAGCGTAATTTTTGAGCCGAATGTCAAGAACAACGCTTTTATTGAGAGCGAACTTGAACAGGAACGCAGACAACTTCTTGATGTGATTGATTCGGAATTCAACGAAAAGCGAATCTATGCAATGGGACAGCTTATAAAGCATATGTGCAAGGATGAGGTTTTCGGAATCAAGCGTTACGGCACAGCCGAAAAAATCAAGACCGCAACTGCCGAATCACTCTGCAAGGCATGGCAGAATCTTCTCAAAACCGCAAAATTTGAGATTCTCTATATAGGCGACAGCCCTGCCGATAAGGCGAAGGAGGTTTTTGCGAAAGCCTTTGCAAATATCGAAAGAAATGTTGTGACTTCATCTACTGATGTTGTTAAGAATGTTTCAAAAGAAAAACATATTACAGAGGAAATGGAGCTCTCACAGTCAAAACTTGTCATGGGATTCAGAACACAGATTTCCGCAGGTGATGAAGAGGCGGTTGCCGAAAGACTTATGTGTGCTGTTCTCGGCGGTACTGCAAGCTCAAAACTCTTTAACAATGTTCGTGAAAAGCAGAGCCTTTGCTATTACTGCTCGTCCTCCTATGATTCAATCAAGGGTATAATGTACATCAACAGCGGTGTTGAGGGCGAAAATCTTGAAAAAGCCGAAAAAGCTATTCTCAAAGAAATTGAGGATATGAAGAACGGCGAAATTACAGATTTTGAAATTGAGGCAACAAAGCTTGCTGTTGTTAATTCATTCAAGTCAAGCAGCGACAGCGTAAGCGGTATTGAAAACTGGTACACAGGAAGAATCTTTAACGGCGACCTTGAAACTGTTGAAGAAGTTTCCGCTGAGGTTAATGCCGTTACAAAAGAGCAGATTGTAAATGCCGCAAACAAGCTCTTGCTCGATACGGTTTATGTTCTCAAAAATAAGTAAGGGAGGCGGACAGAATGAATATTACAGAAATCAAATCGGAAATTGCAGGCGACAGCTATTATAAAGTTGAACATCCATCGGGACTTACAATTTTTGTTTATCCAAAAGAGGGTTACACTTCTTCATATGCAATTTTCGGCACACGCTACGGCAGTATCAACACAAAGTTTTCCGTAAACGGCGGTGATATAATTACAGTTCCCGACGGTATCGCCCATTACCTTGAACACAAGCTTTTTGAAAGTGAAGAAGGTGATGCGTTTGTAAGATACGCAAAAACAGGTGCAAATGCAAACGCATATACAAGCTTTGAAAAAACCTGCTATCTTTTCTCATGTACGGATAAGTTTGACGAAAGTCTTGAAATTCTTCTTGATTTTGTTCAGGATCCCTACTTTACGGCTCAGACAGTTGCAAAGGAACAGGGCATTATCGGTCAGGAAATCAAAATGTACGACGACTCTCCAGATTGGCGAGTAATGTTCAATATGCTTGAGGGTATGTACCACAATCACCCTGTAAAAATTGATATTGCAGGTACGGTTGAAACAATTGCGGAAATTACAGCCGAAAAGCTTTATGAAGTTTACAATGTGTTCTACAACCTCAATAATATGATTCTCTGCGTTGCGGGTAATGTAACGGTTGACGGTGTGCTTAAAGTTGCCGACAAAATGCTCAAGCCTTGTGAGAAAAAGGAAATCAAAAACTATTTTGAAACAGAGCCTTATGAAATCAAAGAACCTTATGTTGAGCAGACTTTCCCTGTTTCAATGCCTTTGTTCAATCTCGGCTTCAAAGAGAAAGCAGACAAGCCTCTTAACGAAAAGCAGCTTGCATGCACAGATATCCTTCTTTCGGCACTTGCATCAAACACGAGCATACTCTACAGAAATCTTATGGATTCAAACCTCATCAATTCAAGCTTTTCTTATGAACTCTTTGAAGGTCCGGGTTATTGCTCGGTAATCTTCGGCGGTGAATCAAGAGCGCCGAAACAGGCTGCTGAGATGATAAAGCAGTATATCTCGGATATTAAGAAAAACGGTATTGATAAAGAGGACTTTGAAATTGCAAGAAAGTCTGTTTACGGCGATTCGGTTTCATCGCTCAACTCAGTAAGCGCAATTTCAAATTCAATCATCGACTACGCAATGCAGGGTAACGAAATTTTTGCCTACATTGATGCGGTTGCAAATGCAAAGCTTGAGGATATCAACGCAAGGCTTGCCGAGATGCTCGATGTTGACAACTGTACTTTGTCTGTTGTAAAACAGCCTGATGAGGTGTAATTATGCCGTATCATGTACAGTTTCCCGGATTTGGCTGGGAATTTGATATTAACCCGATTGCATTTTCAATCGGTGATTACAAGGTCTATTGGTACGGAATAATCATCGCCTGCGGACTTTTGCTTGCCGTACTTTATGCGTGGAAAAGCGCTCCCCGTTACAAGGTTGACGGTTCAAAGCTTGTCAACTGTGTTTTTGCAGGAATGATAACGGGAATTATCGGTGCAAGACTGTACTTCTGTTTCTTCAAATGGGATTATTACGGACAGAACCCGATTGAAATTCTCTATATCAACAACGGCGGACTTGCTATTTACGGCGGAATAATCGGTGCGTTGCTCGGCGGTCTGACTGTTGCCAAAATACAGAAAATGGAAATCATGCCTGTTCTTGACATCGCAATGGTCGGTTTCCTTATCGGACAGGGAATAGGCAGATGGGGCAATTTTATGAATCAGGAGGCATACGGCTCTCCTACGGATTTGCCATGGAGAATGATGAGCGAGGGAACAGACAACATAGGAGTTCACCCGTGTTTCTTCTATGAATCAATGTGGTGTCTGCTCGGATTTGTACTTCTCCATTTCTACGGAAAATATAAGCAGAAATATTCGGGACAGATTTTCTTTATGTACCTTGTGTGGTACGGATTTGAAAGAACAGTTGTTGAAGGACTGAGAACAGACAGCCTTTATCTTCCGTTCCAAGTTTTCGGAGCAGACATAAGGGTGTCACAGGTTCTTTCAGCAGTAATTTTTATAACAGGTATTGTATTCTTAATTATAAACAGAAAAAAGGAGGATTCTTTCTATGCAGATTATCGACGGAAAAAAGGTATCGGCACAGGTAAAGGAAGAGGTAAAGAGGCAGACGCTTGAGTTAAAGGAAACTCACAAAATAACCCCCGGTCTTGCGGTAGTAATCGTAGGTGACGATCCGGCGTCAAGAGTATATGTAAACAACAAGAAAAAGGCTTGTGAATTTGTAGGCTTTAAGTCTGAGGAGTATGCACTCCCGGCAGAAACAACACAGGAAGAACTTTTAAACCTTGTTGAAACTCTCAACAATAAGAAGGATATCAACGGTATTCTTGTTCAGCTTCCGTTGCCGAAACATCTTGATGACAAGGCTGTTATTGAGGCAATCAGCCCGCTTAAAGATGTTGACGCATTTCATGCCGTAAATGTCGGCAAAATTATGCTCGGTGAGTATGATTTTCTTCCATGCACGCCTGCAGGCGTAATGGAGATGCTCCATTCCTACAACATTGAAGTAAGCGGTAAAAACTGCGTTGTAATCGGCAGAAGTAATATCGTAGGCAAGCCTATGGCAATGCTTTTGCTCCACGAAAACGGCACGGTAACAATCTGTCACAGCAGAACAAAGAATCTTGCTGAAATCTGTTCACAGGCAGATATACTCGTAGCCGCAGTCGGCAGACCGAAGTTTGTTACTGCCGATATGGTAAAAGAGGGTGCGGTTGTGATTGATGTCGGTATGGACAGGGATGAAAACGGCAAGCTCTGCGGTGATGTTGATTTTGAAAATGTCAAGGATAAATGCTCGTTTATCACACCCGTACCGGGCGGTGTAGGTCCTATGACAATTTCAACTCTTATGAAAAATACTCTCAAGGCTTGCAAAATACAGAATAACATTTGATATACTCAAAAAATATCGGGAAAATTGTTGACAGAAAGTTTTCTTTGTGGTATAGTATATAAGCCGCATATTGTGGGTTTTAAGTGATTCGTTCCACCTGCACATAGCGAGCCCAATGTAAAGGATGGTACTAAAATGTACGCAGTTATTCAGACAGGCGGCAAGCAGTACAAGGTAACTAACGATGAGGTTATCTTCATCGAGAAGCTTGACGCAGAAGCAAACGACACAGTAACATTTGATGTTGTGGCAGTCGGCACAGACGACGGCATCAAGGTTGGCACACCGCTCGTTGAGGGTGCTAAGGTTACAGGTGAAGTTGTAAAGAACGGTAAAGGCAAAAAAATCAGAGTTTGCACTTACAAGCCTAAGAAGGGCGAAAAGAGAGCAAAAGGTCACAGACAGCCTTACACACAGGTTAAGATTACTTCAATCGAAGCCTAAAAATGACTACGGTAACATTTTTTAAATCAGATGATATAATTTGCGGTTTTGAAATATCGGGGCACTCCGACTTTGCCGAAGAGGGCAGCGATATTGTATGTGCGGCAATCAGTTCTGCCGCATATATGACTGCAAACACTGTCACCGAGATTTTGCATATTAATGCACAGGTTACCGAGGATGACGGTCTTATGAAAGTAAGAATGTCACCGAATGACGCTTTAAAGGCTTGTGATATACTCTCAGGCTTAAAGCTTCACTTAACTGCTCTTTCGGAGCAATACAAAAATTTTATTAAAGTTAAATTTTCGGAGGTGTAAGGTAATGCTTAAAATAAACATTCAGTTATTCGCTCATAAAAAAGGTATGGGTTCTACAAAGAACGGCCGTGACAGTGAATCAAAGCGTCTTGGCGTTAAGCGTGCAGACGGTCAGAAGGTTCTCGCAGGCAACATCCTTGTAAAGCAGAGAGGCACACATATTCACCCTGGTGAAAATGTAGGCAAAGGCTCTGACGATACACTGTTCGCAAAGATTGACGGTGTTGTAAGATTTGAGCGTGTCGGCAAAGACAGAAAGCGTGCAAGCGTTTATCCTGTTGAGCAGTAATCTCAAAATTTATGAGGGTGGATTTTATATCCACCCTTATTTTTTACATTTCTGTTTATACTAATAACAAACAGGTCTGAGATTCTTTACATTTGTACTGATAATTAAACAGCAAAACTGTTACGGAGAAAAATATGTTTGTAGATACAGCGAAAATTAAAATAAAAGCAGGAGACGGCGGTGACGGTGCCGTTTCATTTCACCGTGAAAAATATGTAGCGGCAGGCGGTCCCGACGGCGGTGACGGCGGCAGAGGCGGCAACATTGTTTTTGTTGCCGATTCCAACCTTTCAACACTTGCCGATTTCCGTTATAAAAGAAAATATGCCGCAAAAAAAGGCGAAAACGGCAGAGGCGGCAGATGCCGTGGTAAAAATGCCGAAGACCTTGTTATCCGTGTTCCTGTCGGAACTGTTGTAAAAGAGGAGAACAGCGGAAGAATCCTTGCCGATGTTTCGGGTGATGAACCTTATATCGTTGCAAAAGGCGGTAAAGGCGGTTGGGGCAATCCACATTTTGCAACTCCTGTCCGTCAGGTTCCCCGTTTTGCAAAACCGGGACTTCCGGGTGAAGAGTTTGATGTTGTTCTTGAACTCAAGCTTCTTGCCGATGTAGGTCTTGTAGGTTTCCCGAATGTCGGAAAAAGTACCCTTGTTTCCGTAGTTTCACAGGCAAAGCCTGAGATTGCGAACTACCACTTCACAACAATCACTCCCGTTCTCGGAGTTGTGTCAATGGGCGAGGGTTCATCATTTGTTATGGCTGATATTCCCGGTCTTATCGAGGGTGCATGGCAGGGTACAGGTCTTGGACATCAGTTCCTCCGCCATGTTGAGCGTTGCCGTATGCTCGTTCACATTGTCGATGTTTCGGGCAGTGAGGGCAGAGATCCGAAAGAGGATTTCATAACAATCAACAATGAGCTTGCAAAGTTCAATCCCGAGCTTGCAGAGCGTCCGATGGTTGTTGCAGGCAACAAGTGCGATATGGCAACCGATGAGCAAATTGCAGACTTCAAGAAGTTTGTCGAAGATCAAGGTTATGATTTCTTTCCGATTATGGCGGCAATCCGCTATGATGTTGATCCGCTTCTCAAAAAGATTCAGGAAATGCTTTCAAAACTTCCTCCAATCACTCACTACGAGGCTGAGCCTGCTCCGATTGTGACCGTTGATGATTTTGATGACCATTCTGTTATAATCAAGAATGTGAACGGAATCTATACCGTTGAGGCTGACTGGCTGCTGCAGGTCATGAAGGGCATTAACTTTGACGATTACGAAAGCCTTAACTATTTCCAAAAAGTTCTCATAAACGGCGGTGTAATTGACGCACTCCGAAAAAAAGGCTGTTCGGACGGCGACACGGTTTCAATTTATGAGCTTGAATTTGACTTTATGGATTAATATTGCGTGATACGGAGTTAATATGGAAAATACATCTGTTCATTCATTAGCCGATGAAATTTCTCCGCTTACACTTGCCTTTGTGGGTGACGGCGTCTATGACCTGCTTGTGCGTGAATACCTTGTTCGCAAGGCTAACCGCAGTGTCGGAGAACTCAATAAAATAAAGGTTTCGCTTGTAAACTGCAAAAGTCAGGCTGAATTTGCAAAAATTCTTATGCCGACTTTAACCGAAAAGGAGCTTGCTGTTTATAAGCGAGGCAGAAATGCCGCACCGAAATGTACTCCAAAAAACGGTTCTGTTGCCGATTATCACAGTGCAACGGGACTTGAAGCACTTTTCGGATACTTGCAGATTAATAAAGAATTTGACAGAATAAATCAGCTTTTTGAAATAATTATACATACTCGTTTCGGGGAGTGATTTTATGCAAACGAATTTAAAACCGAATTCCCGTCTTGCAAAGGCAGGAACACTATTTTTTGATTATCTTGTAATTTTCGCCGGAGCAGTTCTTTACGGCATATCGGTAGCAATGTTTACATCACCTAACAATGTTGCCCCGGGCGGACTTACGGGTGTTGCCACAATGCTAAACTATATGTTCTCGTTGCCGATAGGTATTATGATTTTTGTGATGAACATTCCGCTTTTCATCTGGGGATTTATCGAGAACGGAAAGGGTTTTCTTACAAGAACCCTTGTTGCAACGGCACTTGTTTCGGTTATGATTGATGTTCTTACACCGATTTTGCCTGCATACACGGGCGATACAATTCTTGCCGCAGGATTCGGCGGAGTGCTTAACGGTCTCGGACTCGGTCTTATCTTTTACCGAGGCGGTTCAACAGGCGGTACAGACATCATCGCACTGAATCTTCACAAGTATTTTCCGTTCATTTCAACGGGTACGATAATCCTTGTGTCCGATATTCTTGTGCTATTAATGGTGTTCTTTGTTTATCACAGCATTGAAAATGTACTCTATGCTTTGCTTGTAATTTTTATCAGCATAAAAGTAATTGATGCTGTAAGCTACGGTACTTCAAGAGGTAACGGCAAGCTTATGTTTGTAATTTCGGACAATTATGAAGAAGTAAGTGCCAATATTATGAAAAACCTAAAGAGAGGTGTAACATACCTCAACGGAGAGGGTGCATACAGCGGTAATGATAAGAAGGTTATTATGTGCGCAGTCCGTCCTCAAGAGGTTTACAAAATCACATCGGGAATCAAAAATGTTGATCCCAATGCCTTTATTATCGTAACGACCGCAGGCGCAATAAAGGGCAGAGGTTTTGTAAATATTGACAGCAACTGAAAATTATACAAAAATAACGGTGGCATTTTCGTGTCACCGTTTTCGTTTGTTTTATTTTCTTTTGCTTTTGGGAGTTCTTTTAAGTCTGTTGCTGTCCTTGAAAACCCATATTCTCTGCATTTTGTAATTGACCGTCCACAACAAAAGATCGACAATCGCCTTTGTGAGTGTAACGGGAATCGGTAAGAACCAAAGTGCCGATACAATAAGTGAGCTTGCACACATTATGCAGAAAAACAGAATGAAAAATCTGAGTGCCTGTTTTGCTCCGTTATCCGTATTGCCGAAGATGACTTTTCTGTTGATGAGAAAATTAATTCCGCCCGAAACAACTCGTGCCATAAGCGTTGCCAGCATAATGTTAAAGAACATATGTGACGGCAGAATATACGCAAATATCGTGAACAAAACAAGGTCGATTATCGTACAGCCGATTGATGCCGTTGCAAATCTCAACGGAGTTCTGTAGATAAGGTAGGTGTCCTTGATAAGCCGAAAATTGCTGCTGCAGTTTGAGCAATCAGCTATAATGTTCACAAAGTAAAACGGGACTCTCATGTCGGCACATTTTGTGAGAAAATTCATTTCAAAATCAAAACGACTGCCCTTTGTTTTCATCACCGTGTCATACAGAAATGCAGGAATACCTCGCAGTCCTGTTTGAGTGTCTTTGCAGCTTTTGCCCGTAATAACCTTGAAATATGCAGAGGACAGTCTGTTTCCAATTCGTATATTAATCGGCATTTTAGACTTTTTGTAATCTCTTTTGCCAAGAATCAGACTGCCGTTTCTAAGGTCAAGCATACGGCTGATTTTCATAACATCATTTGCAGTATGTTGTCCGTCAGCGTCACAGGTAATGTAGCCCGTGATATTATAAAGGTTATCGTGAGCGTATTTGATGCCTGCTTTAAGGCTTGCACCTTTGCCGTTGTTATTTTTTAGGTGAACAAGATGACAGCCAATACTTGTCAATTCGTTAAAATATTCCGATTTGGGATTAAGACCGTCATTGACAACAACAATATGCTCAGCTCCAAAATTCTGTAATTCATTGCAGAGGTTGATTGTATTTCTGTTTTCACAATAAATAGGAATAATTATCGCGTGACTCATGCAGCTGTTCCTTTCATTTTTATATTTTTAGTATACAACAATTTTTCTTTTGTGACAATATTCAATTTTTTTCTATTGTAAACATCGTAACGATTTTTTGCTCAAAAACATAGTTTGTGTCATTATTGGCGTTTTAATAAAAAAATATGGCAAAAATGCCAAAAACTATTTAAAAATCATATCATTTATGTTATACTGTATCTCAAGTAAGTTAAAAACAGAAAGACGGTGAAATATGTTTAAAAAAATATCAGCAGGAATTCTTTCGGCTCTTATGATTACTGCCGTTGCAGTATCGGGTACGGGCTGCTCACAAACTCAGCCGGCGTCAATTGACTACAAAACAGCCGACAAGGTGGCTGACGGTGCGATTCTTCAAGCATTTTGTTGGGATTTCAACACAATAAAGGAGTCAATGGGGGATATTGCCGCAGCAGGTTTTTCGGCTGTGCAGACATCTCCGATTAACGAGTGTCTTGAGGGCGAAGACGGCGGTATGGATCTTTACGGCAACGGAAAGTGGTACTATCACTATCAGCCGACTGATTTCAAAATCGGCAATTATCAGCTCGGTACTCGTGATGAATTTAAGGCAATGTGTGATGAGGCTCATAAGTATGGTATAAAGGTTATTGTCGATGTAATTGCAAACCACACTACTCCCGCAACCGATGAGGTAAGCGAAGATCTTATTGAGGCCGGCGGCGGAAGTCTTGAAACCCTTTATCACAAGGAGGGCAGAACGCCCCTTAATGATTTCGGCGACAGACTTGCCTGCACCACGCATGAGATGGGAGGACTTCCTGACATCAACACGGAAAGACCTTCGTTTCAAAAGTATTTCTTTAATTACATTAACGATTGTATTGCCTGCGGTGCCGACGGTTTCAGATATGACACGGCAAAGCATATCGGACTTTCCGATGATCCAAAAGAAGATGACGGCTTTAAAAATAACTTCTGGGAAAAAGCAACAAAAGAAGTTGATAACGCAGAAAATCTTTTTATCTACGGCGAAGTGCTTCAGGGCGACAATGACAGACTTGCCGACTATATAAAGGAAATCGGCAGAACCACATCAAGCACCTACGGCAGTAAAATTCGTTCGGGAATTGCAAGCGGCAATATCGACACGGCAGTTGTGTCTGATTATTGGATTGGCAATGCAGACCCGAATATCGTAACATGGGTTGAATCCCACGATAACTACATCAATGACTGCACATACAACAATATCGACAGCGAGCAGGTTGTCCTCGGCTGGGCAATAATCACGGCAAGAAAAGACGGAACACCGCTCTTCTTTGATCGTCCGTATAACAGTTCAATCGACAATTCATGGGGCATGAACCGAATCGGCACACAGGGTGACGATATGTACAAGGATAACCGTGTTTCCGCAGTGAATTTCTTCAGAACAGCAATGAAAGGTGAAGACGAAAATCTCGTTAATCCTAACCTTGACTCAACTGCTCTTATGATTGAAAGAGGCACAAAGGGAGCTGTAATTGTCAATACAAATGACGCTCTCAAGGTTGATTTTGAAACAAATCTTGCT
>OLEE01000192.1_pt1 | contig 18965 bp, 18 predicted proteins | sample 1602011 | NCBI WGS metagenome assembly OLEE01 (sample SAMN02675044, study PRJEB24791) | human gut metagenome, SKBSTL002 | isolation source: stool | host: Homo sapiens | place: USA | reverse complement strand
GTCAACGGCTGCGCATATGCGCCGTTCATCTTGACCGTTGACTGGCTCGGCTGGGTTTGCTATTTACCCGACAAACTTGAATTTATTTTAAGCTATCACGTTTTACCTTCTTAAGCCTTACTATCATTACCATAGGAATTTCTTTGTTGGTTTTAAAACATTCTTCATAAAATCCATCAATGACAAATCCAGCTCTAAAACAAAGGTTAAAAATATCTTGTATGGAACGATGATAATAAATCTGCTCTTTCGGTTGCCCTTCAATCGCTATATCATAGTAACTGTGCGGTGTCATATATTTTTCAGTCAACGTGACAAAACAAGGGTGTTGCGTTGCAAAGACAAAAATTCCGCTTTCCTGCAACAGTTCATAAACAGCCATAAGAAGTGGTTCAATATCCGTAATATCCATAATTGCCATATTAGAAACTGCTTTCGTAAAGGCTCGATTTCTTTTTAATTCTAATATACTTTTTCTATCGGTCGCATCCGCCACACAAAATTCAATTTGTTTTGCATATTGTGATTGCCGTCTTTTAGCCAATTCTATCATTTTTTTGCTGTAATCAAAAGCGACAACCGAAGCGCCTCTTTGTGCAAGATACGAAGAATAATTTCCATTGCCACACGCAATATCCAAAATGTAATCCGCAGGATTAGGAGATAGAAGTTCCGTTACTTTGGGACGCACTACCTCTCTGTGAAATTCATTAGATTCGTCACCCATTGCATTATCCCAAAATTGTGCGTTCTCCTCCCAGATTTTTTTACTTTCCTCTGTTCCCATGTTCTCTCCCACTCCCCAAATTTGCTTTTTTGCTTCCATTAAATCTTCCTTACTATATTCCATTGTTACCCTCCATAACTTCTGATTGTTGCCGTCTTGACGATTATGTATCTTTACATTACCTTCTGAAACATATGGCGCACCTTGTCCAGGCGGCTGTTTGGACGGCGGGGCTGGATGACCGGCTGACCGACAGCGGCCTGATATCCTTTCAGCTCTGTAAGGCATACGCTCCGCCCGTTGGTGTAAAAGGCCAGATCAGTACGGTATGCCTGTATACAGCGGGCGGGAATCTCGCCAGTAAAGACAACTTCATCCTTTTTTACCTGGGCCGTTTCGATGGTGGCACAGTATTTCGGTGCATCATGATAAGCCCTGGAAAGGTATTCCTGGGGCGCATAGAGGATGAAGGAGAGATAAGGTTCCAGCAGCTGCGTCCCCGATTCCTTCAATGCCTGTTCCAATACAATCGGGGCCAATGAGCGGAAGTCCGCCGGCGTGCTGACCGGACTGTAATAAAGCCCGTATTCAAAGCAAATCTTACAGTCCGTTACGTTCCAGCCGAACAAGCCCTGCTCCAGCCCGTAACGGATACCATCCCTGACAGCGTTTTGAAAACTCTGGTTCAAGTATCCCAGCGAAACCCGGCTCTCGTATTGTACACCGGAGCCAAGCGAGAGTGGTGTAACAGACAGTCCTATGGATGCCCAAAACGGGTTGGGCGGCACCTCGATATGGATGGTGTGGCTGGCTGCTTTGAGCGGCCGCTCCATATAAATGACGGAGGGTTCCTTTACCACTGTTTCAAGCTTGTATTTTTCCGACAGCAAAGCGGAAACAACCTCCAACTGCACCCGGCCCAAAAAAGAAAGAATGATCTCATGGGTGATGGAATCCACTTCGCAACGCAAAAGCGGGTCAGTATCCGCAAGTTGCGTAAGAGCGTCCAGCAGCCGTTCTCTTTGCGCTGCCGTTTTCGGCGCAATCGTCGTCCGCAGCATGGGGAGGGGGTCCTCGCGCCACCTTTTACGAGGGAGCCGGGTTTGGTCCCCTAATACATCGTTTAACCTCACGCTGTCGCTGGGAAGGATAACAATTTCACCCTGATAAGCGGTGTCTGTCCGAACAATTTCCCCTTTGGATGGAATACGCATCTCTGTGATTTTCAGCTTTTCTCTCCCGGCCAGGGCCACCGTATCCCGCAGGCGCAGCGTTCCGCTGTATAACCGTAGATAGACACGCCGCTGGCCGCAATCGGTGTACTCAACCTTGAAAACGCTGCCGCATAGGGCGGCGCCCCCCTGTTCCCCAATCGGTTGGAACAGCCCTGTCACCGCATCCATCAACGGTTGAATGCCAAGGCCATTTTTGGCGCTGCCATGATAGACTGGGAACAGGGAGGCGTCTTGAACCCGCTGCTGTTCCTCCCGCGCAAGTTTTTCCCGGCTGATTGGTTCTCCTGCGATATACTTTTCCAATAATTCATCGTTATTTTCGATGACCGCATCCCATGCTTCTATGTCGGTATTTTCCTCCAGGACTATTTCCGGGGACAGCGACACCGTCTGCTTGATGATAATATCGGCGGAGAGCTTATCCCGAACAGACTGAACCACGCTCTGCAAATCAACGCCAGCCTGGTCGATCTTGTTGATAAAGATAACGGTGGGAATGTTCATTTTCCGCAGGGCATGGAACAGAATACGGGTCTGGGCCTGCACGCCATCTTTAGCGGAGATCACCAAGATGGCCCCATCTAAAACAGCCAAAGAGCGGTACACCTCCGCCAAAAAATCCATGTGGCCGGGCGTATCCACAATGTTAACTTTACATCTGTGCCACTGGAAGGAAGTGACTGCCGCTTGAATGGTAATCCCACGCTGCCGCTCCAAAAACATGGTGTCCGTCCTCGTTGTCCCTTTTTCGACGCTCCCCGGTTCTGAAATGGCTCCGCTGGCATATAGCAGGCTCTCCGTCAAGGTCGTCTTTCCAGCGTCTACATGGGCAAGAATTCCAATATTGATTATTTTCATGTGATTGTCCTCCCTTTACAGCCCCAAAGGGCATAAAAATCCCCAGCAGTAAAATACTTTTACCACTGGGGATTATAAGTTGCGGACATACACATATACAGCATACACCTGTTTGTGATTGCTGTTTTTGGGGATATGTCAAAATTGATAAGGCAAAAGTATTCTTAAATTGGGTACAAAAAACTAAGCCCCTACAAAAGGAGCTATCATAATCCTTTGTTCCCACTATTTGATTATAGTTTTATTTAAGAATACCTTGCCGCATATTTTTTACTCCTTTTCTGGATTAAATCATTGTATCACATCAGTTTTAGGAAAGCAAGTACCTAAAAGAAATTTTTCTTCCCCTTATATGTAACAATCATACCGGCTTCCTAGCGTTCAGAATGTTTTCTGCTGTCTGCTGTGGTGTTTGGTTGGAATTGTCCAACCAAAAGCCGATCCGTGGTGTTGTCTGCATTTTACTAAATACAAATTCAATGTATACAGAAAGATATAAGGAGTGGGAGGGATTCCGCCGTAGTTGGCATTGTAGGAAAATCCAAAAGTTTAGATTTTCCCACAATGCTTATCTTTTGGTCTTTGGTTCGGAATAGTGTAGTGCTGGCGGTCTATCTCTTGTTTTCGGTTGCTTGCTTCCTTACCGTACATGAGCATTGGAGCCCGGGTTATCCGAGCCGTAGCCCTCCAGCAGATTAACCACGCCCCACACGCCAAGGCCAGCACCGAGAGCAATAACGAGGGTCTGTAAAGTGTCGATTGCAGATGAGAAAAATGCCATATAAGCCTCCATTTCTCCGGGATTTTCCCGGTAACAAAAAAGCCGCCCTTGCAGGCGGCAGGTTACAAACTTCGGGACACTTTGTCTCGAAGCGTTTATGCAAAGGCGTCTGGATCGTCGATGTCATCATAGTTGAGGATGTCCTCGTCCTCTTCCGTGAGTGCATCGTCCGGCACAGTCACCTCATACATCGTACACGCCTCGTTCAGACCGGGCCGCCTGCGGCGGTTAATGAGCCTGTCGAGATCAAAAGCGTTTTTCTGTTTATCGGCCTCCGCTGTATAACGGTAGTTCGGATGCCGTTTCAGATCGTACTTGGGAGAGAAGAACGGGGGCAGGCCCCGAAGCTGTAAAATACATTTGTCTCCCGGCATGGTTGCAAGTTCGGCTGGGGTCATCAGTTCCCGGCCCAGCCGCTGGGTATTTTGACTGTAGCTTTCCGACTGACCACGGGAGCGGCTGTCAGTCTGCATACTGATTGTGGCTTTTCCCAGCCAGTTCTCGGATATTTCCTTGATGGTGCTGGCTTCGCGGCCACCGAGGAACACCACGCTGTCCATGTTGCCGAGGATTGTCTCGGCGTGTTTATCGTAAATGGCCTTGCACTGTGCCAACTGCTGATACAGCAGGCAAAGACTCACCTCGCGGGAGCGGATAACCGCGACCAGCTTTTCGAGCTGGGGCACCTGTCCCGTGTTGGCTGCCTCATCCCACAACACCCGTACATGGTGCGGCAGGCGGCCACCGTGAACATTGTCCGCCCGTTCACACAGGAGGTTGAACATCTGCGAAAAAGCAAGCGCCACTAAAAAGTTGTAGGTCTGCGTGGTATCGGAAATAATGAAGAATACCGCCGTTTTCCGATCTCCGATACGGTCAAGCTCCAATTCGTCATAGGCCATGATCTCCCGAAGCTGGGGAATATCAAAAGGAGCCAGTCTTGCACCGCAGGAAATCAAGATGCTTTTTGCTGTCTTGCCGCTGGCCAATTTGTACTTTTTATACTGTTTGACCGCGAAGCAATCCGGCTTGCGCTTTTCGAGCCCGGCAAACATATAGTCCACCGCGTTCATAAAATCCTCGTCATCCTCCTTGACCTCCATGCCGGAAATCATATCCACAAGGGTATTCATGTTCCGATCCTCGGCAGGCCCCTCGAAAATGATGTAGGCAATCAGAGCACAGTACAAAAGCGTTTCCGATTTCGTCCAGAATGGATCGCCTTCCTTGCCCTCGCCCTTGGTGTTGGAAATCAGGGCATCCACGAATTTCAGAATATCGGCCTCGTTGCGGATATACGCCAGCGGGTTATAGTGCATGGATTTTGAAAAATCTATGCTGTTGAATACCTTGATTTTGTACCCGCGTTTTTGCAGGAAAGCCCCGACCTGCCCCAGCACACCGCCTTTGGGATCGACCACCACATAAGAGGAATGAGCCTGTAAAAGCTGGGGCGTAAGCCAGAAGCGGGTTTTGCCGGAGCCGGACGAGCCGATAATGCAGCAATTCAGGTTTCGGGCATTTGCGGGGATTTTCGGGCGGGTGTTCATCGTGAGAAACTCTGTCCTGGTCAAAATCACGTTGTTTTCAAACCTTGGATCAACAAACGGTTTGATGTCTTTTTCCGTTCCCCACCGGGCGCTGCCATATTCTGCATCCCGCCGAAACTTCTTAGCGTTCTTGCTTTTGAAATAGATCAGCAGCCGGAAACCAACGGCTCCTACAATGCCGACAAGCCAATCCAGCGGGACTAAACCGGGCGCAAAGTCAGCAAAGGCCGGGCCAATCGTCTGGCCCAGCCCGATGAGCTTATGTGCAAAATCGTTACCCGCCGCCAGCCGGTAGGCCGTTCCCAGCTTGAGGAACGCCCACAGGATGAACAGATAGGGAATGTTCGGAATGAGATATTTTCTGATCTTATCTGTCCTCATGGGCCACCTCCTTTGCACGTTCTTTTTGTTTCGGCTTTTCTTTGGAAAGCTGATCTGCCGCCTGTTTCAGTTGTTCCCGGATGGGAACACGGCTCGATTTTGCTTTGCTTAACACCTTCCGGGAATACTCAGAAAAGCAGGCGGTCATTGCGTCTGCCTGTCCAGCCTTGAAAAACAGCAGGTATTTGTCCGGCCCGGTTTTATAGAACGCATAGTCTACATTCCATTTCCGGGCCACGCGGTCAAAGGACTTGGCATCCCCGGATAGCTCAATGCTGTTTGTGGCTGTGCCGTGGGCCATGAGCTTTCGCACACTTTGTTTGCCATGCGGTACTTGCCGCCCACGGTATGCCTTGCGGATCTTCCGACCCACCATGCCCAGCACATACGCCAGTCCCCGCGCTGTCAGCTTGGTTGTTTTTACAGATATGGCTATCGTGCGCCGGGAAATATCTTCATCAATCAGTTACACCGCCTCCTTCCTTGGGACAATTTGTCTCGAAGTGCCATCACCGATCCCCACGGTCTTTTTTCTGCATTTGACGGTAGCCCTCCAAAGAAGAACCGTCTATGATTTCCTGATAAGCGGCCATTTGCTCCCGGATAGAGAGCTTCGGGAAAGAGAACACCTTATGCTCCTTGGGAATATCCTGCAAGCCGTGATACACTTCCACGAAATGATCGCTTTCTTTGACAACATAGCCGCCCGGGGCAAAATGGCCGTTTTCGTGGATGCAGGCATCCCGGCCATACGCCTCATAATCGAAATACGGTTTTACCTGATCCGGCACATCCAACATTTCCAGATCGTCCACATAAATACGCCCCAGCGTTTCCTCATCGGATACGCCGGGGTAAAAGCCGTAACAGTCCAGATTTTGTGTCAGATTGATGATGTCCCGCACCGAAGAACAGTGATCGCCGCTGTCGAGGACGGCCTCCAGTGTTTCCAGCTCCGATGAGGTAAGATCGGAAAGCAGGCAGGCCAGATGATTAAGCTCGTCCAGATTTTCATACTCGCTCAAATGGTCATAGAGCCCCAGCACATCCCCATCGAAAGAGGTAATAAAAATTTCCTGATAGCGGACGCCATCCACGCCGATCCGTTTCAAGAGAGCCTCCACCTCCTGGGCGGTTGTGGGAAATTTCAGTGTTTCACCCACAAGCTGGCCCTCGCTGTACTTCCCCGCGTTGGTAACGTAGGCTTCAAACAGGGTCGCCATCAGCGGCGGCCCTGTCCCTTGACGGTCAGGATGCCCTCAAGGGTTGTTGCCGTAATTCCCAGCCGCTGGGCCACGGCAATATCATTTTTCATGGCTTCGGTCATACTGTGCCCGCAGACAACCAGCACATGAGAACGGCGGAGCAGGTCACGGCTCATGTCGATGCCGCTTTTATGCTCCTCGGGAACAGCATCGTTGAGAAACAGGGGCAAGTACAAAGGCGGACAAATAGGAGAAAAGCCTGCCTCATACACGGTGCGGCAATACTGCGCCGCCAGTTCTGCGTTTTCGCTATCGCCGCCGAGCCATGCAGCGGTGATATAAGCAAGGGGTCGTTTCATCGTTCATACCTCCGATATTTTAATAAGAAAGTTCAACCCAAACCCCACGCCCTTTCCCAGTCTTGGGAAAGGGGGCGGCTCTGGAGGATATACCCCCGCCGCTTGCCGGGGAAATAGCACAGCCGGGGCAGACCGTCAAGGGCGAGCCGCCGAAAACGGCGGTGCGCTGCACCCTTGACGGCCCACTCCCGGCTGTACTAAAAAACAGGCGGCGACGGGGGATATATACCACCAGAGCTTCTGCGCGAGGGCGGGGCCCTCGGGACAAAGTGTCTCGAAGTTGTTACTTGTCAAGTTCCTGCTTTTTCGGGGCTTTTGCCAGCTCCGGCGGCTGTTTTTCTTTCCAGTCATCCAGCAGGGACATAATCTGTTCTTTCATTTTGGCGGGAGTTACCTCCTTGCCAAAATACTTTTCCAGTTCCGCAGTAGAAATAATCACGCCTCGATCCTCCTTTTTCTGTTCTGATAAGATGCCGTCAATGACATCGCCGTTGAGCTTGCCTTCCTTATCCAGCTCCCGGAGCCGTTTAGCTTGGGCCAGCGAGGGCGAAGCCTGCTCCCCGTCAATGGAAACAGCAATAAGCCTCTGATTTTTCGGTTTGATGTAGGAAAGCTCCACGGCAGGCATGAAGCCCATCTTTTTATCGTCTACCTTATCCAGAAGCTCCGACACAAGGGAGTTGAGCCGCAAGTAGCGCATGACCTTTTTATAGTTCATTTCATGCGCCTCGCCTACAATCTCAACCGAGCGTTTCCCGACATCGCCTTCCGCAACACCTTTCAGCCGCCCGCCCTGATGCTTGATGTCCTCAACCTCGAGTTCCAGCAGCGCGGCCAATTCGCTGGGGAGCATCCCGTCACGCTGCTTGTTGCTGTCCTTCATGGCCTGCACCGCTTCGTGGTCGGTCATTTCACGGACAATAAAGGGCATTTCCTCCAGCCCCGCCAGTTCACTGCCGTGGGTACGGCGATGGCCCGCTACAATTTCATAGCCGTTTCCGTCTTTCTCCGGGCGGGCAAGACCGGGAACCATTACACCGTTTACGCGGATAGAAGCAACGATTTCCTGCATCTTCGCATCGTCCCGTACCTTAAAGGGGTGCGGACGGAATGTGTGAAACGGATGAACCTCGGAAAGTTTCAGATAAACCAGCTTGCCTTCCTCAACCGGGCGGGGCGGTGTGGTCGGCTCGGGAGCCGTCTGTTCCGCAGTAGCAGTTTCCTTCGGTGCCGTATCCTGTGCGGGCTTAATGGGCTCCTTGGCATCCGGGGCCTTTCCATCGCTTCGGGACACTTTGTCTCGTTTGGACGGCTTGGGCTTGTCAGGGGCCGCCTTATCTGCCTTGGGTGGGCGGCCCTTGCGGGCCCCAGCCGATTTCTCCGCTTTCTGATTTTCAGTCGCAGCCTTTTCCGCTTTCGGCGGACGGCCACGGCGCGGCTTTTTCGGTTCCTCCGTATTGGCGGGCTGCGGTGTTTCTCCGGGGGCTGCCGCCTCCGGCGTTTTGGGGGTTTCCGCCTTTTCGACTTCGGCGCGGGCGTTCTGCCTCTTTTCCGCCATAAGTTCATTGATTTTGTCAAAGGACACAACCACATCGCCGGACTCAGGTATGGCAGGCCCGGTCTGTTCCTGCTGGGGCTCAGACGCTGCGGCCTGTTCGGGTGTGGTGATAGGCTCGGCGGCCTCCGGGGAAATATTCTCCGCAGGGCCAGTATTCAATTTTTCATCGGCCATTTACGATCCTCCTTTTCGTTAAAGTTGCACAAATTTGAACGCTAAAATTTTGTAGTTATTTTTGCGCCTCCTTTCCGTCTATCCACGCAAAAAAGCCGCCCGTTTTTCATGCCGGACGGCTTTTTGCGTAATGTGATAGATCAAATATTATTTTTTCTGGTTTGTAGGCTCCGAAAAGCCTTGTATTTACAGTGTTCCTAATAGGAAGTAATCATATTTTGAATCATTGAAACTGCCTAATTTAAATCCCATTTTTACCAAATCATTACCAAAATTCATTTCAAAATCATGAATATCCATAGAATTATTGATGAATTTTTCGTAGTATGGTTTTAGCACCTTAGCGGCATTTTTTCTTCCGTTTATGTATGAAACAGGATTTTGCGTCATATTTACTAAATCGGCAATGTTTTTGTTTATGTAAATATTCGGCTTATTAACTGCTTGACAGGTGCAGTATTTGCGATTTGACCTTGAAAGATTTTCTTTGCACAATCGTGGATAGAATGGAGTTTCCACACCTGAAGAATACCACTTCATATTTTCATAAACTCCGACAATCAGTCCGTGATTTACAGCAATAAGATAGTCGCAATTTTCTGCTCGTTTGGTGTCAATTATCCAATGACCTCTCGCACATTCCATAACTTGGCTGTCTGACATATCGTATTTATAAAGTGAATTTATTTTAACAATTAAAAGATTGCGGAAAATATCTTCTTTTGAAAGAATTTCGGCACCGTAAATTTTTTCAAAATCTTCAGCTGTAATAACAGGTGCTGTGTGGTGTCCCGAAACTACATTAGTCAGTGATTGAGAGTCAATGTAGTTCATTATATTTATCAAAGCCGATTCGGCAACGAATGCCTCTTTTTCCGAAAGACCATATGATATAATTAGTTTTTTGATTTTGTTACCCGATGAGAGTATTTCTTTTATACGATTCGACTTATTTGAGTTATCGAGTTTTTCTTCGTGTTGAAAAATACGGTTGTTAATTCCTTTGCCTATGTAAAATATTTTGTTATCTCTTGGATCTGCAAGGGCATAAACATAGTAACCCAATTTTTGTTTTACCTTATCGGAAAAGCCATTCATAAGAAACATACCTTTCAGCTTAATTTATTTAATGATACCATAAATGTTAAATACGGTAAAGCGTTGTTTTGTGTACTTGATTTATGCAAATACGGTCGAGAAAATTCGGTGTATTGTTTTACACCTGTCTTCCCGACCGCATTTTTTATTATTACCTATTTTTAAAAATCATTCTTCCATTTGCTTGCCGAGGAATGCGGCGGCGGTTTGTGCAAGCTTGATTTCGGCATTTGTCGGGATTTTGGTCTGTTCGCCTGTGAGCATAACTACCGCACCCGAAACATCTCCGGCGGCAATAATCGGATAGATTACCGATGCATAATGTTCAATGCCCTCAATCGGCTGAATATCGCCGAGCGTCTGCTGTGTTGCCGAATAGGTTTTGCGATTTTCCATATATCCCTCAAGTACGGTTGTTACCCTGCGCTCAAGAAATTCACGCTTTGAAACTCCTGCGGCGGCGATTACATGGTCACGGTCTGTTATGATTGTCGGCATTGAGCTGATTTTGGCAAGCACATCTGCGTATTGTGACGCAAACTCGGCAAGCTCTCCGACAGGCGAATATTTTTTGAAAATAACCTCGCCGTCCGTTGCGGTATAAATTTCGAGCGGATCTCCCTCACGAATACGAAGCGTCCGCCTGATTTCTTTCGGTATAACCACTCTTCCGAGATCGTCGATTCTTCTGACGATTCCTGTTGCTTTCATATTTAAAACTCCCTTCGGACAGTTCTGTCCCTTGTCTGATACATATTCAGCAAATTATTTGCAGTAATATTGTTTGATTCATACAGTTTTTTATACCGAAATTTTCTTTGGTGACATATTTTTACAGCATATAAAAAATATAACTTTATCACGATTTAGTTAATCGTAACCACCTAAATTGCAAAATAATCTTGACTTAGCAAAAACAGTGGTTTATAATTTAGTTAATCGTAAACAACTAAATCGTAGATGAGTAATTTGCAAACGGTCAGAGGTGAGAATTTTGTTTATAGGCAGAAAGAATGAGCTTTTACAGCTTAACAGATTGTATAACAGCGGAAAATTTGAATTTGCCGTCATATACGGTCGCCGCCGTGTAGGAAAAACGGCTATCATAAACGAGTTTGTCAAGGATAAAAACGCAATTTGTTTCACAGGAGTTGAAACAAATGCAAAGCAAAATCTTGAAAATTTGAGCGAGTGTATTCTTGAATTTTCAACAGGGATGAAAACGGATACTGCTTTTTCAAACTTTCAGTCGGCACTTGAATATGTTTTTAAATTGTCAGAGAACAAAAGAATCGTCCTTTGCCTTGACGAATATCCGTATGTAGCAAGAGCGTCAAGAAGTCTTGCGTCAACATTGCAAATGTTGATTGACAAATATAAAGACAGTTCAAAGTTGTTTCTTATTCTCTGCGGTTCATCAATGTCATATATTGAGGACCATGTGCTTGCATACAAAGCACCCTTGTATGGCAGAAGAACGGCTCAGTTTAAGATTTTGCCGTTTGAATTTTGCGAGGCTTGTGAGTATTTTAACGGAATGTCACCTGAAGATAAGGCGCTTGCCTACGGGCTTGTGGGGGGTACACCGCAATATCTTTTGCAGATTAACAACAAAATTTCAATAGAGGATAATATAAAAAATATTTTTCTGAATCCTGTATCGGCTCTGTATGAAGAGCCTAACAATCTTTTGAAACAAGAGGTAAGAGAGCCGGCTATTTATAATGCCGTGATTACGGCAATTGCTACGGGTGCGTCAAAAATATCGGAGATTTCAACAAAGGTTGGAGAAACCTCAAGCACTTGTGTTGCTTATGTCAAAAATCTTGTTGCTCTCGGAATTGTGAGAAAAGAAGTGCCGTACGGTGAAAAATCCACAAAGAAAACAATTTATTCTATTGAGGATAATATGTTCAGATTTTGGTATCGTTTTGTGCCGGAAAATTCTTCGATAATTTCAAGAGGTGCGGTTGAACTTGCGTACAGTCGAATTGCACCGTATTTGTCGGATTATATGGGTGCTGTGTTTGAAGAAATCTGCAAGCAGTATTTGTGGAAAAGGTTGCTGAACGGTGATTCCGAAATTGATTTTACGGATATCGGCAGATGGTGGGGAACAAATCCAAAAACAAGACAACAGGAGGAAATTGATATAATCGGCTCGGCAAATAAAAATACGGCTCTTTTTGGTGAATGTAAGTGGCGTAATGAAAGTGTTGACCTCGGTGTTCTTGAAACACTTGTTGAACGCAGTAAGCTTTTTAATTTCGACAAAAAGCATTTTTATATTTTTTCAAAGTCCGGTTTTACAAAGGGTTGCATTAATAAGGCAAATGAACTCGGAAATGTCAGCCTGATTGCTTATGATGATATTTTAAAATATAATTCACATTGATGTAAGATAAAGGAGTTACTAAAATGGCTGAAATAAAATTATTTGGTATAAAAAACAAGGTTGAGGAATTACCGTCAAAACAAGTAACATTAGAAAAAGAACTACAAAATTTACTTGAAAAAAATATGAATACATTTTTTGGAGTAACCTTTTTAAAATCAGAATATAAAATAACAAACGGTCGTATGGACAGTATAGGAATTGATGAAAATAATTGTCCTGTAATATTTGAATATAAGCGTAGCGTAAATGAAAATGTTATAAATCAAGGCTTGTTTTATCTTGATTGGTTACTTGACCATAAAGCTGATTTTAAACTGCTTGTTATGGATATACTTGGTCAGGAAAAGGCTGATGAAATAGATTGGAGTATGCCATGTGTTATTTGTATTGCTAATGATTTTACAAAATTTGACGAACATGCAGTAAATCAAATGCAAAGAAACATAAGACTTGTAAGATATCGTAAGTTTGGCGATGATTTAATAGCATTGGAACATATAAATACTCCTCAGGTTTCTGCTATAGATGACGATGTGCCTTCTGCAACAGTTAAGAAAAATCACGGAAAATATAAAGGGTTTAAAGCGTATTTTGAAAATGCTGGTGAAAAGAATAAAAACTTGTACTATTCTTTTAAAGAATATGTTATGTCACTTGGTGATGATATTTCAGAAAATCAGCTGAAGTATTATGTCGCTTTTAAAAAATCTAAAAATGTAGCTTGTGTTGAAGTTTATCAATTAGGCTTAATAGTACATCTAAAATTAAATCCTGATAGTGTTGAACTTATACCTAACTTTATAGAAGATGATAGTAAAAAAGGTCATTGGGGAACAGGTGACTTAAAAGTTATTATTAGAAATACTGATGATTTTGAAAAAATACAGCCGTTAATTGATCGTGCTTATAACGAAAATTAAATGTAAAAATCCCCGTCGGAGAAATCTGACGGGGATTTGACTTTGTTGTAAGCAATTACGCTTTTTTGGATTTTGAGGTGATTTTATCTGCGATTTTGGTAACTATGACGCAGAGGATGATTGTGAAAACCATATCGGGCAGAGTGTTGCCGACGACAATGTCAACATTCATCAGGAAACGATATGCCGCAAAGCCTGCAAGCCATACTATGATGTTGCAGATGTCAACGGCTTTGTTTGCTCTGTCTTTTTTGAGAATGAAAAAGTCTGCAATCTGAATGGCACTCATCGGAGCAAATACCGAACCGATGAGATAGAGAAAATCGGTGATGTCATCCATAGGATAAACAATTGCGGCGATTACACCTACTATTGTTACTGCAACGGCAACATATTTTCCTTTGAGTTTTGAGAATATCGACTCACTCGAAATTCCTGCCGAGTAAGCATCAAGGAAGGTTGTTGTAACTGTTGAAAGAATTACAATTACAAGACCTGCAATGCTGAGTCCTGATTTAAGCATGATTTTTGCAATATCGCTTTCGCCTGTAAGGATAGATGCACTCATACCGATTATGTACATCCAACAGCTTACCGCACCGTAAACAAGTGTGCTTGCGAGAGTTGCCTTGAACGGTTTTTCCGCCTCTCTTGTGTAGTCGCTGATGAGCGGTAACCATGAAAGCGGCATTGCTACCGAAAGCTCAACTGCCGCACCGAATGACATTGAGTCATCGCCTGCCGCACCCATACCGTTGCCGTTTCCGAAAATAAAGAAACACATCACGATTGTGAGAATAAACAGTGCCGCCATTGCGATTGTGTTGAGTTTGCCGAGGTTTGAAATGCCGACAAGAATCCAAAGTACAATTAATGCACCGATTACAATACAGGCAATCCACCTGCCTGTGTCGCCCATATTCAGAATACTGTTTACCGAAAGCGAACCGTCATAAATCATAATGGCTGTCCAGCCGACAAGCTGAATAACATTGAGGACAGAGAAAAGAAGTCCGCCCTTGTTGCCAAAGCTCATTTTTACGGTTTCCATTGAGCTTTTACGGCACTTACCGCCGATAAGTCCCGCACAAAAGAGCATTGCACATCCGATTATGTGACCAATGATTACGGCTAAAATGCCCTTTTCAAAACCTAACGGAGCAAAGTATGTACCTGTGAGAATTTCGGCGATTGAAACGCCTGCTCCGAACCATATCAAACTGTTTTCAAATACACTTGTCTGCTTTTTCATTGCTCTGCCTCCGAATTTTCTTTTGTAAATTTACTTTGAATGTCAAAAGCGTGGTTCATGGGACCGCTGCCTTTGCCGAGGTCAAGCATTGCCGCAAGTGCGCCTGAAATATAATCCTTTGCACGCTTTACGGAAGCGTCAAGGTCAAAGCCTTTTGCAAGATTAGCGGCTATCGCACTTGAAAGTGTACAGCCTGTTCCGTGTGTGTTGGGATTGTTGATTCTTTTGCCGTTGTACCATGTGTAGGTGCCGTCTTTAAAGAGCAAATCGTTTGCATCGTTAATCTGATGTCCGCCCTTGCAGAGAACCGCACAACCGTACTTTTCGCTGATTATTTCAGCGGCTTTTATCATTTCTTCCTCATTTGAAATTTTAATTTCAGAGAGAACTTCCGCCTCCGGAATATTCGGTGTAAGAACTGTTGCAAGCGGAAAGAGATGCTCTTTGAGAGTGCTTACCGCCTCGTCGCTGATAAGCTTTGCTCCGCTTGTTGCCACCATAACCGGATCGACAACAATATTTTTTGCATCGTACTTTTTCAGCTTGTCCGAAATTGTTTTTATAAGGCTTGATGAAGAAACCATTCCGATTTTTACGGCATCGGGATAAATATCCGTAAAGATACTTTCAAGCTGTTCACCCAGAAATTCGGGTGTAGATTCCATAATTGCCGTAACGCCGGTTGTGTTCTGTGCGGTAAGTGCGGTGATTGCGCTCATGGCATAAACACCGTTTGTTATCATAGTTTTGATATCCGCTTGAATACCGGCGCCTCCGCTGCAGTCACTGCCAGCGATTGTTAATGCTGTTTTCATTTTAATCTCCTCTTTGCATTAATTTTTTACAGCGACAAAAGGTGGTGCCCCCAATCTGCCGCTTTTTCAAAGCTGTCTGCATAGTAATCGCAAACGGCTTTTATTCTGTTTTTGTCATTCCTGCTCGATTCGTCATACACTCCCACCGTTTTGAAACCTGCCTTGTGAGCAGTTTCTGCGGCAAAAACAGCGTCCTCGAATACAAGCGTTTCACTCGGAGCTGTTCCGAGTTTATCTGCACAGGCAAGGTAAATATCGGGGCTTGTTTTGCCTTTTCCGATTTGTGAACAGGTCACAATGTCCGTAAAATATTTTAGAATACCGAGCCTTTCAAATGCCTTTTTAATATGCGTTTTGTCGCTTGATGTTGCAATAATCATTTTGATATTGTTCGATTCCAAAAACTGCAAAATTTCTTTTGTACCGTTTTTTAAACCGACCTCATAAAAGTAAAAATCTTCAATGATTTTCAGCACACCCGAAACTATTTCATCAGTTGAAAAGGAAAGAGCATACTGCTTTTTCATATACTCCGCACCCTCCGTCAGACTCATATCACAAAGCTTTTCGGAAAGTCCGTTTTCGGCTGTTTTGCCGACAGACGAGAGGTAACGCTCTCCTGCGTTATCCCATATCTTCATTGAATCGAGAAGTGTGCCGTCAACATCAAATATTGCAGATTTAATCATTCGCAACCGTCTTTTCCGTAAGTGCTTTAAGCTCTGCTGTTGCCTTTGTAATATCGGGCTGAGCGAAAATAGCACTGATAACGGCAATGCCTACGATACCTCTGCCCTTGAGTTCCGTAACATTTTTAGAGCTGATTCCGCCGATTGCGATTACAGGAATGTCAACAGCCTCACAGATTTTCTGAAGTTCATCGTGTGAAACATCGTCTGCATCGTCCTTTGAGCCTGTTTTGAAAACTGCTCCGACTCCGAGATAATCTGCTCCGTGCTTCTGAGCAAGAAGAGCCTGTTCAACAGTCTGAGCCGAAACACCGATGATTTTGTCGTCACCGAGAATCTTGCGGACATTGCCTGCCTCCATATCACTCTGACCGACATGAACACCGTCAGCGTCAATTTTTTTTGCAATTTCTACATTGTCATTGATTACGAAGGGAACATTGTACTTTTTGCAGAGTTTCTGAATTTCAAGAGCCTCTTCAAGAAAATGCTTTTGGTCAAGATTTTTTTCTCTTAGCTGAATGAATGTTGCACCGCCTTTAATAGCCTTTTCAACCTGACTGCAAAGTGTTTCACCGTTAAGCCATGCTCTGTCGGTTACGGCATAGAGCAACAAATCTTTTTTATCGCAATTCATACTTTGCTCCTTTTTCAAGTGTTTCGGCATCCATATTATAGATAGCGTCAATAATTCGGTTGCGGTATGTTGAGTTGCCGTCTGTTTCTGCCATATTTGCAAAAGCGATTTCGCCTGCAAGTCCCATTGTACAAACTGCTGCGGCAGTTGCCTCAAGAACATTGTCGGGGTTTGCAACGATAAATGCAGTTGTCATACCCGAAAGCTGACAGCCTGTTCCTGTGATTTTGCTCATCTCGGGACGACCGTTGCGGATTACATAGCACTTTTCGCCGTCACTTACAAGGTCAATAGCGCCTGTGATTGCAATTACGCATCCCGACTTTTTGGCATAATCCTTTACAAATGCAACTGCGTTATCGAGATTTTCTTCTGTTACCGCATCCGATACATCGGCATCAACACCCTTTGTTGTGCCGCTTCCGAGTGCAAGAGTTTTGATTTCCGAGATGTTACCTCTGATAACATCAAATTTGATTTCTTTTGCAAGCTTAACCGCTGTGTCTGTGCGGAGCTTGCTTGCGCCTGCGCCGACAGGATCAAGCAGAATCTTGTGAGAAAGTTCATTAGCTTTTTTGCCCGCAATGAACATACCCTCAATTGAGTTTTTGTTAAGTGTACCGATGTTGATGTTAAGGCCGCCGCAAATGCTTGTGATGTCGGCAACATCATCGGGTTCGTCTGACATTATCGGACTTCCTCCGCAAGCGAGAAGTACATTTGCAACATCGTTTACTGTTACATAGTTTGTGATGTTGTGTACAAGCGGTACATTTTTTCTTACATTTTCAAGACAATTTCCAATCATAGCGGATTCTCCTTTATAAAAATAAAACGGACACACCAACAAAAGGTGTGTCCGTAAAGGCTCGCTGTTTCCCTCCGTTGGCATTATCCAAATCAGGTCATAGGTCGAGGCATTCAGCCTCCTCTCAGCCGACTAACTTGTCAGCTCCCTTACTTATAATATACAATTTGTGTCGTAATTTGTCAATGAAAACTTGACAAATAGTCACCGAGAACGATTATACGAATCTATCCTCAGTAAAATCTTCTGTATTCAGTATATCTTTTATGTAAAAAAACACTGATTTTTAAATATCAGTTGACTTGAAGAAGAAAAAACAGTACAATAAAAATAAACAGATAATATGGTTGAATTTGCTGTTGTAAAGGGGTTTTCCTCGAAATTATTTTTTGTTGAACAGGAGAAGAAGTATGTTTTGTAAAAATTGCGGAAGACAGTTATTGCCTAATGAAAAGTTTTGTGCCGATTGCGGAGCGCCTGTACCCGTACAGGAATCAGCTGTACAGAACGAACAGCCGATTGCAGAAAATCAGTCGGTTGAACAGACTGCCGATATTAATGTTCGGAATGAGCAAACACAGCCTGTTGAAAATCATCAGACTGACGCATATAATCAGATGCCTGCAAATGATTATTCCGCACCGCAGTATCAGACAGTTAATGCACAGGGCGGATATTCTTATGATTATAACAATCAGGGCGTTCAGCCACAGTATGCACAGCCGATTCCAAAGAAAAAGTCAAAGACACCGTTTATAATTACAGCGTGCGGCATTGCGGTTGCACTCGTTGTTGCAATTGCGGCATTCTTTATATTTAACGGACTTAACAAAGCCACTCCTCAGGGACAGATTCAGGGTACATGGATTGCCGAGGAGAACGGAGTAAGCCTACAACTTGAGTTCAAGCCTGACGGAACAATCGGTATCCCGAATGCAAAAGAACTCGGTGAACTTATTTCAAATTATGTTGGCAGCTCGGAATACAGCGACATTATTAACTATGATGAGATTTTTAATTTGATTGATATGAAGTACAGCATTGATGATGAAAAAACTCTTTCAATCAGCCTTGAGGTTTCTTTTGTAAATCAAAGTCAGTCGCAGTCACTCAAATGGTCTGACGATCCCGCAAACGGCGGTTCGGATACATGGGGAATCGACGGCGATACTCTCTACATAGCCGGCACAAAGCTGACAAGAGTCAATAACTGATATTGTCTTAAAAAATTCGTAAAAAACAAGGTCACGGTTCAAAATCGTGACCTTTTGTTGTGTGGAATATACATACTCTGCCAAAGGGATTCCGTCGTTGTCCGATTAACGATACTGTATGACAATCACTTTGTGTTTTAAGATAATTCGATTTATCACAAAATATGTGCGCTTACTTGCGGGCGGATAATATTCGCACCTACAGATTTGTACAAAAAGAAAAGACAGCACAATTTCTGTACTGTCTTAGTTGGAGCGGATGACGGGGCTCGAACCCGCTACCTCCACCTTGGCAAGGTGGCGCTC
>OLEE01000187.1_pt1 | contig 19185 bp, 10 predicted proteins | sample 1602011 | NCBI WGS metagenome assembly OLEE01 (sample SAMN02675044, study PRJEB24791) | human gut metagenome, SKBSTL002 | isolation source: stool | host: Homo sapiens | place: USA | reverse complement strand
TCGAATGATATCTCTTTTATATAGGCTACTTGGTCTCCAATGTTTCTTATCCGTTTGTGTAATAGACTACTGCATAAACAACATTTAATACAGCATAGGAGGTTTCCCTTTGTTATCCACAACTTTTCTGACATAACCTTCCCACTTTTGAATTATTTGTATCCATTCTTTAGATTTAAAATAATCATCTAAATTGCAATTCAAATCAAATTCTGGCATATACACCCCAAGAACACCCTTTTCTAATATTCCTTCTGCAATAACCCCTTTCTCTCTCAGTATTAAAACAGGCAATCCCAATTGGAAAGCCATAGCCGGTTCAATTTGACAATATGGACTAGTTAACCATTTATTGGATAAATCATACTCCTCCTCGCCAATATCACTAATCGGTTTTCCTGTTCCTTGTTTAATTAAACTTCTTCTAAACGCTATTGTTACTAATCCATTTGATTCTAACATCAACCTTCTTATTGCTGTTAATGGCGCATCCATATCATAATCTGTCACCCCTAACGTTCTTGGTTGTAATTCTCTTTCTTCAAAATAATGAATTATTCTTTCAATAAATTCTTCTTGCCTTTTTTTAAATGGTCTTGGATAACTCAAAAAGATAGAACTACTCATTAAATCTCCTCCATAATTTCAAAATATCTTAATGCATCCTTTATCGCTTCCACTTTCTCCGCTGTCGGATGCTTCCTCGGCTGTTTCAATTCTTCTACCGCATTAGGAGCATCATACATTGGCAAGCCTAAATCTCTCTTTACCTCTGCGATATATGCGGTATGTACCTTGAAGCTGTATTTTGCTTCTATGTACTCCTTTATCATTTTGTAGGTCACTCGTTCTTTGGGCTTATAGCTTTCCGCTCTTTTAGCAATATTATCAAGTGGAACTTTTCCCTCACCCTCGCCAAACTCAACTTTTACGTTGATATGTCCGTCTGGCTTTTTGTGGGAAAGCAGTACAACAGTCTCAATGTGTGCGGTGTGGGGGAACATATCTACGGGTTGGATTTTTTGGGCTTTGTAGGGGCTGTTTTGGGTTAGGTAGGCTAAATCTCTTGCTAATGTTTCGGGGTTGCAGGAAACATAGACAACCTTTTTCGGAGACATTTTGATTAGTGAGTCGAGAAATTTTCGGTCACTTCCGGCTCTTGGCGGATCCATGAACACAACATCGGGCTTTTCGTCCTCGTCTGCAGCTTCTCTCATGAACTCGCCCGCATCGGCTTTGTAGAAACGGATATTTTTCAGATTATTTGCTCTTGCATTTACGATTGCATCCCTCACGGCATCGCCGTTAAGTTCTGCACCGATAACATTGCCTGCGCCGTTTTTGGCGGCAATTATGCCGATTGTGCCGATTCCGCAGTAGGTGTCAAGCACGGTTTCGTTGCCTTTGAGATTTGCAAATTCAATTGCTTTGCCGTACAAAACTTCGGTTTGAATGGGGTTAATTTGGTAAAAGCTTTTCGGCGAAATTCTGAACCTGCAACCGCAGAGAATATCCTCAATATAACCCTTGCCGTACAGCACTTTCTGATTGTCACCGAGTACAAGGTTGGTGCGGTAGGGGTTTATATTTTGCACAATGGTTGTGATTTCGGGAAACTGTTTCAGAATCGCTTTTACAAAATTGTTTTTTGATGGAAAAACAGGTGTACCTGTCACAAGCACAAGCATAATCTGATTTGTCGCAAAGCCTCTTTTTACAAGAATGTGACGGAGAAAACCTTTGCCTGTGTCCTCGTTATAGGTTGTCATTCTGAAAGAGGGGAGGAGCTTGCGTACTGCAACGATGATTTTGTCGGCAATAACATCCTCTGTCTGACAGCTGTCAATTCCGACAACATGATGACTGCCCGACTGATACACACCCGAAATGATTTTGCCCTTTTTGTCCGTATAAAAAGCCGCCTGAACCTTGTTGCGGTAGTGGTAGGGAGTTTTCATTCCGATAATTTTTTCAACGGTGCAAAAGCGTTTGAGAAGTTTTTCTACTTTCTTCTGCTTAAATTCAAGCTGTTCGGGATATGACAGATTTTGCAGCTGACAACCGCCGCATTTTTTGTAAACGGGACAGCTTTGTTTATTGGTTTCAGGTCTGTTACTCATAATATTTCCTCACATTTTATTGCATTGTATATATCCTTTATTTTATCATCAATCATATTGATATGCAACAGAAACAAACCCTAAATGACAAAGAAAAACGCAGGAGGGAAATCCGCTCCTGCGCTTTCTGATTATTAACCGGTATATCGAAAAATTGAGGATTATCAGGTTATTTGTAATCAATTAAAGATTTGTGTATCCCATAAGGCTTTCGTCAACCTCTTTGGCAACATCTCTGCCCTCACGAATCGCCCAGACAACAAGTGACTGTCCTCTGTGCATATCGCCTGTAACAAATACATTTTCAACATTTGTCTTGTGTGAGCCTTCTGCCGTTGCAACATTGGTTCTTGCGTTTGTTTCAACACCGAATGCCTTGGTTACATAGTTTTCACTGCCGAGGAATCCTGCCGCAATGAGTACGAGTTCAACATCAACCTTGTATTCTGAGCCTTCAACCTCTTTCATCATAAGTCTGCCTGTTTTAGCATCCTTTTCGGGTTTGAGCTTAACAAGCTCCGCACCTACAAGATTACCGTTCTTGTCAGCAATGAACTGCTTAACGGTTGTCTGATAAACTCGTGGATCGTGACCGTAAACTTCAATAGCCTCTTCCTGACCGTAGTCTGTTTTGCAGACTCTCGGCCATTGCGGCCATGGGTTATCGGCACTTCTTGTGTCGGGAAGTTTAGGCATCATTTCAAGCTGGAGAACGGATTTTGCACCGTGTCTGATGCTTGTGCCGACGCAGTCGTTACCTGTGTCGCCACCGCCGATTACCATTACATTCTTGCCTTTTGCGCTGATGAATGTACCCTCTCTGAGGTTGCAGTCAAGAAGTGACTTTGTTGTTGATTTGAGGAAGTCAACGGCAAAGTGAATGCCGTTAGCCTCTCTGCCGGGAACTTTGATATCTCTCGGATTTGATGCACCGCAAGCAAGGATTACACGGTCAAAGTCCTTGAGAATTTCGCTTGCCTTGATGTCTTTGCCGACATTTGAGCAGGTTTCAAAGTTTACGCCTTCTTCTTCCATAATGTTAATCTTGCGTTCGATAACATCTTTTTCAAGCTTCATATTCGGAATGCCGTACATAAGCAGACCGCCTACTCTGTCATTGCGTTCAAATACCGTTACAGAATGACCGCGCTGATTGAGCTGGTCGGCAGCGGCAAGTCCAGAGGGACCCGAACCGATGATTGCAATTTTCTTGCCTGTTCTTACCTTTGGGATTCTTGCGTCTGCAAGACCTTCTTCATAGGCATTTTCAATGATTCCGTATTCGTTGGCTCTTACGCTGACAGCGTCACCGTTTGCACCGCAGGTGCATGCCTTTTCACAGAGAGCGGGACATACACGTGATGTGAATTCGGGGAAGTTGTTTGTAACTTTAAGACGGTTGTAAGCCTGTTCCCAGTTGCCCTTGTAGATGAGGTCATTCCATTCGGGAATGAGGTTGTTAAGCGGACAGCCTGAGAACGCAGAACCAATCTGCATTCCTGCCTGACAGAAAGGCACGCCGCAGTCCATGCATCTTGCACCCTGTTTTTGCTGATCCTCTTTGCTGAGGGGATCGTGAAATTCGTCAAAATTTTTGATTCTTTCTTTTACGGAGTATGCCGGGGCATCCTCACGCTTATATTCCATAAATCCTGTTGGCTTTCCCATAAATATCCCCTCCTTATTTATTATTCACAATTTCGTAGAAAGCTTCAATCTGTGCCTGCTCGTTTGTAAGACCTTTTTCTTCATAAGCGGCAATTGCAGCCATCATTCTCTTGTAGTCGTGCGGAATAATCTTCTTGAATTTCGGAAGATACTCGTCAAAGTTATCAAGGATTTTCTTGCCTCTCTGTGAACCTGTTGCTGCAACATGTTCTTCTATAAGCGTTTTGAGTTCGATTATATCGTACTTTTCTGTTACCTCAGAGAAGAGAACCATTTCCTTGTTAAGCTTTGTGTAAAGATCTCTTTCTTCATCAAGAACATAGGCAACACCGCCGGACATACCTGCGGCAAAGTTTTTGCCTGTTTTGCCGATAACAACAACCCGACCGCCTGTCATATATTCGCAGCCGTGGTCGCCGACACCCTCAACAACTGCCGTTGCACCTGAGTTTCTTACGCAGAAACGCTCGCCTGCAACACCGTTGATAAATGCCTTGCCGCTTGTTGCACCGTAAAGTGCAACATTACCGATGATGATGTTGTTACCTGCGTCAAATGTTGAGTTCTTCGGAGGATAAACTACCAGCTTACCGCCTGAAAGTCCCTTGCCGAAGTAGTCGTTTGAGTCGCCCACAAGTTCAAGTGTGAGTCCCTTTGGAATGAATGCGCCAAAGCTCTGACCGCCCGAACCGTTGCAGACTACTGTAAATGTATCGTCATCAAGGTTGTTGTAATGCTTTCTTGTAACCTCAGAACCAAAGATTGTACCGAATGAACGGTCAGTGTTCTTAACATTAACTTCAACCTTTTTCTTAGTGCCTTTTGCAAGAACCTTTGCAAATTCTTTGCAGAGGATTCTCTCGTCAAGTGTCGATTCAAGCTTGAAATCATAAAGGCTCTTTTTGTTGTATTCAACCTTTTCCGAAACAAAGTTTGTATCAAGAATGTTAGAAAGGTCAACCTCGGCAGCCTGTCCTGTGATGCCTTCTTTTCTCTTGATGAGGTCAATTCTTCCGACAAGCTCATCAACGGTTTTTACACCGAGCTTTGACATATATTCACGAAGTTCGCTTGCTACAAACTTCATAAAGTTTATTACATATTCGGGCTTGCCACAGAATCTTTTTCTGAGCTCGGGGTTCTGTGTGGCAACACCGAACGGGCAGGTATCAAGGTTACATACTCTCATCATTGCACAACCGAGAGTTACAAGCGGAGCAGTTGCAAAACCAAATTCCTCTGCACCGAGCATTGCTGCAATTGCAACATCACGGCCGTTCATAAGCTTACCGTCGGTTTCAATAACAACCTTGTTACGAAGGTCGTTCATAATGAGTGTCTGATGAGCCTCGGCAAGACCGAGTTCCCACGGCAGACCTGCATTGTAGATTGAGTTTCTCGGAGCAGCGCCTGTACCGCCGTCATAACCTGAAATAAGGATTACGCCTGCACCTGCTTTTGCAACGCCTGCGGCAACCGTACCTACACCGCATTCCGAAACGAGCTTAACAGAGATTCTTGCATCTTTGTTAGAATTTTTGAGGTCGTAGATAAGCTGTGCAAGGTCTTCGATTGAGTAAATGTCGTGGTGCGGTGGGGGAGAGATGAGCGATACACCCGGTGTTGAATGACGGGTTTTTGCAATCCAGGGATAAACCTTTTTGCCCGGAAGATGTCCGCCTTCGCCCGGCTTTGCACCCTGAGCCATTTTAATCTGAATTTCGTTTGCAGATGTGAGGTATCTTGATGTAACACCGAAACGACCTGACGCAACCTGCTTGATTGCAGAACATCTGTCAACCTTCTGTCCTTTTGTGAGAAGTCTTTCAAGGCTTTCGCCGCCCTCACCGGAGTTTGACTTGCCGTGAAGCTGATTCATTGCAATCGCAAGTGTTTCGTGAGCCTCCTGTGAGATTGAACCGTAGGACATAGCGCCTGTCTTGAAACGCTTTACGATTGAATCAACGCTTTCAACCTCATCAAGCGGAACAGGAGTTTCCGCAAAGTTGAAGTCGAAAAGGCCTCTGATGTTTACAGGATCCATTTCTTCGGAAATCATATGAGAATACTTTTTGTAAAGCTCATAATCGCCTGTTCTTGTTGCCTGCTGGAGCATATATATAGTCTGCGGATTGTAGAGGTGTTCCTCTTTGCCGCTTCTGAACTTGTGTGAACCACGGGATTCAAGCTCATCGCTTACACCGAGGTCAAGCGGATCAAATGCCGCTGTGTGAAGTTTGTCAACATTCTTTTCAATATCCTTGATTGTGATACCGCCAATTCTGCTGACTGTGCCTGTGAAGTATTCGTCAATAACATCCTTGCCGATACCGATAGCCTCAAAAATCTGTGAGCCCTGATATGACTGGATTGTTGAAATACCCATTTTTGACGCAATCTTTACGATGCCGTGGAGAACTGCGCTGTTGTAATCGTCAACTGCTGCGTAGTAGTCCTTGTCAAGAAGGTCGTCACCGATAAGCTCGTGGATTGTTTCCTGAGCAAGATACGGATTGATTGCACTTGCACCGTAGCCGAGAAGTGTTGCAAAATGATGAACTTCTCTCGGCTCACCGCTTTCAAGTATCATTGCAAGTGAAGTTCTCTTCTTTGTTGCAACAAGGTGCTGATGAAGAGCGGATACTGCAAGAAGTGACGGAATTGCAAGATGGTTTTCGTCAACTCCTCTGTCGGAGAGGATAAGAATATTTGCACCGTCATTGTAAGCCTTGTCAGCTTCAATGAAAAGTCGCTTAACAGCCTTTGAAAGTCTTGTGTTCTTGTAGTAGAGAATCGGGATAACCGCAACCTTAAAGCCCGGAATGTGCATATTCTTGATTTTGAGAATATCGGTTGATGTAAGAATCGGGTTGTGAATCTTCATAACCTTGCAGTTTTCGGGACGCTCCTCAAGGATGTTGCCGTCTTCACCGATATAAATTGTTGTTGATGTTACAACTTCCTCACGGATTGCGTCAATCGGCGGGTTTGTAACCTGTGCAAAGAGCTGTTTGAAGTAGTTGAAAAGCGGCTGCGGTTCTTTTGAAAGAACTGCAAGCGGACTGTCTGTACCCATTGCGGCAATTGACTCTGTTCCGTTCTTTGCCATAGGAAGGATTGATGTCATAACATCTTCGTAGGTATATCCGAAAGCCTTCTGGAGTTTTTGCCTTTCTTTATATGAATGCTCCTCAACCTTCATATTAGGAATTTTGAGGTCTTTAAGACAAACAAGATTACTGTCGAGCCATTCACCGTAAGGCTGTTTTGACGCATAATAATCTTTGAGTTCATCGTCATCAATGAGTCTGCCCTGAACCGTATCGACAAGAAGCATTTTGCCTGGGCGAAGTCTTTCCTTTGTAACAATCTTTGCGGGATCAATAGGAAGTGCGCCGACTTCCGATGAAAGAATGAGGTTGCCGTCATCCGTGATGTAATATCTTGACGGACGCAGACCGTTACGGTCAAGAACCGCACCCATAATGTCACCGTCAGAGAAAAGGATTGACGCAGGACCGTCCCACGGCTCCATCATTGTTGCATAATACTGATAGAAGTCCTTTTTCTTCTGGCTCATTGTGCCGTTATTATCCCACGGCTCCGGAATTGTAATCATAACGGCAAGAGGAAGCTCCATGCCGCTCATTACGAGAAATTCAAGTGTGTTATCAAGCATTGCAGAGTCTGAACCCTCTGTGTTTACAACAGGGATAACCTTGTCAAGGTCGCCCTTGAGATGCTCCGAACGCATTGTTTCCTCACGGGCAAGCATCTTGTCAGCGTTGCCTCTGATTGTGTTGATTTCACCGTTGTGAACAATCATTCTGTTAGGATGAGCTCTCTGCCAGCTTGGATTTGTGTTGGTTGAAAAACGGGAGTGAACCATAGCGATTGCAGACTCGTAATCCTCGTCCTGAAGATCAAGGAAGAAGTTACGGAGATCGCCGACAAGGAACATACCTTTATATACAATAGTTCTGCTTGAAAGCGAAACTACATATGTGTCTTCATTACTCTGTTCAAAAACTCTTCTTGCAACATAGAGCTTTCTGTCGAACGGAAGACCTCTTTTTACACCGTGAGGTCTTTTGATAAAGCACTGCATAATTGCAGGCATACATTCAACAGCTCTGTGACCGAGTACCTCGGGCTTTGACGGAACATTTCTCCAGCCGAGAATCGTAAGTCCCTCTTTTTCTGCAATGATTTCAAACATCTTCTTTGCCTGATTTCTTGCAAGCTCATTCTGAGGGAAGAAGAACATACCTACAGCGTAATCTCTTTCGGAACCGAGCTTAATGCCGATTTCAGCAGCTGCCTTCTTAAAAAATTTGTGTGAAATCTGGAGAAGAATACCTACGCCGTCACCTGTTTTGCCTTCGGCATCCTTACCTGCTCTGTGTTCGAGAGTTTCAACAATTGTCAGAGCGTTTGCCACGGTGTCGTGTGACTTGATACCCTTAATATTAACAACAGCTCCGATACCGCAGTTATCATGTTCAAACTTCGGAGAATACAGAGTCTTGTTGTTCTCTCTGACTGTCTGTTCCATTAATGATCACCCTTTCCTGTTAATCACAAAAATTATTCAGCGGACTTTTTATATACATATATATGTAAAAGGAAGTTTGCTTTCGTAAACTTATCGGTTCAAAGTGGCAATTAATGTTCTGCCGGTTAATAATCAATCATATATATGTAATTGTAAAATGCCCAATCTCTTCTCAGCGGTAAAACCGCTATGCTCAGCCTGTGCTATATCCTGCAAAGGTGAATGTGCAGGTCGGCTGATGTTCTGAAATGCCCTGTCATCGTTGATCAAGAAAAATCAGCACTTAGATTATATAACTATACATTGTGCTTTGTCAAGGGAAAATAGAGGAAAATTGCAACTTTTAAGGGTAAAACTTTCATTTTACTGTGATTGTTGTAGAAAATATGCAACTCTTATTGGTATTTCAGTTTAATTTTGCAGGAAATTTAATAAAACTTGCAATTTCAAAACTTTTTTCAAAAAATGTATTGACAAATTCGCAAAAGTGGAATATACTAACAACATCAAAGACAGCAAGGGCGCTGTGAGCTGAGGCTTACAGTGTCCTTTTCTGTTTTTATAAAGCAAAAATCAGACCATTAAAATTTATTTTCAAAATGGATAGGAGAGAATTAAAATGGCAAAAGTTCCCGAAATTTTTGGCAGCATGGTATTTAATGACCAGAAGATGCAGGAAAGACTTCCAAAGTCAACTTACAAGGCTTTGAAAAAGACAATCCAGAACGGTGAACCGCTTGACCTCAGCGTTGCAAATGTTGTTGCGGCTGCTATGAAGGACTGGGCAGTTGAAATGGGCTGTACCCACTACACACACTGGTTCCAGCCGATGACAGGTATTACAGCCGAAAAGCATGACAGCTTTATCGCACCGAACGGTGAAGGTCAGGTTATCATGGAGTTCTCAGGTAAAGAGCTTGTAAAGGGCGAGCCTGATGCTTCTTCTTTCCCAAGCGGCGGTATTCGTGCCACATTCGAGGCAAGAGGCTATACAACATGGGATCCGACATCATATGCATTCGTTAAGGACGGAACACTTTACATTCCTACAGCATTCTGTTCTTATACAGGCGAGGTTCTCGATAAGAAAACTCCTCTTCTTCGTTCAATGGAGAGAATTAATACAGAGGCTGTAAAGATTCTTCATCTTCTCGGCAAAGAAAATGTTACAAGAGTTACAACAACAGTAGGTCCGGAGCAGGAATACTTCCTTATTGATAAGGACGCTTACGATCAGAGAGAGGACCTTATTTATACAGGCAGAACACTTTTCGGTGCAAAAGCTCCTAAAGGACAGGAACTTGACGACCATTACTTCGGTGCAATCAAGACAAGAGTTGCTGCTTATATGAAAGACCTTGACGAGGAACTCTGGAAACTCGGTATCCTTGCAAAGACAAAGCATAACGAAGTTGCTCCTTCACAGCACGAGCTTGCTCCTATCTTCACAACAACAAACATTGCAACCGACCACAACGAGCTTACAATGGAAGTTATGAAGAAGGTTGCCGAAAGACACGGTCTTGTTTGTCTTCTTCACGAAAAGCCGTTCGCAGGTGTTAACGGTTCCGGTAAGCACAATAACTGGTCAATTTCAACCAACACAGGCGAAAACCTTCTTGATCCCGGCAAGACTCCTGAAAACAACCTTCAGTTCCAGCTTTTCCTTGCAGCAGTTGTAAAGGCTGTTCACGAGTATCAGGATCTTCTCAGAATCACGGTTGCATCGGCAGGTAACGACCACCGTCTTGGCGCTAACGAAGCACCGCCTGCAATCATTTCAATGTATCTCGGTGATGACCTCGGCGAACTCGTTGATTCAATCATCAATGACAGAGAATATGTAAGCAAGGGTAAGCAGAAGATGAGAACAGGCGTTGATGTTCTTCCTGACTTTATGAAGGACACATCGGATCGTAACCGTACATCACCTTTTGCATTCACAGGTAACAAGTTTGAATTCAGAGCACTTGGTTCTTCACTTAACATTGCCTGCCCTAACTATATGCTCAACACTATGGTAGCCGAAGAACTTTCAGAGTTCTACGATGAGCTTAAAGATGCGGATGATATGGACGCAGCTATCAAGGCTCTTGTTAAGAAAGTATTCACAGAGCATCAGAACATTATCTTCAATGGCAACAACTACGCTCCCGAGTGGGTTGAAGAGGCTGAAAGAAGAGGACTTCTTAACCTCAAGTCACTTCCTGACGCAATGGAACACTTCCTTGACAAGAAGAATATTGACCTCTTTGTTAAGAATAAGATTTGTTCGGCAGACGAAATCCGTGCAAGATATGAAATTGAGCTTGAAAGCTATTCTAAGCAGATTAACATTGAGGCTCTCACAATGATTGATATGGCTAAGAAGAACATTCTTCCTGCCGTTACATCATATGTAAGAGATCTTACGGATACAGCACTTGCCAAAAAGGCACTTTCAGACGCTATTCCTACAAGTGTTGAGGAAGACCTTATTACAAGCCTTTCAAACAAACTTGTATGTTTCTCAAAGAAAACTGCAGAGCTTGAAGAGGCTGTTATCAAGGCAAGCGACTACAGCGATGATAACCTCAAGTATGCTAAGTACTACAGAGAAACAGTATTTGCACTTATGCAGGAACTCAGAGCTGTCGGTGACGCAATGGAAACAGAAACAGCTTCGGAATACTGGCCTTATCCTTCATACGGCGAACTTCTTTTTGGTGTGTGATTGATAGAACCTCTATTTATACTAAATAACATTATTTATATTGTATAACAGGTAACACAACGGCGTGTGATTGACAGAATTAAACTGTCAACCCCACGCCGTTTTTGTTATTTTGATAAAAGGAGAGATTTATATGGCAGAACTAATTTACGGAGGCACAGGCGTCTGGTTTATGATCGGCGCATTACTCGTGTTCTTTATGCAGTGCGGATTTGCAATGGTTGAAACCGGTTTTACAAGAGCTAAAAACGCAGGTAACATCATTATGAAAAACCTGATGGACTTTTGTATCGGTACGGTTGTATTCAGCCTGTTAGGCTTCGGACTTATGATGTCTGAGGACTATGTTGCAGGATTCATCGGTGTTCCCAACCTCAATATGTTCACAGATTGGATGAACTTTGATTGGAACTCATTCGTATTCCAGCTTGTATTCTGTGCTACAGCAGCTACTATCGTTTCAGGTGCTATGGCAGAGCGTACAAAATTCTCGGCATACTGTGTTTACAGCGCAATTATTTCACTCGTTGTTTACCCGATTGAAGCAGGTTGGGTTTGGAACGGTCAGGGTTGGCTTGCACAGCTCGGCTGTATCGACTTTGCAGGTTCAATCGTAATTCATATGGTCGGCGGTATCTCTGCACTTGTCGGCGCAATCATTCTCGGACCCCGTATCGGTAAATACGGCAAGAACGGCAAGGTAAACGCTATCCCCGGTCACAGCATCACACTCGGTGCTCTCGGTGTATTCATTCTTTGGTTTGCATGGTACGGCTTTAACGGTGCCGCTGCTGAAGACGGCGCTCGTCTCGGTCAGATTCTTCTTACAACAACAATTGCTCCGGCAGTTGCAACAGTAACAACCATGCTCTTTACATGGATCAAGAACGGCAAGCCTGATGTTTCAATGTGTCTTAACGCATCACTCGCAGGTCTTGTAGCAATCACGGCAGGTTGTGCAGATGTTGACGCAATCGGCGCAGCAGTTATCGGTATCGTTTCAGGTATCCTCATCGTAGTAGCAGTTGAATTTGTTGATATCAAGCTTAAAATAGATGATCCTGTCGGCGCATTCTCGGTACACGGCGTAAACGGTATGTGGGGTGGCCTTGCAGTAGGTCTTTTCGCAACAGGTAACGGTCAGAACGGCATCACAGGTCTTTTCTACGGCGGTGGCTTTGCTCAGCTTGGTAAGCAGGCTCTTGGTATTGTTACAATCGTAGCTTGGACAGTTGTTTGCATGATTATCGTATTCACAATCATCAAAAAGACAGTAGGTCTTCGTGTTACAAAGGACGAAGAAATGAAGGGCCTCGATATCTGCGAGCACGGTCTTATCAGCGCATATGCAGACTTTATGCCAATCGGTGTCGGTACAGCTTCACTTGATGAAACATTTGATGTTGACAGCAATGTTCCTGTAACTCAGGCAGTTCCCGTTCAGCTTGCAGGCAAGTATGATATGGCTACCGACGGCACAAAGATTACTAAGATTGACATTCTTCTCAAGCAGTCAAAGCTTGAAGCTCTTAAAGAAGAAATGGATAAGCTCGGCATCACAGGTATGACAGTATCTCAGGTACTCGGTTGCGGTGCTCAGAAGGGTAAAGCAGAGTATTACCGTGGTGTTGCTATTGAAAGTAACCTCCTTCCTAAGATGAAGGTTGAAATCGTAGTTTGCAAGGTTCCTGTAAAGGCAGTTGTTGATGCGGCTGTTAAGGCACTTTACACAGGTCACATCGGTGACGGCAAAATCTTTATCTATGATGTTGAAGATGTTGTTAAGGTTAGAACAGGCGAAACAGGCTATGACGCTATGCAGGATATTGAATAATCCATGGTAGCTTAATTAACCTATCCTTTTTAATTCACATAAACCGAGACGCCCCGAATGGCAATAGCTGTTCGGGGTGTTTTGGCATATAAATGTTTAGCAAAGATAATTGACTTTGTTTTGTATATGCTATATAATGATAGTGTAAAGAATGATATTTGACACTATTAAGGCGGTGGAGCGTATGACTGATTACAGAAAGCTTTGTATAGATTTGTTCGGAACAGATAACGAAACCGAGTTAAAGGATATTGCAGGCAGGCTTAAAAGCGGAAGAAAAAATAAGTTGACCGAAACGGATGTTAAAAATGCAATTGAAATGCAGAAAAACGGTAAAACTACTGCTGAAATAGCACAAACTTTTAATGTAAGCCGTCAGACAATTTCAAAATATCTTAACAAGCCCTTGAACGGCAATTATGTTATGCGGCTTGATTTTATGTTCCGTCAGAAGGTGTGTACGGAAATATATGTCAACTTTGCCGATAAGAAAATAAAAATCGTGAATCGTACCAATGATATAATGAAAAGAGCTTTCGGTATAAATGAAAATCCGGATTGGAACGATTTTAAACAGTTTCTTGAAGAAAGATGTTTTCCGAAATCAAGGGCATTCCGAAAAACTATTTTGAAAAAAATCGGAGCGGACGGCTACGATACTTTGCAGATACTTGAAAAAACAGACGGAAGAACGGCTGAGGATAACCAATATGTAAGGTTTACACGAAAGGAGCTGTACGCTTTTTGATTAAGGAAATCAATCTTGACAATTACTCACTTATAGATACAAAATCTGCTTCTTCAAAAGGCAATCAGCAAAAGTGGCTTGTAAACGACTTTTGGTACAAAGCAGACCATATGGGATATGAGGGCTTGTGTGAGGTTATTGTATCTGAATTGTTAAAGAAATCTAATGTAACCGATTTTGCGGAATATTTTCCGATAAAAATAGAATTTGCAGGTCGAAAGCTTAACGGTTGTTATTCAAAAAACTTTCGCCAAAAAAATGAAAGCATTGTCACGCTTGAGCATTTGTCAAAGCAATGGCTTGCGTCATCAATGGCGAAAAATCTTTTGAAGTACGATGATGTGAAGGATAAAATTTCCCACACCGTTGATTTTATCGAGAATAAAACAGGTTTGAAAAATGTCGGAAAATATATAACAGCAATGCTTGAGCTTGACGCATTTTTTCTGAATGAGGACAGGCATACCAATAATATTGCGTTTATACTGAATGATGATACAGGCGAATACAGATTTTGTCCGTATTTTGATTTCGGACTTTCGCTGCTTGCCGACACAACCGAGGATTACCCTCTCGGAGAGGATATTTACAACTTAATCCCAAAAATTCACGCAAAACCTTTTGATGTAGATTTCGATGTACAGCTTGATGCTGCTCAGGAACTGTATGGTGAACAGGTAAAATTTTCGTTTATGAGTTCCGATATAGAAAAATCTTTTGAAAAAATCAGCGGATATTATCCCGATGAAGTTGTGCTAAGAGTGAAAAATTTAATCTATAATCAAAAACACAAATACGGTAATATGTTTGAGTAATGTTCAAATGGAAAATTGCCCGAAAAATGTTGAAAAGTGTAAAACAAATTTGCAATGAAAATGTTTTTACAAAATTGTAAAAAATATTGTCATAATTCCTTTAAGTAAATAACAATAGGGGTTAATCTTGTAAAATAATAAGATGAATGAAACAATATGCGGTGGTGAGGTTCTTGAAAAATGCTTTGTTGATTTCACACTCTGAACAGAGTGCCGTTTCTTTGTCACAATTGCTCGGAAGCGAAGGCTATACGGAGATTTCCGTCTGCCAAACCTCACAGGAGGCTAAGGAGCTTGCAAATGGTGAGGTTTTTGACCTTATCTGCGTCAATGCACCGCTTGAAAAGGAAAACGGCATTGAGCTTTCAAAGTACTTTGCCGGAACAACCCGTTCAAGTGTTGTGATTATCGTTCCGCAGCGAAATGCGGATTATGTGAACGACGCACTTACGGAGCACGGTGTTCTTGTTATTGCAAAGCCCGTAAACAAGCACCTGTTTCACCACTTTTTGCAGTTTACGGAATGTTTTAAGATGCGTATGTTCCGTGTGATTGAGGAAAATGAAAAGCTCAAGCATATGGTTGCGGATATGAAGATAATAAACAGAGCAAAGTTCCTGCTTATTACCTGCCTTAATATGTCCGAAGATCAGGCGCATCGCTATCTTGAAAAACAGGCTATGGATCTCAGAACAAGCAAGCTTGAGGTTGCAAAGCAGGTTATCAGAACATATGAGAACTGACTGCAATTTTTTAGTTTATTGAAAGGAATGTGTTTTTATGAGCCGTGCGGCATACTTAATCCTTGAAAACGGAACAGTTTTTGAGGGCAAGGCGTTTGGTGCCGAAAAAGAAACTACGGGAGAACTTGTTTTTACTACAGCAATGACAGGTTATCTTGAAACACTCACCGACCCCAGCTATTACGGTCAGGTGGTTATTCAGACATTCCCTTTAATCGGCAACTATGGTGTTATCCCTGCCGATTTTGAGAGTGACTCTCCGTCACTGAAAGGTTATATTGTACGAGAATGGTGCCAAGTTCCTTCAAACTTCCGTTGCGAGGGTGATCTTGACACCTTTTTAAAAGAGTCGGGAATTCCCGGCATTTACGGAATCGACACCCGTGCGCTCACAAGAATTGTGCGTGAATACGGTGTTCTGAACTGCAAAATCTCCTATTCTCCCGATGTAACAAAGGAAGAACTTGACGAGATTAAGAACTATGTTATTACAGAGGCTGTTGAAAGCACTACTATAAAAGAAAAAGAGCATTTTGACGCTGAAAACGGCGACCTCAATGTTGTGCTTATGGATTTTGGCGCAAAGCATAACATCGGCAGAGAGCTTGTTAAGAGAGGTTGTAACCTTACAGTCGTTCCCGCCCACACAACAGCGGATGAAATTAAGGCTATGAATCCCGACGGCGTAATGCTTTCAAACGGACCGGGAGATCCTTCGGACAACACAGAGATTATTGCAGAGCTCAAAAAGCTTTGTGACTTCGGGATTCCGACCTTCGGTATCTGTCTCGGTCACCAGCTCCTTGCACTTTCACAGGGTGCAAAAACAGAAAAGCTCAAGTACGGTCACAGAGGTGCAAACCAGCCTGCAAAAGAGGTTGAAACAGGCAGAGTTTACATTACATCACAGAACCACGGCTACGCTGTTGTAAGCGACAGTATGCCCGAAAACGGCAAAGTAAGCTTTGTAAACGGCAATGATAACACCTGCGAGGGCGTAAACTACACAAATATGCCTGCTTTCTCGGTTCAGTTCCATCCGGAAGCTTGCGGCGGTCCTCACGATACAGCATTTTTGTTTGACCGTTTTATTGAATTGATGAAGAACAACAGAAAATAAGAGTCCGAAATTCGGATTACTATTCAGCATAAGAACAGATACAATAATTACTTGAACGAGGAATGATTATATGCCACTCAAAAAGAATATCAAACGAGTTATGGTAATCGGTTCGGGCCCTATCGTAATCGGTCAGGCTGCCGAATTTGACTATGCAGGCACACAGGCTTGCCGTGCGCTTAAAGAAGAAGGACTTGAGGTTATTCTCGTAAACTCAAACCCTGCTACAATTATGACTGATAACGCAATGGCTGATAAAATCTACATTGAGCCGTTGACGCTTGAAACAGTTAAGAGAATCATCAAAAAGGAACGCCCTGACAGCCTTCTTTCAACCCTCGGCGGTCAGACGGGTCTTACCCTTTCAATGCAGCTTGCAAAAGAGGGCTTCCTTGATAAATACAATGTTCAGCTTCTCGGTGCAAACCCCGAAACAATTGACAAGGCAGAGGACAGACAGCTTTTTAAGGACACAATGATTGAAATCGGTCAGCCTGTTATTCCGTCACTTGTTGTTACAGATGTTGAATCAGCTGTTAAGTTTGCCGATGAAATTGGTTATCCTGTAATTATCCGTCCTGCATTCACACTCGGCGGTACAGGCGGCGGTATTGTCGATAACGAGGAAGAGCTTCGTGAAATCACATCAAACGGTCTTGAACTTTCTCCTATCACACAGGTGCTTGTTGAAAAATGTATCTCAGGTTGGAAGGAAATCGAGTTCGAGGTTATGCGTGACAGCGACGGAAATGTTATTACTGTCTGCTCAATGGAAAACTTCGATCCTGTAGGCGTTCACACAGGCGACTCAATCGTTATCGCTCCTACGGTAACACTTGCCGACAAGGAATATCAGATGCTCAGAAGTGCGGCTCTCAACATTATCTCTGCGCTTAAAGTAGAGGGCGGTTGTAACTGCCAGTTCGCACTCAACCCCGAAACATTTGAATATGCGGTTATCGAGGTTAATCCCCGTGTATCCCGTTCATCGGCACTTGCGTCAAAGGCAACAGGTTATCCTATTGCAAAGGTTGCCGCTAAAATTGCTATCGGTTACACACTTAATGAAATCAAAAATGCCGTTACAGGTACAACATACGCTTGCTTTGAGCCGGCACTTGACTATGTTGTTGTAAAATTCCCAAAATGGCCTTTCGATAAATTTGTATATGCAAAGAGAACACTTGGTACTCAGATGAAGGCAACAGGCGAGGTTATGGCTATTGCTCCGACATTTGAACAGGCTATTATGAAAGCCGTAAGAGGTGCCGAGATTTCTCACGATACTCTCAACGACAAGGAATTTGCAGAGCTTTCAAACGCATCGGTTTATGACAGACTCAGCGTTTGCGATGACAGAAGAATCTTCTGCGTATATGAGGCTCTCAAGAGAGGCATTACAGTAGAACAGATTCACAACATCACTCTCATTGACGAGTGGTTCCTTGAAAAGCTCAAAAATCTTATTGCCGTTGAAAACGAACTCAAGAACGGCGAGCTTACGGAGGATCTCTATGTTCGTGCCAAGAACAAGGGATTCCTTGACAAAACAATTGAAAAAATCACAGGCAGGAAGGTTGAAAATCCGCTTGTTCCTGTTTATAAAATGGTTGATACCTGCGCCGCAGAATTTGAGGCTGAAACTCCTTACTTCTATTCAACATTTGATAAGGAAAATGAAGCTGAGGAATTCATCAGGGAGCAGAAGAGCGATAAGAAAACAGTTATCGTATTCGGTTCGGGCCCTATCAGAATCGGTCAGGGTATCGAATTCGACTATGCATCTGTTCACTGCGTATGGGCGCTCAAAAAGGCAGGCTACGATGTTGTTATCGTAAACAACAACCCTGAAACAGTATCAACAGACTTTGACACAGCCGACAGACTTTATTTTGAACCGCTCACAACCGAAGATGTTATGGGCATAATAAAGACAGAGAATCCGTTCGGTGTAGTTGTTGCATTCGGCGGACAGACAGCAATTAAGCTCACAAAGTTCCTCAGCGACAACGGTGTAAATATTCTTGGCACATCATACGATGCCATTGATATGGCAGAGGACAGAGAGCGTTTTGACGAGCTTCTTGAAAAGTATCACATCAAGCGTCCCCGTGGCGTAACGGTTATGACAACAGACGAGGCTCTCGATGTTGCAGACAAAATCGGTTATCCTGTTCTTCTCCGTCCGTCATATGTTCTCGGCGGTCAGAATATGATTATTGCATTCAACGAAGATGATGTCAAAGAGTATATGGCAATCATTCTTGCACAGAATATTGAAAATCCGATTCTTATTGATAAGTACCTTCAGGGTACAGAGCTTGAAGTTGACGCCATTTGTGACGGTGAAGATATTCTTATTCCGGGTATTATGGAGCATATCGAGCGTGCCGGTGTTCACTCGGGCGACTCAATTGCGGTTTATCCGGCATGGAATCTCTCAGACAGAATGACTCAGATTATTATTGAAAGCTCAAAGAACCTTGCAATCGAACTCCGTACAAAGGGACTTGTAAACATTCAGTACCTTATCTATAAAGACGAACTCTATGTTATCGAAGTAAATCCCCGTTCTTCAAGAACAATCCCTTACATCAGTAAGGTAACAGGCGTTCCTATGGTTGACCTTGCAACAAGAGCAATGCTCGGTGAAAAGCTCAAAGATATGGGCTACGGCACAGGTCTTTACAGAAAGAGTCCTTACATTGCGGTTAAGGTTCCTGTATTCAGCTTTGAAAAGCTTATCAATGTTGATAACCACCTCGGCCCCGAGATGAAGTCAACAGGTGAAGTTCTCGGTGTTGCAGGAACACTTGAGGAGGCTCTCTATAAGGGACTCATCGGTGCAGGCTACAAGATGAAGAAAAAG
>OLEE01000130.1_pt1 | contig 24815 bp, 21 predicted proteins | sample 1602011 | NCBI WGS metagenome assembly OLEE01 (sample SAMN02675044, study PRJEB24791) | human gut metagenome, SKBSTL002 | isolation source: stool | host: Homo sapiens | place: USA | reverse complement strand
TAAATCTAAAGTTTTTATTATATAAGATTCTCCTGTCGGAGAAAGTCTTATCTTGGAATTGTTAGTGAGAGTGCCCCGAAAGTCACTCTCACTTTTTAAGACTCTATTATTAGATCCAATTAGTTCAAAGTCTGTACATAGAATGTCAAGTCTTTAGTCATACCAAATACATCTGTGATATGATATGTGATTTCAATAACCTTACCATTACCTACTTCTTTGGCAATATCAAACTTCATCTTGTTGGTATTGGCAGTTTGAGCAGCACCGTCTAAGATATAAGTCACCACATTTGTAGCCTGTTGATCCATCTTGGCAGAAGGATACAAGCCATAGAATGAAGGATCAGCCTTATCTACAACAATGCTTTGTCTGTTATTTACCAATGAAGAGTTCAATTCGGCACGTAATGCAGCAGTTACACCTTGTGCGGCAGCACGGTCAAACAGATAGTACGGTTTGTCGAATGCATCAGCCAAAGTGAAATCAGTATTGCTTACTTCGAATGCATACTTCAAAATTGTCTGCAAACCATCTGTTGAATAAACAGCTTTTGCAATGAACGGATTCTCTTTTGTACCCTTAGATGCTACTTTTGCAACCTTAGAGTCAGCAATACGGCTGGCAAACTGTAATATAATATCATCCTTAGCTTCTGTATAAACATTGAAGTGATGATATTTAACATCGGTCAAAGTATATGCATCCATGTTGCCGGCTGTGCCATAGAAACCGATTGTATTCCATTCAGTATATAATGAGCTATTTGAGATACCGGCAAGAGTTGCATAGCTTTCATTAGTCTTACCAATAATTTGGAACGAATTAGTTGGAACCAATACTTCATACCAGTTAGCTTCAACATTTGCTTGTGCATTGTAAGCACCATTCTGGTAGTTATAAACTCCCTTGAATGCATCACGCATATCAGCTGCAACAGCATCATAACGGTCCAACAGTTTTTCACCATATACTTTCAATACATCATTTCCGTCTTTGTCTTTAGACCAAGCAGATGTACGGTTAGCTACAGATTCACGTTTGATCGGACAGTTAGTAGGCATCTGCAATTCGAATGAGAAGTTCATTCTTGCCACTTCGTATTGATCATAACGAGTTGCGATTTCTACACGGAATGCGTTGTCCAAAGGCAATGCAATCTTCGTGTTGTCACCACTATACTGACGACCGTCTGTTGTGTAATAAGGAGCAGTTACATGTCCTCCTAATTCGCTGTCAACCTTGAATGTTACCTTCAATGCGGTAATCTTATCCAAATCACGGATGTTTCCGGTCAGACAAGACTTGCCGGTTGCGTCTACATAATCAAATTCAATGTATTTGTCCAGCAATGCACCATTGTATACAACACGGTCCCAAGTACCTTGGTTGTTGATAGGATCACCACCAGTCAGTTCTACATTGAAATCAAGGTCATTGCTACCATATCTCTTATCGAATACACTTCTGTTGATTTCTTGTGGATCAGTTGAATTACCCATGCTGCGTGCAATCGCATCAATCCACTTCATCTTGCCTGCATCTCCCAATGTGTTGAAGAATTCTGTCAAGTCAAGTGCCTTGCTCCATCCATACCATCTGGTTTGATCGGCAATAACCGTAGCATTGAACGGTGCAACGATATCTTCCAGGAACTTGTCAGGAACAGTCACAGCCTCATCATTAAAGTTGACAGAGAAGTAAGTCTTACCTTTCTGACCGTTTATCAAGATGTAGTTGTAAATGAACGGAATAGTATTGTTCACTACAGCTTCTTTCTTAGCGATGAAACGATAACCGTCTGCAGTAATCTCCACTGCCCAGCATCCGCAGCTCTGCAGCCTGCGTTTCAAACACCGTCTGGATCAGGGTGCCCATGGAAAAGTCACCGCCGTCGATCACGAGGGTGTCCGGGTCTTTGGCGCGCTGTGCCTTGATGAGGGTGTTGGCGCGGGCAAAGCCGCCGATGTCCGTTTCCTCGTCCTCCACAACGGTGGTGAAGGCGTTCAGGTGGGAGTGGGTGTCGTGGCTGAACAGGATGTCCAGCGTTTTGCCTGTCTCCGGTGCCTGCCCATAGGCGGCGGGAATGCCCAGCAGCACTGAAAACAGCAGCAGCACGGCCACCGTCATGGCGAAAAGCTTTTTCATGGCGTGTTCTCCTTTGTTGCGTCCTTATTTTTTCGGCTCAGCCGAATTTTTACAGCATCGGAAAAAAGTAATACCGCTCTATAAAAATCAACTATCTGCACGCTATTTTAGCATAAATGCACAAAATAAACAAGACGGCAGTTGTCTTTTTGCGCCGATATGCAACGCTTTTTATAAAAAAGACGCAGTACCTCCTCAGCCGCCTACGGATGAACTCCCTCTGGCGCAGGACGATTTTGAATGGCCTCCGCTTGCGCTCTGGCCATGTTCAGCGGAAAAAATATTTTAAATTTTGCGTTTGTCGCGCTCTGCGGAGCGCTCCAAACGCTATTTTCACGGGAGGGATATCCCGCAAAAACAAAACCAGCCAAGCCCGCAGGCTTAGCTGGTTTGAAAGTAATCAATATTCCTTTATCAGGCACCCACGATCAGGCGCACGGCGCCGTAGATGCCGGCGTCGTTGCCAAGGCTGGCGGCCTTGATGGGAGTCTCCTTGCAGGACTGGAAGGCGTACTCCTTGTAGTGGCGCACCAGCGGGGTGAACAGAACCTCCCCGGCGCGGGCCACGCCGCCGCCGATCATGAACATTTCGGGGTCGGTGGTAGCGGCAATGTTGGCCAGTGCCATGCCCAGCGTGGAGGCCATCTCGTCCACCTCACGGGCAGCCAGTGCGTCCCCGGCGCGGGCGGCGTCGAACACGTCCTTGGCTTCAAAGTCCTTGCCGCGCAGGGTGCAGGCGATGTCCGGGTTTGCGTCCAGCAGCTTCTTCATGCAGCGCACAACGCCGGTGGCGCTGGAATACTGCTCCAGACAGCCGCGCTTGCCGCAGCCGCAGACGGCGGTCTCGTGGGGGTTGACGGTGATGTGGCCGATCTCGCCGCCGGCACCGTGAGCGCCGTCGATGACCTTGCCGTTCACGATGACGCCGCCGCCCACGCCGGTGCCCAGCGTGACCATGACGGCGCTGCGGCAGCCCTGTGCCGCGCCCATCCAGATCTCGCCCAGCGCAGCCACGTTGGCGTCGTTGCCCACCAGCACCCGAATGCCGCCCAGCAGCTCGCTGAGCTCAATGGAGACGTTGCGGTTGCCCCAGCCGCCAAGGTTTGCACACACGATGGGCACGATGCTGGAATCCAGCACCGGGCCGGGCACGCCCAGACCGACACCCTCGACTTCGTCTGCGGACAGACCCTTTTCCTGCATCTTCTGCTGCACGGCAGCAGCCAGATTTTCCAGAATGTGAGCACCGTTATTGGAAGTATCGGTGCTTACCTCCCACTTTTCCAGCAGCTTGCCGCTGGTGGTGAACAGGCCGACCTTGGCAGTAGTGCCGCCCAGATCGATGCCAAATGCGTATTCCTTCATGTCATTTACCCCTTTGATGCGGATGCGCCGCATTTTTTATCAGTATTTTATAGTATACCATATTTTTCCGCAAAAGAGCAGTACTGCGGCGGCATTTCGTGCAATCGGACTGAAATCTGTGTAAAATTTTGGGCAGTTCCACAAGGGGATTCAGCGCACGGTGTTGGTCAGCGTGCCGATTCCCTCGATCTCGCACTGCACGGTGTCGCCCGGGTGCAAAAACTGCGGCGGGTCCATGCCCATGCCCACCCCGGCAGGGGTGCCGGTGGCGATGATGGTACCGGCTTTCAGGGTCATGCCCTGCGAAAGCTCGTGGATGACATGGTCGATATCAAAAATTTGCAGCTTGGTGTTGGAATCCTGCCGCAGCTCGCCGTTCACCCGGCTGCGGATGGGCAGCGCGGGCGGGTAGGTGTCAAATTCGTCGGCGGTGACGATGCAGGGCCCCATGGGGGTAAAGCCGTCCAGACTTTTGCCGAAATACCACTGCTTGTGGGCGGTCTGTACGTCCCGGGCAGAGACATCGTTCAGGATGGTGTAGCCGAACACATAATCTTTGGTCTGCCCGGCGGGCACATCCTTGGCGTCCTTGCCCAGCACCACAGCCAGCTCACACTCGTAGTCCAGCTTCTGCACAAGGTCGGTGTGCGCTTCGATGAAGCCGCCGTCCGGTACCGCGCGGCTGACCCGCTTGGAGAAGTAGATGGCGTCCTGATGCTGGGTGGAAAAGGCATCCGCAGAGTACTTTTCGGCCTCATCCGAGTGCGCCATGTAGTTGATGCCCAGACAGACCACGTCCTGTGCGGGGCAGGGAATGGGGCTTTGCAGGGTGACGGCCTCCACCGGCAGTGCGGGGATGCCGCTGATGGCCAGCTGCAAGCCGAACCGCACCTGCGGGGTGAGGAAGGGGATGGCGTCGGACAGGGTCTCGTAGGAGAGCCCCAGCCAGCTGAGCGGCCAGACCTGTGTGCCGTCCTGCGAGAGGATGGCGGGGTCCTCCACACCGTCCGGCAGGCGGCAGGTAACAAAACGCATACAGTCCCCCTCCTCTCAGTGCCGGTAGGCGATGGCGCTGCGGATGCGGTCGGCTTCCGCTTCTCCCGCCAGCTGACGTACCAGTTCCAGCGCAAAGGGGATAGCGCCGCCCAGACCGTAGCTGGTGGTGATGTTGCCGTCCACCACGACCTCAGTGTCCAGCACATGGGCACCCGCCAGCTTGTCCTGAAATGCAGCGTGGGCGGTGGCGTTTTTGCCCTCCAGCAGACCCAGTGCCGCCAGCACGCTGGGTGCGGCGCAGATGGCGGCTACCTTTTTGCCCGCCTTTGCAAAGGCGGCGCAGGTGTCGGTCACCGTTTTGTTGGCGGCAAGGTTTGGCGTGCCGGGAATGCCGCCGGGCAGCACCACCAGATCTACATCGGAATAATCGACCTCCTCTGCCAGCGCATCGGCGGTGATATGCACCTTATGGCTGCTCAGAATCTCCCGGCTGCCGGAAGCACTGGCCACCAGCACCTCCACCTTGGCGCGGCGGAGCAGGTCCACCACCAGCAGAGCTTCGCACTCCTCGGTGCCCTCTGCAAAAAATACAACAGCTTTTGCCATAAGAAAAACCTCCTGTTCAAATATCAAAAAGAAAAGCCGCGTGCCGCAGCTTTGGGCGGTACGCGGCTTTTGTATCAGTCAGCGGCCTTTTTTTCAGCTTCCAGCAGCGCACGCAGCACACTGTCGTCCGCGCTCAGCACCCGGCTGACCCGGCTGATGATGGCGCTGGACGCACCGGTCTTGTCCATGATCTCGGTGTAGATGCACTTGTCGGCCAGCAACTCGGCAATGTTGTAGCGCTGCTCCATTGCGCTGAGCTCCGAATAGCTGCACACGTCCTGCAGAAAACGATAGCATTCCTCCGGGGTCTTGAGCTGCAGAAAAGCCCGGTACAGGCCGGAGTTGCCGGTGGGATGATCTTTCGCCATGATAGTCTCCTTTTTTGCACAAAATGCCCGCAGACAGCGGCTTTATTACACTACATCAGTGTAGTACAAACGCGGAAAAATTTCAATGGCTATTTTGTGATTTTTCGGAAATCAGCTCAGGGTGTGCTCATACACCAGCTCGTTGCGGGGCACGGTGCCATTTTCCTGCTCGGCGGGGCGCAGCTCGCGGTAGCGCAGCGCCTTGAAGAACTGCTGCACCGGCAGTGCCTTGGCGTGGATGGTGCACCACACCCGGCCTTTGCCCTCGCCCTTGGCCAGCCGCTCACAGGTCTGCACGATATCCCGGCCGATGGCTTTGCCGCGGTACTCCGGCTTGAGGTACAGGTGCATCAGGTGCAGGGCGGTGTTCTCCATCTTCCACGCAAAGTAGCCGATGAGCTTGCCCCCCAGAAACACCAGAAAATAGTTCACGTCATTGTCGATGTCCGTTTCAATGGCGTCGGCGCTTTGCAGCTCCTCCACAAGGGTGTCCAGCTGCTTTGCGGGGTAGTAGCGCTTGTAGACCTCGTGCCACAGTTCGCTGGCAAGGTCGGCGGTGTTGTGGATGTATTTGGCCTTTGCGACCAGCTTGTAATCAGGCTTCATAAAACTCCTTATACTCTTACAATGTAATCCGGCTTGCGGGGCGCGGCGGGCTTGGGCTCAGCCGCGGGGTAGCCCAGAATGCAGTGGCCTACGCCGATCCAGTCCCCCTCGATGCCCCACTTTTTCAGCAGTGCCTTGCCCTCGGCGGAGTCGAACTCCTCCCGGGCGCGGTTGATCCAGCAGCTGCCCAGCCCCAGCGATGCGGCAGCCAGCATCAGGTTGCCCATGACAAGGCTGCCGTCCTGCACGGCGCAGTTTGCGTGGGCATCGGCCAGCACCACCAGAATGGTGGGTGCGCCGTACATGGGGTCGCTGTCGGCGCCCATGACGGCGGCGTTCATCCGGGTCAGCTGGGCACGGGTGGCGGCATCCTGCACGACCACGATCTTAGCGCTCTGGCGTCCCATAGCGCTGGCAGCGTAGGTGCCGGCCTCCAGTACGGCGTCCAGCTCGGCATCCGTGATCTGCCGGGGCTCGTAGGCGCGGCAGCTGCGGCGGCTGCGAATGGTTTGTAAAGTCTCGTTAGTCATGAAAGATCCCCTCCTTAATAGTGGATGGCTTTATTGTACCACAACCTGCGCCGGAGTGCAAAGTGCCCGCCGGTAAAAAACATTGCTGGTCTCCGAAAACGTTTGCGGTGCAAAAACACGACAGAATGCACAAAAAACAAAAGAAAGATTATGGAAAAGCATTCTTGTTGCCGGCGGACAAATCGGGTATAATAGGGCTACCATAGCGGAAAGGAGTTGTGCTCTATGGCAAAGGCATCGCAGGTCGTCATTATGGAGGGGGAATACTACATTATCAAGTCCCCCAACGGGAAGGTACTGGAAGTAAAGGATTTCAACACGGAGAACGGCGCCGGCATCCAGCTGTGGAGCTATGCGGGCCATCCGTGGCAGCAGTGGCAGTTTGTGGACGCGGGCGAGGGACGCTGGCGCATCCAGAACCGCTTTACCGGCAAGATGATCGATCTGGCACTTGGCGGCGTGGTGGAGGGCACATGGCTGCACCAGTGGAGCCGCACCAGCGGGCTGAGCCAGTGCTGGGCACTGGAGCCCACCCGCAGCGGGCGCACCCGCATCCGCAATGTGCTGGCGGATAAGTACATCGACCTTGTGGGCATGAACACCGCCAACGGCGCACAGGCGCAGATTTGGAACTATGTGGCGGGCGGCAATCAGGAGTGGATGCTGGAACGCATCGACCCTGACGTTGCCCAGAACGGCAAGCGCGCCGGGGAGGCCAAAGACCCCCAGCCCACCCCCAGCCAGCGCAAGCACCAGAACGACTTGGTGCGCAAGCTGAACAGCGCAGGCAAGGGCCGCGCCGGGCGCAAGGCATAAATCGAAAAACGCTTCCGTTGCTTTGTGGGCATCCGCAGCGGAAACACTTCCCAAAGGGCTGCTGCACAGCGTTTCATGCAGCAGCCCTTTCTTATGAAAAGAGATACGGTCAGCGGCCCCGCCCGCTCAGACGCTGACAAAAACATCGGACAAAAAAGGAGAACGACCCAATGAACTTAGGCGCATTTATGGACCCGGAATTTCCCATCTTCAGCACCACCCTTTGCTATCTGGAGCGGGAGGACGCTTACCTGATGCTGCACCGCATCAAAAAGCAGGACGACTACAACCACGACAAATGGGTGGGCGTGGGTGGCAAATTTGAGCGGTTTGAAAGCCCGGAGGACTGCCTTGTACGGGAGGTGCGGGAGGAGACCGGCCTTACCCTGACGCGCTACCGTGCCCGGGGACTGCTGACCTTTGTGTGGGGCAACATGACCGAGTTCATCCACCTGTACACCGCCGACCGGTGGGAGGGCGAGATGATCCGGGGTGATGCCTGCGCCGAGGGCGAATTGCAGTGGGTGCAAAAGTCTGAGGTGCAAAAACTGCCCATCTGGGAAGGGGACAAGCTCTTTTTCCGTCTGCTGGAGGAAGAGCACCCCTACTTTTCCCTCAAGCTGGTGTATGACGGCGACACCCTGAAACAGGCCGTGCTGGACGGAAAACGCATCGTTTAAAAATGTACGGACGCAGAGACCTATGGTGGGATGCAACCATTTGGACAAAATAGACATAAAAAGAAAAGATTTTTCAGCAGTTAAATCAGGACGCATGCAGAAAAAACAAAAAATACTGACAGATGTGCCATCGAATAAGGACTTTTGACGCATTTTAATAGAAAAAAGAAAAAACCACTTTCTTTTTTTGCAAAAATATGTTACTATTCTGTTACGGAACTGTGGACAGCCTGCAACCAGAGACTGTCTGTAAACACAAACATTTCTTAAGGAGGAATGTGTCTTATGATGAAGTATCTCCAGAAACTGGGCAAAGCGCTGATGCTTCCCGTCGCCGTGCTGCCGATCTGCGGCATCCTGATGGGTCTTGGTTATGCCCTCGCTCCGGGCGTTATGGGCGTTCCCGGTGCTGCAACCTCCGGTGCAGCTTACACCGTTGGCTTCCTGCTGGTCAAGGCAGGCGGCGCTCTGATCGATAACATGGCATGGCTGTTTGCCATCGGTGCCGCTGTCGGCCTGGCTGACAACGATGGTACCGCAGGTCTGGCCGGTCTGGTCAGCTACCTGATGATGCAGCAGCTGCTGAGCCCCGGCGTGGTCGGCATGGTGCGCACCCTGGAAGAGGGCACCGCTACCTACATTGCCTTCCAGAAGGTCGCCGGCAACTCCTTCATCGGCATTCTGGCCGCTGTTGTGGGTGCTGCCTGCTACAACAAGTTCAAGAATATCCAGCTGCCTGACTGGCTGGCATTCTTCTCCGGCAAGCGCTTCGTTGCGATCGCTACCGGCCTGATCTCCATTCTGGTGTCCGTGGTTCTGCTGTTCGTCTGGCCCGTCATCTTCGGCGCGCTGGTCGCTCTGGGCAAGGGCATCGCTGGCATGGACGGCATCGGCGCCGGCATCTACGCCTTCCTGAACCGTCTGCTCATCCCCACCGGCCTGCACCACGCTCTGAACAACGTGTTCTGGTTCGATACCATCGGTCTGGGCGACCTGACCCACTTCTGGGCAGGTGAGACCAGCGCTGATGTGAGCTGGAGCCTTGGTATGTACATGTCCGGCTTCTTCCCCTGCATGATGTTCGGTGTCATGGGCGCTGCTCTGGCTATGGTCAAGACCGCTAAGAACAAGAAGGCCGCCATCGGTCTGGTTCTGTCCGCTGCAATCTGCGCATTCGTCTGCGGCGTTACCGAGCCCTTCGAGTTCGGCTTCATGTTCCTGTGCTTCCCGCTGTACGTTGTGTACTCCGCTCTGTACGGCATCTTCACCATCATCACCTACTACACCGGTTTCCGTGCTGGCTTCTGCTTCTCCGCAGGCGCTACCGACCTGATCTTCTCTGCATCCCTGCCCGCAGCTGCTAAGACCTGGATGATCATTCCTCTGGGCATTGCAGCATTCTTGGTGTTCTACTTCGTGTTCTACTTCGCTATCACCAAGTTCGACCTGAAGACCCCCGGCCGTGAGGATGACGACGAGGAAGCTGAGAAGAAGGTCGTTCTGGCTAACAACAACTACACCGAAGTCGCTTCTGCTGTTCTGGCTGCTGTCGGCGGCAAGGAGAACGTGAAGGACGTTGGTTACTGCGCAACCCGTCTGCGTTTTGAGGTGAAGGATAACGCCAAGGTCGACGAGAAGGCTGTCAAGGCTGCCGGTGCTGCCGGTGTTATCCGTCCCAGCAAGAACGCTTGCCAGGTCATCATCGGCACCAAGGTGCAGTTCGTGTACGACGAGCTGAAGAAGATGCTGTGATCCTGCACTTCTGAAAAAGAATGAACTGCAAAAGTCTGGTTGATTTTGCAGTATGAACCGGGCCGCCGGGGGCGGGGTGCACAGCGCCCCCTCCCGGCGGCTCGCTTTTTGTACACAGCGGTACAATGTTCACACAAAAGGACTTTTGAAAAAACACCCGGCGTGCTATACTGGGTGAAAAAGAAGAAAGAACGAGGTGTTTTGTATGATCCTTCAGAATGCACTGGTCTATACCCCGCGCCACACCTTTGAGCGCGGCACCATCATCATCCGCGATGGCCGCATCGTGCCCTTTGCCGCCCCGGAAGAGGGTGAGGAGGTGCTGGACGCCGAGGGTCTGTACGCCCTGCCGGGTCTTGTGGATATCCATTTCCATGGGGCAATGGGCAAGGATTTCTGCGACGGCACCGAGGAGGCCATCCAGGCGCTGGCAGATTTTGAGGCAAGCAAGGGTGTGCTGGCCATCTGCCCCGCTACCATGACCTATCCCGAGGAGATCCTGAACAAGGTGATGGACGCTGCTGCCGCCCATAAAAACGGCAAGGGTGCCGACCTTGTGGGCATCAACATGGAGGGCCCCTTCATCAGCCCCAAAAAGGTGGGCGCACAGAACCCGGAGTATGTGCAGGGCGCAGACGCCGCCATGTTCCGCCGCCTGCAAAAGCGTGCAAACGGTCTGATCAAGCTGGTGGACGTTGCCCCGGAGGAGCCAGGCAATCTGGACTTTATCAAGGAGTGCCATAACGAGGTGCGCATCTCCATCGCCCACACCTGCACCGACTACGACACCGCCGTCAAGGCTTTTGAGGCCGGTGCCACCCACATGACCCACCTGTACAACGCCATGCCCGGCATCACCCACCGTGCGCCCGGCCCCATCATTGCGGCCATGGAGCACGATGCCGAGGTGGAGCTCATCACCGATAACGTGCATATCCACCCCGCCATGGTGCGGTTCACCTTCAACACCTTCGGGGACGACCGCATCTGCCTGATCGCAGACAGCGCCATGTCCTGCGGTCTGCCGGACGGCCAGTACAGTCTGGGCGGACAGGCTATTACAGTCAAGGGACCCCGCGCTACCCTGACCGAGCACCCGGACACCATTGCGGGCAGCAACACCTGCCTGTACGACTGCATGAAGCGCGCCGTGCTGGAAATGAACGTGCCGCTGGAAAGCGCCGTCCGCGCCGCCAGCGAGACCCCCGCCAAGAGCATCGGCGTGGATAACGATTACGGCAGCCTTGCCGCCGGGCGCTACGGCAACGTGATCCTTGCAGACAAGGAACTGAACCTCAAGGCCGTCATCCAGAAGGGTGTCCGCATCGTCTGAACCTTGTAAAAAAGTGATGCCGGGCAGCCGCAGACTGCCCGGCATCATGCTGTAAAAAGATGCTTTCCACAAAAAGAGGCCGCTGCGCAATTGCAGCGGCCTCTTTTTGTTACAAAAAATCAGACTTTGAACAGCGGGGTGCCGGGAGCGACATCGCCCTCTGCCAGCATCTTCACTTCGTCGCCCGCACCATCGGTCACGATGATGGCAGTGGCGGTGGGGTGGCCGGCGGCGCGGATAGCGTCCAGATCCACCTTCAGCAGCGGGGTGCCGGCGGTGACCTTCTGGTTTTCCTTGACCAGAACGGTAAAGCCCTGACCCTTCATGTCCACGGTGTCCATGCCGACGTGGATCAGCAGCTCGATGCCGTCGTTGCTGGTAATGCCCACAGCGTGCAGGGTGGTGGCGATCTGAGTCACAGTGCCGTCAAAGGGGGCGTACACGGTGTCGCCGGTGGGCTCGATGCCGCAGCCGGGGCCCAGAATGCCCTGTGCAAAGGTCTCGTCCGGGATGTCGGCCTGTGCCAGCACCTTGCCCTGCAGCGGGGTCAGCACGGTCTTGCTCTGGTTGGTGAACTTAGCGGTGTTTTCGTCCTTGGACTTGCCGCCAAAAAGCTTGTCAAAAAAACCCATAAGTATCATTCCTTCCTGTCATCATGCAAGGGCGGCAAAGGTAACAAAATGTTTGCCGACCCTGAAGTGTTTACCTGTATAAAAAGATACCATATCGCGCACCAAAATGCAAGAAACGCGGGGACTTTTTCTCCGGGACTTTTTCTCCATGCTATCATGGCAGAGGATTCTGCCTTTTTGCCGGGGGCTGCCCCGGAAGGGTCACTTCCCGGCGGTGACCCCTCTTCTACGCTGCCGCTAATTTTCACTTTACAAATGCCGCAAGAACCGTTACAATTACAATCAAAGCAGTGCCGAAAGGCCGTTCGTTTTCATCCACCGCGCGCAACCGTTCCGACAGCGCCGGGGCTGCGCAAAACGCTCTTATCAGGAGGTTTTTTGCATGAAAAAGATCACGCGTCGTACCGTTCTCCGTGCCTCGGGGCTGGCAGCCGCCTCGCTGGCTCTGTCCGGCTGCACGCCCGCCGGCAGCGCCTGTGTGGGCAACGGTTTTTCCGACTGGCTGAAGCAGACCTTCGGGAAGGACAGCGCCGCCTCTTCTGAAAGCGCAGAGGCCGCAGCCCCGGATGCAGGAACCCCGGACGCCGGAGCGGCGTCTGAACCCCCTGCGGAAAGTGCCGACACCAGCCTGCCCGCCTACAACGCCGACCCCCTTACCGGCGAGCCGCGCCGCAGCAACGGCCGCATGGTGGGTGTGATGGTGAACAATATCAGCAACACCCAGCGGCAGAACGCCCGCCCGCAGCGCGGCATCGGTTCTGCCGACCTGCTCATCGAGAGCAAGGTGGAGGGCGGCATCTCCCGCTTCTGCGCGGTGTATTATGACGCTAACGCCATCCCGGAGGTGGGCCCGCTGCGCTCCGGCCGTGACCAGTTCCTGCAGCTGCTCATGCCGTGGCAGGCGCTGTACTACCACGATGGCGAAAGCGCCCCCTGCACCAAGTTCATCAACGTGTACAACTACTCCGGGTTGAACATCGGCGGCAAGAGCTACTTCAACACCCCCACCCATCCCCATGTGGCGCACCGCGACAGCCGCGGCCGCAACGTGGCTTACGAGCACACCGAATTTACCTCCGGTGCCGAGATCCGGAAAGCTGCCGCCAACGCGGGGATCGGGCTGCAATACCCTTATGAGAGCACCTTCTTCCGCTTTGCGGACTACCGCACCGGCGCAGAGAACAAGATGTCCGGCGCTGCCGCCGCCAAGACCATCAACATCGTGCACTCGGACAGCTACAAGACCACCTTCAGCTACAACCGCTGGGATCACCTTTATAAAATGTCCATGTACAGCCGCGCCGCCGGTGCTTTTGAGAACACCGTGGACGAGCTGACCGGCAAGCAGCTTGGCTTTACCAACCTGCTGGTCTGCTTTGCGGGCATCGCAGACTACCCCGGCAACTCCGGCGGCGTGCAGCAGGTGGACTATGTGTCCGGCGGCGAGGCCTATTTCTTTACCCGGGGCGCAGTGCAGCGCGGCACATGGCAGAAGGCCTCCCCGGAGCACCCGCTCAAGGTCTACGCCGCCGACGGCAGCGAGATCTGCTTCAACCGGGGCAAGACCTATCTGGCCATCGTGGACGACGACGAGTGGCAAAACTTCAACTATCAGTAAGGGGAGAAGCCCATGAAACGCAAATGGAGCCTGCGCCTCGGTGCAGCCGTGCTGTGCGCGGTGCTGCTGGGCAGCTGCGGGAGCACCGCCGCTGCGCCCGCAGAAAGCACCGCCCCGGCAGACCCGCTTACCGGGCAGCAGCTGCTGTACCCGGAGCAGCGGGCGGCGGCGGTGGTCATTGAAAACACCACCGACAGCACCACCCAGTGGGGCATCGGCAGCGCCTCGGTGGTGCTGGAAGCAATGACCGAGAGCGGCAGCTCCACCGAGCTGTGTCTGGTGTACCCCGCCCTCAGCGCCATGCCTGTGGTAGGGTCGGTGACGCGCGGGCAGGACTTATACTGGCGGCTGCTCAGCGGGCAGCAGGTGCTGCCCATCCAGTGCGGCAGCAGCGCCTATGCCAAGCGGTATCTGGAATACTATAATCTCCGCGCGGTGGACGCGCAGGAGGTGGGACGCAATGCCTTTGTCAGCACCGGTTACAGCTGGGACAACACCCCTTTGTGGCGCACCAGCGGCAAGGCGGTCGCCGCAGTGCTGGACAGTTTGAGCATCTCCACCGCCGTGAACCAGAACACCGCTTCCGGCAGCGAGAGTGAAACGGCAGGCGTTCTGCCCGCCCTGCTGCCCCAGCGGGACACCGGCCATCTGCCGGATGCAAACGCCGCCGATGCGGTAAAGGCGACTGTGAATTTCCAGTCCGGCGGTGCCACCGGCTTTGTCTATGACGATGCCCTTGCCGCCTACGGTGCCCAGCTGGACAGCACCCTGAGCAGCTCTGCCATGAGCAAGCTGCCCGCCGCCAAGATCGTGAACGCCAACAGCGCAAACAGCTAATAACTGCATAAAAATTGCAAAAACGGGTTCGAGATTTTTCCTGACCCCGTTTTTTATAGCGCTATAAAACAGACCCGGCAGGCCTTTTGGGCTTGCCGGGTCTGTTTTTGATTGGAGCAGTGGGGCAGGGACACAGCACTGTCAGGCCTTACTTCTCGTTCTCATAGCTGAAGACAGCGTAGGGGTAGAAGATGTTGGCGTCCAGATAGCCTGCCCAGCGGCCGGGCTTACGGGTGTAGTAGCCGATGGGGATATCGCCCCGGATGACGCCCTTGACCAGGATCAGCATGTGGCGGAGGTACTCCACGCTGAAGGGGTTCAGGTTCTCCCAGTGGCCCGTCAGCAGCTCATAGTCCACATCCTCGTTCCGCAGCAGCACCTCTGCCATGAAGTGCTCCAGACCCGGCAGATAGGTGTCGGTGGCAGCCTCCATCATGAACAGATCGCCGGAGCCAACAGCGTCACCGGTAAAGATGTAGTCCTTGTAGAAGAACACCACAGAGCCCTTGGTGTGGCCCGGCACATCCACCACTTCCAGCTCCTCAGAGCCGATGCGGACCGTGTCGCCGTCCACGATGTTCACCAGCTTCAGGTCCTCGGCGGTGAGGCCGAAGAACTTCTGCATGCTGGAGAGCAGGCCCTCCTGGTCATCGGGGTGGATGTAGGTGCGGCGGACCTTGCCGGACTTCAGCAGGGAGGGAATGCCCAGAATGTGGTCGCCGTGCTTGTGGGTCAGCAGGATATCCAGCTCTGCGTCAGGGTTGGTCAGCACGTTCTCCCGCAGGTAGGCGTAGAGGTCTGCTGCGCCGGAGCCGCCCATGGCGGTGTCAATGATCAGGGCTTCCTTGCCCAGATCCATTACCCACAGGGTGTCCATGCCAAAGTCCATGACACGGGTGATGTTGTACTTCACCGGGTAGTGGCTGAACATCATGTTGGGGTTCAGCTTGCCGTGCTGGGTCCGGGTCAGGGACTGGGTAAACATCCAGTTATAGGGAGTGCCGATGCTGTACACACGCTCCCATACCTTGTGGGGCTCCGGCATGGAACCGGCGGTAAAGCCCTCGTACTTCACGCAGGAGCAGCCGGCATCCTTCAGGGCCTGCACAGCCTTGGCAGTCTCGGCCTCCGGCATCTCCGGGTCATCCTTGCAGTGGTAGGCCCACACAGGGGTGTTCTTGATGGCCTCAAAGGCACCGGGGACGGTGTACCACTGGGCAGGCACCATGCCGCACATGGGGATGGCTGCGGCAAAGTAGTAGGGGTAGCTCAGGATCATGTTCCAGACACCGGTGCCGCCCATGGACATACCCTCGATGTAAATGCGGTCCGGGTCAATGCGGTGGGCAGCCACATAGCTGTCGATGGCAGACTTCAGGGCCGTAACGGTGTCCGGGTCGGTCCAGTTCTTGCCGGGGCACTGGGGTGCAAACAGGTAGGTGGGGTTCTTCCGGATCATTTCGTCAGAAATGTAGAAGGTAGCACCGTCGTTGGCGGTAAGCTGGGTGCCGTTGGGACCTACGCCGTCCTCGCCGTGGAGGAAAACGATCAGGGGCAGGCGCCCCTTTAGGGTCGGGGCGTAACGGCGGGGATTGTAGGCGTAGTACTCCACCCCGGCAGCACTGCCCGCCTTAAAACGCTTGGCCAGCTCTGCCCGGTCGGGGCTGTCCACCTTGACCAGACAATTCTGGTCGGCGTCCGCTGCAAAGGCAATGCCGCTGGTACCCAGCACACTGGCAACAGCCGCAAAGGCAGCAGTGTTACGCATAAAATCACGTCTGCTCAGTTCCATAGTTTCTTCTCCTTTTGGGGCCAAAAAATAAATACGGATTGTGAATACTGTACGAAACTTCCTCACCATATAAGATGAGAGCTGTCACTAATATATTAATATATCAAAAAAGTGCTGTCAAGAATGTGTCAAAATCTTTGGAGAAGGCTCTAAGCCAGGCTGTCGGGGTTTGTCAAAAATGACGAAAATCATCCTACCAAAAACCACCGTCCATCCCGGACGGCGGTGCAAAGTACCAGTGGTAATGCGACCACAGCCCGGGGCGTTTGTATACCGGGGTGAGCACGATTTCAAATGGCCTCCGCGTGCGCTCTAGCCATCTTCAGCGGAAAATATATTTTTATATTTGCAATTCTGGAAAATCTGCGGATTTTCCAGAATTGCCTTCTCACGGGAGGGATTGCAACGGCAGACGGCATTTCCTGCAACAGCTCCTTTTGTGAAAATGCGTTTGGAGCGCTCCGCAGAACGCGCCAAAGGCGCTTTATTTTACCACCCTTGCAAACTCTGCGGCAAGGGCGGCGTTCACCGAACGGACGGCGTTGGCGTCCGGCTTGATGGCGGTGCGGTCGTAGGTAAACAGGCCGTTCACCTCGTCCTCCACGTCGGTCAGCTGGGTGTATACCAGCGCCGAAAGCCCCTTTTGCAGCTGCGGCAGCACCGTGCCCAGCTGCAATTTTTTGTAGCGGGCGGTCAGTTCCTCCCGGCTTTTGGCTGTGCCGTAGCCGTAGGTCTTGCGGGGCGGCTCGTGCCCCGGCATGGGCCATGCAATGCCGCCGTACTCGCTCAGCGCCACGGCGCGCGTCTGCGGGCGCACCCGCAGGGGGTAGAAGTAGTTGTGCAGGGAGTATACATCCCCGCCGCCCTGATCGTACCAGCCGCTGGCTTCGTCCACAAGACGGGTGTCGTCCAGCGCACGGATGGCTTGCACCGCCCCGGCGGCATCGTACTGTCCCCAGCCCTCGTTAAATGGCACCCAGCAGCCCACGCAGGGGTGGCAGCGCAGCGCCTGTACCGTATCTTCCAGCTCCCGGCGGTATTCTTCCCGGCTTGCCTCGCTGCCCCGGCTCAGCAGCCCCCACAGCGCCGCCTTGTCCGGCAGGCGACGCATAAGCGGCTGCAAAACATTGGTCAGGTAGGTGACGAACCACAGGTTATACTTGCTGCCGCCGTTGACCATATCCTGCCAGACCACAAGTCCCAGCCTGTCGCAGTGGTAGTACCAGCGCTGCGGCTCGATCTTTGCGTGCTTGCGCAGCAGGTTGTAGCCCAGCGCCTTTACCTCGCTCAGCTCCCGTTCCACCGCCGCATCCGAGGGCGGGGTGTACAGTCCCTCCGGCCAGTAGCCCTGATCCAGCAGGCCGTTGAGCAGGATAGGCTTGTCGTTCAGGCAGAAGCGCAGCACGCCCTTTTCGTCCGGTGCGCAGCTCCACTTGCGCAGGGCAAAGTAGCTGTGCACGGTGTCGAACTGTTCTTCCTCTCCCTGCGTGGTGCCCACGGTCAGGTCGTACAAAAAGGGCGTGTCCGGGCTCCACGGAAAGAAATACTCGTCCGCAATATGCAGCGTCACCTCACCGTCTTGGCCGGCCTCATCACCGCCCCAGTCCTCGGCAATGGTCACGCCCCCGGCGCGCACCACCGCCCACAGGTTCGCCGCGCCGCCGGGTGCAGAGGTATGGGCTTTCACGGTCACGGTGCGGGCATCATAGTCCGGCGTAACGGTGAGAGACTGGATGTAATTTTCCGGCACACGCTCCAGCCAGACCGTCTGCCAGATGCCGCTCTGCGCGGGGTAGAACATCCCGCCGGGCTGCAAGGTCTGCTTGCCCCGCGCCTGTGTGCCGTGGCCGGTAGGGTCCTGCACCGCCACCCACAGGCTGTTGCGGCCTGTGCCGTTGAGCTGCGCGGTGATATCCAGCGTAAAGGGCCAGTAGCCGCCCCGGTGGCCGCCCACCAGATGGCCGTTCACCTGCACAGCGCAGGCGTAGTCCACCGCGCCAAAATGCAGCAGCACCCGTCCGCCCGTCCCGGCGGGCGGCGCAAAGTACCGGTGGTAGTGCAGCCACTGCCCGGGCTGCAATGTACGCCCCACCCCGGAGGCGCGGCACTCCGGCGCATAGGGCACCAAGATCTCGCCGTCCCAGCCCGCCGGGCGCTGTGCCGAAGCGGTGATGGCGTACTGCCACGGGCCGTTCAGGTTCTCGTAGCTGTCCCGGCGCATGGCGGGGCGGGGATATTCCGTCAAAGGATGCATACACTCACCAGCCTTTTCTACTCGTTTGCTCCATTCTAGCACAGCCCGGGGCGTTTGTATACCGGGGAGCGGACGATTTTGGATAGCCGCTGCGTAGCTCTGGCCATCTTCAGCGGAAAATTATTTTTATATTTGCAATTCTGGAAAATCTGCAGATTTTCCAGAATTGCTTCTTCACGAGAGCAAAAAAAACGCCGCCGCACGGCGGCATGGCTGTGCGGCGGCTTTGTGAGAAGGTTGGAAATTGCTTAGTTCTCGGCCAGATTACCGGTATAAAGCTGGTAATACTTGCCCTTTTTGGCGATCAGCTCGTCGTGGCTACCGCGCTCGATGATGCGGCCCTGTTCCAGCACCACGATGCAGTCTGCATTGCGGACGGTGGACAGGCGGTGGGCGATGACAAAGCTGGTGCGGCCGTACATCAGGCCGTCCATGCCGCGCTGCACCAGCGCCTCGGTGCGGGTATCAATGGAAGAGGTCGCCTCGTCCAGAATCAGCACCGGGGGATCCGCCACGGCTGCGCGGGCAATGGCCAGCAGCTGGCGCTGTCCCTGCGAGAGGTTGGCGCCATCGCCGGTCAGCATGGTGTTGTAGCCCTCCGGCAGGCGCTTGATAAAGCCATCTGCGTTGGCCAGACGGGCGGCGGCGATGCACTCTTCATCGGTGGCCTCCAGCCGTCCGTAGCGGATATTCTCCATCACCGTGCCGGTGAACAGGTGGGTGTCCTGCAGCACGATGCCCAGCGAGCGGCGCAGATCGGCCTTTTTGATCTTATGAATGTTGATGCCGTCATAGCGGATCTTGCCATCCTGAATATCGTAGAAGCGGTTGATCAGGTTGGTAATGGTAGTCTTGCCTGCACCGGTGGAGCCAACAAAGGCGATCTTCTGTCCCGGACGGCCATACAGGTTGATGTCATGCAGCACCGTTTTTTCCGGCACATAGCCAAAGTCCACGTCCGTAAAGGTAATATCGCCCGCCAGCTTGTGGTAGGTAACGGTGCCGTCGTGGTGGGGGTGCTTCCACGCCCACAGGCCGGTGCGCTCGGCAGTTTCCACCAGCTGGTCGTTGCGGTCGTACTTGGCGTTTACCAGCGTCACATAGCCCTCGTCGGTCTCGCTGGGCTCGTCCATCATCTTGAAGATACGCTCGGCACCAGCCAGTGCCATAATGACGCTGTTGGCCTGCATGGACACCTGACTGATGGGCATATTGAAGCCCTTGTTCAGGCTGAGGAAGGCCACCACGGTGCCAAGGGTCATGCCTCCGACGCCGCCAACGGCCATGGCTGCACCAACCAGCGCACAGATGGCGTAGCTGATGTTGCCCAGCTGGGCGTTGACCGGCATCATGATGTTGGAGAAGGCATTGGCCTGCTTGGCGCTTTCCTTCAGCTGGTCGTTCAACTCACGGAAGCCGGCAAGGGTCTGCTGTTCGTGGGTGAACACCTTGACCACCTTCTGGCCTTCCATCATCTCCTCGATGTAGCCGTTCACCTTGCCCAGATCCCGCTGCTGCTGGATGAAGTACTTGGAGGAGCTTTTTGCGATCTGCTTGGAACAGAACAGCATCAGCGCCACCATGAGCATGGTAACGATGGTCAGCTGCCAGCTGAGCATGCACATACTGAAGAACACGGATACGATGGTGATGACGCTGGACACCAGCTGCGGGATGCTCTGGCTGAGCATCTGGCGCAGGGTATCCACATCGTTGGTGTACACGGACATGATATCGCCGTGGGGATGGGTGTCAAAATACCGGATGGGCAGGCTTTCCATGTGGGTGAACAGCTTGGTGCGCAGATTGCGCAGCGTGCCCTGCGTTACGTTGACCATGATGCGGGCGTTGGCCCATGCGGCCAGAATGCCCACGAAGTAGATACAGCACATCCGCACCAATGCACCGGCCAGTGGTGCAAAGCTGGGGTTCTGCTGGCGGGTCATGGGGACGATGTAATCGTCCATCAAGGTCTGCAAGAACAGGCTGGCCTGCACATTGGCCAGCGCGCTGACCACGATGCAGACAAGCACAAGGATGCAGTGGGGCAGATAGTGCCGGAATACCTCATCCATGATGCGCTTCAGCAGCTTGCCCGGGTTTTCCACCTTGGGGCGCGGCCCCCGTGCGCCCCGCGGGCCGGGGCCATGTACTTCTTTTACTGCCATTACTGCGCACCTCCCTGCTTGTCAAAATCGCCGCCGCCCTGCGTCTGGCTGTTGTAGACCTCCTGATAGATGGCATTGGTCGCCAGCAGCTCTGCGTGGGTGCCCAGACCGTTGATCTGGCCGTTCTCCAGCACCAGAATGCGGTCTGCATCCTGCACCGAGGAGATGCGCTGTGCAATGATGATCTTGGTCGTGCCGGGGATCTCCTCCCGGAAGGCCTTGCGGATCTTGGCATCGGTCGCGGTATCCACGGCGCTGGTGGAGTCGTCCAAAATCAGCACTTTGGGCTTGCGCAGCAGGGCGCGGGCGATGGTCAGGCGCTGCTTCTGGCCGCCGGACACGTTGGAGCCGCCCTGCTCGATCCATGTATTGTACTTATCCGGGAAGCGCTGGATGAACTCATCCGCGCAGGCCAGTTTTGCCATGCGGATGCACTCTTCCTCGGTGGCGTTGGCATCGCCCCAGCGGAGGTTATCCAGAATAGTACCGCTGAACAGCACATTCTTCTGCAGCACCATGGAGACCTCGCGGCGCAGAACATCAAGGTTATAATCCCGCACATCCACGCCGCCTACCCGCACGGTGCCGCTCTCGGCATCGTACAGGCGGGGGATCAGCTGTACCAGACTGGACTTTGCGCTGCCGGTGCCGCCGATGATGCCCAGCGTCTCGCCGGGTTGGATGGTAAAGCTGATATCGTTCAGCACCGGCTGACCGCTGCCGTGCTTATACTTGAAGGTAACGTGGTCGAACTGGATGCTGCCGTCTGCCACCTGCTGCACCGGCTGCTTTGCCGGAGGCAGGTCGGTGTGCTCGTCCAGCACCTCCACGATACGCTTGGCAGAAGCGGCGGACATGGCGATCATGACAAAGGCCGTGCTCAGCATCATTAGTGCCATAAGGATGTTCATGATATAGCCGAACAGGGCGTTCAGCTGGCCGGTGGTAATGGCACCGTGCAGCACATACTTTGCGCCGAACCAGCTCAGCGCGATGTTGCAGCCGTATACCGCCACCAGCATAGCGGGGTTATTGAAGCTCAGGCGGCTTTCCGCGTTGACGAACTGCTTGTACAGGCTCTCGCAGGCGGCGGTATATTTTTCGTTTTCGAAGCCCTCGCGCACAAAGCTCTTGACCACGCGGATGGCAGAGACGTTCTCCTGCACCGAGGCATTGAGGTTATCGTAGTTCTTGAACACCCGGTCAAAGATGCGGAAGGTGGGGATCATGATGGCAGCCAGCACCGCCACCAGAAAGGCCATTGCCACCACGAACACCAGCGACAGCGGGCCGCCGATGACCACAGCCATGAACATTGCAAACACCAGATGCACCGGGGCGCGCACGCACATGCGCAGGATCATCTGGAAAGCGTTCTGCACGTTGGTCACGTCGGTGGTCATGCGGGTGACAAGACCCGCTGTGGAGAATTTGTCGATGTTGGAAAAAGAATAATGCTGGATATTTTCATACATGGCATCGCGCAGATTTCCGGCAAAGCCGGTGGATGCCTCGGCGGCATACTTGCCCGCCAGCACGCCCAGCACCAGCGCAATGGCTGCCACCAGAAAGGTAAGCAGTCCGTAGCGGATGATGGCGTTCATATCGCCCTTTTCAATGCCCTGATCGATGATAAAGGCCATGATGGTGGGCAGCAGCACATCCATAATGGCTTCCAGCGCAGCAAAGAGCGGTGTCTTGATCGAGGCGGCTTTATACTCGCCCAGATGCGACACAAGCTTTTTGATCATCTGAGTTCCCTCCTGTTGAATTTATTTGTTTGGTACAAAACAATTTTATACATAACAATTTAAATGTCAATAGCTTTCGAAAAATGTTCATAATTGCTAATTTAACAAGTCCTTTTTCGGCGCTTTGACGGAAAAGGTGGTTATTTCAACGCTTCCCGCAGCTTGTTCAGCAGCCGCAGCAGTTCTGCGTTCTCCTCCTCGGTCAGCAGTCCGGCCACATAATCGTCGGTCTGGTGGAAGGACAGCAGGGTCTTTTCGTGCCGTTGGATGCCCTCCTCGGTCAAAACCAGCTGCTTGAGCCGGGCGTCCTGCGGCACGCTCAGCCGCTGGATGTAGCCCTTGCGCTCCATCAGCTGCAAAATGTTCGTCACCGTGGAGCGGGTGATGGAAAACTCCCGCTCGATGTCCCGCTGGAACACCGGCTCGTCCCGGTGGCGGTAGAGATACTCAATGATCCACCCGTGCATGGGGGTGGTCTGCTCTACCCCGTTGGCGCGGGAAAACTGGTTCAGCCTGCGGAAGATCAAGTTATCCACCCGGCGCAGCTGGGCAGGGATGACCTGCGGCCCTTCCCACGGCGGGTCCAGCTTGCAGGGCTCTTCAATAGGGTGCTGTGTACACATAATGTTTTTCCTCTGTTCAAATTGTTCGATGTGAAACTGTTTGATACGATACATATATTACCCATCTCCCCGCCCCTTGTCAAGAGGGCGGGGCGCAAAAAAGGCCGCTGCGGAAAATTTTCCGCAGCGGCCTTGGTTTTTATGGATACGGGATACGCTTACAGCTTTTTGCCGGTCAGCAGCTCATAGGCCTCCAGATACTTGGCAATGGTCTTGTCAATGACATCCTGCGGCAGGTCGTAGTTGCTGTCGGGGTTGGCCTTCAGCCAGTCGCGGACGAACTGCTTGTCGAAGGAGGGCTGGCTGTGACCCGGCTCGTAACCCTCCAGCGGCCAGAAGCGGGAGGAGTCCGGGGTCAGCATCTCGTCACCCAGCACCACGTTGCCGTCCTCGTCCAGACCAAACTCGAACTTGGTATCGGCAATGATGATGCCGCGGGACAGTGCATACTCGGCGCACTTCTTGTACAGGGCAATGGTGTAGTCGCGCAGCTTGGTGGCGTACTCCAGACCGTGGCCGGGGAACTGCTTCTCCAGCACGTCGATGCTCTGCTCGTAGGAGATGTTCTCGTCGTGGTCGCCGATCTCTGCCTTGGTGGAGGGGGTGTAGATGGGCTCGGGCAGCTTATCGGACTCCTGCAGGCCCTCGGGCAGCTGGATGCCGCACACCTTGCCGGTCTTCTGGTAGCTGGCCCAGCCGCTGCCGGTGATGTAGCCGCGCACGATGCACTCGATGGGCAGCATGGTCAGCTTGCGGCACTTCATGCTCCGGCCCTCAAAGGCAGGCGTGCGGAAGAACTCGGGCATATCGGCGGTATCCACGCTCAGCATGTGGTTGGGCAGAACATCCTTGGTGTAGTCGAACCAGAATCTGCTCATCTGGGTCAGCACCTTGCCCTTGTTGGTCACTTTATTTTTCAGGATCACATCAAATGCAGAGATACGATCGGTGGCAACCATAATGAGGCTGTCGCCATTGTCATAGATCTCGCGGACTTTGCCTTCCTTGATGGGCTTGAATTCAGTCATAGCAAACACTCCATTTTTCCTGATAGCTCTTTCATCAACGTCCTCGCCCGCTCCGGCATTGCTAAGCAACGAAGGGCAGGGTGAGCCGTTTTCCGTTTACCTATTCAGTCTATCACACTTACTGTCCGTTTGGAAGAAACAGATTCCAAGGAAAATCGCCCGCAATTTTCGATTTTTTCGTGAAAAGTGTCAAAAATCAGCAACATTTTTCGTCGAATTGACGGCTAAAGTCGTACTTTCCCGGTTGACAGCGGCTCAGAACATGGTATCATTGAAGTATCAGAATTCAACTGCATCAGGAGGTAAGACCTATGGGCAAATTCCCGAAAGACTTTTTGTGGGGCGGTGCCACTGCCGCCAACCAGTGCGAAGGCGCTTACAACGAGGGGGGGCGCGGCCTTTCCAGCGTGGACGTGGTGCCCTTTGGCCCCGACCGCTTCCCCGTGGCGCTGGGCCAGCTGAAGATGCTGGACTGCGATGCCGAGCACTTCTACCCCTCCCACGAAGCCATTGACATGTATCACCACTTCAAGGAGGACATCAAGCTCTTTGCCGAGATGGGCTTCAAGACTTTCCGCACCTCCATCAACTGGACCCGCATTTTCCCCACCGGCATGGAGACCGAGCCAAACGAGAAGGGCCTTGAATTCTATGACAAGGTCTTTGACTGCTGCAAGAAGCACGGCATCGAGCCGTTGGTCACCATCAGCCACTACGAGCTGCCCTATGCGCTGGTGGAAAAATACAACGGCTGGGCCAGCCGAGAACTCATCGAGTTCTATATGAACTACTGCAAGGCCATTTTTGAGCGGTACAAGGATAAGGTCAAGTACTGGCTGACCTTCAACGAGATCAACATGCTGCTGCATCTGCCCTTCACCGGCGCAGGGCTGGTGTTCCATCCGGGCGAAA